>Ga0070738_10003137_pt1 | contig 22595 bp, 19 predicted proteins | sample Coa_R2_2_FD_66446 | JGI IMG/M metagenome (GOLD analysis project Ga0070738, IMG submission 66446) | Surface soil microbial communities from Centralia Pennsylvania, which are recovering from an underground coalmine fire - Coalmine... | ecosystem: Environmental > Terrestrial > Soil > Unclassified ... | reverse complement strand
GTCGCCATGGGCGTCGGCTTCACCATCATGATGGCGGGCCTGATGCAGGGCTCGCAGCTCGATTTCCTGCATCAACTGGTCGACACCATGCCGCATGTCACCGTGCAGGACGAGCGTCGCGCCGCGCCGAGCCAGCCTGCGGAGCAGGACTACGGCGCCGTGCAGGTGTCCGATGTCGCCAACCTCAACAGCCGTCCCGGCATCAAATATCCGGAAACGGTAATGGCCTCGCTGCGCTCCTGGCTTCCAGGCGACGTCGCGCCCTCGGCAAGGACCACCGCGATCATCGATCATGGCGGCGGCCGCATCGGCGTGACGCTTGTCGGCATCGACCCTCGGCTTGAGGTGAAGGTTTCAAAACTCGCTTCGCAGATGCGCGAGGGACAGGTCGGCGACCTCGCCCGCGCGCCGAACGCGATCATCATCGGCGAGGCGCTGGCGGAGAAGCTCGGCCTCAAGGCCGGCAACACCGTCTCGGTGATCGGCGGCCAGGGCAACGAGGTCACGGCGAGCGTCGTCGGCCTGTTCCGCTCCGGGCTGAAGCGCATCGACGAAGGGCAGATCTATTCACTGATGAGCTTTGCGCAGCTGATGATGGGACAAAGCGGGGTCGTCAATGAATTGCGCATCAGACTCAATGATCCCCTGGGCGCGCAACGGGTCGCGACAGAAGTCGAGGCGCAGACCGGTTACAAGTCAGTTTCCTGGCAGGAGGCGAATGCCGACCTGCTCTCCACCTTTTCGGTGCGCGACTTCATCGTGCTCACCGTCATGGGCGCGATGCTCCTGACCTCGTCCTTTGCGACCTACAACATCATCTCGACCATCACCCACGAGAAGCGGCAGGACATCGCGATCATGAAGTCGCTGGGCATGCGCGAATATGCGGTGCGCCGCATCTTCATCATCGAGGCCGCCATCATCGGCGCGGTCGGCATCACCGCCGGCTGGCTGCTCGGCTACGCGCTCTGCTACGGCTGGTCCAAGATCACGATCTACAACATGCTGACGGGCGCGAAAGTGCCCCTGCAGATCTATTACTCGCCGATGCATTACATCGTCGCCGGCGGCGTCTCCCTCGTCTGCTGCACGGGCGCCGCATTCTTCCCGGCGCGCAAGGCGACGCGCGTCCATCCCGTCGAAATCATCAGGGGCGCCTCATGAGCGAGATCGCGCTGCAGGCCGTGGGACTGGTCAAGCGCATCGAGGGCGCGGTGTCGCACACGCTGGTCAACGGCATCGATATTTCGGTCGGCAAGGGCGAGTTCGTCGCGATCACCGGGCCGTCCGGCTCCGGCAAATCGTCGCTGCTCTATCTGCTCGGCCTGCTCGATGCGCCCAGCGAAGGCGAGGTGATCATCTGTGGCCAGCCCACCTCAAAACTTTCGGAATCCGAGCGCGCGGATGTCCGGCTCACGCGCTGCGGCTTTGTGTTTCAGTTCCACTTTCTGCTGCCTGAGTTCACGGCGCTTGACAACGTGCTGCTACCGATGCGCGCCGCCGGCAGGATGAGCGAGAAGGACATGGCCGAGCGTAGCCTCGAACTGCTGGCTTCGCTCGGGTTGAAGGATCACGCCAACAAGCGCCCGAACCAGCTCTCGGGCGGCCAACGCCAGCGCGTTGCGATCGCGCGGGCCCTGTCAAACCGCCCCGAGATCATTGTCGCGGACGAGCCGACCGGCGCGCTCGACACGGCTTCGACCGAGCAGGTGTTCGGCATCCTCCGCGATATCGCCGACAGCGGACGGACCGTCATTGTCGTGACGCACGATCCCGCGCTGGCCGCGCGCGCCGACCGCCGCGTTCATATTGTCGACGGCAAAATTGCGGACCCGGCTCGCGGCCCCGCGCCCGCGCCGGAGCAAACGGCGCCCGCGGGCGCGTGACCTCTTAAGTCTGCAGGGAACGCGGATTGCGAAAAGGCCGCGTGGTCGGCCGCTCGCATGTTCCGCGTTTGCTCGCGACCTTGGGACAACGGTTGCGTGCGGGCAAGGGTTCTTGTTGGCTGACGGCTTTAATGCAGCCTCGTGAGCTGCATCGCGACGCCTTCGCTTCAACGGCGATCAAGTTTGCAGTCACGATTGCGGGAACAACAAGGGACGTGTGCGCGTTTCCTGTTTGTCCTAGTGCGGAGTTTTGCCATGTCCCGCCGTCGGTCCCTCGTCATCACATTCACGCTCTCGATTGCAACCGGCCTCTGCGGCCAGGCGCTGGCCCAACCAGGCCGACCGGGCGCTGCACCAGCGCCGCATCCAGCAATGGCCGCGCCACACTTCGCGGCCCCGGCTCCGCACATCGCCGCGCCAGCTCCGCATGTCGCAGCACCGCATATGGCCGCGCCGGCACCACATTTCGCTGCACCCGCACCCCGCGTGGCGGCGGCACCGCACTTTGCAGCGCCCGCGCGGAACTTCGCTGCGCATTCCGCCCCGCATATGGCTCCTCAGCGTATGGCTGCCCCGCACATCGCGGCCCGGGAGCGCATGGCGCATCCCAACTTGGCTCGCGTCGAGCACGGACGCGGGGCGCCGCATCCGGGAGCCGTTGCATCGGAGCTGTCGCGGCATAACGGCGTGGCGCGCGGCGGCCGCGAGACGACGAGGCACGCGGCGGTTCCGTCGCCGCAAGCTTCCCGGCCGGCGCTGGCGAACACAGCGAACACGCGATCGGGTGCGATCGCAAACAGAGCCGAACCTCGGCCGACCGGAACCGCCGGCCAGACCGTCGGATCGACCGCACATGAGACAGCCGGCCGGAATCAGGCCGCGGCGAACCAGGCGCGCGGCGAGCGACCGCGCACGCCGCCGATCCTGCAAAATTCGGCGTTCGCCAACCAGCGTCTCGCGGCCGCCTCACACATGACGCCGGCCGAGCAGACCTTCCGTGGTCGGTTCGCCCAGGCCGGCTGGGCGCGGGACTGGCATCATCATCACCACCATCTCGGAATCGTGCTGGGTTTCGTCGGCCCGGTATTCTGGCCCTATGCCTATGATGATTTCGTGGACTACACTTTTGCGCCCTACGCCTATGACACCTTCTGGCCCTACGCCTTCGACGACGTCTACGCCGGAATCTATGGCGGCTACGCTCCCGAGTATTATGGACCGGAGGATGCCTATGCCTATGCAGGCTCCGCGGCGTCGCAGAGCTCCTACGCAAGGAGCGCCGCGACCGGTGGCACGTCGGGCCCGGCCGCGGCCGCCGGCAGCGACCGCATCTGCTCCAGCCAGGCTGCCGGCGTCACCGATTTCTCGATCCAGAAAATTGCCCAGCAGGTCAATCCTGATCAGCAGCAGCAGGCCCTGCTTGATGATCTGAAGAACGCCTCCATCGAGGCGGTGAAGATCCTGCAGGCGGCCTGCCCGACGGAGTTGGCGAGCACCCCGACGGGCCGCCTTGCTTCGATGCGCGCGCGGGTGGATGCGATGTTGAAGGCGGTGCAGACGGTGCGGCCGGCGCTGGACAAGTTCTATGCCTCCTTGAGCGACGAGCAGCGCGAGCGCTTCAATGCGCTGGACCAGAGCCAGCAGACGGCAGCCAACCAGCCCGCCGAAATCGATCGTCTGTGCAAGCGGCATGAGGCCGCCAGCCACGCCCTGCCGATCGATCGCATTGAACGGACCCTGCACCTCAATGCGGACCAGAATGCCGCGCTGAAAGACCTCGACCAGACCACCGCAAAGGCTGCGGATCTGATGCAGGCCAACTGCCAGCCGGCGCAAACGCTGACCCCGACCGGCCGGCTCGCGGCAATGGAAAGCCGCCTGAGCGCGATGTCGCAGGCGCTGCAGATAACCGAGACCGCGCTCAACAAGTTCTACGGCGCGCTGAGCGACGAGCAGAAGGCGCAGTTCAATCGCATGAGCATCCGGGCGGCGTGAGCAGGCTCACGCCCCGGCCTTGGCCTTTTTCGCGGCGATCTGGTGCAGGGCCCAGCGGGCGTTCTTGCGCACATCCGGGTCCGGATCGTTCGCAACCATCGCGAGGAACGGCTCGCCATCGGCCTCTGCGATCTCGCCGAGCGCGGCGGCGGCCTCCTTGCGCAGGTTGGCCTGCTCGTGGGTGATGCAATGGCCGATCGGACGCACCGCGCGCGCGATCCTCATCCTGCCGAGGCTCCTGATCGCCTTCAGCCGCACCTGCCAGAATGTATCCGTGAGGGAGGCGATCAGCTGATCGGCGGCGACCGCGCCATTGGCATTGAGGCCCAGCGTCTCCGCGGCCATCTCACGCACCATCCAGTCCTCGTCTGTCAGCGCGCGCGTGATCGTCTCGGCCGCCGGCTTCAGATGCGAGAAGGCGAGCGCACTGACGGCGGCGCGCCTGACATGCGCGTCGGGATCGTTGATCAAGGAGGTCAACGCCGGAATCGACTCTTCCAGCTTGAGAAAACCAATCACCCCGATCGCCTGCACCCGCACAGCCGCATCGCTATCCTGTAGCGCTTCGAGCGCAGGCTTCAACGTATCCTTGCGCCTGAGCTCTTTCAGCGCTCGCAGCGCCCCCATCCGCACGAAAGCGTGGCTATGCCTGACCAGCGGCAGGATCACCTCGGCCGAGGCCGGATCCTTGAACTCGGCAAGACTGTCGGCCGCGGCCGCCGCGACGATCTGCTCAGGATCGACCAAAAGCTTCACAAGCGCAGCGGCCGCTTCGGAACCGTCGAACTCGCCGAGCGCCATCGCCGCCTGCTGGCGCACGCCGGCGTCGGGATCGTCGACCATGGCGGCAAGATGCCTCACGGCCGCCGGATCGCCGGAATGGCCGAGCGCGATAATGGCGACGCGGCGCTCAGCCGGATCAGCCGCCTGCAGCCGCTCGTCGGCATCCTCGAGATCGTCGTAGGACTCGAACGGGCTCGACATGGCTACCTCAGGAGATAGGGAATGTTGACGGTGACGGCCCCCGTCGGGCAGTCCGCTTCACAGGGCATGCAGTACCAGCACTCGTCATAGGCCATGTAGGCCTTGCCGGTCATGTCGCTGATGCGCAGCACGTCCAGCGGGCAGACGTCGACGCAGACCGTGCAGCCCTTGTCGGCGATGCATTTGGCGTCGTCGACCACGACGGGGACCGAGGTTTGATGGGTTGCGAGAGGCATTTGAATTCTCCTGTTCAGGCGGCGCGCTTCAAGCGCCCACCGCGATGCGCTGCTTGTCGTAGAGGTCCTTCTCCTCGTCCGCGATCGGCACGACATAGGGCTCGACCTCGCGTTTCTCGCTCACCATATGGCCGTTCTGCTTGCTGAGGAGGGTGTGGCAGAACCAGTTCTCGTTGTCCTTCTCGGGATAATCGGTGCGCAGGTGATAGAGGCCCCAGCGGCTTTCCTGTCGGTACAGCGAGGCATGGACCGCCATGTCGGCGCAGTCGAGAATCGATTGCGCTTCCAGCGCACGCAAGAGCTCATGGGCGTTGCGGGCGATCATCCGCTCCTTCGCGTCCTGGCGCACCTCTGCAAGACGGCGCGCGCCGAGCTCGTATTTGCGGGTCACTTTCGGCGGCTGCAGATAGTCGTTGACGAGACGGCGGGTCTTGTACTCGATCTGGTTCGGTGGAATGCCATCCTGGCGCTTCGTCGGCGCCATCACGCGTTCGCGCTCAGCGGCGACGTCGGCCGCGTCGAACGCGGCAAAATCGTGATTGTCGGCGAACTCCATGGCATCGGCGCCGGCGACCGAGCCGTTGGTGAAGGCCCCCAGCATATAATTGTGCGGCACGCTCGCCATGTCACCGGCGGCATAGAGGCCGGGCACCGTGGTGCGCGCGAACTCGTCGACAAACACCCCTGATGCGCTGTGGCCGGAGCAGAAGCCGATTTCGGAGATATGCATCTCAATGGACTCGTGGCGATAGTCCACGCCGCGCCCCTGCTGGAACAGGCCGCGGGTCGGCCGCTCCACCTTGTGCAGCGTCTGCTCGATCTCCTCGATGGTCTTGTCATGCAGATGCTTGAGCTGCAGGAACACCGGCCCCTTGCCGGATTGGAGCTCATTGAAGAACTCGAGCATCATCTGGCCGGACCAGTAGTCGCATTCGATGAAGCGCCGGTCTTCGTTGTTTGCGGTGTAAGCGCCGAACGGGCCGGCGACATAGGCGCAGGCCGGGCCGTTATAATCCTTGATGAGCGGATTGATCTGGAAGCATTCGAGATTCGCGAGCGCAGCACCTGCGTGATAGGCCATGGCATAGCCGTCGCCGGAATTGGCGGCGTTCTCATAGGTGCCGAACATGTAGCCGGAGGTCGGCAGGCCAAGCCGGCCCGCGGCACCCATGCACAGGATGACAGCCTTTGCCTTGATGACCAGCATCTCGGCCGTGCGGGTGTTGACGCTGATCGCGCCAGCAACGCGTCCGTCTGATGACGTCAATAGACGTGTGGCCATATAGCGGTTGGAGATCAGGATGCGGGCGCGGCGGAGCTGGCGATACAACGCTTTCTTCACGGTCTCGCCGTTCGGCATCGGCAGCACATAGGTGCCGATGTGGTGCACCTTCTTCACGGCGTAGTCGCCGTTCTCGTTCTTGAGAAAGCGGATGCCGAAGCTGTCGAGCTCTTCGATGATCTTGTAGCAGTTCTGGGCGTATTTATAGACGGCCTTCTGGTCGACGATACCGTCATTGGCAATGGTGATTTCCTTGGTGTACTGCTCGGGCGTGGCGTAGCCCGGGATCACCGCGTTGTTCAGCCCGTCCATGCCCATGGAGATGGCACCCGAGCGTTTGACGTTCGCCTTTTCCAGGAGAACCACGTTCGCCTTCGGGTTCTTGAGCTTCGCCTTCAACGCAGCCATGGGACCTGCGGTGCCGCCGCCGATGACGAGCACGTCGCAGGAAACCTCCGACAGTCCGTCGACAATCTCATCTATCGCCATCGTTCACTCCAGGAAATCGCGAGTCAGATCGCGGACCATGTGCCGCTGTTGCACGCAGCTTCGTTCAGGTGACGGGGGTACGAATAGCAATTAGTTGTCGGGGATGCACGAAAGCTGCGCCGTGCCGCATCCGGCCCGCCAGCGGCGCGCGCTCATCATTTATCCGTTCGGCAACTTTGATCGGGAAGATCGGTTCTCCAGGAACGGGACACAGTGCAACGATCGTGCGCGATTTCGGGTCAACGGCTTACGAATTCTCTCTTGCGCGCACTTGGCATCCCGCTTGCAGAGCGCACATCCGTTGCGGCAATCTGTTGCTGTTCCGACGCGTGCAGCCGCGCATATCCTTGGGAATAAGGAGCGAGAGAGGTGAACGTGTGGGTTGCCCCAACCATTGTTGATTGCGAGATCAGCCCCGACCTTGCGTCGATGTCGATCACCGCGCCGGACGGACGGCGGATTGCACTGAGCGCGGAGCAGCTGCGGCTCGCCTGCAAATGTGCCCATTGCCGGCGCGCCCAGTTCGACAATCGTTTCGCGTCGAGCTTTCCCGGGATAGCGATCGTGGCGGTCACAGACCTCGGCTATGGCGTGAATATTTCCTTCTCCGACGGCCATAGTCGCGGGATCTATCCCAAATCCTATCTCGCCGAGCTTGCCGCAATTTAGGGCATCAGCCAGCCGCCTTGCTTCAACCGCCGGAACGCGAGGCTCGCTCTGGCACGAAGATTGCTGCTTTTGAGGTCAGGTTTGACTGATCCGGAGGCGATTCCATGCTGCTGCAGGTGGCCAAGGCTGAACGCGGCAACTCGTCCGCGACGGCGGCAGGTTCGCGATCCACGACGGGCTCCTCGCTGCTTCTCACCGAAAGCCAGCAGGCGATCGGCGGGCCGCCGCCGCTGATGGACAAGCTCTCAGCCCGCGAGCGCGAGCTGGTGCTCAAGCAGGGCCGCCGCAAGGTGCTCAACCGCGGCCAGACGCTGTTCTCGCAAGGCGCCAAGCATGATGGAATTTATCTGATCGAGAGCGGCCGGATCAGGGTGTTTTATACTTCGCCGCAAGGCCGGGAGATAACATTGGCCTATTGGCATGCCGGCAACTTTGTCGGAGGCCCCGAAGTGTTCGGCACAGGCATTCACCAATGGTCGGGCGTCGCGTCGTCCAATGCCGCCGTGGTGCAGCTGCCGGGCAAGGAGCTGCGCACCCTCGCGGGCGAAATCCCGAACCTCGCGATCGGGCTGATCGAGGGCCTGACCTTCAAGGGCAAATGCTATTCGGCACTGGCGCAGATGCTCGGCACGCGCTCCATCACCCAGCGGCTGGCACACCTGCTGCTGCATCTCACGGAACTCTACGGCATCAGGGAGCCCGACGGCACGCTGATTGCGGCCGCGTTCACCCATGCCGACCTCGCCCACATGGTGGGCGCCACCCGGCAGTGGGTGACGATCAGCCTCAAGCGCATGCAGGACAGGGGAATCGTCCGCATCCGGCGCTCGCAGATCGTGATCTGCCGGCGCGACGTGCTGGAGGAGATGCGCGGCCACAGCGGAGATTAAGCGTCCCTGCACATGCAAACGGCTTTCATAAGCAAAATTGCCCAAGCACTATGCAACGGACCTTTGGCGGCAACTAATCGACCGGGACGCTCAATCCGGGTTTGCGGCAAACGCCGGCTCCCCCAATCATGGCACCGAAGCATCCAGGAAAAGACGAGGATGGAAATGGTTCGCCAGGGTCTCGCACTCTCGATCATAATATCCACGGGCGTTCTCGCCTTGGCCCAGCCGGCGCGTGCCGAGACCGTCACCATCGGCATCGGCACGCAGGACACCACGACCAACACCGTGACCACAGGCACGGTGATCCGGCAGCTGCATCTGCTCGAAAAATACCTGCCAACCACAGGCAAATATGCCGACATCAAGTTCGAGCTGGACTGGCAGAACTTCACCTCCGGCCCACCCGTCACCAACGCGATGATGGCGAACAAGCTGCAGTTCGGCATGATGGGCGACTATCCGCTGATCGTGAACGGCTTCACCTTTGGAAACAATCCCGACAGCAAGAGCCGGTTAATCGCGGTCTCCGCCTACAGCCTCTCCGGCTCGGGCAACGGGATCGTCGTCCACAAGGACTCGCCCTACTACGAGCTCTCCGATCTCAAGGGCAAGCTGGTCAGCGTGCCGTTCGGCTCGGCGGCGCACGGCATGGTGCTGAAGGCGATGCAGGACCGCGGCCTGCCGCCGGATTATTTCCAGCTGGTCAGCCAGACACCGGAAGTCGGCTCGACCAATCTGCAGGAGAAGAAGATCGACGCCCATGCGGACTTCGTGCCGTTTGCAGAGCTGCTCCCTTTCCGTGGTTTTGCGCGAAAGATCTTTGACGGCTCCGAAACCAACCTGCCGACCTGGCACGGCGTCGTCGTCCGCACCGACTTTGCCGACAAATATCCCGAGGTCGTCGTCGCCTATATCAAGGCGATCATCGCCGCCAACCAGTGGTTCCGTGCTGATCCGAAGTCGGCGTCGGAACAGATCCAGCAATGGACCGGGATCAACAAGGAGGTGGTCTACATCTTCCTGGGTCCCGGCGGCAACATGACCCTCGATCCGACCATCAAGCCGCCCCTGATCGAAGCCGCAGCTGCCGACGTGAAAGTGCTGCAGAACCTCGGCCGCATGAAGGAGTTCGATCCGAAGACATGGGTCGACGATTCCTACATCCGCAAGGCCTACACCGAGCTGAAGCTCGACTATGATGCCGAGCTCGCCAGCACCAAGAATTACGAAGTCTCGGGCCAGGACAAATTCTGCAACAAGCCGATCACCGATCCGCGCAAAGCGGGCGAGATCTGGGTCGACAATGAAGGAATTCTCCCCTTCTCCAGCGCCACCTGCACGCTCGGCGCCTATGCCGACTTCAAGGCCAAGGGCAAGATGGTCGACGTCGCGTACGTCTTCGACACCGTGCGCGGAATCAAGCTGTTTGCCGATCAGGCCTTCTTCGCCGTGAACGGCAGTGACATCGCCCCGTTCCTGTTGAAGAAGGATGCCGAGGCCTATGCCGCCAAGTCCGGCGGCAAGGTGCTGGGCTTCGAGGATGCCGTGAAGGCCGCACAGAGCGGAGGCAAGACGTGACAAGCTCCGCTCTGTTGCGACAGGACAATGATGCGGCCGCGATTGCGGCCGATGTCGCCCAGCCGGCGCCTGCGCCAGCCATTGCGGCGCGGAGCGGAGGCACGATTCTCCTGCGCTGGATCCGCCTCAACAGGGAGCGGATGCGTGCCGTGCTGCTGGGCACCATCTCGCTGCTGTTGTTTCTCGTGGCCTGGCATCTCCTGACGAAATACCGCGTGGAATTCTTCGTCCGGTTCACCAACGTGCCCTCGCCGCTTGCGGTCTATGCGAGCTTTGCCAAGGCGATCCACGATCCGCATTTCCTGATGCACATGGCGCTGAGCTGCCGACGCATCTTCCTGGGCTTTTCGCTGGCCGCTCTCGTCGGCGTGCCACTCGGGCTGGTCATGGGCCGCTTCAAGCTGATGCATGAAGCGGTCTTTCCGGTTGCCGAGGTGCTGCGCCCGATCCCGGCGATCGCCTGGGTGCCCATGGCGATCATGCTGTGGCCGACCAACGAGCAGAGCATCGTCTTCATCACCTTCCTCGGCTCGTTCTTCCCGATCCTGGTCAACACCCTGCATGGCATGTCGCTGGTCGATCCCGTGCTGGTGCGCGCGGCGCAGTGCCTCGGCGCCCGCGAGCGCGCGATCTTCCGCGAGGTCTACTTCCCGGCCTCGCTGCCGCATATCTTCACCGGTCTCACCGTCGGCATGGGCGTCGCCTGGGTCTCGCTGATCGCGGCCGAAATGATCTCCGGCCAGTACGGCATCGGGTATTTCACCTGGGAGGCCTATTCCCTCGTGCAATATCCCGACATCGCGCTCGGCATGATCACCATCGGCGTGCTCGGGCTTCTCTCCAGTCTTCTGGTGCGCGCGATCGGAATAGTGGTGATGCCTTGGGGCCGGCCATGAGGGGGCACGCATGAGCACCGTCGAAACAAAGCCCGCGCAGGGCCATGTCGAGGTCAGAAATTTCGCATTGAGCTATGAGACCATCGATGGCGCGGTCGCCGCGGTCACCGAGACCGACATCCATGTCAAGCCGGGCGAGTTCGTCTCCATCGTCGGTCCGTCCGGCTGCGGCAAGTCCACATTGCTCAACGCTGTTGCGGGCTTTCTCAAGCCCACCGCCGGCGTGGTCATGGTCGACGGCGAGAAGGTGAACGGTCCGAGCGCCGAGCGCGGCATGGTGTTCCAGCAATATTCGCTGTTTCCCTGGAAGACGGTACGCGAGAATGTCGAGTTCGGCCTGAAGATGCGGGGCATGGACCGCTCGCAGCGCGAGCGCGCCGCGCGCACCTTGCTCGGACTTGCCGGCCTGGAGGCCTTCGAGAAACATTATCCCGACCGCCTCTCCGGCGGCATGAAGCAGCGCGTCGGCATCGTTCGCGCGCTCGCGACCGGCCCGAAGGTGCTGTTGCTCGACGAACCCTTCGGCGCGCTCGACGCGCAGACGCGGGTGATCATGCAGCAGATTCTCACCAATATGTGGCAGCGGCTGAAGATCTCGGTGCTGTTCGTCACCCACGACATCGACGAGGCGATCTTCCTCTCCGACCGCGTCTATTGCATGACCGCGCGCCCCGGCTCGATCAAGGCGGAAATCCCGATTCCCCTGGAGCGGCCGCGCCAGCAATCCATGATGATGTCGTCGGAGTTTTTGGCGCTCCGCCGCGGGCTGATGTCGCTGATCCGCGAGGAGAGCTTGAAAGCCATGGGCGGCGAAATCAACGATCTCGCCATGCAGGGCCTCAACATCGAGCTGCACGGCCATTCGCTGGCCGAGGTGCTTTGATGCAAAGCGCTGCCAATTATTGTGCCCTCGCCCCTTGTGGGAGAGGGCTGCTCCGCTAGTAAACGCAAACTTGCTCGGGTGAGGGGTTGCCTCCGTAAGCGCATCTCTTGCGATTGAATTCGCGGAGAGAAACCCCTCATCCGGCGCTTCGCGCCACCTTCTCCCACAAGGGGAGAAGGAAGGTTAGAGCTCGCTGCTCTCACTCACCGTTCCGCGAACGCCTTCTCCACCACGAACTGCGCCGGCTCGCCGTGATTGCCCTCGGCAAATCCCCTCGCAACGAGTAGCTCGCGTGAATCCTTCACCAGCGCCGGGCTGCCGCAAATCATGACGCGGTCGTGCGCGGCCTCGAGCGGCGGCAGACCGATGTCGGCGAACAGCTTGCCGGAGGTGATGAGATCGGTGATGCGGCCGCGGTTGCGGAAGGGATCGCGCGTCACGGTCGGATAATAGATCAGCTGGTCGCGCACGAGCTCGCCAAGCAGCTCGTCCTCCGGCAGCTTCTGCTGGATCATCTCGCCATAGGCGAGCTCGGCGACGCGGCGGCAGCCATGCAGCAGCACGACCTTCTCGAAGCGCTCATAGACTTCGGGGTCCCTGATCACGCTCAGGAACGGGGCGAGCCCGGTGCCGGTGCCGATCAGATAGAGATTGCGGCCGTCCTCGAGATTGTCGATGACGAGCGTGCCGGTCGGCTTGCGGCTGACGATGATCTCGTCGCCCTCCTTCAGGTGCTGCAGACGCGAGGTCAGTGGGCCGTCCGGAACCTTGATGGAGAAGAACTCCAGCGTGTCTTCATAGTGTGCGCTGGCGACGCTGTAGGCGCGGAGCAGCGGCCGCTCGCCGATCTTGAGCCCGATCATGGTGAACTCGCCGCTGCGGAAGCGGAACGAGGGACTGCGCGTGGTCGTGAAGCTGAAGAGGTTGTCGGTCCAGTGATGGACGCTCAGCACGCTTTCCTGGTTGAAATTGCTCATTTTGCTCGCACCCCGCGGACAGGTCAGGCAAGTGGCCCGGCGCTCATTTGTACACGATCATTCGTATACGAATGAATAAACCGACGGTCAAGATGAGGACATGCGCCCTGGTCGCGGGGACCGTGACTATTTGCATACAAACAAAAACCCCTTGATCCCGCGGCCTCGGCAGGCGCAGAATTGCGTCCTGCAGGCAATTGACGGAAAAGGATTTCGCCCCATGGCCCATGACGCGCCCCAAGCCACCGGCCCCTCCAAGCTCGTGATCCGCAATATCGGGCTGATGCTGTCGGGCGCGCTGGAGAAGCCGATCCTGGATGCCGACACGATCGTCGCCGAGAACGGCAAGATCACCGCGATCGGCCGCCTCAAGGACGTCGATACGGCCGGAGCCACGACCATCGTCGATGCCAACGGCACCACCGTCGCACCCGGCCTGATCGACAGCCACGTGCACCCGGTGGCCGGCGACTGGACGCCGCGGCAGAACCAGATCAACTGGATCGACAGCTATCTCCATGGCGGCGTCACGACCATGATCTCCGCCGGCGAAGTGCACATGCCCGGCCGTCCCCGCGATGTCGTCGGGCTGAAGGCGATGGCGGTGTTCGCGCAGCGCGCGTTCTGGACGCTGCGCCCGGGCGGCGTGAAGGTGCATGCCGGCGCGCCGGTGATCGAATGCGAGATGGTGGAGGAAGACTTCAAGGAGATGGCCGCCGCCGGCGTCAAGCTGCTCGGCGAAGTCGGCCTCGGCGGCGTCAAGGACGGCCCGACCGCGCGCAAGATGGTCGGCTGGGCGCGCAAATACGGCATCCAGAGCACAATTCACACCGGCGGGCCGTCGATCCCGGGCTCGGGCCTGATCGACAAGGATGTGGTGCTGGAGGCCGATACCGACGTGGTCGGCCATATCAATGGCGGCCACACGGCGCTGCCCGACGACCAGATCCGTTGCATCTGCGAGGGCTGCAAGCGCGGGCTTGAGCTCGTGCACAATGGCAATGAGCGCTCGGCGCTCTACACCCTGCGCACGGCGCGCGAGATGGGCGATCTCGGCCGCGTCATCCTCGGCACCGATGCGCCGGCCGGCTCCGGCGTGCAGCCGCTCGGCATCTTGCGGATGGTGTCAATGTTGTCCTCGCTCGGCGAGCTACCCGCCGAGCTCGCCTTTTGTCTTGCGACCGGCAACACCGCGCGCATGCGTGAGCTCGATTGCGGCCTGATCGAAGTAGGCCGCGCCGCCGATTTTGTCCTGATGGACAAGGCGCAGCATTCGCCGGGCAGGAACATTCTGGAGAGCGTGCAGCTCGGCGATCTCCCCGGCATCGGCATGACCATCATCGACGGCATCGTCCGCACCCAGCGCAGCCGCAACACCCCGCCGGCGACCAAGGTGCCGGAGGTGGTGGGGAAGTAGACCTCGCGGCGATCCCGTAGGGTGGGCAAAGCGAAGCGTGCCCACCGATCTGCTTCGATGCAAGGCGGAGGGCACGGCGCAAGGGCGCCTTTGCCCACCCTACGCCTCTGGCCCTACCGCAGCTTGTTCAACAGCGTAAACAGCGTCTCGCGCTCCCTGGCATCGAGCGGGGCGAGCGTCTCCTTCGAGATCGCAATTGCATTCGGCGCGATTTTCTCCGCGAGCTGCTGGCCGGCGCGGCTGAGGCTGACCAGCAGCCTGCGGCCGTCATCCGGATCGGGGCCGGTCTCGGTGAGCCCGCGGGCGGTGAGGCGATCGATCACGCCCTTGATGGTCGCGACATCCATCGCGGTCAGCCGCCCGAGCAGATTCTGCGAGCACGGGCCGGTCTCGGCGAGCTTTGACAGCGCCGCCCATTGCGTCGGCGTCAGGTTGGTGCCGATCTCGCGCGCAAAGATCGCGGCATGGCGCTGGGAGACCATGCGCAGAATGAAGCCGATCTGTTCGTCCAGAATGTAGCCCGTCCGGACCGGCTTTGCGTTCTTCCTGGCCGCTGCGCTTCTTGCCATTCGTGTCCCCGTCCTCATCCTTGAGATCACAAGGACAGATGCGCGTCGCGAATATCGGGACGCGCATCGAGCTCGGCCATGGTGCCGCCGAAGCAGATGCGGCCGCGTTCGATGATATAGGCGCGGTCTGAGATCAGGCGCGCAAAGTGCAGATTCTGCTCGGACACGATCATGCTGACGCCCTCTTTCTTCATGGTCAGGATGGCCGCGACCATCTGCTCGACAATCTTGGGCGAGAGGCCTTCCGAGGGCTCGTCGAGCAGCACCAGTGACGGGTTACCCATCAAGGTGCGCGCAATGGTCAGCATCTGCTGCTCGCCGCCGCTCATGCGGCCGCCGGCGCGATAGCGCATCTCGCCGAGATTGGGAAACAGCGCGAACAGCTTTTCGCGCGTCCAGTATGGCGCATTCGGTCGCGGCTTCTGACGGCCGACCTCGAGATTTTCCTCGACCGTAAGATCCGTGAAGATGCGCCGCTCCTCCGGCACATAGCCGAGGCCGTCGCGCACGATCTCATGGGTCGGCTTGTTGGAGACGTCCCTGCCCTCGAACTCGATGCGGCCGGTGCGCTGGGCGACGAGGCCGACGATGGAGCGGAAGGTCGTGGATTTGCCGGCGCCGTTACGGCCCAAGAGCGCAACCACCTCGCCCTCGCCCACCTCGAGCGCGACGTCGAACAGGATATGCGCCGGACCATAATGGCTATTGAGGCCTTGCACCGAGAGCTTCATGCGCCGACTCCCTCGCGATGGCGGGCGTCATAGACCAGGCCCTCACCGAGGTAGATCGCCTGCACTTGCGCGTTGGCGCGAACCTCTGCAGGCGAGCCTTGCGCGATCAGCGTGCCGCGGTTGAGCACCAGGATGCGGTCGGCATGTTCGAACACCACGTCCATGTCATGCTCGGTGAAGAGCACGCCGATCGACTTTTCGCGCGCGATGCGGGCCGTGAGGCGCATCAGCTCGACACGCTCGCGCGGCGCCATGCCCGCGGTCGGCTCATCCATCAGCAAAAGCTTGGGCTCGTTGGCGAGCGCAATCGCAAGCTCGAGGCGCTTGAGATCGCCATAGGCGAGCTCGCCGCATGGACGGTCGGCATAACCGCTCATGCCGACCAGCTCAAGCAGGCGTCCCGCCTCCTCTCTTGCGCAATTCTGGGTCGCGGTCCAGAAGTTGAACAGCCGTCCGCCATGCGAGACCAGCGCGACCTGCACATTCTCGCGGACTGTCATGGTCGGGAAAGTTGCAGTGATCTGGAACGTGCGCCCGACGCCGAGCCGCCAGATCGCGCGCGGCGGCTTGCCGGTGGTGTCCTCGCCGTTTAGGCGGATACGGCCGGTATCGGGCGAGATCTGGCCGTTGAGCATGTCGAAGCAGGTGCTCTTGCCGGCACCGTTCGGTCCGATCAGCGCGAGAATTTCGCCGGCCGCAAGCTCGAACGATACACCGCGCACGGCGTGGACGCCGCCATAGGATTTGGCCAGGCCTTCGACCGACAGCAATGGGGGTTGCGTGCTCATTCCGCCGTCTCGATCCGCGATGCGAGCAGTGTTGCCTTTGATGTTGCATTTGATGAACCCCCGCCATGCCGATGCCGGATCATCTCCAGCGTCCCGACAATTCCCTTGGGGAAGGCAACGACGATCAGCACGATGAAGGCGCCGAGCACGAGCTTTGACAGATCGGTCTGGCTTACCAGCCAGATGTTGAGCGCCTTGTAGACGACGGCGCCGACGATGCCGCCGGACACGGTTTCGACGCCACCGAGCAGCACCATGACCAGGGCGTCGACCGACAACGGAATGCCGAGACTGTCGGGGAACACGCTTCCCTTCAGATAGGCAAACAGCGCACCGGCCACACCCGCCACCGTGCCCGCAATCACAAAGGCGGTCCATTGGATGCGCTTGCCGTTGATGCCGATGGCCTCACTGCGCAAGGGCGAGTCGCGCATGGCCCGCAGCGCAAAGCCAAAGGGCGAGAAGACGAGAATGCGCAATCCCGCGGCCACGAGTGCCGTGATGCCGAGGCAGAGCCAATAGAAATGCGATGGCGAGGAGGCCCAGCGCTCCGGCCAGACGCCCAAGATGCCGTTGTCGCCGCCGGTGACCTCGACCCATTGGAATGCAATCGACCAGACGATCTGCGCAAAGGCGAGCGTCAGCATGGCAAAATAGACGCCGGAGAGCTGCACGGCGAAGAAGCCGAACACCGCCGCGCCCAGGCAACCGAGCAAGGGGCCGAGCAGCAGGCAGGCGATCATCGGCAGGCCAGCCATCTTCGCGAGGAAGGCAACGCCGTAGGCCCCGAGCCCGAAATAGGCGGCATGACCGAACGATGCGAGGCCGCCGACGGCCATCAGGAAATGCAGGCTGATGGCGAAGATCACGAAGATCGCGATTTCAGAGCCGACCGTGACTGCATAGTTGCCGCCGATCAGCGGCAGCGCGGCGGCGACGAGCAGTGCGAGGCAGGCGGCAATCCGCTCGGCCGAGGTCAGCGGACGCCAGGGATTGACGGTCAGACCAGGGGTGCGTCGTGCCGGCGCCTCGCGTTTTCCGAACAAGCCCCAGGGACGGACGATGAGAACCACCGCCATCACCAGAAACACCAGAATGATCGAGATCTTGGGGAAGATCAGGATGCCGAAGGCATTGAGCTCGGAAACCAGCACCGCCGCGACGAACGCGCCGATGATGCTGCCGAGGCCGCCGATCACGACCACGACGAACACGTCGACAATGATGCGAAGATCCATGGCATGATTGACCGCATCGCGCGGGATCTGCAGCGCGCCCCCAAGGGCTGCGAGAAAGACGCCGACCGCGAACACGCTGGTGAACAGCCATTTCTGATTGACCCCGAGCGCCGCCACCATGTCGCGGTCCTGCGTTGCGGCGCGCACCAGCACGCCCCAGCGGGTACGCTGGAACAAGAGCCAGAGCATCCCGAGCACCACGGGTCCGAGCACGATCAGAAACAGATCATAGCTCGGCACCTTCTCGCCGAAGAAATCCACCGCGCCCTTGAATCCGGGCGCGCGACGGCCCAGCAGGTCGCTCGGCCCCCAGATCAGGACCACGAGGTCCTCGACCATCAACGTGAGGCCGAAAGTCGCAAGCAGCTGGAACAATTCCGGCGCGTGATAGATCCGCCGCAGCAGCACCATCTCGACGATGACGCCGAGTGCGGCGACCACAAGCGCGGCAGCGACAATGCCGCCCCAGAAGCCGAAGGCACCGGCAAAACGGTCGGTCAGGGTGAACGCGACATAGGCGCCGAGCATGTAGAACGCGCCATGCGCAAAATTCACGATGCGCGTCACGCCGAAGATGATGGACAGGCCCGAGGCCACCAGGAACAGCGAGGCTGCGCTGGCGAGACCGGTCAGGAATTGGGCGACGTAAAAGGCCATGGGCGGTCCGAGTCAGCTTGGTTCGACTTACCTCTCCCCGCGCGCGGGAGAGGTCGGCGCGCAAAGCGCGCCGGGTGAGGAGGCTCTCCAAGCACTCCGCTCGCGGAGTGAGCCCCTCACCCCACCCCTCTCCCCGTGAAGGACGGGGAGAGGGAGAGGAAAGAGCGTGCATCACTCCTTTGGCCGCATCTTTTCGACTTCGGCGTCGCTCGGCAGATAATCAGCGCCATTGCGATAGACGGAATCGACCATCACGCCCTTGCCATCCTTCAGCGCGGTCTTGCCGAGGAAAGCGCCGAGCGTGGACTGGTGATCGATCTTGCGGAAGGTGATCTCGCCGAAGGGCGAGCCGACCTTCAGCCCTTCGGCCGCGGCGATCAGCTTCTCCGGATCGGTCGAGCCGGCCTTGGTCAGGATCGCTGCCGCCGCCTTGATCGTCTCATAGCCGACGATGGAGCCGAGGCGCGGATAGTCATTGTACTTGGCCTGGTAGGCCTTCAGGAACGCCGCATGCTCCGGCGTCTTGATGTCGTACCAGGGATAGCCGGTGACGATCCACCCCTCGGGCGTCTCGTCCTTGAGCGGATCGAGATATTCAGGCTCGCCGGTGAGGAAGGACACCACGCTGCGATCCTTGAAAAGGCCGCGGGTATTGCCTTCGCGCACGAACTTCACGAGGTCGGCGCCGAAGGTGACATTGAGGATCGCCTCCGGATTTGAGGCCGCAAGCGCCTGCACCACGGGGCCGGCATCGATCTTGCCGAACGGCGGCCACTGTTCGTCGACCCACTGGATGTCGGGCCGTTTCGCGGACATCAGCTGCTTGAACACGGCAACGGCGGACTGGCCATATTCATAGTTCGGCGCCACGGTCGCCCAGCGCTTCGCCGGCAGCTTCGCGGCGGCTTCCGCCAGCATCGCTGCCTGCATGTAGTTGGAGGGGCGCAGGCGGAAGGTGTAGCGGTTGCCCTTGCTCCAGGTGATGGCGTCGGTGAGCGGCTCCGCGGCGAGGAAGAAGACCTTCTTCTGGTTGGCGAAGTCACTGACTGCGAGGCCGATGTTGGAGAGGAAGGTGCCCGCGAGCATCGCGACGTTCTCGCTCGAGACGAGCTCGTTCGCCGCGGTCTGCGCGTCCGCGGGCTTGCCGGCATCATCCTTGGAAATGACGACAAGCTTCTTGCCATTGATGCCGCCCGCGGCATTGATCTCCTCGACCGCAAGCTGCCAGCCCTTGCGATAAGGGTCGGTGAACGCGGGCAGCAGCGAATAGCTGTTGATCTCGCCGATCTTGATCTCGTCCTGCGCCATCGCGCTGGTCGTCATGGCGCCGCTCGCCATGCCGGCCAGCACGGCAGCGAGCCCCGCGCCAAGAAAATAATTGGGGAAGTAATTGCTATGTCGCATCCCTTGCCTCCACACTTTAATGAAGAAGAACTACCGCAGGCCGTCCTCGCCCTTGATCTCCGCGGCCGTCAAGCCGCCGACGCGCGGCAAAGGCCGGCCGCTATCGGTGACGGCGAGCGCGACCATGATCTCGTTGGCGCGCGGCGCACCACCTCCATGCCGTCGAAATGGCTGCGCACGAACGCCGCGTCCTTGTGCCCGAGCGGAATATCCAGCGTGGTGCCCGGCCCGCTGCGCTTCTTGGACGACGGGATCAGAGCTGCACCCTTGCCGAGGACCTTGCGTACCGGCGCTCCCATCTTGGGATGCAAGATCGCTGCCGCGTGCTCAAGCTCGCCGTTTTCGCCGACCGCAGCGGCCTTGCCGTAGCTGTGCGCCTTGGGTCCCTCGATGCCGAGCGCGGCGACCGCGCGCTTCGCCAGCAATTCGCCGAGCTCTTCGCCAATCGCGATCAGCGGCGACAGGTCTTCGACGTAGCGGCCGGCGAAGGGATTTTCGATCACGGCAATAGCGGCGGCGCGCCGGGTCGGCGGGCTCACCGCCTTGCCCATTTCCGTATAGGTCTCTTCGACCACGGTGACGATCTTGCGAATGTTGGCGCCCATCTCTTTTCGCCTCTCTTCTTCCGCCCGCCTTTTCCGATCAAGCTACCGCAAGTTCATGAAGTTGGCTCGAACGACGCTGCAGATCTTTCGTTCGGACAATCATGGTCTCGCCGGAGAGCCGAAGCGCGGCGGCTTCGATTAAGCCCGCGCCGAGCCATTGTCGCGCGCAAGCGGCGCCGGCGTCCAGAGCGGCGACGATTTCGGCAGGCGACAGCGCGCCGACCTCCCGCGTAACCAGACGCGGGCCGAGATCGCTGTCGGGCTGCAGGCTATCGGCCGGGCAGCGCTGGATGGCGGCATGTCCAGGCAAATCGACCGCATTGGCAATGATGGTCGCGGCCGCATCGGCCTGCGACGCGGTGCGCGCGAGAACCGTCACGGCATCGGCGATGCCAAGCGAGAAGCTGCGGCCATGGCGACCGCTGGTCGCGATTCCGCGCGCGCGATCGCTCGCCCTGATCACCATCGTCTGCAGCGCGCCGTTGCGGTCGGGCCGATCCATCAATCCCACGGTGAACTGCTCGCCATCGCCGAGGTGCAGCGCGATATCCCCACCATTGTTGACGTAGGTGCTATCGAGCGACGCCGCGCCGAGCATCGCGCCGAGGATCTCCTCCGCCACGCTGCCTGCCACCGCCGCCATCGGCGTGATAAAGCAATCCGCGGCAAAGGGCCTGACCGCCGCATGCATGCGGCGCGCGATTACGCCCTTCAGCAGGCTCTGCACCGGATTGGCCGGTCTACGCAGCTCGGGCAATTCGGCACAGAGCTCGTCGAGCAGGCCGGTGAAGCGTCGCGACGCCGCCGCATAGGCCGCGTGGACCTCGGCCTGCCGCCCTCTCGCCTCAATGATCAGATCGATCGGGCCGTCCTGCAGATGCAGCCTGCGCCCGTCGGCAAGCAGCGCGATTTGCGGCAGCCGCGTCATGCCCGCCGCCCCGGCTTTGCGCTCCATGGAAGCGGGCGGATGTCCGAACTGTCCTTCAGCGCGCTGAGCGGACGCACGTAATCCATATGGCCGCCGAGCGCAGCGTAATCCGACAGCTTCAGGGTGAATTCGATCGGCGCGACCAGCGCCGGCGTCGGCACGTAGCCGAAAGCGCCCGCTGGCATCTGCGTCACATCGACCATGAAGGTGATGCCGCCGCCGGGCCAGACATAAACCGGCGCGCCGCCGCTGGTGACGCGCGTCAATGCGTCCTTCACCGAGCGCGTCAGCCGCACCGGATTGTCGGTCACGCCGGCCCGCAGCGATCCGCCGGCGCCTGCCATGAACAGCACCGTGCACAGCGCGGGTTCGCAATTCTCCTGGATACGCTCCACCGATTGCTGCAGCGGCGTCGGCATCTCCGTCTGCACCGGCCGCAACGCCTCGTCGAGTACATAATAGGAAGCATGCTCGCCCGTGGTCGAGACCATCAGCATCGTCAGACCGGGCCTCGCCTCCTTGGCATCGAACGGGCCTAGGATCGAGAGCGGATCGGAGATGTTGGTGCCGCCCCAGCCGGTGCCGGGATCGGCGACCTGGAAATACCGTCCGGGCGTCGAGCGGCGGCCCTTCATCTTGATACCGGTATCGGCGATATCGAGCAGCTTGCCGGCCTGATGCTCGCTGAGCACACCGGTGATGTGATCATCGACCACGACCACCTCGTCGACCTTGCCGTGCCATTGCTTGGCGAACATGCCGATGGTTGCCGAGCCGCAGCCGACCCGCATGCGCTCCTCGCGCGCGCCGTTCACCACCGGCGGCAGGCCGGCCTGCACGATGACTGTCGCGCCGCCGTCGATGGTGAGCTCCACCGGCTTGCAGTTGCTCAGATCCATCAGCGCATCGCAGGTGACGCGGCCTTCCTTCTTCGATCCGCCGGTCAGATGATGCACGCCGCCGAGCGAGAGCATCTGCGAGCCGTATTCGCTGGTCGTGACATGGCCGACCGCCTCGCCTTGCGCGCGCACGGTCGCCTGCTCGGGGCCGAGATAGCGGTCGGTGTCGATCTTCACCTTGACGCCGCAATAGCTGAAGATGCCTTCGGTGACGACCGTGACCATATCGACGCCGTCGACCACGGAGGAGACGATGAAGGGCGCGGGCTTGTAGTCTGGATAGGTGGTGCCGGCGCCGATCGCGGTGACGAACGTTTCAGCCTGGTGCACGATCTTGCCGTCCCAGTCCCCGGTCGCCTGGAAGGGAACGAGCCGGCCGCCATGCTCGACGGTGCGCTCCAGGATGATATGCGGATCGACGCGGACCAGCTTGCCATCGTGATTGGCGTAGCGGTCGCAGGCCCCAGCCGCGCCGGGCTTGATGTAGCACATCACCGGGCAGGCATCGCAGCGGATCTTGTCGGTGGCGGCAGCCGTCTCAGTCACCATCTCAAAGCCTGCAAAGCGGTTGCGCCGAACGACGGCTCGGGG
>Ga0070738_10003136_pt1 | contig 22608 bp, 21 predicted proteins | sample Coa_R2_2_FD_66446 | JGI IMG/M metagenome (GOLD analysis project Ga0070738, IMG submission 66446) | Surface soil microbial communities from Centralia Pennsylvania, which are recovering from an underground coalmine fire - Coalmine... | ecosystem: Environmental > Terrestrial > Soil > Unclassified ... | reverse complement strand
CCTGCAATCCGCTGAACCCGGTCTACTCAGCGCGCGAGGTCCCCCGCGCCGCCTCGGTCCCGCCGCTGCGCTGGTGCGAGTTCGAGGGCGGCATTGTCCCGATTGGGCATGATGGCCACGGCTTCGCCTTCGACAACGAGGGCCCGCGGCAGGACACGCTGCTGCATCCCTTCCGTCTGGGCTCGCGGCTCGTCACCAACGGCGAGTTCCTGGCCTTCATGGAGGATGGCGGCTACAGCCGGCCCGAGCTGTGGCTCTCCATGGGCTGGGCCACAATCCAGGAGCACGGCTGGCAGGCGCCGCTGTACTGGCAGAAGTTCGGCAGCAAGTGGTGGAACTTCACGCTGACCGGCCTGCGCGAGGTTCAGGAATCCGAGCCGGTGTGCCACGTGAGCTACTTCGAAGCCGACGCCTATGCTCGCTGGGCTGGCGCGCGACTGCCTTCCGAAGCCGAATGGGAGCACGCCGCCTCCGGCCTGCCGCTGGACGGCAATTTCGTCGAGAGCGGCTGCTTTCACCCACGGCCCGGATCGGGTGACGGCTTGATCCAGATGTTCGGTGACGTGTGGGAGTGGACCAGCAGCTCGTACTCGCCGTACCGCGGCTTCAGGCCGGCGGCAGGCGCCGTCGGCGAGTACAACGGCAAGTTCATGTGCAATCAGTACGTCCTGCGCGGGGGCTCGTGCGCCACGCCCCAATCCCACATCCGCGCGACGTACCGGAACTTCTTCCCGCCGGACGCGCGGTGGCAGTTCATGGGCATTCGGTTAGCGGCTGACGCCTGAGCTTGTGTTTGCTGGAGTTGCCCCGCCTCCGGGCTCCGGCCGCTGATGCCCCACCGAGTAGGGCCGGCGGCCACAAAGGCGGCTATAGGCCGCCGCTTGCGCGGAGGTCGGTGATCTCGGACTCGCTTAGGCCTAGCTCACGCAGGACTTCGTCGGTGTGCTCGCCGAGGAGGGGTGGGTGGCGCTGCACGGCGGCGGGGGTGCGGGAGAGCTTGTAGGGCATGCCCATCATGCGCACGGAGCCGGCGGTCGGGTGTGGGACCTCCAGCACCATCTCGCGGGCGGCGACGTGCGGGTCCGACAGGGCTTGGGGGACGGTGTTGATGGGGCCCGCGGGGATGCCTGCTTCCACGAACATGGCCAGCCACTGGTCCGCGCGGCGGGTGGCGAAGATCGGGATCATCCGGGCCATCAGCGCTTCGCGGTTGCGGACGCGGCCGGGGTTGGTGGCGAAGCGCTCGTCCTCGGCCATGTCGGTCGCGCCCATGAGCCGGACGACCGTGCGGAACTGGGCGTCGTTGCCGACAGCCAGCACGAAGTAGCGGTCGGAAGCCTTGAACGCCTGGTAGGGCACAACCGTCGCGTGGGCGTTGCCGTAGCGCAACGGCTCCTCGCCGGTCATCAGCCAGCTGCTGGCCACGTTGATGAGCCAGGACAGCGCACTGTCCATCAGCGCCACCTCAATGTGCTGGCCCAGTCCGGACGACTCCCGCTCGTGCAGCGCCGCCAGGATGGCCGAGCAGGCGTAGAGGCCGGTGGTCACGTCCACGATGGCCACGCCGACCTTCTGCGGCTCGCCGTCCGGTTCGCCGGTGATGCTCATGTGGCCGCTCTGGGCCTGGATGACGAAGTCGTAGCCGGGCCGGTCCTGATAGGGGCTTCCCTCGCCATAGCCGGTGATGGTGCAGTAGATCAGCCGCGGGTTCAGCTCGCTCAACGCCGCGTAGCCGAGGCCCATCGAATCCATGCCGCCGCGCTTGAAGTTGTGGATGAGCACGTCGGCGGACTGGGCCAGCCGGCGCATGACGTCCTGGGCGCCGGGATGGCGGAGGTTGAGGGCGATGCTGCGCTTGTTGCGGTTGATGCTGAGGTAGTAGGCGCTCTCGCCGCCGGCGTCTGGCGGCTTCCAGTGGCGCGAGTCGTCACCGCGCCCCGGCTGCTCGACCTTGATGACGTCCGCGCCGTAGTCGCCCAGCATCATCGCGCAGTACGGCCCCGCCAGGACGCGCGTTAGGTCCAGGACGCGGATGCCGTCGAGGGCCCTGGTAGGAGCGTGGCCCGAAGCCCATCGGCCGCCACCGGAGCCCCTAGCGCCCGGCTTCATGCTGCCACCCCCGCCGGCGGCCTCGGCGTAGCTTCGGGCCACGCTCCTAGCCACGTCTCTCTCGAGCCAGGAACTCCTGCACCAGCGGCTCCGGCGCGACGTTGCACCACGCCTCCACCACCAGCTCGCCCACGTCGTCCGCGTCGGCCTGCTGAAGCACCACGCCAGTGACCCCGCGCAGGCTCGGCTTGCCAACCGAGACGTATGCCTCCCGCTGGCGCTGCACCGCCGCCAGGTGCTCCACAACCGGCAGCATCAGCACGCCCCGTCCCTTCTCCGGCCAGAGCGTCGCGAAGACCTTCTTGCGAACGCGAAAGTCGGGGTGGCCGTGATGCTGGCCCTCCTCGGCTTCGGGCATGGCCAGGACCATGGCCCGAAATTGGGCCGGCGTGATCATGGAGTGGAGCTGAGGGGATTCGAACCCCTGACCCCCGCCGTGCAAAGGCGATGCTCTCCCAGCTGAGCTACAGCCCCGGTTTCGTCAATTGTAGGAAGTGGCCCTTCCTATACTCCGCTGGTGCGGACGTACCGCGTGGGCACGCGTGGCTCGAAGCTCGCCCTATGGCAGGCGGAGCACGTCGTCGCCGGGCTCTCAACGGCCGTCGAGGGCTTTCAAGCCGAGCTGGTGACCATCCGCACGACGGCCGATCAGCGCATGGATGTGCCGCTGCAGGAGATTGGCGACAAGTCGCTGTTCATCAAGGAGATCGAAGCGGCGCTGCTGGATGGCAGCATCGATTTCGCGGTCCACAGCCTCAAGGACGTGCCCTCGGTGCTGGACGAGCGCTTCACGCTGGCCGCCGTGCTGGAACGTGACGATCCGCGCGACGTGCTGCTGACGCGGGACGGCGGCGGCCTGGCATCTGCGCCCGAAGGCGCGCGAGTTGGCAGCAGCAGCCTGCGCCGCGAGGCTCAGCTGCGGGCGCGCCGCCCCGACCTGCGCTTCGAGGCCATTCGCGGCAACGTGGATACGCGCCTCCGCAAGCTGGAAGAGGGCGAGTACGACGCCATTATGCTGGCCGCCGCCGGCCTGCGAAGGCTGGGCGTCCGCGTTCCCAGCCGGGCGTTCCTCGATCCCTCGACCTGCCTGCCGGCGCCGGGCCAGGCGGTCATCTGCGTAGAAGCCCTGGCGGACGCCGAGTGGCTGGATGAGCTGCGGACGATCGAAGATGCGATCACGCGGCAGTGCATCGACGCTGAGCGGACGTTCGCGGCCCGGCTGGACGCCGGCTGCCGCGTGCCCGTGGCGGCGTACTGCTGCCCCGCCGACGACGATGCCGTGCAGCTGCAGGTGGCCGTAGCCTCGCGCGACGGCCGGCGTCTCATTCGCGTGAGCGGCGAGGGCATGGAGCCGGTCGAGCTGGGCGAACGCATCGCCGAGCAGGCCCTCGCGCAGGGCGCGGCCGAGCTCCTGGCTTCCTGATGCCGGACGGCATCGTCTACCTGGTTGGCGGCGGCCCGGGGGATCCCGGACTGCTGACGCTCAAGGGCAAGCGCGTCCTCGAACAGGCGGACGTGGTGGTTTACGACTATCTGGTCGACGAGCAGCTGCTGGCGTTCGCGCCTGGCGCCGAGCTGATTCCCGCCCGCGACCTGCACGGCAATCGAGCCGAGCAGCAGCGAATCAACGAGCTGCTGATCGAGCACGCCCGTCAAGGCAAGCGGGTGGTGCGGCTCAAGGGAGGAGACCCTTACCTGTTCGGTCGAGGTGGCGAGGAGGGCCAGGCGCTGCACGCGGCCGGGATTCCCTTCCAGGTCTTACCGGGCGTGACGTCGGCGCTGGCGGTGCCCGCCTACGCCGGCATCCCAGTGACGCACCGCGACCACTCCAGCTCGGTCACCATCCTGCCCGGGCGGCTGAAGCCGGGCAAGGGCGAGGACGCCATCGACTGGCACGCCTTCGCGAGGGCGGACACGCTGGTGTTCCTTATGTCCGTCACCAACCTGGCCGAGGTGGTTGGACGGCTGATCGAGCACGGTCGTGCTCCCTCTACGCCCGCAGCGGCAGTCCGCTGGGGAACGCGGCCGGAGCAGCAGGTGGTGACTTCCTGCCTGGCCGACCTGCCTCGCGCGGTGTCGGAGGCGGGCCTCACGGCGCCGGCGGTCATCGTGGTGGGCGAGGTGGTGCACTTGCGCGAGCAGTTGAGCTGGTTCGAGCGGCTGCCGCTGTTCGGCTGCCGTGTGCTCGTGACCCGGCCGCGCGAGCAGTCGGAAGCTTTTGCCGCGAGTCTGCGGGAGGCCGGCGCGCTGGTCTACGAAGTGCCGGTGATCGAGCTGCTGCCGCCGGAGGACTGGACGCCGGTGGACGCCGCCATCCAGGGCCTTCCGGGCTACGACTGGCTGGTCTTCACCTCGGCCAACGGCGTCCGGCGGTTCCTCGAGCGGGTATGGGCGTCCGGTCTTGATGCTCGCGCTCTGGCGTCGGCCCGCCTGTGCGCCATCGGCCCCGAGACGGCTCGCGCCCTGAAGGCGTATGGCCTCCGCGCCGACCTGACGCCGGAGGAGTATGTCGCCGAAGCTGTTGCCAGCGCGCTGGCTGCCCGCAAGCCGGAGCGCGTCCTCATCCCGCGGGCGAAGGTCGCCCGCGACGTGCTGCCGCACATGCTCCGCGAGTCAGGCGCGCAGGTGGACGTGGTGGAGGTCTACCGGACGGAATGCCCTCCTGGAGCCGCCGAGCGCCTCGCCGCCGTCCTGCCGAGGGTGGATGTGGTCACCTTTACCAGCTCCTCCACCGTCGCCAACTTCGTCCGCCTGGCCGGCCCGCCCCCTCCGGGTGTGAAGGTTGCCTGCATTGGTCCCATCACCGCCCAGAGTGCCCGCGATCACGGCTTACGGGTCGATGTGGTGGCGGAGGCGTACACGACTGAGGGGCTTACCCACGCTCTCGTGGCAGATGCCGCGACTCAGTCGACTTCCACGTCCATAAACGCAATCCGCTCGTAGCGGGCTGCCTTCGGGTACGGGCAGGTGGCGTCGAAGCCCACTTTGGTGCCGACGCCGTCGGGGAAGGTGGCGTTGAGCTCGTGGCCCTTCTGGTTGGGATACATGAAGGTGCCGGTGTCGGGCCGCCAGCGCTGCGCCATGGCCCACTCGACGTCCGAAGCATCGTAGATGTTCACGTCGTCGTCCACGACGGTCACCTGCTTGAGCGGCGGAAAGGCCTTCATGGTGGCCTCGATGGCCGCCTTGGGTTCGTCATCCGACGCTTTGGCCACGGAGACCACGGCATGGTAGAAGCCGCCGCCGCCGTGCGTGAAGTACACGCCTGTCACCGACGGCACCTCCTGCGAGACGGCGCGGAAGACCGCTGCCTCGCCCAGCAGGCCGACGGAGTTGTAGACCTCCTTGCCTGAGAGGAGCGTGTGGAAGATGGGCTTGCGCCGGCGGGTGATGGCGTTCACCTTCACCACCCAGCGGTTGTCGCGCTGGGCGTACATGCCCGTCACCTCGGCGAACGGTCCCTCCGGCTCGAAGGTGTCGGGCAGCAGCTCCCCTTCGAGGATGAACTGCGCGTCGGCGACGCCTTCGACCTCGCTGGTCTGCCCGCGCAGCAGCCGCAGCGGCTCGCCCAGCAGTTCGCTGGCCACGCCCAGCTCGTCCGTGAAGGTCGGCGCGTCCTTTGAGGGGACGCAGCAGGCGACGTACACCGACGGCCCCACACCGTTGGAAATGGTGATCGGCAGCGACTTGCCCTGCCAGCGGGCGCGCTCCCAGTACGCCCGCAGGTCTCGCCCGCGGTCGATGAGCATCGTCATCCGGTCCTTGCCCGTGACCAGGCAGCGCTGGATCGAGACGTTGCGCACGCCCGTCATCGGGTCCTTGGCGATGACCGCCGAGCAGTCGAGGTACCGGCCGCCATCCTTCAGCGCGTGCTGCGGAATGGGCAGCTTGCCGAGATCGACCTCCTTCTCGACCACGTTGTTGGCCGGACCGCGATCGACCACCACCGGCGGGATTGGCGACTTTCGCCAGCTGGCGATGCAGTCGGCCACGTGGAACGGCAGCTCGCGCGGCTCCAACCCGAACACCCGGCCCAGCACGTCCCGGTTCCACAGCAGGCCGATGATGGCCGCGTAGGGCGAATCCTTCAGCTTCTCGAACAGCACCGCGGGGCCGCCCTCGAGCTTGGAGGCGTAGCCGGCCAGCTCCAGGTGCGGGTCGATCTCGCGCGAGACCCGGTGCAAGTCGCCGTTCTCTTCCAGCCAGCCAATCAGGTTCTGGAGATCGTTCAACTGATCGACGCGGCCGACGCGCGATCGCGGCCGTGCCGGCTGTTCCTCGCCCACCGAAGTGGGAGAGGTTAGGTGAGGGCGCTGCCCGTTAGCGGAAGATCCATTTCCGCTGGCTGAGACCTTGAGCATGTCGAGCATCATTCCGTCTCCTGCGGTGGAGGTGCCCATAAGTTAAGCACCCTCCTATGCTTGAGGTCTAGAGGTCTGAGGAATGCATCTCATCAAGCGGTACTCCAACCGCAAGCTGTACGACGCCTCGGACCGCAAGCAGATCACCCTTGACGGCATCGCGCGGCTGATCACCTCGGGCGACGACGTGAAGGTCGTCGACAACGACAGCGGCGAAGACATCACCACGGTCATCCTCACGGAGATCCTGCTGGAACGCGAGCGGGAGTCCACCGGTCCGTTCAGCAAGAGCATCCTGACTGGCCTTGTCCGTGCGGGAACGGCGACGTTCGAGCAGTTCCGGCGGACCCTCACTGGAACAGGCATCGTTCAGCTGGCCGAGCAGGAGGTCGAGCGCGTCATCAACACCTGGGTGGAGATCGGCCACATGACCGAGCAGGAGGTGCTGCGGACCGTGGAGGACGTGATCGACAAGCGCCGCAAGATGCGCGGTGACGACGACGGCTTCGTCGAGGAGCGCCTCACGCACGCTCTGAAGGAGGCCAACGTGCCTACCCGCACTGAGCTGGAACGGCTGGCGGCCCAGGTCCACGGCTTGAGCGTGCAGGTGAACAATCTGATCGAAGAGATCAGGAAGAAGCAGCCAACTCCGCAGTAAGGAAGTCCACGAACTGCCGGGCTGTCCGCCCGGAGAAGCCGTTGTTGTACATCGCCCAGCGGATGGCGCGCATCCTGAGGTCTTGGGCCTCGATCTCCAACCCGCGGGCGCGCGTCAGCTCGCTCACGATGGTGAGGTAGCGCTCCTGGTCCGGCGTGATGAACGTCAGCGTGATGCCGAAGCGGTCGCTCAGGGACAGCTTCTCCTCCACGGTGTCCTGCTGGTGGATCTCGTCGTTGATGATCGGCTTCGTCAGATCGGAGAAGCGCTCTTTGACGAGGTGGCGGCGGTTGCTGGTGGCGTAGATCACGACGTTGTCGGGCCGCGTCTCCAGCCCGCCCTCGAGCACCGCCTTGAGGTGCTTGTACTGCAGCTCCATCTCGTCGAATGAGAGGTCGTCCACGAACAGGATGAACCGGCCGGGGTTTGCCGCCAGCTTGGGCAGCAGCCGCGGCAGGTCGGCGAGGTCAGCAGGCGGGATCTCGACCATCTTGAGCCGGGGATAGCGCTGCAGCAGCGCCTTGACCGTCGAGGACTTGCCGGTGCCACGCTCGCCGTACAACAGCACGTTGTTGGCCGGGTGGCCGGCCAGGAAATGCTCCGTGTTGGCCAGCAGCAGCTCCCGCTCGGCGTCATAGGTGTAGAGGTCCTCCAGCCGAATGGGGTCGGGGTTGAGGATGGGCTCGACGTCGCCCGCCAGCGGGCTCCAGCGGAAGGCTCGATGCTCGGCCAGGATACCTGTCCCTTGCTCGCGGTAGTGATCCGCCAGCGGCGCCAGCATATCCTGCCAGTCGCTCGCCTGCGCCAGCGCCAGCTTGATCGCCTTCGGCTCGCGCTCGCCGATTGGCTTCAGCTCGCCCAGGCCGAGGTCTTCCTGGAAGAGCCGTTGCAGCTCGCGAAGGTCCTCTTTGACCGTCGACAGCAGCGCTGAGCCCATGCCCTCGACGCCGCTGCGCTGAGCCTTCAGGCTGAAGGCGTTCTCGTCGTGGACGATCCGCTCCAGGATGTGGTCCTGCCAGGCATTCCCCACCAGCCGTTCGGCCGAGAGCTCCGCTTCTCGCGCCAGCGCGTGGAACAGCCGCGCCCGCGCCAGCTTATCCTCCGGCTCCGCCTGGCAGCCAGCGAACAGCCGGCCGATTTCGTCGCCGAGGACACCTTCGTAGACGGTCAACATGCCTGGGTGTATGGTACTGGCCGCCTGACGCGAGATGGCGGGCGCCGCGGGAACAGAGTGCATGTAAAATCCTGCGTCAAAACAAGCAAGGAGTTTCGTATGCGCAGGCTGACCTTGCCACTGGCGATATCCCTGCTCTTGGCCGCCTGTGGAGGTGGGGCGCCGTCGGGCGCTCCGGGCGCGTCTACTGGACCGGCGGGAGCGCCGCCGGCGAAGCCGAGCGCGGCGGCAAGCGCGGCGGCGCCGGCTAGCACGGCGGCTAAGCCGGCGGCCAGCGCGGCGGCAAGCGCGGGCGCGAGCGCCAAGCCGGCGGCGTCTGGAGCGGCCGCGGCCTCAGGCAGCGAGATCAAGCTCGGCGCCGTGCTGCCTATCACCGGCGCCTTCGCCTCCTCCGGCAAGTACTTCCAGCAGGGCTACCAGATGGCCACGGACGAGGTCAACGGCGCCGGCGGCGTTGACGTTGGCGGGACCAAGATGAAGGTCACGCTGGACCTCCTTGACGACGGCAGCAACGGCACCAACAGCCGGGCGCTTGTCGAGAAGCTGGTCACCCAGGACAAGGTGAACGAACTGCTGGGCGGCTACGACACCAGCCTCGTCGAGGCGCAGGAGGTCGTGCCCGACCAGTACAAGATCCCCATGGTCGAGGGCGGCGGCGCGGCGTCCGCCATCTTCGCCCGCGGCTACAAGTACGTCTTCGGGACGCTGCAAACCATCGACCTGCTCGGCTCCATCACTATGGATTTCCTTCAGGACCAGGTCGATCAGGGCCATCTGCCGAAGCCCTCCAAGATCGCGCTGGTGTGGGAGAACACCGACCACGGCAAGGACTACCAGAAGGGCGTACAGGACTATGTGAAGGCCCACTCGGATTCCTTCCAGGTGGTGCTCGATCAGTCGTTCGACCTGAATGGCGCCGACTTCACGCCGCTGCTGACGCAGGTCAAGAGCGCCAACGCCGACATCTTCCTCTCAGATGCGCACCTGCCGGACTACATCACCATGCATCGCCAGTACACGCAGATGGGCCTGAGCCATAAGCTGGTGAGCTACGCCGCCCGCGGGCCGGACCAGAGCGCGCGCCAGGCGCTCGGCCCCGCGGCCGATGGCCTGGTGGCCGGACTGTGGTGGTCGCCCGTGCTGCCGGACCCGCGCTCGCAGAAGTTCGCGGCCGACTACAAGGCCAAGTACAACGCCACGGCGGACTGGTTCCAGGCGCTGGCCTATGAGACGGCGCGGGTGATGTTCGCCGGCATCAACAAGGCTGGCTCGCTGGACGGCACTAAGGTGCGCGACGCCATCGCCGGCCTCGACATCAAGGACTCGATCCTGCCCGGCGGCGAGATCAAGTTCCAGCCGGATGGCCGGCCAACCACGCCCTACATGATGGTCCAGAACCTGCCCAACAACGAGGTCCAGATCACCTGGCCCAAGGATATGCCCGGCTACAAGCCCGCCACCGTGCCGTTCAAGAAATAGCCCTGCACTACTCGGCCGCAGACTTAATAGGCGTCCTGGTGGGGGCAATCCTCACGGCCGGGCTGTACGCCGTCATGTCCTATGGGCTGGCCCTGATCTACGGTGTCATGAAGCTCATCAATCTCAGCCATGCCGGGACCATGATGTTCGGCGCCTTCATCACGCTCACGCTGAACCGCGCCTTCCACCTGGATCCGGTCCTTGGCTCGCTGATCGTGCTGCCGCTGTTCTTCGGGTTCGGGATGGCGCTGTACGCCACCATCGTCAGGCGCATCGCGCGCAGCGCGCCGATCGTGTCGCTGCTGCTGCTGTTTGGCCTGTGGCTCGTCCTCCAGAACGTGGCGTACCTCATCTGGGGCAACGAGGACCAGTCGATCGTCACCGCCTACACCTATTCGACCATCAAGATCGGCTTCCTCTCGCTGGCGGTCACGCGCGTCATCGTGTTCGCCGCCGGATTGGCTGCCCTGGCTGTGCTGGCGTGGTTCATCTCCAGGACCTACACCGGCAAAGCGGTGCGAGCGGTGAGCCTGAACTATGAGGCCGCGCGGCTGGCCGGGATCAACGTCGAGCGCATCGCAGCGCTGTCCTTCGGGCTGGGCACGGGCCTGGCGGCGTTCGCCGGCTCGCTGCTGACGCTGCTGTTCTCGTTCACGCCCGATTTCGGCGGGCTGTTCCAGACGAAGGCCTTCTGCGTGATCGTGCTCGGCGGGCTGACCAGCTTCGTCGGCGTGGCCATCGGCTCACTGCTGCTGGCGCTGGTGGAGTCCTTCGGGGTGCTGTTCATGCGGGCCAGCCTCCAGAACCTCATTGCCTTCGGCTTGCTGTTCGTGGCCCTGGTGTTCATGCCGGGCGGCCTGATGAGCCTGGTGAAGGCTCGCCGCGCGTGAGCAAGCGGGACACAATCGTCGCCATTTGCCTGCTGATCGTCCTGCTGCTCGTGCCGCGCGTCCTCGGCGGGACTTACGTGCTCGACCTGGGCGTCCTCACGTTCCTGTTCATCAGCCAGGCCATCGCCTGGAACCTCCTCGGCGGCTACGCCGGCCAGATCTCGTTCGGCTATGCGTCCTTCTTCGGCATCGGCGCCTACGCCACCGGCTACCTGTGGCTGCACGGCTGGGAGCCGCTGCTGACGCTGCCGGTGGGCGCGCTGCTGGCGGCCGTATTCAGCCTCATCGTGGGGTTGCCGGCCTTCCGGCTGACCGGCGCCTACTTCGTGATAGCCACGCTGGCGGTGGGGCTGGCCATGCGCGTGGTGGCGCTCAATACGGAGGCCGTTACCGGCGGCGCCTCGGGGCTGAACCTGCCCACCCAGGTGCCGGGCAAGGAATGGTTCTACCACGCGATGCTCATCCTCATGTGCGGCTGCTTCCTGATATCGGCCGCGGTTCGGAGCTCGCGCTTCGGCATGGCGCTGACGGCGCTGCGCCTGGACCAGGCGGCCGCCGAGAGCCTGGGCATCAACGTGGCGCTGTACAAGAACCTGGCCCACACGCTGGGCGCCGTGCTGGTGGCGATTGGCGGCGGCATCTACGCCGTGTACTTCCAGTACATTCACCCGGACCAGGTGTTCGGCTTCGAGATCAGCATCGGTATGGTGCTGATGCCGGTCATCGGCGGGCTTGGCACGCTGTGGGGCCCGGTGCTTGGCGGTACGCTGTACTACGCCATCCAGGACACGCTGCTGACGGTCTTCCCGTTCGCGCACCTGCTCGTCTACGGGCTGCTGCTGATGGTGATCATGATCGTCGAGCCCCGCGGATTGCTCGGGATGGCGCGGTTGATCAAGCTGCCGCGGCTCGCAAAGCGCGGACGGCTGGCGGAGGGCACCTCCACTGAGCCTGCTTGAGACCCGCGCGCTCACCCGCCACTTCGGCGGCCTGCGCGCGCTGGAGGATGTCGATCTGCACGTCGACGAGCACGAGATCCTGGGCCTGATCGGCCCGAACGGCGCCGGCAAGACCACGCTGTTCAACTGCCTGAGCGGTGTGCTTAAGCCGACGAGCGGACAGGTGCTGTTCCATGGCAGCCCCGTGCAGGGGCAGCCGCCGCACAGGCTGGTGCGGCGCGGCATCTGCCACACCCACCAGATCGCCCGGCCCTTCGGCGAGATGTCGGTGCGCGACAACGTGCTCGTGGGCGCCTACTTCGGCCGGATGCGCCGCGAGGCCGGCCCGGAGCGGGCGGACCAAGCGCTGGCGATCACCGGCCTCGGTCGCCTGGCCTGCGCGCCGGCGGCCCAGCTCACCGTTGGCCAGCGCAAGCTGCTGGAGATCGCCCGCGTGCTCGCCACCGGCCCCGAGCTCGTCCTGCTGGACGAAGTCTGCGGCGGCCTGAATCCGGCCGAGACAGCCCAGGTGCTGGACGTCATCCGCGAGCTTCCGCGCCGCGGCATGACGGTCATCTACATCGAGCACAACATGCGCGCGGTGATGAGCGTCTGTAGCCGCATCGCCGTCCTGAACTTCGGCCGCAAGATCGCCGATGGGCCGCCGGAGGCGATCGCCGAGGACGAGCAGGTGATAGCGGCATACCTTGGTCGCCGTCAGGCCACATGAGCACCCTGCTGGAGGTCAGCCACCTTCGTGTCGCCTATGCCGACGTGCAGGCGCTGTGGGACGTCTCGCTCGAGATCGAGCAGGGCCAGATCGTGGCGCTGGTCGGCGCCAACGGCGCCGGCAAGACGACCACGCTGCGCGCGATTTCGGGGGTGGTGCGCATCCTCGGCGGCAGCATTCTGCTGGACGGCGAGGACCTGGCGCGCCTGGCGTCCCACGAGATCGTCGACAGCGGCGTGGTCCACGTACCCGAGGGGCGCCAGCTGTGGCCCGGCATGTCGGTGCAGGAAACCCTCGAGCTCGGAGCCTACCCCGCACGGGCTCGTGCGAGGCGCGAGGAGACGCTGCACGAGGTGTATGGCCTCTTCCCGCGGCTGCAGGAGCGGCAGAAGCAGGCCGCCGACACGATGTCCGGCGGCGAGCAGCAGATGTGCGCGATCGCCCGCGGCCTCATGGCCCGCCCTCGTCTCCTGATGCTGGACGAGCCCTCGCTGGGGCTGTCGCCCATCATGCTCGGCGAGGTGTTCGACACCGTCAAGCGCATCGCGGCCGAGGGCGTCACCGTCCTGCTGGTCGAGCAGAACGTCGAGCAGGCCCTCGCGCTCGCGGACCGAGCCTACGTCCTAGAGACTGGCTCGGTGGTCCTGAGTGGCACCGGCCAAGAGTTGCTCGGCAACGACGCCGTGCGGCGGACGTACCTAGGAGTGGCGTAGCCGGCGGTAGCGGCGGATCAGGGCGTTGGTCGAGCTGTCGTGGCGGAGGTCGGGGTCGGCCTCGGCTTGCAGCTCGGGGATGATCCGGCTGGCCAGGACTTTGCCGAGCTCCACACCCCACTGGTCGAAGGAGTCGATGTTCCAGATCGCGCCCTGCGTGAAGACGCTGTGCTCGTACAGCGCCACCAGCTTTCCGAGGGTCTCGGGCGTGAGCCGCTGGGCCATGATGACATTGGTCGGCCGGTTGCCCTCGAAGGAGCGATGCTTGGCCAGGAACTCGGAGTTGCCCTCGGCCTCCACCTCCTCGATGGTCTTGCCGAAGGCCAGTGCCTCCGCCTGGGCGAACACGTTCGACATGAGGTAGTCGTGGTGGTTGCCCAGCGGGTTCAGCGTCTGGGCGAAGCAGATGAAGTCCACGGGGATGAGGCGCGTGCCCTGGTGGATGAGCTGATAGAAGGAGTGCTGGCCATTGGTCCCCGGCTCGCCCCAGAAGATCGGGCCGGTGTCGTAGTCCACCGTCTCGCCCTCGATGGTGACGTGCTTGCCGTTGCTCTCCATGGTGAGCTGCTGCAGATACGCCGGGAAGCGCTTGAGGTACTGGTCGTACGGCATCACGCCGATGGTCTGGGCGCCGAAGAAGTCTGCGTACCAGACCGTCAGCAGGCCCATCAGCACCGGCAGGTTCTGCCCGAACGGCGCCGTCCGGAAGTGCTCGTCCATGGCGTGGAAGCCGGCCAGCATGGAGCGGAAGTTCTCCGGGCCGATGGCGATCATCGTGGACAGGCCAATGGCCGAGTCCATGGAATAGCGGCCGCCGACCCAGTCCCAGAAGCCGAACATGTTGGCGGTGTCGATGCCGAACTTGGAAACCTCGCCGGCGTTGGTGGAGACGGCGACGAAGTGCCGGGCGATGGCTGCGTCGTCCTTCAGGGCCGCGAGCGTCCAGTCGCGCGCCGAATGAGCGTTTGTCATGGTCTCGAGGGTGGTGAAGGTCTTGGAGGAGATGATGAACAGCGTCTCCGCGGGATCCAGGTCGCGAACGGCCTCCGAGAAGTCGGTGCCGTCTACGTTGGAGACGAAGCGGAAGGTCATGTCGCGCCGGCTGTAGGCCCGCAGCGCCTCGTAGGCCATGACCGGGCCGAGGTCCGAGCCGCCGATCCCGACGTTGATGACGTTGCGGATCGGCTTGCCGGCGTAGCCCTTCCACTCGCCGCTGCGCACCTGGTCCGAGAAGCGGGCCATCTTGTCCAGTACCTCGTGCACGGCTGGGACGACGTTCTCGCTGTCCACCACGATGCTGGCATCTCGCGGGGCGCGCAGCGCGACGTGCAGCACCGCGCGGTTCTCGGTGAGGTTGATCTTGTCGCCGCGGAACATGGCGTCGATGCGGCCGCGGAGGCCCACTTCGTCGGCCAGCTTCAGCAGCAGCTGCAGCGTCTCTGCCGTGACGCGGTTCTTGGAATAGTCCAGGAAGATGCCGGCGCCCTCGGCGCACAGCTTCTCGCCCCGCTGCGCGTCCTGCGCGAACAGCTCGCGCAGGTGGAGTGTGCGGACGTGCTGGTAGTTGGCCTGGAGCGCGGTCCACGCGGGCGAGTGCGTCAGAGCGGTCATGGTGCCCCCTGTTGTATCACTGATCTCCGGCCGCAAGAGTAGCGGCTAGGCGCCTGAAGCCTCTCCGATCAGCCGGACGACGCCAGCCTAGCCCGCTCGGTACGTGGCCACCAGGGTGCAGACCCGCCAATCCAGCGCCGTTACCATTGAAACGCATGCCTAGCCTGGTCGATTTGCACAGCCACAGCTCCGTTTCAGATGGCTCGGAGCGGCCGGAGACGGTGGTTCGCAAGGCCGCCGCGAACGGCGTTCGTTTCCTGGCGTTGACCGACCACGACGGCACCGGCGGCCTGGACGAAGCGATCGCCACAGCCGCCGAGCTGGACGGCATGCGTATCATTCCCGGCATCGAGCTCAGCGCCGAGGAGGGCGTCCACATGCTGGGCTACTTCATCGGCTACGACGATCCCGAGCTGCAGAGCACGCTGCGGCGGCTGCAGGAGGGCCGCGAGGGCCGCGCCCACGAGATGCTCGACAAGCTGGCGGCGCTGGGCATGCCGCTGGAGTTCGAGCGGGTGAAGCGCATCGCCGACGGCGCCATCGGCCGGCCGCACGTGGCGCGGGCGATGGTCGAGCGCGGCTACGTGGGCAGCGTGCCCGAGGCATTCGACAAGTGGCTGGCCATCGGCAAGCAGGCCTACATTCCCAGCGAGAAGCTGACCGCGGCCGAGGCGATCGAGATGATCCGCCGCGCCGGCGGCGTACCCTCGTGGGCGCATCCGGAGTGGCCCGACGGGCCGCAGCGCTACCGGCCCACGGAGGAGACGCTCCGCCAGTTGGTGGATGCCGGCCTCCAGGGCATCGAGGTCTACTACTCCGACCATTTGCCGGAGATGCGCGCCCGCTTCCTGGATCTGGCGCGGAAGTACAACCTGGTGCCCACCGGCGGCAGCGACTACCACGGCCCCGAGGTTCGCGACATCGAGCTCGGCGCCGTCGAGGTGCCGGAAGAGACGGTGGCCAGGCTCCGCGAACGAGCACGAAAGAGTTAGCGTTCGGAAACAGGTGCGAAGCCTGACCGCTGAAGCGCCCGCGGCCAGGACCTTCGCCTGGTCGGCGGCAATCGTGATGGGCGGCACGGTGGCGAGCCGGCTGCTGGGGCTGGCGCGGCAGCAGGTGTTCGCCATCGAGTTCGGCACCACTGGCCAGATGGATGCCTTCTGGACCGCCTTCCGCCTGCCGGACATCATCTACAACATCGTCGCCGGCGGGCTGCTCGGCTCGTCGCTGATCCCGGTGTTCGCCGGGTACCTGGCGGCCGGTCGGCGCGACGAAGCGGCCCGGGTGGCGAGCAGCGTCATGAACATGATGCTCATCCTGCTGGGTGTGCTGGCGCTGCTGCTCGAGATCTTCGCGCCGCAGATCGTGCCGCTGCTGGTGTCCGACTATTCGCCGGACAAGCAGCAGCTGGTGCTCACGCTCACGCGCATTCTGCTGATTCAGCCAATCTTCCTGGGCGTCAGCGGCGTGATGATGGGCGTGCTCAACACCTACCAGCATTTCGTGCTGCCCACGCTGGCGCCCATCATCTACAACCTGTCGATCATCCTGGCGGCGCTGCTGCTCGCCTCGCGCATGGGCGTGGAGGGCCTGGCGGTGGGCGTGGTCGCCGGCGCGCTGCTGCAGGTGCTCCTGCAGTGGCCGGGCCTGGTACGCTACGGCTTCCGCTGGTCCACGGTGCTCGACGCGAAGGACCCTGGCGTGCGCGAGGTGTGGCGGCTGATGATCCCCCGCGTGTTCGCCAGCGCCACGCTGTACCTCAACCTGCTGATCCAGGCCGCCCTGGCCTCGCGGCTCGTGGAGGGCGCCTACACCGGCTATTCGAATGCCCTGCAGCTCATGTCGCTGCCGCTGGGCATCTTCGCCATCGCCATCTCCATCGTGGCCTTCCCCACGCTCTCGGCGCAGGTGGCGCGGGACGAGCTGAGCGCCATGAGCCGGACGCTCGGCCAGGCGCTGCGCATCATCCTGTTCCTTACGCTGCCCTCAAGCGTGGGGCTGATCCTGCTGCGCGAGCCGATCATCCGCACGCTTTTCCAGTACGGCGCGTTCGACAGCCGCTCGACCCTCCTGACGGCGCAGCCGCTGGTGTTCTTCGCGCTGGGCCTGTTTGGCCACGCCACGGTCGAGATCGTGCTGCGGGCTTTCTACGCGCTCCACGAGACGCTGCGGCCCGTGCTCATCAATCTGGTGACGCTGTCCATCAACCTGGGGCTGAGCTTCGCGCTGATTGGGCCGCTCCAGCAGGGCGGGCTGGCACTGGCCATCTCGATCTCCGTGGTCCTGGAGGCGTTGAGCCTGCTGGCGCTGCTCCAGACGCGCTTGCCTTCCTTCGATTGGGCCGGGCTGGGCACGACGGTGGGCAAATGCGTGCTCGCCTCGGTGGTCATGGGGTTGGCGCTGTACGCCTTCGTGCACCTTTCCGGCACGCCGGACGCGCTGGGCCGGCGCATCCTGCAGCTGGCGATCGCGCTAGGTATCGGAGGCGGTATCTATCTAGGGGCCGCGGCGCTTCTTCGCCTACCCGAGCTAAGCTTGGTCCGGCGCCTCGCCCGCTGAGCCTGAGGGGTTGGGTGTGGTCCAGCTACCAGCCTCCAGCTTCTAACGACCAGCATTGAATCAATCTCTCATCCGCAACTTCTGCATCATCGCCCACATCGATCACGGCAAGTCCACGCTGGCGGATCGGCTGCTGGAGAAGACCGGCACGATCTCCAGCCGGGAGATGGCCGAGCAGGTGCTCGACCAGATGGACCTGGAGCGCGAGAAGGGCATCACCATCAAGGCGCAGGCGGTCCGCATGGGCTACCGCGCTGCCGACGGCCAGACCTATGAGCTGAACCTCATCGATACGCCTGGGCACGTGGACTTCACCTATGAGGTGAGCCGCAGCCTCGCCGCCTGCGAAGGCGCCATCGTGGTGGTCGACGCGGCCCAGGGCATCGAGGCGCAGACGCTGGCCAACGTCTACCTGGCCATGGAGCACGACCTCAAGCTCATCCCGGTCGTGAACAAGATCGACCTGCCCAGCGCCGAGCCCGAGCGCGTGGCCAAGGAGATCGAGCGCGTGCTGGGCCTGGGGCTGGACGAGGTGATCTTCGCCAGCGCCAAGGAGGGGACCGGTACCCAGGACATCCTGGAGGCCGTCGTCCAGCGCATCCCGCCGCCTAGCGGTAAGCCCGAGATGCCGCTGCGAGCGCTCATCTTCGACAGCCACTACGACGTCCACAAGGGCGTCATCGCGTATGTGCGCGTCGTCGACGGCGCCGTGGCGCGGAGCACGGACATCCAGCTCATGTCCACCGGCCGCCGGACGGACATCATGGAGCTCGGCTACTTCTCGCCCCGCCTTAAGGCCGTGAACGCGCTCGAGGCGGGCGAGGTGGGCTACATCGCCACCGGGCTCAAGAACGTGAAGGACTGCCGGGTGGGCGATACGGTGACGGACGCGGCCGAACCCGCTCGGGAGCCGCTCCCCGGCTACCAGCCGGCCAAGCCGATGGTCTTCGCCGGCTTCTACCCTACCGAAGGCGACGACTACCCGCTGCTGCGGGATGCCCTCGAGCGCCTCCAGTTGAACGACGCGGCGCTCTCCTTCGAGCCGGAGACCTCACAGGCGCTGGGCTTCGGCTTTCGCTGCGGCTTCCTGGGGATGCTCCACATGCAGATCATCCAGGAGCGGCTGGAGCGCGAGTACCACCTGGACCTGCTGGCCACGGCGCCCAGCGTGGGCTACCAGCTCGTCAAGCAGAACGGCGAGGTGGTGGAGGTGGACAACCCCGCCCAGTTCCCGAACTTCGGCGAGATTCTGGAAATCCGCGAGCCGTGGATGGACATCACCATCATCGCGCCCAGCCGCTACATCGGCGCGATCATGGAGCTGGTCACCGGCAAGCGCGGCGAGTTCAAGCACATGGACTATCTCGACGAGGAGCGGGTGCTGCTGCGCTATCAGCTCCCGCTGAGCGAGATGATCGTGGAGTTCTACGACCGGCTCAAAACCCTTACTCAGGGCTATGCCTCGCTGGACTACAGCGTCGCCGGCTATAGGAGTTCTGACTTAGCCCGAGTGGACATACTGGTGAACAACCAGTTGGTCGATGCGCTGTCCATCATCGTGGCCCGAGACAGGGCCTACAACACGGGCAAAGCGGTAGTCGAGAAGCTGCGCGAGCTCATCCCGCGCCAGCTATTCGAAGTGCCCATCCAGGCGGCCATCGGCTCGCGCGTGATCGCCCGTGAAACCGTCAAGGCCATGCGTAAAAACGTGCTCGCCAAGTGCTACGGCGGGGACATTACGCGCAAGCGCAAGCTGCTGGAGAAGCAGAAGGAAGGCAAGGCTCGGATGAAGCGTTTCGGCAACGTCGAAATCCCCCAGGACGCCTTCATGGCGCTGCTCAAACTCTGACGGGCTGCCGCGGATTCATATCACCCATTCGGGCTATTAGTACTAGCCAGTATGCCTTAGGCTGCCGTAAGCTTGCTGGCATGTCAGCACCAGCTTGCATCTGCCGCCACAGCTACACCGCGCACGTCGTTGGCAGTACCCATGGCTGCAGCTTCTGCAACTGCAAGGAATACCGCGACCCGGCGAGCTACACGCAGCCGGCGGAGCCCAAGAAGCTGACTCCTCAAGCGGCGCACGCGCTGGAGATCCTGGGCGCCAACATGGCCTTCCAGCACGTCACGCGTGACAGGCTGGTGGAGATCGCCGAAGAGGGCCGTCGCCGCCTCTTCCTCCACGGCCAGCTGCTGATGCGCCAGGGCGCCGACAGCGACTCGCTGCACATCGTTGTCAAGGGCTCCGTCGAGGTGGAGCGCAACATCGGCGGGGGCCAGACGGTGATCCTGGCGGAGCTCCATCCTGGCGACATCGTGGGCGAGATGGGTGTCCTGAACGGCGACCCTCGCACGGCGTCGGTGAAGGCCCTGAACGACGTGGAGACGCTGGAGGTCTCGGCGAAGCACCTGAAACAGGTCTTCCAGGAAGACCCGGAAGTCCTGCTGGCGATCATGAAGGTCATCAACGAGCGCTTGAAGACCACCGAAGACGTGGTCGAGAACACCGTCCGCGTCGCCCTGGCCCAGCTCGGCAAATAGCGCCCGTTTCCTCTTAACCCAAGTGCAACCAGGACCCTAACCCAAACCTCCCCTCGCGGCGATTAGGCTTGGCTCGTGACCACAGTCGAGTGGCTGGCGCTCACGCTGCTGGGGATTGGGGCGATGGTCGCTGGCTGGCTGGCGGGCACGGCGCTTCAGCTGCCCCTGCTGGGCGGCGGGCTGGCAGCCGCGGGCGTGGCGGCCGCGCTGAGTGGCACCGGCGGCGTGGCTTGGAAGCATGTGTTGGCGGCAGAGGCCGAGAAGTCGGGCCGTGCGCGCTGGACACTCGGCGTCGCAACGGCGCTCGCCGCCTGCATCGCTGGCGGGGGGATGCTCTGGAGCGGCTGGTTGGCGCAATCGTCCGCCGCCACGAATGACCAGGGCTGGAATGATTTCCTGAACCAGCTGCTGCAGGAGCCCGCGGACCCCACCGTGGAGGCCAGCTCCGCTGCTCCCGCTGCATCGGCGACTGCGTCCGCGGTGCCCACCACGTTTCCCACGACGTCGTCGCCAGCGTCGGCAATCGCTAGCCCCAGTGTCTCCGCCTCAGTATCGCCCGCAAGGCCAGGCGCGGCCGCCGGTTCGGCGCGCCCGGCCGTCGCCGGTCTGACCCGCGAACTGAACCAGGCCATGATCGCCGCCGCGGCCCAGACGCTGCATGAGAGCGCCGCGACCTTGCGGGGCCAGCTCAACGGCGGCTCGTCCCTGCGCGAAGTGGCGGCGACGGATGGCGTGCCGTTCACGTCGGTGCAGGACGCCGTGGAGAATGCCCTCAAGCCGGTGCTCTCTCGAGCCGTGGCCGCCGGCACGCTCTCCTCCTCCCAGGAGACGGCGCTGCTGAAGGCCGTCATGTCCCCCCAGTTCGGCACCCGCCCTGGCCTGCCGAAGGCGTGAGATAAGACCTCGGGGTAGCATAAATGGGCGTGAGCGTCACGTCCGTCTCGTCCGCCGAGACCGTCGAAAAACTGGCTGACGGCGTTGCCTTTGTCCAGCAGGACCACATCTGCCATATCTACCACGGCAGTGGCGGGCAGCTGCCCGCGGCTGTCCCCTTCCTCAAGGAGGGGTTGGAGCGACACGAGTGCTGCGTCTACGTGGCCGACGACCTCGAACCGAGCCGGCTGATCGGCGAACTCGAAGCCGCCGGCATTGACGTAGCCGCCGAGCAGGCCCGTGGAGCGTGGGTACTGCTGGAGGGCTCTGGGTTCGGCATGGGCGACACGCCCATCGAAGAGTGGTTGATTTCGTTGGGGGACACGGTCACGCAGGCTAAGGATGCGGGCTTTACGGGCATGCGCATCGCGGTGGATATGACCTGGACGTTGACGACGGGCACGAACCTCAGCCTCGTGCAGCAGATGGAGTCCTTAGCGAACGACCTGTTCTATCGTGACCGGCCCGTCATTGGCATGTGCCAGTACAACCGCGAGCGGTTCAGCCCAGAAGTTCTCGCCGGTGCGCTGGCAAGCCATCCTATGGCCGTGGTCGAAGGCCGGGTTTACCGAAACCTGCATTACCGGCCGCCCGAGGTGCTTTTCGGCGACATGTCGGACGAAGCGCGCGTTCAGTGGATGCTCGACGAGCTCGAGCGTCACCGCCAGGAGCAGGTCGAGCATGACGAGCTGATCCAGGCGCAGGCGGCCGCCCGCGCCCGCGAAGAGTTTCTGGCGGTCGCGGCTCATGAGCTGCGCACGCCAGTGACGAGCGTCCGCGGCTTTGCCCAGCTGCTCTCACGCCAGCTGCAGCACGCTGAGCAGCTCGACGTTCAGCGGCTCCGTAACACTGTGACGATCCTGAACGCGCAAGCCGACCGCTTGGCTCGGCTCGTCCGCGAGCTGTTCGATGTCTCGCGGATAGACACCGGAAAGCTCGTCCTCAACCGTGCGCCGTGCGATCTCGCCGAGCTGGTTCGAGAGGCGGTCAGCGCCGCCGAGCTTACGACGGACCGGCACCAGTTGATCCTCAAGGCGCCAGAACGCCTTGTTCTCAGCGCTGACGACCTGCGGCTTTCCAGGGGTGCTGACCAACCTGCTGGACAACGCGGTGAAGTACAGCCCCGACGGCGGCCCCATAGAGGTCGAATTGGTCTCGTCGGACGGCGGTGCGGTCGTACGCGTCCGCGACCATGGCCCGGGCGTGCCGGAGGAAAAGCGCGCCGCGCTGTTCGAGCCCTTCTACCAGGTGGCGGAGAACGGCTCGGGACTCGGGCTGGGCTTATACCTGAGCCGACAGATAGTCGAGGCGCACGGCGGCCGCCTGGCGGCGGAATTCCCGGAAGACGGCGGCGCCTGCTTCGTCATCGCCCTAGGCAAGGACGCTGTGTATCCGGCCGAACAGCGCATCAGCGAACCCGTGCAGGCCGACCTCCCCGGACGCGCCTAGCACGCATTCGGGCGCCTGAGCTCAGAACCAGGCGCGGTATACTCGGAACTCGCCGGGCGTCTAGCTCAGTTGGTTAGAGCACTGCCCTGATAAGGCAGAGGCCCTTGGTTCGAGTCCAAGGACGCCCACTCCACAGCCCGATTCAGTGTCTCCGAAGGAGCGTGAATCGGGCGTTTTTACGCTCACTCACGAGGGACCTTCCAAGGGCCTCTGCCTTACGGTGTGGCCTCTGCCTCAGCGCGGCAGAAATCTATGGCCGTGTCGCCGTTGAAAGGGCGTTTTGAGCTCAATCACCCCCTGTTTTAGCCCGTCCACATAAACGCTGCCCGCTTACAAGCCGTCTGCCTGACGCCGGCATGAATTGACACCGCACCGCTCAGCGGTGCGGGCAGCGCTCGCCGCGGTCGCCCGCCAGCATCGGCTCGCGGCCGTCTGCTGGCAATCCTTGCGACCGGAAGGAGGT
>Ga0070738_10003133_pt1 | contig 22627 bp, 26 predicted proteins | sample Coa_R2_2_FD_66446 | JGI IMG/M metagenome (GOLD analysis project Ga0070738, IMG submission 66446) | Surface soil microbial communities from Centralia Pennsylvania, which are recovering from an underground coalmine fire - Coalmine... | ecosystem: Environmental > Terrestrial > Soil > Unclassified ... | reverse complement strand
CCCGTCGCTGGTCGTGCAGCGCGCCGAGGTGGTGGGCGAGAGCCATGTGCGCGTGATCCTGGGCGGGGCGGCGGGACCGCAGCGCCTCAAGGCGATCGCCTTTCGCGCCGTCGACACGGAACTCGGCCCCGCCCTGCTGACCGGCCAAGGCCGCGGCTTCCACGTCGCCGGCCGTCTCCGGGAGAATTGCTGGCAGGGCCGGAGCGACGTCCAGCTCCAGATCGACGACCTCGCGAACGCCTGAGCCGGCGAAGCTCGGGCGGCTCGCCCGCGCCGATGCTTGATTTATGCCCGGACGCTCTTTAGACCCTTGGCGGCCCAGGTCGAGCCGGCGCCTCGTCCCCATCGTCTAGAGGCCTAGGACATCGCCCTTTCACGGCGGTAACAGGGGTTCGAATCCCCTTGGGGACGCCATATTTTTCAATATCTTAGGTGCTAACCCGCAAAGCGGGGTAAGACCGTACGGCATATGTACGGCATAGGTGATGCGCGCGACTCGCATATCTGGATCTCAGGCCGGCGGTCCTGAGGAAACTCCGGAAAGTTTCCGGAATAAAACCTCGGGCGAGACCCGTGACAAGATCGGCGCCTTTGCCGCGCGATGGAGCCGAAGGTCGCCACGCCAGTGGGACGGCCGACAGCCGACAAAAAGGTGGAAACTTTCCACCATTCCGGCGCGGGTCTTACCCTCCGAGGGTGTGGAAACTTTCCCTACCCTCGCGAAACTTTCGCGGGGGTCGTCCCGGCCCTGGCTTGCTCCGGAAACTTTCCGGAGCTGGCGGCCAATGACCCCGGCAAAGGCGCCGATCTTGTCGCGGGTCTTTTGTGGCTCAACTTTGTGGAAACTTTCCACCAAGTCGGTGCGGGTGCCCTGCCGCTCTTTCGCCGCCGCCCTGAACGAGAGCCAGCGCGCGATGATCGCGGCGCGGCTCGCGAATATGAAAGTGGGTCACGTTGCAAGCCAACGGGAAGATGCTGGTCGAATTCAATCACCACTAATCTCGACCAAAGAAGCGGCTGAAATGCTCAACGTCGGGCGACATGGTGTAGTGGCCGCCAAGAAAGTGCTTTCGGAAGGAACCCCAGCCGAAATCGCAGCGATCGAGCGCGGCGAGGCTTCGGTCAGCACCGTCGCCCATCAGATCCGCAAGGGCACCCCGCCCGAGAAGCGCAAGGCCAAGCGCGACGCGCCGCTCGCTCAGACCGGCAAGAACCCCGAGCGCATCCTGCGCGGGCATGTCGGCAATCAGCGCGAAAGTGATCAAGGAATTCCCCGATCACTTATTTCCAACGCGCAAGCCGCTGCCGCTATGGAAATTTCACCACCGCTCATCTCCAGTCAGAAGGATCAATTGATCCTTCACCAATGTCCGCCGCGCGATGGAGCCGAAGGAAAAAGCCGCCGCCGCTGAACGTCGCGCAGCGAATCTGCCAAAGGGGAAAGTTTCCCCTTTGGCAGATTCGGATGCTGGCAAGACCCGCGACAAGATCGGCGCCGGGAAAACACTCTGCGAAAGTTTCGCAGAGTGATCCGGAGCGGATGGAGGCCGGGACGACCACCCCAAGGAAAGTTTCCTGAGGGTCAAGGCGGCCAGGTGCGCGACAAGATCGACGCTCCGCTCCGGAGACTTCTGCGAAAGTTTCGCACCCTTCCCGCAAGGCGGTCGAGGCTGAAAGAAAAGCCCCGCCGGAGCGGGGCCTGAGTCGGGAAGGGAATGACAGCCGCGCTCAGGCGCCCAGCCGATCGAGCGCCTCGGCCGTGGTGCGCATGAGTGTGCGACCCCACGTCGATCTATCGCCGCCACCGTACTCGACCATCCGTGCCAGCTTGGCCTTGATCCCTGCGGCAGTGTAGGCGGGCGCCGCTGCGATGAAGTCCTCGAGCGCGTCCACTTCATTCGCATAAGCGTCGTCGGGCGGGTCAACTTGGTCGTCCCAGAACGCCTCCAGGGCACTCAGGCGCCGCTCGGCTTCGACGAGAGCGTCATCGGTGCCCGGCGTCGGCGTGGGCACGCTCACGTCGAAGGGCGGCTCTCGGCGCTTTCTGGCCGGGGCCTCCGCGCCGCACCCAGCCAGACCGGCCGCGATCCGCTTCATGACGCCGGGCTGCAGCAGGTCGAGCATCGCCTCGAACAGCACCTCCTCGTCGCCATTGAAGACCGCTTCCTCTTTGAGCTGCCCCTTATTGTCGAGCGCCTCGGTCGCCATCTCGAACGTCGCAAAGATGACCCTCACCAGCGCGCCGGCGGGCGAGCCCGAGGGCATGCCGATGAGAATCGACTCCAGCTCCTCGTGGGGGCGCCATTCGTCGGGCTCGCCGGGGTCGTGCTCGGCGGTCATGTACGCGCGTTTCGCCACGACGTATTTTCGCCAGACGCTTGCGAGCGGCGTCAGGTCCTCGAGATCGGCCGCCGCCTCAGGCGACAAGGCCTCGAGCAGGCGCGCGAGCGTGCGGGTGGTTTTCATGCGGTCTTGCAGTAGGTCGTAAGCGCCGTCTGCCATGGTTCGTGCTCCTTGAAGGATGAAGGGCGCCGGGAGATCGCCTCCCGGCTGCTCGATGGCCGGCTGCCCGCGTGCGGCGCCGGGGTCAGGTTCGTTCACCCCCTTTCCCGCGCTGGGCGCGCGTTTCCGGAGGGGGTAGCCGACTACCCGCCGATGCGAGATGGCCTCTAGAAAAAGCGTGCACGCTTTTGGGGCCGCATTCCTTGAGTTGGGCTAGTGTGAGGCGCCCAGCGGCAACCTCGGCCAATGCCCAGCGCCGAGCAGCGGTATGGAAGGCTGAGCGGCAGCCGACGCAGCAGAACCGCCGCGCACTGCCGCGACCGCGCCCCTCGGGCAACGGGGAAGTGCACCAGAGGCAGGCCGTCATGGCGCCCACCAGCCCGCCTCCGTGAGGGCGTGGCCGACCCAGACCCAGAAGAAGATGGCAACCGCGACCAGCGCGACCACCGCCACGCGCTCGCCCACGGTCAAGGGCAGATTGCCGGTCATGGCCGCGCCGCCAAGGCGTAGAGCGCCCACATGAGGGCGCCGATCAGGAGGGCGGAGGCAGGGTCCAGGGTCATGGCTCGGCTCGGGTGGCGCTGGCGTGAGGCGGAACCCAAAGCCCCGCCTCCCGGCAACGTCACGCGGCCTTGCGGCTGCCGATGCGGGCGGAGACCCGGACCGTCGTGGTGACGGAGACCTTGCAGTGTGCGGCGTACCAGCGCTCGCCAAGCTCGGCCTTGACCGCCTCGGCATCGAGGGACTGGCGGAGCGCCTCCGTAACGGTGCAGCGGAACAGGTCGCCCTCGGCGGCCTCGACCTTGCGCGCGATCAGCTCGGCGCGGAGCACGCCCTCCTCGGCCACCAGATCGGCGATCCGGGCCTTGAGCGCCCCCAGCCGATCGACGATCGCGCCGGTGCCGAGGTTGTGGAGGGGAGAAACGGACGGAACTGCGGTAAGATGGCTACCAGCCTGAGGCATGGGTCACTCCTTGCCTTGGGTTAGGCCCTGTTCGGTGTTACGAGCACCGGACGGGGCCGCTTTCTCACTGTGCATCAAAAAGCTACTCTTTCCAGATTGCGCAGTCAACTCTTTTGATATACAGTCTGCGGGATGAAAGAACTCCCGATCAGACCAGAACAGTGCCGCGCGGCGCGCGCTCTGTTGGCGTGGTCACAAGATGACCTATCCGCGAAAGCGAAGATCGCGAAGAGAACGGTCGCTCTGTTCGAGACTGGCCAGCGCGAGCCGTATGCCCGGACCCTCGCGGCGCTACGCAAGAGCCTCGAGCGAGCCGGCGTCGTCTTCATCGAGGAGAACGGCGGAGGGCCGGGCGTGCGGCTGCGCAAGAAAGGCAAGCGATGAGTACCGCCTTGCAGTGGTGCGCCGTCGCATTCAGTGCATTCAGTGCCATCTTGTGGGCGTGGTCCGGGAAGGGCGGCGTTCCGGACAATGTGGATACTATTGCCGCCACGCTTCAGCGACAGTGCCAGCTTAGCAAATGGGCGGCATGGGCAATGACAGCCGCCACCGCTCTACAGGCACTCGCCCTTCTAACCTCCGCGCCGAGGTAGAGAATGACCGTGCTGTTGCTGGTGACCTAGCGAGGGAACCCGGATGTTCCATTTTATCGGCGGCATTCTGTTTGGCTTCCTCGCCTATGCCCTATGGTGCGGCGCCAGGTACGTGATTCCGGAGATGATCGAAGAGCGGCGCCGCGAGCGCGACCGCCGGAGGCTCTCTTGATGCTCGCCCGCCTCGGACAGGTTCTCTACTGGGGCGCCAGCGGCTTCGCGGCCCTCGTGGGCCTTGCCGGCGTCGCCCTCCTCGTGCTTCCGAAGGCCGACCATTTTGTCGGTGGGCTCGCGCTCGGCTTCGCCGCCCTGATATGGCTCAGCGGCCGAGCGGTGCTGTACGTGCTGGCGGCGCGTTGATTTGATCGGCAATGGCCCGGCTGCCCTCTGGCATCACCAGCCCCTCGATCCAAGCCGCCGTATCGAACCGCACGAGCTCCGGATGCGTTGCCCGGTACCGGCGTTCGATGTCCTCGGCGCGCTTGAGCTCCCCGGCATCGCATGCCTCGACGAAGGCCCGGTCCTCCTCGCTCAGGTCGGAGAGCGTGGGCGCAACCTCCGCGCCCGAAATCTCGCAGAGCCACCGCGGCAGCCACCACAGGCGCCGATACCGATCCTGGAGCGCGAGCGCCTCTCGCCAGTGCGCCTCGCTCGGGGCGTCGCTCGCGATCATTGCCCGCTGCCGTTCGAGCCGCTCAAGCCGGCGCGAGAGATTTCCCATGATCCTTTGCCTCCAATGCCGAGAGCCTCCGCTCGAGATCGACCAACTCCACCGCGCGCCGCTTGCTCTCCAGGATCTCCGCCATCGACGCCGCCTCATCGACGGCAAGCTCGCCCTTGGCCATCGCCTCGAACACCACGGCAAGAGCCTTGCTCACGTCCTCCGCCGTACTGACGGGCGGGAGCGCAAGGGCGAGGGTGCGGGACTTGGCATCCGGCACGATCACGCGGCGCAGCTCGCGCAGGACCGAAAGGTATTGGTCAGCGCTGAGCGCCGTCTCCTCGCCACCGATCCTGACCTTGCCGGTGTTGGCGGCCTCGATCAGACGCCCGATCGGGTCCGCTTCTTGTTCGATGCGCAGGCGCGCGGCGATGTTCGCCTTGTTGGGCGTGCCGGCCTTGCGACCACCATAACGAATGCCCACGGCTATCCCCGGCTAGTTTTCACTGTGTCGCCTTGAATTCATCTACCGCGAAGCCGGTCGTAAAGCTGTCGCCGGAGATGTAGAGCCCGGGTTGCCCTGCGGCACCCGCGCTGCCGCTGTCCGTTGCGGATATGCAATTGACTTGGCCGCTCTGCCACGTCCCGCCCGAGGTGAGCCATTGACTATCGGACTGCCGCTGCACGGAGACAGAAAGCGTCGTGCCCGACATCGCCAGCGCCAGCACGTAGGTCTCGCCGGTCGAGGGCGTGAATGGCACCGTCGCCAGCTCGGCGGTCTCGGTGAAGTTGCTCAGCCCTAGTCCGTTCGTAGCGTCGAACTCCGCAGCATAGGCGCCCTCGCCGGCGACCCGTCGCCCCAGCACCCCAACACCGTCAACCGGCAAGGTGCCGTCGATGGAATAGAGCCAAGCGGTGACGGTGTAGTCCTCGGTCGCCGGAACTCCTGACGCGATGGCCTTGGGGCTATCCACTCCGGCTTGATTGTTGGAGACGACGCGACCGGACACGATCTTTACGTCGGTGTCCGCCCCCAGGATCACTGTCCAGGTCGCGCCGACTTCGCCGGTGTGGTTGACCAGAAGCGTGTTGTCGGCAGCGGTGAAGGTATCGTGCACGAAGGTGCCGGCCGTAGCGCCCCCGAACGACCCCACCCCAAGCGTGGAAAGCTGCGCGCAGGCGGGCGCGCTGAGCAGAAGGAATGCCGCTGCGAGGATCGTCGCGAGTTTGCGCATGGGGTCAGCGATACGTCAAAGAGAGCGAAACACCTGCAGCGGCGTTGGTATTGTCGTTATCCGCGATGCCGCCGGTAATGCAGAACGATATCCCGTTGTCGAAGCGCATCCCCACGGGCAGCGATAGCGCGAAGCCCCCACCAGCGCTGCTGGCGCCGAAGGGAATCGCATACGTCTGCACCACCGTGCTTGAGTTGCAAGTCGGCGTCGAGGACGTATCGTAGAACTTGAGGTAGTAGAGGGTGGTCGTCGTGTTGACGGCGACGATGCTGTAGACGTTCCCCGGACGCGCCACGACCGTCGTGCCGTTGGTCGAGGCCCCGCTTAGGTAATGGTAGGGCAAAGCCCCCGCGAGGCTGCCAGCGGTAGGTTGATCGGCCAAGGCCGGCGATGCCAAGCACAGCGCCACCAAAAACAAGAGAATGCGCTTCATCGGAAAAATCATCGTGGGAATCCCTTTCACGTTCCTGTCCGGCGCCGTTTCTCATCGGCGGGCGCCTCGACCATTGCCAAAGTCTCCAACTGCGATGCCAGCCGCTTCAGGATCATCGCCCGCGACTGCGGCGTGACCTTCATCAGCAGGGTCCGGGCGAGCTCGGGATCGAGCATCGCCTCGGTGACGAGGTGATCGACGTTCCGCAGGCCGGCGTTGCGCATCGCCTGCGCCACCCGGATGCCGACGGCCCCGCCGAGCCCGCCGATCAGGCTCCCGGTGTGGTGCTCGAGGCCGAGGGCGATCAGGTAGCTGAAGAGGTTGTCGTGGCCGCCCGCGCCGCTCGCCGCCGCGTGCTTCGCCACGGCCGTGAGGTCCTGCGCGGTCCCGGGGCTCGCCGGAAGCTTGGTCGCGGCGGGATTGGACCGCCGGAGATCCTCGGCGATGGCTTCGAGGCTGCGCAGGCGCCGGCCGGGGAACACGATCGAGAGCGCGGCGCGGTTCTCGCGGATGAATTTCCCGAACTGCGCCGCCTTGATGAAACCGCCCGCCTCCTCGGCGCCGATAAGCTTGCCCTGCATGTACTCGACCACCGCCCGGCGGAGACCCGCGAGCGCCTGGCCGCTCTTGTCCATCGAGGCCCAGCGCACCAGCTTTGCAAACTCGCCCGCCGCATTCCTGGTGCGGAAGGCCGCACCGACCGCGGCAATGGGATCGGCACCCACGAACTTTGCCGCCGCGTACCGCTCCCGAGCCCGGAGCCCGGCAACCCGCATCGCCGCGGCCTCGTCGACGGCAGCTTGAGCGGCACCGGCGTTGCGGAACTTCTGTGCCAGCTCCGGGAAGGCCCGCAGCGCGTCTTGATGCCTGGCGATCCAGGCGTTGACCTCGGCGGGATCGAGCGTGCCGTCGGACCGCTCCGCCGCCCGGCGCAGGCTCATGGCCGCGTAGTCCTGGAGCGCATCGATCGCGCCCTCTCGACCGCCCGCGGCCTTGATGTAAGCCGCCACGTCCTCCGCCGCGTGAGACCCGCTGTTGAAGAACTTGGCCGGCACCTGGGATTCGACGAGCCGGAACGTGCCGGCGGAATAGCCGGGCCGCAGCGTGGCCGCTACGGGGTTCCCCGGGTTGAGCCCGGTGCCGAACGTGGCCTTGCGCTCGCGCGTGGCGTTGGCCGCCGCACGATAGGCCGCCGCGTGCTCGGGCCCGACGTTGGCGACTAGGCGGCTTTGGGCGGCTCCGGCGGCGGCCGGTCCGCTTGCTTCTCCTGCTGCAGCTTCCGGCCCCGTCTGACCATATCGAGGTCCGCGTGCTTCATCCCCGCGCGCTCCAGCGCTTTGCCCCAGACCGACATCGCGTCCGGGTGCGAGAAGGGACGGCTCGGCGGATTGGTAGGCTCGGCCATATTTGCGGGCTCCGGCTGCCAGGATGTCGGCGGGGGTTACCGTGTTCTCTCCGAAAAGTCCAGCGGCGGCGGTCTGCTTGCCGGCCTCGTCGGCATAGAACCGCAGGAGATCGGCGAACTTCACTTGCGAGAGACGGCCGCGCAGATCGGCGCCGTATGCGTCGCGGAGGATTTGCTCGGCGAGCGGCGACACGCTGGCGAAGGCGTCACGCTGAGCCACCACGTCCGCCAGAGGCACCCGCGAGGCACGGGCGCGCTGCACCAGGGCCGCCGCCTGGAGGATCGGGCCGGTGATGTCGAAGCGGTCGGGCACTCGGCCGGCCCGGATTTCGCCGTTGAGCCTGGCGATGTCACCGGCGGCACTAGAGAGCGCGCCGCCGAAGGCCTTGATGTTGGGATCTCCGGTTTCCGCGAGGGAACCCACGAGATCGGCATCGCCGTAGGCCTTGGCGAGCAGCGCATTGCGAATGCGCGCCGCGCCCTCGAGCGAGAGCTGCCCCTCGGGGGTGACCAACGCGCCCAATTCGGTCTGCTCGGGCACGGACTGGAGGAAGCCGCGGACGAACGCCCGGTTCTCGGCGCTGGTGACGTCGCCGCCCTTGTAGAGATCGAGCACGCTCGCGGGCATCCGCTCGGCATCGATGCCCGCCCGCTCCGTCGCCGAGAGTGCGAGGCCGGGACCCGCGTTTGCCTCCTGGGCGAACCTGATCCGATCCGCAGGCGTCAGCTCGGAGACGCGGCGACGGATCAGCACCGGATTTTCGATGCCCTCGGTGTTGAAACCCTGGCTCGCCAGGTAGTCGCGATAAGCCTGAGCCGACTTTCCGCCCTGCTCATAGGCGCGAAGGATGGCGAGCGTGCGGGCGTTGCCGCTTTCGACCACGCCGTCGGGGCCGACGATCGGCGCGCCCTCCGCCGCCGAAGCCGACGGCCCCAGGCGCTCAGGCTGAAGATTCTGCGCCATGCCAGCGATCTGAGTCCCGCTCGCGAGGCGCGACCGCTCGCGCGGCTGCAGCTCGGGCGGAAACCGCGGATTGGCGTTGAGGTCCTGACCATGCGACGGCACCAGCGAAGCGCCCGGCACGACTTCGTAGCGCACCCCGACGGCGCGACCGCTCGGCGTGTAGACGCTCGCGCCCACCTGGGGCGCTCCCGCGGGCTGGACGGGAGCGGCTTGCGAAACCTGCTGCGCTTGCGCTTCTTGCCCGGCACCGGCGATCACGTTGTCGATCGACTGCCGTAGTTGCTGCATCCGCGCGAGCGAGCGCGTGTCGCCGCCGCCGGGCGCCGCGCGTTCCTGCCGGATCGCCGCCAGCAGATCGCCGCGCAGATCGGTCAGGTCCGAGAACTTCATCACCTGCGGCGCCAGCATCATTTTGCCGAGGATGCGCGCCTCCTCGCCGGCAGCAGGCTTCGAGTATTCGCCAATGCCCCCGTAGATCTTCTTTGCCGCGTCGCGGGCCGCCGTCACGTCGATTGCGAGATCGCCCCTGGGATCGATCGCCTGCCACAGCCGGTGCTCCTCCGCCTTCGCGGCATTGTTCGCATCCACCAGAGCCGCGCGCATGATCGCGCCGTATTCCTGCGCCGTGCCGCGCCCGCCGAGATTGGCGCTGGCCTCGCCCGCGCGCCGCTGTGCCGCCGACACCATCGCGTCATTGCGGGCGTCGATTGTCGCGAGTTGCGATTTAACGAAATCCCCGAAGGCCGCAGGGCTGCCCTCGGGCGCTATGGTCTCGATTGCGGCGACGCGCGCCGCGTTCTGCTCGGCCCGGCGCGCGTTGAAGAGGTCGGGATTCTTCGTCGCCTGCGCCCGCTCGAGCTGGCCGAGCCCCTGGTCGCCGGTAAGCTGATAGGTGGTCGGAGCGGAGCCGGGGACGAGCTCGGGGTTATCCGTCGCCTCGTCGAGCGCGCCGCGAAGCGCGCCGGGGTTGCTCGAGGCCTCGAGGAGCCGCTGGCCGGCGAGGTACTGCTGCCCCGCCGTCGCCTGGATCGGCTGTCCGTTGGCATCGGTGCCGAGCGTTTCCTTGGTGCCGATGTTGAAGGGCCGCACGAACCCGCGCCCGAAGTCGAGCGCCGAGCGCCAAGCACTTCGAGCCAAAGCGAGACTGCCGCCAGTGACGACGCCGCCCAACAACTGGCCGACAAAATTGGCATAGGGTTTGTATTCATCGGGCACGGCCTCCGCCGCCGCTTGGCCGGTGATCCCGGCGCTGGCACCGATCGCGGCGTTGCCGGCGGCGGAGCCGCCTGCGAAGGTCTCGCCGACCGCCTCCGGAACCGTGCGCGCCGCCGCCACGTCGCCGGCAAAGCCGAGAGCCCGCGCGCCCGCGTAGGGGGCGACCATCGACATTGCGCCCGCACCTGCCGCACGGGCGATGCGCGAGCCCGTGGAGCCTGCCGGGATATCTTCGGGATTGCCGCCGAACCAGCCACCAGTAAGCTTCCCGACATCCCCGAGCCGCGCGTTGAGCCAGGTCGAGCCGCCAACCGGATGTTGAAGGCCGCCATAAAGCGCGCGCTGGTCCGGGCTCATCTTGTCGGGATCGACCGTGCCGAAGCCCGTCATCCTGTTGCGCAGGAGCCATGCGGTCGCATCGACCGGCGCGCCCGCGATGCCCGTCAGCGCCTCCGTGGCGCCCGCGGCGAGATTCGCCACCACCCCCGCGTCCTTGGGCGTGGCGGGCGCGGGAGGCAACTTGCCTCGACTTCCGGCTTGCAAAATCGCCAACTTTTGAGCGAAGGGATCGACCGGCTCGGCGGCCTCGACGGGAACCGGAGCGCCGCCATGCTCGGGGAATTGCGGCGGCGGCAGCGACGGAGGCGCGGGCTGCCGCGCCGCCAGGTCCGCCGACATCGCTTTGGCTTCGTCCATGCTCGGCACATAGCCGCCGAGCTGCTTGGCATTCGCGATGATCTCATCCGGGCTCGCAGGCGCTACCGAGGTCGCGCGGTAGCCGAGCGCCGTCCGCGCGTCCGGAGGCGGAGCGGAGAGCGCGCCGCCGAGAATCTGCATTGCCGTATCGAAGTCGGGCATCTACTGCACCGAAGGCCCGTATCCGAGATCGGGCAGCAGGCCCGCCGTCTTCGCTACCTGCATCTCGTTCATGATGCGCGAGACCGCAGCGCGACCCTCCGGCGTCTTCTGCAATTGCGCCGTGACCACCCGAAGTTGATCTGCCGGCATCCGATAGACCCAGAACGCCGCCGGGCTCATGGCGCCGTTCCAGTTGGCCTCGAACTGGTCGAGCGTGCCGCCGTGCTGCCCGCGCCAGAGCTGCGCCGCCTGCTGCTTGGCGACGTGGTAGTCGTTGAGGGCCTGCATCTGGTCCGCGATCTGCCCGAAGCCCTGCCGCGTCATCGTCGCGCTCGGCAGCGCCTGCTGGATCATCTGCATTTCCTGCACGGCCGCGCGTGACGAGGTTGCGCGGGTCGCCGCGCGGACCAACTCCATCGAATTCTTGTTGAAGGCCTGAAAGTCGCCGACGGTCTTGTCGTAACCGGAGGTATCGAGGCCGAACTGATGGCCGAAGGCGCTCACGTAGGCCTTGGCGTCGTTTATATGATCGGCGAATTTTCCCATTTCCCACGACGCCGATTCGCGGCGCATCTGGTCGATAAGGAAATTGTTCTGCTTCGCCGCCGTCGCGTTGGCGTCGAGTTGCGCACCGTAGTCCTCGAGCTCGGTCCCGCGCTTTTCGAGCGAGGACTTCTGCAAGGGATTAAGCCCGGTTTGAACCACCGGCAAACCTTGAGCATTGACACCGACGCCGCCCCCGGCGCCGGTGCCGTGCAGCTGCTCGAGGAAGCGAGCGCTCGCCTGCGGCGTCACCGCCGGCGCGGCCTCGGAGACGGTGCGTCCGCTCGGCAGCACGGCCGAGCCCGACGAGAAGCCGCCCGGGATCGGCGCGGGAGTACCGGCGGCCGACGGCGGTGGTGCGTTCGGGTTCGTCGGCAAAAACGTGAAGGTGCGATAGGGTGTGCCGTCGGGATTGACGCCCTCGAGCGCCACCGGATTCTGCGCAACAAGGCGCCCGTTGACGAAGCGCCCCGCGCCGGGCCGGCTCAGCGTGAAGGGCTCATTGTTCTTCTCCCAGAGCTGCGCCGGCGCCTTCGCCCACTCCTCCGCGCCGGCGACAGCACCCTGGCCGCGCACATAGTTGGGATCGATCGCGAAGGAGCCGTCCGCATTTTGCCGATAGCCATGCTCGGCCAAAAATTTGTTTGCCTGCGCCGTGGTCGCGCCGGGCACGGTATGAATCTGCCCATCGACACCGAGATAGGTCCCGGTGGTGTTCATCTGCTGCGACTGCGACTTCGCGAAGTCGAGCAATTGGCCGGCGAAAGGTAAGCCATAGGCCGACGCCAAACGCGCCTGCTCCATCAAGTCCGAGATGTTGAACATCGGCGCCGCGGAGCCGGTTGAGACCGGCGTCGGCACCTCGTGCGGCAGCGGCGCGCCAGGAGCGCCCTGGGCGATGTCCGCCGCCGTGCTCGGCGTCGAGTCGGAGGTGGAAGGCACCGCGCCGTTGCGCAGATACCAGCCCGGCCTTGTCGTATCCGTGCCCGGCGCGGCCATCGACGGCGGCGGCACGCCGAAGGGTGCGCTCGGCGGCCCCGCGCTCGCGCGCAAGACCGCCGTCGTGCCATTGAGCGGACCGCCGCCGCCGGAGAACCCGTAGGCTTGCTGAAGCCGCTTGAGGCCTTCGAGCGTGTTCTGGCGGAGCGCCGCCTCGGTGTTCAGGTTCGCGATGTTGGCGCCGGCGAGCCGGTTCTCATACGCAGCCCGCGCCCCCTGCATCGCCCCACCGGCGCCGCTGCCGAGTACGTAGCCGAACGGAACCGGCATCCGCGACGGCAGCGCGGCGTTGCCGAAGCCCTGGATCATACCCAGCAGCGCCAGCGTATTGGGGTTCGTGAAGTCGAGCCCGAGATCGAGACCGCCGTCCGGCATGTCTACGTCTTCCGTTTGCGGGGCGCCGGCTCGGCGGCCGGCGGTGCGGGCTTCGGCAACAGTGCGCGAATGCGCTCGGCGATCTCATCCCACGACGCGGCCTCGAGCCGCTGACAGCTGCCGCCGCGGAAGCCGATCTCCGCGTGCCAGCGCCCGTCGCCTCGCAATTCGATCACAACGGCATCAGGTTCCATCATCCGCATCCTTTCGCTCAGCCGCCCAGTACCGCGCGGCGCTCGCTCGCGGGCGCGTTTGCGTACCAATCCGAAAACTGTTCATCGCTCATGCCTGCAACCTGCTCGGCGCGCGTCTGTCGGGAGCCGCCGCGATTGCCGCCGTGCGCATTCGCAGCGCCGGAGGCGGATTTGAAGCCGCGCAGTTTCGCGTTCTCGTAGATCACCGCCGCCGGATTCTTGCCCTGCTGCTTCGCGAGCAGCGCGAGACCGATCGCATCCTGCTGGATCAGCGCCGCCCGCTGCTGCGGATCGGCAATGCCCATCGCCTGCAATTCCGAATCCCGGGACCGCACGAGATAATTCGAGGCCTCAACATAGTCCGGATTTTTCTCTGTGAACGCGCGCTCCTGGCTCGCCGCATCGGTCAAGAACGACTTCGCCGCCTCGACCGTCTGCGCCGTCCGGATGTCGGCAATCAGTGCCGCATTCTGGCGCTCGAGCACGGTCATTTTGGCGGCAAGGTGGGTGAGGGGGTCGGCATCGAAGGCCGGGATCTCGGCGGGGATCTCGGGCACCGGTGCGGGCTGCGGTGTAGCCGCAGGAAGGCTCGCGATCACCGCGTCGACCTTGGCATCGTAGCGCGCACGCTCGGCCCGCTCCTGCTCGAGCGCCCGGCGCTCCTGAAGCTCCGCGGGTGTCGGCCCGGGAGCCGGGACCGGCTCGGGCGCCGGAGGCGCCGGATCGGTTTCGCCCTTGGTGTCGAAGTACGCCCTCTCGCTCGGCGTGAGGTCGGGGAGCAGGTTGTCGATGCCAGCCATGTTAGTTCTCCTGGAGGGCCGCAGCCGCGGCGGTTTTGGCCGAGGCCTGCGCCGCCGCGCCGAATAGCTCCGCGAGCGCATCCAACACGAAGCCGTGAATCTGCGCCGTCATGGTCAAGCCGCGCAGATCGGCGGTCACGAAATCCGTGGCCATGTCGCCGCTGGCGCGGAAGACTCCCGTCACCTCCCCGCCCGGCTCGTCGGAAACCAGCGTCGCCAGCGGTGCCGGCGAGCGCCGCCAGACCTGGATGTGCCGGGGCGGCAGCAAGTCCGCCTCGGCGGCGATGCGGCGCCGGATGTAGCTGGCGAGCGCGCTGCCGAACGAGCGCGCGACGTCAGAGAATTTCTTGCCGCCGCCCGGCGTGATCGCGACGTCGGCGGCCGGCAGGACGACGACCTGATCGTTTGGGAGGCGCACGACGACCTCGACCATGGGCACCGCCCGATAGAGGCGGCAGCGCTCGACGGCCCGGTCGGAGAGATCGGACGCGAGCAGCGCGATTAGCAGATCGACGGCGTTCTCGACCGAGAGCAGCGCAGCCGCCGGCAGCATGTCCGCCTTTCGCAAGGCCCCGGCGAAGGCAAGAACGTGAACGACCGGGAGCGCGAGCGCGTCCGCGAGCCGCGCGCACACCGCATCGAGCCTGCATCCCGTTTCGGTTTTTTCAGCCATCGTCGCGTTCATCCAAACTGCCTTTCCTCGGCGGAACCATACGCCGCGCCAGGGACCGTGCCGTCACGCGTGACAAAATAAATTCGTGGAAGGCGCGCGACAGCGCCCGTCGTCGCGCAGCAGCGTCCCGAGATTCTTCGTCGGTGAGCAGCCCTGCATCCAGCGCGGCCTCGAGGTCGATCTCCACCGGCGCGACATAGACGCCTTTCCGCTTCCGCTGGCGGCAACGTTTTTGACGCTCGGCAGCTGTCCGGTCTCGCTCGCTCATGAGGTTTTCAATGCGTCCGCATCCCGCCTAAAGCGGGTGCGGGACGCATGGGGGGGTATGGGGGGGTGGAGAGCGAGAGTCGGAAGGGAGTTGGAAGGGAGTTGAAACCCAGTTGGAAGGGGGGAGTTGAAACCCAGTTGAAAGGGAGTTGGAAGGGAGTTGGAAGCCTCATTCCGCGGCCCCCTTCACCTCGCCCGGATAGGTCATGCCCGAGGGGCGGATATAGACCCGGCGCCTCGACGGCGGCCCCAGCTCGACCCGCTCAAGCCTTCCCTGGTCGAGCAAGCGTGATTGAGCGGCACAGACCGTGCCCCAGTCGTACCGTTTGCACGACGGGAGATCTCGAACGGCATTGGCGAAGCCACGGCCGGCTTTGGGATCGGCAGGGACTAGGGCGCCGTTCTGGATCAGATGACGGAGACCTTCGATAAGATCGCGGTCAAGTGTCAGCACATCAACTAAGCCAGCTGGTCTATTGCCTCCGTCTTCAACGAATACGCCGTCCTGCCACGTCACTCGAATGACGCCACCGCTCCGCGCGCGGTTTGCTTTCTTGGTCCGCAGCTCTCGCTCGTTGCTGCCGGGGGCAGCTTCGGGAGGGCGCGCGAGGTAAAGCATCGACCGGCAGGCGTTCCGCCAAGCCGTAGAGCCGGACTCGCCAGTGCCGGAGCTGCGCCCCGCCAAGCTCGGGTGCATCGACAAGAAGACCGCCCCGTGCATCCGGCCGGCGATACCCGCGAGCGCATTCACGAACTGCCGGGCGTGCGTACGCTTGATCTCCTCGCCAGCGAAGACATCGTGCAGGCTGTCCAGGATCAAGAGCTCGGCGCCGTGGTCGATCACCAGCGACTCGACGCGCCGGGAAAGCGCCGTCGGAACGCCGGGGCCGTTCCACTCCGGCCACTCCATTAAGGCGTTCTCCTCGCCCTTCCGGCACACGATCGCCAGGTCCTCGGCGACGTCGCCGAAGGTCGCGCCGTAGTGCCTGAGGATGTCGGAGAGCCTGATGTGGATCTCCGTGGAGTTGTCCTCGCAGAACACCGCGGCGACGCGGCACTTTCTGACCGTGCGCCCCAGCCAGGGACGGCCGAGTACACAGGCAACCGCAAGCTGGAGCTGCAGGAGGGTCTTGCCCTCGCCGCCGTCGCCGCTCAGTAAGGTGCACTCATCCTCGGGCACCATGTCGGGCACGATCCAGCGCCGCTCCGGCACGGCCTCGCCTTGCCATCTCGCGAGGTCGAGGGTCTGCAAGGGCTGGAGATCGGCCGGACGCCCGTTGACGATCACCGGATGATGGCTTGTCGCCGACCGCCGCCGCCCGGGCTCGCCCCAGGGTTCGAGGCCGTCGCTCATCGGCGGCTCCGAGCAGATAGGCAGATAACGTCATCTGCAATTGACTGACCAAGAAGAGACCAGATGAACCGATTCGGATACCTGAGACAAATTTGTTGAAGGTCAAAGGGTTGCTGGCAGCGCGACAGCATCAACATCGCCGGGGTTTCGCTCATGACCGCACCTTCATCTCCCGCCGCTCGCGAGCCCTCGCGAACAACCGCGCGATCGTCTCGACGCAGGCGCCGGCGAGGTCGTAGTAGTCCTGCCAGTCTCGGTCCTCGAGCCGGTTGAGCGCCGCCTCCACCTGCGGCATCGGCGGCAGCGGAATACCGGCGAGGAGATCGTCCTCGAGGCAGCGATAGGCCGCCCGGCGCGCCATCGCGCGCGCCAAGTGCTCGCTCAGGGGACGACGGAAATGTCCGCGGCGCAGCGGCGCGCCGGCGAGGTCGGCGCGGAGAGTTAGAACTTGAAGGCGATGAAGCGGGACACTAAAATTAGGGCTGTTGCTGTTCTGAAAGGTCCCGCGCGCCCCGCCATCGCCAGTGGCGGGGTTCGCATTTTCGAGGGACATGGGTCATGCCGCCTTGGCCGCTTTCGCAGCCGCAGCGAGACGCTCGACGCGCGCAACGATTGACCGTGTTGTGATGAGCCTGCTGCCGCCATCGCGGTAGCTTTCAACTTCGCCCTTGGCGAGGAGTTCGTACAATCTCGTGATGCCGCACCCGAGCATGCGACAAGCCTCTCGTGGCTTGACCGCGAGAGGCAACAGCACACGTGCGTCGTCATACTGGCTGACAAAGTTTGGGGGAAACATTTTCGTCCGTCTCCGATAAACGCCGCATTCGCGCGGCATGTTGCGAAGCGAACGAACTATTAGTGCCCCCGCCGGGTCGGTTTCTACGAGTATTTTAAAAAGGCAGCTGAATCCTATTTAGCTGGGTTAGCCGCGCGCGACATATGGCAAATACTCGGCTCCAGTCTTCTCAAGCGCTACGAGCACTTGATTCTGGAGCGCGGTGCCTGTCAGTGACGGGCGATCCCAGGACTTCTTCATATCATCATAAACCTGGGATGCCCAATCGGCACGAGACACGTCCGCGCTGATTTTGTCGCGCCATTCTTTGACGGTCCGCGCAGTGACCAGACCAGATCGACGCGGGTGGGGAATATTTGCCCGTCGCAAAGCCGCTGCTGCCTTACACTCGGCATCGGACTCTTTCATGCCCGAAGATATGAGCATTTCAACCGAAAGTGCGGTGACGGACGAGAGCAGCGCCCAGCTCTCCGACGCCCGTTGACCGCCCCGCTTTTTCTTTGGTGGTTGCAGAAGAGGCGAGACCCTAGCGTCATCCAAATCACAAAGCGCGCAGGATAGAAGATCAAAGGGTCTGCCTAGATCCTGAGATTTTGCCTTGTCGACCGAGAGCAGAAATTCACGGACCGCATTGAGTGCAAAGAGAACCGGTATTCGCATATTGGGCGCACGGTCGAGGTCGGCCCGGGCCTCTTGGAGGCGATCAAGGAAGAGAGTCAGCGGGTCAGGTTCCAAGTTGCTCCTCCGCAGGAGTCCGCAGGGTGGTCGGCGCGGCAACCGGGTGCGGAAACCCGGCTTTTGTCCCGTCGGACTAGCCGCGCCGATTGTGAATCTATGCTTGGCGCTCTAGCCGGTGCACGTTGCTCCGCGGCACGATGTTGAGCTCGCCGAAGGCCGCGCGCACGGTGTCGCCGATGTACGAGGGCGCCAAATGCGCATAATGACGCTCGGTCATCCTAGTGCCCGCGTGCCCCAGTTGTGCCGCAATCACCATCATGGGCACGCCCTTCATCGCGAGCCGCGAGGCGTAGGTGTGCCGCAAAACGTGAAAGCTGATCGGGGGAGAGATCTTCGCCACCTTGCAGGCATCCTGCATCGGCCGGAACTGATGCGCCTGACCCCAAGTCGCGCCGTCCGCGCGGGGCAGCAAGAGATCGCCGGTTTGCTTTCCATGCGCGAGACCGGAAAAGAACCGCGAGCCCTCCTCGGTCAAGTGAATGTGGCGCGGTCTGCCCCCCTTGCTGCGCCCGATCGAGACCGTATTGCTGTCGGGGTTGAAATCGACCGCCTTGAGCCGCGCGAGCTCGCCATAGCGTGCGCCCGTGAGTAGCGCGGCCGTCACCATGCGGCGGAAATCGGCAGGGCAGGCGTTGACGAGCCGCTTAGCCTCATCGTCCGAGAGATAACGGATCTTCGGGGCATCCACTTCACGGTAGGGCTTCACCGTGCGCCATACCTCGGCATCGCCGGGCTTGCCGTTGTCGGCCGCGAGGCCGAGCGCGGCCTTCAAAATCGTGAGTAGCCTGTTGGCGGTCGCTCGGCGCCTGCGCCGGCCTTCGTCGCTGGTGTCGCGCATCCCGAAGGCTTGTGGTTTGCCTTTCTTCGTGCGCCGGCGGGGTGGGGCGTCAGCAACTTTAGTGAGCCACGCCTCGAGCCGCCGCTTCGTAAGGTGCTCGAGCTGCACCTGACCGAGTTCCGGCTTGATATGGGCCTTAATCGCCGCTTCGGTCCGGCGCTTCGCCTTGCCACCGCGGCGCTCGTAATCGGCCAGATAGTCATTTAGCGCATCGCCGACCGTGTAGGGCCCGGTCCCTTGCTCGCGACGGTCCTGCTTCGCGAGGTCGCTGAACCAAGCGTGCGCAGCTCGCTGAGCCTGCCCGAAGTCCAGCACGTCGCGATCGTTTGCGTCCGCGAGGTCATCAGCGGTACCGAGTGACTTAAAGCGCCGTCCCGTGGCTGGCGTATAGTGACGCGCGATCCAAGTGCCACCCGAGCCGAGCTTGCGATAGCCGATGGCTAGACCGGGCGAGAGCGAGCGCCAGTGAGGCTCGCGGCGGCGCTTGAGTTTCTTCCGTGCGGTGCGAGTGTCGAGTTTGGCGTCGGTAAGGGTGCGCGGCATGCTCGTCTCCGTACGGCATTCCGTACGGCATAGACGGCGCCGAACGGCAGCGAAAGACCACGGAGGCCAAGCTACATGAATCGCTGTACTTTGTGAACATCCGCGAAAGAAGGCGAAAGCCGTGGACTCGGCGAAACCCCCCTTTCACGGCGGTAACAGGGGTTCGAATCCCCTTGGGGACGCCATATCAAGCGTAGGCAAACCAGGGCTTAGTTGGCCCTGCAGCACCGGTGGCGGGCTCATGAACAATCGCTTTCCAGATCTCGATCCGGACTTCTGGCCACTCCAAGCCGCGTGTCAGTCCGCGACCATGACGTCGATCGAGCGTCTCTATGCGCTCTACAAGGCCGTCGAGTACCTCGTGCGGAACCGCATCGCCGGCGATTTCGTGGAGTGTGGTGTCTGGCGGGGCGGCTCGTCCATGATGATGGCGCTGGCTCTGCGGCGGTTCGGGGACATTGAACGCCCGATCCACTGCTTCGATACATTCGAGGGCATGCCACCTCCGACTGACACGGACATTCGTCATGACACCGGCGAGAGCGCGGCGTCACTCCTGGCGCGCAGCCCACGCGTGGCGGGCGATCACATCTGGGGTATCGCCGGCGTCGACCTTGTGCGACACAATCTCGCCTCGACCGGTTATCCGCTCGACCTCGTTTGCCTCCACAAAGGGCGCGTCGAGGAGACCATTCCGGCCGCGGCCCCGGCCAGGATTGCGCTGCTGAGGCTAGACACCGACTGGTACGAATCTACTCGGCACGAACTCGTGCATCTTTATCCGCGGCTCGCGCCTCGAGGTGTGCTCATCATCGACGATTACGGCTTTTGGCGCGGCGCACGCCGCGCCGTTGAGGAGTACTTCGGGAGAAGCCCCGATCCACTGTTGCTCAATCGCATCGACGACACGGGACGCATCGCGATCAAGCCCGCATAGACCGAGAGCGCTCACGCCGGGCTGCTAATCGACGCCCTCGACAATGCGCAGGTCGCGCTCGCAACTCTTGCCCAGTGCGTCGAGCGCTTTTCGATATTCGGGGCTGTCGTGCGTGGCGATCGCTTGCTGGACGCTATCGAACTCGACCACGACCGTTCGTTGAGCGATTCCTTGCTCGTAAGTCTTTACCGGGACGCCGCGCACGAGGAAGCGCCCGCCGTGCCCGGTGATTGCAGGTCCCGCGAGCTTCGCGTAGGCGGCGAGCGCGTCCGGATTTGATATCGAGCGATAGCAGCTGATCCAGTAACCCTTGGCCATGAGCCCCTCCCATGCTGGTGCGTGGGCGAGCCTAGCCTGGGCCCAATGCAGCCGCCACCGTCACGAGACGGACCGGGCGCCACCGGATGGGGCTGCGCCCATTCGTCCGCATCGGACTCTGTGTGCAAAATGTGACGAACGACGGTCATCGCGCGGACGCACGGTATCGAGCGTGATGAGCCGTTGCCCGGCCACGTGATCTCCCTATCATCCGCGCGGGAGCGGAGGGATGAACGCCAGAACCTGGACCGGGCCCGCACTTCTGCTCTGCGCCATCCTGTTATGGCCTGCGGTGGCGGCGGCACAGTTCGATCCCTTCATGCCCGTCCCGATCCCGCCGCTGGGGCCCGCGCAGCCTGCGCCGCAGACGGTGGCGCCGCAGCGCAGCCAGACCGTGACCGAGCGGCCGCGGCCGCTGTACGACGCACTTGGCATCCGGCTCGAGGAGTTTTTCCTCTACCCTCGCCTCGAGCTCGACGAGTCATACAACGACAACATCTTCGCGACCTCGTCGGGCGCCAAGAGCGACTTCATCACCGACCTCAAGCCGCGGCTCGACCTCGTCTCGAATTTCGGACGGCACGCCTTCAACCTGAGTGCCGGCGCCGATATCGGCTGGTACGCGACCCATTCGACCGAGAATTATCAGGACGCCTTCACCTCCGCGAGCGGCCGCTACGACATCGACCAGGGGCGACACATCTTCGCAAACGCCGGGATCGACCGCCTGCATGTGGCGCGGAGCTCGCCCGATTTCCCGGGCGCGGCGGCGGAGCCGCCGATCTACACCGTCTACAACGCAGGGCTCGGCTACGGGCAGGAGCAGCTGCCGGTGAGCTACCGGGGCGACCTCTCGGTGCAGCGTTCGGAATATCAGGCGATGCCGGCGGTCGGCGGCGGGCAGATCAATCAGAGCGACCGCAACAACACGACCTATGCGGTCGCGCTCCAGGGCGGCTACTCGCTCGATCCGAACTGGGGCATGTTCGCGCGCGGCAGCGGGAATTTCCGCGACTTCGACCACGGCGCCAGCATCGTCAATCCGCGGCGCAACTCCGCCGGCTATCACGCCGACATCGGCGGCCGCATCGATTTCGGCGTCGTCTACGGCGAGGCCTACATCGGATATCTCGAGCAGGATTATCGGAACAGCGTCTATCGGCCGATCCGCGGCGTCGATGGCGGCGGGACGATCGTCTGGAACTTCACCGGGCTCGACACGCTCACCCTGAACGCACTGCGCAGCGTCAACGACACCAGCCAGGAGGTGCTCGGGCCGGGACTCACCTCGCCCGGATACCTCCACTCGCAGGCGACTCTGAGCCTCGATCACGAGTTCCTGCGTAATTTCCTGCTGAACGCCAAAGCGAGCTATATCAACGACGACTTCAAGGGCATCAGCCGCAACGACAACGAGTACGATCTGGGCGTGGGCGCGAAATTCCTGGTGCGCCGCGAGCTCTACCTCGGCGCGTCCTACACTTTCGCCCATCGCGATTCCAGCGGAGCCCAGCCCGGACATTCCTTCACGCAGAACGTCATCATGCTGCGGATCGCCACCCAGCTCTGAGGCTCGGGACTTCGGCCACCCATCCCGCTAGCATGGCAGCAGGAGCGCGAGGCACCCTTGCAGATCGTCCCGAATTCGCACGCACGGCAGGCATCCCCCGAGGTGCCGCGTCTCGGCATCCTCATGCTGGATACGCGCTTTCCGCGCATCGCAGGCGACCTCGGCAATCCCGAAACCTTTCCCTTTCCGGTCCTCATCGCGCGAGTAGAGGCCGCAACGCCGGAGCGCGTGGTCGATCGCAAGGCCGAGGGCCTGCTCGAGGCTTTCGTCGAGGGCGGCAAGGCCCTGATCCGCGCCGGAGCCGCCGGCATCGTCACCACCTGCGGGTTCCTGTCGCTCTTCCAGCGTCCGTTGGCGGAGCGGCTCGGCGTGCCCGTCGCGGCCTCGTCCTTGCTGATGGTGCCCCTGGTCGAACGCCTGCTGCCACGCGGACGCCGGGTCGGCGTGGTCACCTTCTCGAAGGCTTTCCTGACGGCAGACCATCTGCTGGCGGTGGGTGCGGCGCCGGACACGCCGGTCGAAAGCATTCCGGCCGACGGGGTGCTCGCTCGGGTGATCCGCAAGGGCGAGAAGTCCTTCGACGAGCAGGCAGTCTGCGCGGAAGTGGTTGACGCCGGCCGCGGGCTCGCGGCCGCGCACCCGGAGCTCGGCGCGGTCGTGGTCGAGTGCACGAACATGCCGCCCTACAGCGCGGCCATCAGAGCCGCGCTCGGGCTGCCGGTCTACGACGGATACGATTTCTTCTGCTGGTTCTATGCCGGGCTGGGCTCGCCCGGGTTGCGGTGGCGCGCGTGCCCGCCATCGTTCTGAGGGCCTAGAGGCGAACGCGCCCGCCTGCGGGACGGAAGCTCC
>Ga0070738_10003129_pt1 | contig 22642 bp, 20 predicted proteins | sample Coa_R2_2_FD_66446 | JGI IMG/M metagenome (GOLD analysis project Ga0070738, IMG submission 66446) | Surface soil microbial communities from Centralia Pennsylvania, which are recovering from an underground coalmine fire - Coalmine... | ecosystem: Environmental > Terrestrial > Soil > Unclassified ... | reverse complement strand
GATGGGCTGCCGCCTGGTGTGCTCGGCCTTCTTCCACGGCACCGAGGTGGTCTCCAACCGCGTCAGCGCCGACACCTACGCCGCCTTCAACCGCGCCGTGCGCGAGGCCGTGCGCCGCATCAACGCCAACAAGTCGGCCTACATGCACTACTTCATCGACTACCACAAGGACAAGCAGCCGGAAGTCGGCACGCTGCGCGTGGAGGACCTGCGCGAGAACCGCCTGCAGGTGTGCGATCCGGCCCCTATCCCGGAAGCCGAGATGCTGCGCACCTACGAGTGGATGAAGGACTGGAACCTCCTGGAGGACGGTGCCTGCTCCGCCTCCGAACTCATCGACCGCGAGATCCAGAACCTAGCGCACGCTTAATCCAAAAGTTCGAGCGGCTGGCCGTTGAGGGTGGCCGTGCGGGTGAAGGGCACGCCGATCAGCGCCTGCATGGTGAAACAGCCATGCTCGGCGTTGCGCATGAGCTGCTGAATCCGCTCTGGCGGCTCGTCGGACTCGAGCTCGAGCCTGGTCTCGAAGCCCAGGCAGGTGGCCTGGACGGTCCCTTGCAGGACCGAGCCTTCGGTCTTGTTGCGCATGCTCACATGGCAGCGGGCCTTCTTGACCTGGATCTTCATCATGTGCCCGTACCGGGCAATCTGCGTCAGCAGTCAGAAGCCGACGCCCGAGACGAAGTAGCCCAGCGGCGACGGCGCGGAGTGGTCCCCACCGACGCGCTCGGACTCGTCGCACAGCACTTCGAAGCCCTGCACGTGGGCAAGCTTGCGCATGCGCTCCAGCGATTCCACATCCGCTTCGATGTGGTTCTCCCGATAGGTGACGGTGGGGTCCAGCGCCGGCGGCGGGCTCGCGGTCTCAGGTAGATTCACGGCCCAATCTTAGGAAAGTCTTAGGCGCGCCGCGGGTCGCCGGCGCGTAACCGCGCCTAGACTCCGAAGTGTGACCCTTCGGACAACAGTTTCCCTCAGAACAGTCATACTCGCCGGCAGCGTGGCGGCTCTCGCCGCCTGCGGGAGTGACGTCGCGCCGCGTTCGGCGCCCGCCAGCTCAGCCGCGCCGCCGGCAGCTTCCTCGTCCCCCATAGCGGCGTCGTCCTCGGCGAGCAGCCCCACCGCCAGCGCGTCGAGCTCTCCGTCCGCCCCCGCCAGCGCGGTGCCCTCCACGGCGGCGGTGGCCAGCTCCACGCCGGCTTCTCCTGCCGCCAGCTCGCCGGCGTCAGCCGCCGCCGGCGCGGTGAAGCTCACGCTGGCGCCCGAGAGCAGCCAGGTCCAGATCCGTATGCGCGAGCTGCTGGCCGGCAACACCATCCAGAACGACGCCGTGGAGAGCAGCAAGGCGGTGTCCGGCTCGCTGACGATCAATCCTGACGGCAGCGTCGCGGCGCGCTCCACCATCAGCCTGGACCTGCGCACCCTCCAGAGCGACCGCGCCACGCGAGACCGGTTCATCAAGGGCCGTGCGGTGCTGGATACGGGCTCCACGCCCAACGCGGAAGTCACCGTCACCCAGCTCCAGGGCCTGGAGGGCCCGCTGCCCACAACCGGACAGAAGACCTTCAAGATGGTGTCCGACGCGACGGTGCACGGCGTGACCAAGCCCCTGACCTGGAATGTGAAGGCCACTTTTGGGCCGCAGGACGTGAAAGGTGAGGCCGCGGCCGACTTCACGCTGAGCGAGTTCGGCCTGAACGTCCCTCAGGTCGGCCCAGTCGTCAAGGTGGACGACCCCGGCAAGCTGGTGGTCGACTTCACCGCCGCTCGCTGGGCGGCCTAGGAGCTTGGCCCGAAAGCCATCGGCGGCCCGCCGAGCATTGCGCTGGTGAGCTCAGGATCGGGCCGCCTCGGTCGGCTCCGCCTATTTCCGGCCAAGCTCCTAGCGCTTCGACTCGGGCAGGGCGGCTTGCGCGGTCGCGGCCGAGCTTCTTCTCGGTAGGGGGATCAGCAGCCGGGTCTTGAGGACGCGCTCCCGGCGGCGCTCCTCTTCGAGGTGGCGCTGAGTGGCCTTGAGCATGTCCGTGAGAGCGATCATGCCCTCCAGCTTGCGGCTGGGGTCGCGGCTCACGACCGGCAGGCGGGTGCGGCCCGTCTCGGCCATGCGGTACATCACGTTGCGCAGCGGCTCGTCCGCGTAGGCCACGATCGCATCGGCCTTGACCAGCTCGGCGATTTCGTGGCCGTTGCGGCTGGCCGGCTCCTGCTGCAGCAGCGACTGCACGTCCCGGCGGGTGAGCACGCCCTGCAGCCCGCCGGCTGCGTCCACGATGGGATACAGCCGCTGGCCGCGCGCCCCGTCTCCGCCGCGTATAGACGTAGCCAGCTCGCCAAGCTGCAGGTTCGCGGGCAAGGCGATGACGTTGGTGCGCATGACCTCGCGCACGAACAGGATCTCCAGCGGGTCCGTAGCGTACTCGCGGCTCAGGTGATAGCCGCGCCGCGCCACCTTCTCGGTCAGGATCGAGCGCTTGAGGACCAGCACGGTGAAGCCGTGAGCCACGAAGGCGCCGACCAGCAGCGGCAGCAGGATGTTGATGTCGTGGGTCAGCTCCAGGGCGAAGATGACGCCGGTGAAGGGCGAGCGCATGGTCCCGCCCAGGATGGCGCCCATGGCCACCAGCGGCCAGAAGCCCAGCCCTTCGTTCGGCAGGAACAGCGCCTCGATGCTGCCCAGCGCGCCGCCCATCATCAGCAGTGGCGCCAGCACGCCGCCGGACGTGCCCGAGCCCAGCGAGATGGACCAGATGAGCCACTTGACGATCAGCACCGCGATGACCACGTTCAGCGCCAGGCTGCCGTTCAGCATGTCGCCGATGATGTCGTAGCCCACGCCCAGCGCCTGGGGCGCGAAGAGTCCGCCGATGCCGATGGCCAGGCCGCCGATGGCCGGCCACCACATCCAGTGGATCGGCAGCTTGGTGAACGAGTCCTCCGCCGCGTAGACGCTGACGGTCAGCAGCGCCGATAGCGCACCTGCCGTCAGGCCCACGAAGACGCAGCCGAGGATGCCCTGCGGTCCGATGAACTCGGGGTGCTGCGGCACCGGGAACAGCGGCCCCAGCCCGATGATGTAGCGCCGGACCACGGCCGCCGTGGCGCTGGCCAGCGCCACGGGGATGGCGCTGCGCGGCTTCCACTCGAACAGCAGCAGCTCGACCGCCAGCAGGGTGGCCGCGATGGGCGAGGCGAACGTGGCCGACATGCCGGCCGCGGCGCCTGCCACCAGCAGCGTCTTGCGCTCGGCGGCCGTCAGCCGCAGGAACTGTGCGACCAGCGAGCCGAACGCGCCGCCGGTCATGATGATCGGCCCCTCGGCGCCGAACGGCCCGCCTGAGCCGATGGAGATGGCCGAGGAGACAGGCTTCAGGATCGCCACCTTGGGATCGATCCGGCTGCCGTTGATCAGAATGCCCTCGATTGCCTCAGGGATGCCGTGGCCCCGGATGCGCTCCGACCCGTAGCGCGCCATGAAGCCGATGACCAGCCCGCCGATGACGGGCACCAGCACCACCAGCCAGCCCAGGTGGTTGCCGGCCGGCGTGATCAGGTCGAAGCCGATGCGCTGAAAGAAGAACAGGTTGGTGAAGAAGCCGATGAGGCGCAGCAGCGCGAGCGCCACGAACGCCGCCAGCACGCCGATCGGGATCGCGATGAGGGTGATGGTGATCACCCGCGGCGTGGTGGTGAAGTCGCCCAGCTCGGAGTGGCTCTTCGTGGCCTGACGCACGCCGTTCTTGGTTGCTATCGAATCACTCCCGTCGGTCGAGGGCATGTGCGGTTCTCGCGGCACAAAGAGTGCCAGGCAGTTTGGATGCTTCTATCGTATCACGATGCTTCACGAAGCCTGTTTGTCACATTGAGACCATTAAGATTGGAAGGGCATGCTTCGTACAGGTTTAGTGGGCGCTACCGGCATCGTCGGGCAGCAGTTTGTGGTGGCGCTGCAGAACCACCCCTGGTTCCAGCTCAGCCAGCTGGCCGCCTCCGAGCGGTCGGCCGGTAAGTCCTACCGCCAGGCGCTGACGGACCCCGGCTCGGGCGCCTTTCGCTGGTACTGCCCCGAAACGCCCTCCGACGCGGTGCTCGACATGGACGTCCGCGCCACCGACGACCTGGATCTCGGCCAGCTCGACCTGGTGTTCACGGCTATCGAGTCCGACGAGGCGCGCAAGCTGGAGCCGCGGCTGGCCGAACGGGTGCCGGTCATCTCGACGGCCGCGGCCTTCCGCATGGAGCCGGACGTGCCGATCTTCGTCTCGACCATCAACGCCGGCCACGCCAAGCTGATCGACCGCCAGCGCAAGGAGCGCGGCTGGAAGGGCTTCATCACACCCCAGCCGAATTGCACCACCATCGGCCTGGCCACGACCCTCAAGCCGGTCTACGACCGCTGGGGCCTGAACCTGGTGCTGATGACCTCGATGCAGGCCATGTCCGGCGCCGGCCGCGCGGGCGGCGTGCTCGGGCTCGACATCCTGGACAACGTCATTCCCTATATCCCGAAGGAAGAGGAGAAGGTCCAGCAGGAGACCGCCAAGATCCTCGGCTCACTCCATGACGGCTCGATCCAGCCGGCTGAGTTCCCAGTCAGCTGCACTTGCACCCGCGTGAACGTGATGGACGGCCACACCGAGGCGGTCTTCGTGTCCACGAAGGAGAAGGCCTCGGTCGACGACGTGAAGGCGGCCTTCCGCGAGTACCGCTCCGGCCTGGAGGAGCTCGGCCTGCCATCCGCCCCCTGCGAGCTGATCGTCGTTTCGGACGATCCCTTCCGCCCCCAGCCGCGCCTGGACCGCGACCTCCACGATGGCATGGCCACCGCTGTCGGCCGCGTGCGCGAGGACCACGCCCTGCCCAACGGCATCAAGTGGGTGCTCGTCTCCCACAACACCAAGATGGGCGCCGCCAAAGGCGCCGTCCTGGTCGGCGAGCTCCTCGCCAAGCAAGGCTACGTCACCGGGTAGACAGTAGTCAGCATCCAGTAGTCAGTAGAGTGCTTCTCTGGCAGGCCGTTCGGGATCGTGCGGGCTGAGACGCACGCGGCGGTCGAGGCGGTGCGGGCGGCGCTGCCGCTGCTCCGAGCTCGCCAAGGCGCGGACGAGCGGCACGCCAAGGAGCGCCTCGACTTCGCCACCGGCACCGACGTGGCCGTGGAGCGGCTGCTGATCGAGCGGCTGAGTGGCGCCTTCCCGGCCTACGGCATCCTCGGCGAGGAGACCGGCCTTCAGGGCGACCGCGATCGCTTCTGGGTGCTGGACCCTATTTGCGGCACTACCAACTACGCCATCGGCCTGCCGCTGTACAACGTCAACGTCGCGCTGATAGAGGACGGGCTGGTCACCATCGGCGTCGTGCTGGACCCGGTAGCGGACGAGGTCTACTGGGCCGAGCGCGGCGCGGGCTCCTTCGCCCCAGCCGGCGACGGCTGGCGGCGCCTGCGGACGTCCGACCACTCGGGCACGATCAGCATCGACTTCGGCCATCGCACCGCGACAGGCGAGGTGGACCTGATGCACGCGCTCATGGGCCGCGTGCTGCGCCAGCGCTTCTGGAACGTGCGGGTGCTGGCCACCAGCGTCGTGCTGGCCTATGTAGCGGACGGCCGCCTGGCGGCGCACGTGGTCGACGCCATCAACGCCTGGGACCTATGCGCGGGAGCGCTGCTCGCGGAGGAAGCGGGCGCCATCGTGACGGATTTCGAGGGCCGGCCCTGGAAGTGGGATTCGCCCCAGGTGCTGTGCGCTGCCAGTGAGCGAACGCACGCGCAGCTCCTGGAGCTGCTGGCTCAGCGCTGAGGGATCGTCAGCCGCTGCCCCACCTGGAGCGGGGCGTTGGTCGTCATCTTGTTGGCGTCGGCGATGGACTGCACGCTCATGTTGAACTTGCGCGCAATCGTCGTCAGCGTGTCGCCCGACTGTACGGTGTAGCTGCTGCCGGTCAGCGCCGCCGCGCTGGCCGAGGCGCTGGGCGCCGTGGAAGGTGCGGCTGACGCCGGCGCTGCAGAGGGCGCCACGCTTGCTGCGGCCGAGGCGCCAATCTGCGAGCCGCCCAGCGCGCCGGTAGGTTTGCTGCTGGTCACGGGCGTCCGCGAGGCAGTCGGGTTGATCGAGTTCACGATCTGGCCAACCTGCTCGATCTGCTGGGTGGGAAACAGCTTGGCAATGGGGAACGCCACCAGCGCGAAATAGAACACGCCCAGCGTCAGGAAACAGACGAAGAAGATCGCCACACGCGAGATGTTCTGGTCGATCTGCATCTGCTCGAAGGCGGGCTGATCGACGTGCGCGTAGACCGTGTCCGGCTGGTCCATCCGAGGTTGGAATGTTACCGCTTGCATTGTCCTCTACCAATAGAACGCCTGTGCTAAACTGCCCGTTATGGTCCTACGCGGTCCTACGCGGACGGCGAGCCGCGCGGACGGCGGGCGCTCGGCAGACGATGGTTCTACGTGGCCGGCCGGCCGCGCTGTGAGAAAGCGCGCCACGGCCCCGGCCCGGAGGGACGAACGCTGGCTCTCGACGGTCTGGGAGCGGCAGTCCTTCGACCGGCGTGGGCTCCGCACCACTTCCGGCTTGCGCTTCAAGGTGGTCTTCCCGGGGCTGTGCACGGGCGGCGCGGGCCCCGACTTCCACGACGCCATCCTCGCCCTGGCCGACGGCTCGCTCCTTCGGGGCGACGTGGAGCTGCACCTCGAAAGCAGTGGCTGGCGCGAGCACGGCCATCATCACGATCCGGCCTACGAGCGCGTCCTGCTGCACGTCGTGCTCGAGGACGATGACCCGGCGGTGAACTCCGCCGGCCAGCGCGTGCCGACCCTGGAGCTCGCCGGCCGTCTGGGCCCGGTCCGTACCCGGCAGCCCGCGAACGGCCTGCCCATGCCCTTGCCAGAGGGCTTGCCGTCTACCCAGCGCGATGGCCGCATCGCAGCTCCTGCCGAGTCGCCGAACGGCTGTCCGCCGCCGCTGCTGGCGCAGCCTCCAAGGGCGCTGCGCGCGGGTGAGCCCGCCTTCACCCAGCCTGGCTTCGAGAGGCCGCCGTCCGAGCCAACCCCCCGGGAACCACATCAGCCGGCGGGAGCGACGGCTAAGGGAGCGCTGCGCGAGAGCAAGGCCGTCCTCACCGTGCCTCGGGCCGACAGCCGGCTGCCGGCCAAATCAACTGACTGGGGATCCCAGCAGGCTCTGGGAGCAATGGCGCCGGGAACGCTGGGCCAGCGTGAGGCCGTCCTGACCCTGCGCCGTGCCGATGGGGCGTCAGCGCAGGAAGGCGAGGCGGCGCAGCTCACCTACGTCGTGGCGCCCTGCAAGCGGGTGCTGCCGCGGGCGGGGGCCGAGGCGCTCCGGCCGCTCCTGAGCAAGCTCGCTCTGGAGCGCTTCGCAGCCAAGCAGAGCGTATTAGAGGGCGAGCTGGCTGTGTTCGCGCCGGAGCAGGCGCTGTACACCGGCCTGATGCAGGCGCTGGGCTACAGCCGCAACCGGGCGCCGTTCCGGCAGCTCGCGCAATTGGTGCCGCTGCCGGCCGTCGCTTGCGCCGGGAGCGCCGCCCAGATCGAGGAGCTGCTGCTGGCCGGCGCCGGATTAACCTTTGCGCCGGCCAGCCTGTTGATCCAGGCGGGCCTGACCGGCGAGACGCTGCCGGCCGGCGCCTGGACCTCCGTAGGCGTCCGCCCGGACAACCTGCCGCAGCGGCGCATCCAACGGTTCGCTGCCATCCTGGCCCGGCTTGGCCGCAGCCTGCTCGACGACCTGCTGGCGCCACTGGCCGGCGGCTCACCCGACGACTGGAAGCTGGCCGTGCGCCAGCACCTGGCCGAGCTTGGTCCGCAGCGCATCGACGCCGTGGCCGTGAACGTGCTGCTGCCGTTCGCCGCCGCCTACGGCCAGGCCACCTGCCAGTACCTGCTGGCCGAGAACGCTACACAGCAGTTCTTGCGCTATCCGCCCGAGGGCGGCAACCAGATCACGCGCTACATGCGCCGCGAGATCCTGGGCGACCTGGCCGGTGTCGCCGCCGGCGCCGCCGGCGAGCAGGCCCTCCTCCACATCTGGCACCGCTGGTGCCACGAGAAAGTCTGCGCCCTCTGCCCCCTCGGCAGCAAGAGCCTGAGCTCCCCGCCCGTGTAGCCCCCAGCCCCCGCTGGCTCCCTTCCGTGGAACGCTGGCGCCCGCGTAGGGCCTGCCTCGCCCAATTCAGCTGCCTCCCAAGCTCACCCATAGGGCCCTGCTGCCGGCATAGACGCCGAGATCCAAGCGGGCCGCCTGGGACTTTGCTCCCACGCAGGCCGCCCGCTCGCGCGGCTGCGCCGTCGGCCTAGGCCCTCGCTGCGCGAGAAGCACTCGACGGCGCAGAACCGTGGGTCCAAGCCGGCCTGCGGAGGACCATCCTCCGCGAGAACCAAGCGTCCGCGCGGCTCGCCGTCCGCGCAGGACCCAAGCCGGCCCGCGGACGACCATCCTCCGCGAGCGCCCGCCGTCCGCGCGGCTCGCCGTCCGCGTAGGACCCAAGCCGGCCCGCGTAGGACGGCCCTCCGGCTAGCGCCCGCGTCCGCGCGGCTCGCCGTCCGCGTAGGACCCGCGTAGGACACTTGACGAGCAGGCTGGTTGGCGGGTGTACTTAGGGCGGTGAAAGTCCTCGAGCGACCGGCGGGGGGTGGGCTGACACGGGTCCCCGAGCCGCGGGGCACCGTCTACTACGCGGCCGGGCTGGACGTCGAGCGCTTCGCGGGCGTGTTCGCGCAGCTGCAGCTGAACGCCCGCTGCATCGAGCCGGCCGACCTGGTGGACGTCAAGGCGCCGCAGCTGTACCTCCTGAACAGCGCCGTCCTGTCGGACGCCGAGCTGCTGCGGACCATCGAAGCGTTGCACGGCGACCTGGCAGCGGCAATCGCCCTGACCGACGATGGCGCGACGGCCGTTCCGCAATGGCTGTTCGGCCTGCTGGAGGAGCCCGTCGATCCGGCGGCGCTGGCGGTGGCGCTGCGCAGCGCCCTGCGCCAGATTGGCCTGCACGAGCGGGCCAGGCGGGCGCAGATGGACCTCGACCGCCGCGCGGCGCAGATGGCCGACCTGCACCACGTGGGCGTGGCGCTGTCGGCGGAGAAGGACGCCGACGCGCTGCAAAGCCTCATTCTGAGCAAGGCGCGAGGCATCACCTCGGCCGACGCCGGCAGCCTGTACCTGGTGGTGGAGGACGAGCAGGTCGCGGTGGACGATGCGGGCCAGCCGCTGCTCGACGCCGACGGCAACCCCATCCTGACGCGCGTCAAGGTGCTGGCCTTCAACAAGGCCCAGAACTTCTCGAACCCCTCGGACTTCAAGGCTTTCCGGATGCCGCTGAACACCGGCATCGCCGGCTACGTGGCCACGACCGGGGCGATGGTGCAGCACCTCGACCTGTACGACCTGCCGCCGGACCTGCCCTACACCTTCAACCGCGACTTCGACCTCCAGACCGGCTACCGATCGAAGTCGATGCTGGCCGTGCCCATGATCAACTCCGACAACGAGGTCGTGGGCGTCATCCAGCTCATCAACCGCAAGTACCGGCCGGACGTGAAGCTCACCGCCGAGAATATCGAGCGCGAGGTGCTGCCCTTCTCCCTGGAGGATCGCGACCTGACGCTGTCGTTCGCCAGCCAGGCGGCCGTGGCGCTGGACAACCGGCGGCTCATCGAGAGCATCCAGACCCTGTTCGAAGGCTTCGTGAGGGCCTCGGTGCAGGCCATCGAGTCGCGCGACCCGACCACCTCGGGCCATTCGGAGCGCGTGGCGGCGCTCACCGTCGGGCTGGCGCAAGCGGTGAACGCCATCGAGCGCGGCGAGTGGACCAACGTCCACTTCGGCGAGGACGCGCTGCGCGAGATCCGCTATGCCGCGCTGCTGCACGACTTCGGGAAAGTCGGCGTGCGGGAGCACGTGCTGATCAAGGCCAAGAAGCTGTACGACTGGCAAATCGAGGAGATCCGCGGCCGCTTCGGCGTGGCGCGGGCGGCGCTGGAGTCGGCCATGCTGCGCCGCAAGATGGACTACCTGCAGGCGCACGGCGCGGCCGGTTCCGAGGCTGCGCTGGCGGCTATGGATGCTGAGCTGGAGCGCCACCTGGCCCTGCTGGAGGCCTCATACCAGGTGGTGCGCAGCGTCAACGAGCCCAACGTGGTGGCGGAAGACCAGCGGGCGCAGCTGGACCAGCTCGGCGGCTTGACGTACCAGGCGCTCAGCGGCCCCGAGCCGCTGCTGGAGCCACGCGAGCTGCGGCGGCTGGCCATCCAGCGCGGCAGTCTGGATGAGGACGAGCGCGCTGAGATCGAGTCGCACGTCACCCATACCTATAAGTTCCTGACCAAGATCCCCTGGACGCACGACCTGCGGCGGGTGCCGGAGATCGCCTGGGCGCATCACGAGCGGCTCGACGGCAGCGGCTATCCGAACCGCTTAGTCGCCGACCAGATCCCGCTGCAGTCGAAGATGATGGCCATCGCCGACATCTACGACGCCCTCACAGCCTGGGATCGGCCCTACAAGAAGGCGCTGCCGGTCGAGAAGGCCCTGCTGATCCTGCTGCAGGAAGCCAAGAGCGGCCACGTCGACTCCGACCTCCTGGACATCTTCATCGGCAAAGGCGTCTACAAGTCCTACCCGTAGGACCTAGACTTCGCGGTGGAGGATGTCGATCTGCTGGCTGCCGGGAACGAAGGTGGACTCGGCCTTGGCAATCAGCCGCTGCCACATCTCGTCTGAGCTTTGCTTCTGCTGCTCTTCCTGCAGCTCGGTGCGGCTCTCGTACTTGACTTCGACCATGAACTTGCCGGTGCGCGGGTCGAGCGGGCGGTAGGTCACGGGCACCTTGTAGCCCTGCTTCTGGTTGTACTGCCGGACCGCGCGGGAAACGTTGAGGAAATCCTCAACCTTGTCCGGCTTCACCCGGAAGACCACCACCATGCTGTACAAGACGGCTTGATTCTAACGATTGAGGGGAAGCCGGAGGTTGTCCGCCGGGCCGATTGCCAGCCGCTTGCCTGACGCCGGATCGTACATGCCGATCTCGAGCTGAGCGCCGTCGGGCAGCGCGTCCGGCAGCGGCACCTGATAGCGGTCGGCGATCACCTGCCCCGGCACCCACGACGTCGTGGGCATGCTGCCGCCCTGAGGGAAGTCGTCGCGCTGGGCAACCACCTTCTCATGCGCGTCCAGCACGTGGACGAAGACCTTGTAGCTGGAGGAAGTGGTGGTCCGGTCCTGCCACACCAGCGTCACCTGAAGCGGCTGTCCCGGCTGATGCGCGTCGACGCTCAGGCCGGCCAGCGTGGCGAAGCTGCCGACTGGCAAGTCGAGCTGGCGCTGGACGGCGGGCAGCGCGAAGTCGCGCGGCGGCTGGCTGATCGTGAGGCTGGTCAGCGTGACGCCGTCGATGCTCAGGGTGGCTGCGCCTGCGCTGGCCGTCGGGTTGACGGTGAGCTTGCGGCGGTCCTCGACCACGCCGAGCGGCCACTGCGCCGGCGGCAGCAGATCGGCCAGGCCAGCCTGCCGGACCGCCGTATCTCCGAGCTGCAGCGCAGGGGCGGCACTCACCGGCGAGCTGACCCGCCAGAACAGGTCCACCGGGATGGACTCGCCCGCGCGCACGCTGGTTTGCGGTGCATTCCAGCCGGCCAGGGTCAGCCCCGGAGCGACCTGGGCGTTCAGAGGATGCGGCGGCTGCCAGCCCGCGGCGGGCGCGCCGCCCGGCTGCACCAGGATGGCGCCGATCTTGAGCTCGGTCCCGGCGGCCTGACCGGCGGCGTCGCGGATGGGCAGCTGCTGGCCGGTGCTGGGGCGGTAGAAGCCGAACAGCAGGGTCATGGGCACGGGCGGCGCATAGGCCGGCAGCTGGAGCGTCTGGCTGTTGATGGCCGCGTCGCCCGGCTGCCAGTCCTCGGCGTAGTAGCCCAGGTTGTCGGCCTGGGCCCACAGGTTGCCCTGAGCGTCCACCAGGTGCAGGAAGGCGCGCAGGTCGGGCGTGTCCTGCTTGAGCGTGTGGAAGTACTCCTGCACGTCGATGCTCGTGCCGGCTTGGGCGCTGGCCGGCAGGGCCACCCCTTCGATCTGCGCCAGGTCGCCGACCGTCGCCTTCAGCGGGATGGGCGGAGCCGGCGAGACCGGCGCGCCGCGGTAGATGCGATAGGACACGCCGCCCTCCGGGTCGTGGCCTTCCTGCACGAGCTGGTCTGGCCGGAACAGCCGCGAGAGGTCGAGGAAGGGCGGCTGATAGTGGGCGCTGAAGACGTACAGGTACGGCTGGCCCGAGCCGGGGAAGGCCATGCCCTGCCGGCCGTCGAACCAGCGGATGTCGGGGAACTGCTTGGGCGCCAGATACAGCACGCTGGGATGGCCCGGGTACTGCGACGAGAACAGCACCGGCTCAGAGCCCGGCTGCTGGCGCAGGAAGTCCGCCACGTCGGCCGCGTCGGCCTGCATGGCGTAGTAGGCCATTGCGCTGTGGCCCCACTCCTGGAAGTAGCGGTAGCCGGTCTCCGCTCCCTCGCCCAGCAGCACCAGGCCAGCCACCGGCACAGCCCAGCGCCAGCGCTGGATGCCCCAGTCGAGCGCCAGCGCAGGAAACACGAACACGGCCGGGATGATGCCGATGGTCCGCAGGAAGTGCGGCGCCTCGCTGGACAGGAAGCCCGGCAGCAGCATGACCACCAGCCACAGCAGCAGGAACCCGTCGGGGTCGGCCGGAGCGCGGGCCCTGAACGCGCGTACGGCCCCGAGCACGGCCAGCACAATCCCGGCGTAGAACAGGACGGACATCGGCCAGTCGAACACGGGCAGGCCGCCGATGTTGTATTTCCATTCCGGGTCGCCCTGGACCGAGAACATCCCGAGCGTGTGCAGGACCGAGCCGCCCACGCCGCCCGCCTCGGCCGAGCCCGTGAACGGCTCCGGATTGAGTACGTTGACCTGCAGCGAGCGCCCGAAGAACTCCTGCGGGTGCGTCACGGCATAGACGCCCAGCGGCGCGAACACCGCCAGCATCAGCACGGCGACAGTCCCGATGCGCCGCCACTCCTTCAGCACCAGCGCCGGCGAGGTCGCTAGCCGCCACAGCACGATGAGCACCAGCAGGATCGGCAGCGCGCGCGAGGCGGTGTAGGTGTACGTGGTGAGCCCCAGGAACAGCCCGGCCAGCACGGCGTCGAGCCATGAGCGTCTGGTGAGCGTGCGCCAGAAGAACAGCAGCCCGAGTGTCTCGAACAGGGGCTGGGAGATGGCGCGCAGGCCGAGCCGGCTCTCGAACATCTGCCAGAACGACACGGCCGTGCAGGCCGCGGCCAGCAGCGCTACCCGCCGGCCGAGCATGTCCCTTACCAGGAACCACGCGGCCAGCACCCCGGCCGTCCCCACGCACGCCTGCATGATCCTGGCGCCGAGGCGGGTGGCGCCCAGCGCCAGGATGCCGAGCGATTCGAGGTAGATCATCAGCGGCTCGCGCGAGCCGCTTTGCGGGAAGAAGATGGGCCGCTGGCCCTTGGTCCAGATCTCCAGGGCTGCCGTCGCGTCGAGCCCTTCGTCGTGATGGAAGCCGAGGGGCAGCGAGTCGAGCTTGTAGAACCGCAGGAAGGCCGCAGCCGCGAACACCGCCAGCACCAGCCCGACGTAGCGCCAGTCCGCCCGGCGCAGCCTTGCTACCGTCAGCTGGCGCGCTTCAGCCGCTGCGTGATGTCGTGGACCAGCGCCTTGGCGCGCGTGGCCGATTCGTCGTAGATCTGGCGGAGCTGGTTCTCCGGCATCTTGCGGCCGGTTTCGTAGTACCAGGCGGCCGACCGGCCGACGGCCACGGTGCCGGCGTACGCGATCGCCGCCTTGGGAACGACGCCGAGGCCGGCCGGCAGGAAGCCCACCAGCTCGCGCGCCAGGGCCCGCCAGCCGAACGCGGCGCCGGCAACCGGCGCCAGCTCCAGCAGGCGGCGCTTGTCCAGCGAGAGGCCGTACAGCGCGGCCAGGCGCAGCAGCAGGATGGCCTGGTTCTTGGTCAGCAGGAAGGTGTCGGCCACCGCGCTCACCGGCCCGAGAATGAGGCTCGCCTGCGGGATGGCGGACACGACCGCGATCTCGGCGTTCACCCGGGCCACGCGCAGGATCTCACGCTCGGCCACCGCCGGCCGGAAGATGGAGAAGCAGCGCCCCAGCGCGAGGCCCAGGTGGGGCACGGCACCCACGATGGCCGGAGCCAGCTGGCTGCGCACGCTGTCGCTGGACTGGGCGGAGAACAGCACCGCGTCGCGTTCGGCGGCGGCCTCCAGGTTCACCAGCAGGTCGGCCTTGTTGCCGGCGTTCAGGAAGGCCTGCGCGTGGCTGCGCAGCAGGCCGAAGCTGTCGTCGGGGTAGGGCGCGGTCACGTCCTGCAGCCACACCACCAGGTTGGCCTGGTAGGCGGTCTGCAGCTCGCCCGGCGAGAGGGGCGCGTCCAGCTCCACCAGCCGGCGGACGCCGAACGGCTCCAGCAGCCCGCCCAGTCCACCCATGGCGATGCGGTTCACCAGCGTGGTCTTGCCCGCGCCGGGCGCCCCGACGATGGCGATCTCGAAGTGCTGCTCCGCCTCCGCCGCAATCTCGTCCGTGCGGACCTGCTTCAGCACATCCACGAAGTCGTTCAGCGCGCCGGCGCCGCGGCGTATGAGGCTCATAGCCAGTAGAGTGTAGGTCTTGACCCCCACTACCCAGGACAGCTGGCAGCGCAACCTCTATGCGCTGACGCTGGCCAGCTTCTTCATGTTCATGGCCTTCGGGTTCGTGTTCCCGTTCCTGCCGCTGTTCATCAACGAGCTGGGCGTGGGCGACCTGCACCAGGTCGAGGTCTGGTCGGGGCTCACCGCCTTCGGCCAGTCGGTCGTGCTGTCGATCTTCTCGCCCATCTGGGGCGCCATCGCCGACCGCCGCGGCCGCCGGGTGATGGTGCTGCGCGTAGCTTTCGCCGGGGGCGTCGTGCTCGGCCTGATGGGCCTCAGCCAGAACATCTGGCAGTTCCTGATCCTGCGCCTCATCCAGGGCGCGCTCACTGGCGTCGTGGCTGCGTCCACCGCGCTGGCCAGCTCGTTCGTCCCGCGCGAGCGGCTGGGCTACTCCCTGGGCATGATCCAGATGTCGCTGTACGCGGGTAACGCCATCGGCCCGCTGGCCGGCGGTTTCGTGGCCGACCACGTCGGCTACCGCGCCAGCTTCGCCGTCACGGCGGCCCTGATGATCGCCGCCGGCATCGTCACCATCTTCTTCGTCCGCGAGCACTTCGTTCCGCCCCCGCCGGGCGAAGGCAGCTCGGGCCTGCGCGGCCTCATCGAGGACATCCGCGCCCGCGGCCGCGACCGCCAGCTGATCGTGATGCTGGTGGTCATCTTCTCGATCCAGTTCGGCGTGAACGTCGTCCTGCCCATCCTGCCGCTGTTCGTGCAGCAGCTCGATGCGCGCGAGTCCGCCGCGACCATGACCGGCGTGATCTACACCGTGGCTGGGATCGTGGCCGCCGCCAGCTCGGTGTTCATGGGCCGGTTGAGCGACCGCGTGGGCCACCGCCGCATGCTGATCGTGATGGCGCTGGGCGCCGGGCTCTTCTACATCCCCCAGGCGTTCGTCACCGGGGTGGTCCAGCTGATCGCGCTGCGCGGGCTGCTGGGCATCTTCGACGGCGGGCTGCTGCCGGCGGCCAACGCGCTCATCTCCTCGGGCACCGAGGGCCAGGGCCGCGGCAGCCACGGCACGACCTACGGCCTGGTGTACCTGGCCACCGGCCTGGGCTTCGGCCTGGGGCCGCTGGCGGGCGGCTTCGTAGCCGCCAGCTGGGGGCTGCGCGCCGTGTTCGGCATCACCGCCGCCATCCTGCTGGCGCTCGCCTTCTACCTGCCGTTCGGGGTGAAGGAGCAGCGGCCGCGGCCTGCAACTGTTGTGCTTGGGGCCGTGTCTGAATGAGCGAAGTGGAACTGGAGATGGCGCTGCGCGCCGACGTCAAAGCCGCCTTTCCTATGCTCGTCGAGACCTACCAGGACGCGCTGTATCGTTTCGGGCTGCGCCTCACCGGCAACAGCCACGACGCCGAGGAGGTCGCCCAGGACGCCTTCGTCCGCGCCTTTCGCTGGCTGCTTGCCAACTCGCCGCCGGGCGAGGGCCAGCTGAAAGCCTGGCTCTACCAGGTGACGCTGAACGTCTTCCGCAACCGCGTCCGCAAGCCTAAGCTGCCAACCGCCGCTCTCGACGCCGCCGAGCTGGTTCGTGGCGACGATGGCCTTGAGCCGGCTACAGCCGCGGCCGCGGCCGAAACGCGGGCGGAGCTGGCGCAGGTGCTCAGCCGCCTGCCGCTGCGCTACCGCGAGGCGGTGGTGCTGCGCCACGTGGAGGACCTGACCTACCCCGAGATGGCCGCCGTGCTGGCCCGGCCCGAGGGCACGGTCAAGAGCGACGTCCATCGAGGGCTGGGGCTGCTGCGAGCGGCCCTGGCCGAGACCCGTGAGGAGGTACTGGTATGACCGAGACCGAGATCCTCGAGAAGCTGGAGGAGCTGCGCGAGGTGCGTGCCCCCGCCGGCCTGCGCGCCAACACGCTGCTCGCCACCGGGCTGGCCGACGCCTATTTCCCGCTGGAGACGCCGTTGGGCCGGCTGTACGTCGCCCACAACCCCCGGGGCCTGTCGGCCGTGCTCCACGCTCGCTCTCCGCAGGATTTCGAAAGGGCGTTCCAGGCGGAGCTGGGCCGGCTGGCTGTGCCCCAGGATCCGCCCCCGAAGCTGGAGGCCACGCTGCGCGAGTGGCTGCGGGGCGACCACCGGCACAAGCTGCGCTTCGACCTGCGGGGACTGGGCGAGTTCCAGCAGGCGGTGCTGTTCAAGGCCCTGGAGATTCCCTACGGCCAGATCCGGCCGTACAGCTGGATCGCCCGCGAGATCGGCCGTCCCAAGGCGGTCCGCGCGGTGGGCACGGCCCTGGCGCACAATCCCATCCCGCTGTTCATCCCCTGCCATCGCGTGGTGCGTACCGACGGGCACCTCGGCAACTACAGCCTCATCGGCCCGGAGGCCAAGCGGACAGTGCTCGAGGCCGAGGGCGTGGCCGTCGACGACCTGGTCCGGCTGGCCGATTCGGGCATCCGCTACTTCGGCAGCGACACCACGCACATCTTCTGCTTCCCCACCTGCCGCTACAACAAGACGCTGACGCCGCGCCACAAGGTGCAGTTCACCTCCGAGGCCGCCGCCCGCGCCGCCGGCTATCGCCCCTGCAAAATATGCAAACCCTCCTGCGCGGAGTCCTACGCGGACGGCGACCCGCGGGTGACCGCGTCCTGAGCCTGACGTTGGTTCCCGCGCTCGTAACGTTCGCTTGACGAGCTTTGAAGTCGATCTGCCGGGGCCGCTGGATGTGGCGGCCTCGGTGGAGCGCTTCCGCCGCTGGGGTGAGGACCTGATCGATCGCTGGGACGGGCGCACCATGGTTCGGGTGCTGCACCTGCCCGGCGGTCCCCTGCCGTTCGCAGCCGAGCCGGTCGGGACAATCGCGCAGCCCCGGCTGGTGGTCACGATCGAGGATGGAAGTCGCCAGGCGGAAGCCTCAGCCGCACTGCAGCGTATGTTCGTGCAGGCCGGCCTCGGCCGCCTCGTCGCGAGCGACCCGGCCGTGGCGCGCGCCGACGCCCTCTTCCCGGGCGTGCGGCCGGTGCTCGAGCGCGACCCGCTGACGGCGCTGATCAGGTCGGTTTCCGCACAGCAGATCAACCTCGCCTTCGCGGCGCTCGTGCGCAAGCGCCTGGTGCAGGCCTACGGCCGGCGCCACCAGGTGGGCGGATTCGAAGTCTGGAGCTTCGACGCGGAGCCGCTCGCGGCAGCCAGCGTGAGCGACATCCGGGCGCTGCAGTTCACGACCCGGAAGGCCGAGTACATCGTCGGCATCGCCCAACGTATCGCCGCGGACCCGCTCCATTTCGCCGAATTGGAGGCCCTGCCGGACGAGGAGGTCATCCGGCGGCTGACAGCCATCCCCGGCATCGGCCGCTGGTCGGCCGAGTGGCATCTGGCCCGCACTCTGGGCCGGCCGGTCGTCGCCGCGGGCGACCTGGGCGTCCGCAAGGCAGTCGGCCGGGCTTACTTCGAGGGCCGGATGCCGTCCGAGCTGGAGGTGCGCCAGGCCACCGCCCATTGGGGCGCCGCAGCGGGCGTCGCCCAGCAGTTGCTCCTCGAAGGCCTCTACGCGGGAGCCCTCACCTAACCTCTCCCTCTGCGGAGGGAGAGGGACTCGATAAAATCGACCTGAATCAACCAAGAATCGAGGACGAAAGCACGATGGCGGAAACGGGCACCTGGACCGTAAAGAAGGGCTTGGCGCAGATGCTGAAAGGCGGCGTCATCATGGACGTGGTCACGCCCGAGCACGCCGTCATCGCGCAGGAGGCCGGCGCCTGCGCCGTCATGGCCCTGGAGCGCGTTCCGGCCGACATCCGCAAGGCCGGCGGAGTAGCCCGCATGAGCGACCCCAGCATGATCCAGGGCATCATGGACGCCGTCACCATCCCGGTGATGGCCAAGGCCCGCATCGGCCACTTCGTCGAGGCCCAGATCCTCGAGGCCATGGGCATCGATTACATCGACGAGAGCGAAGTGCTCACCCCGGCCGACATGCAGCACCACGTCTGGAAGCACGACTTCAAGGTCCCGTTCGTCTGCGGCGCGCGCAACCTGGGCGAGGCGCTGCGGCGCATCTCCGAAGGCGCGGCCATGATCCGCACCAAGGGCGAGGCGGGCACCGGCAACGTGGTCGAGGCCGTGACCCACATGCGCACCATGCAGGCCGAGATGAAGCGCCTGGTGAACATGGCCAAGGACGAGCTGCCGGCCATGGCCAAGGAGCTCGGCGCGCCGCTGGACCTGGTGGTGGAAGTGGCCAACGCGGGCAGGCTGCCGGTCGTGAACTTCGCCGCCGGCGGCGTCGCCACCCCGGCCGATGCCGCGCTCATGATGCAGCTGGGCGCCGATGGCGTGTTCGTCGGCTCCGGCATCTTCAAGTCTAGCAACCCGCCGCTGTTCGCCAAGGCCATTGTCCAGGCCGTTACGCACTTCAACGATCCCAAGATCCTGGCCGAGGTCTCCAAGGGCCTGGGAGAGGCCATGCCCGGCCTGGAGATCGGCGAGATCCCGCAAGAGCAGCTCTTAGCCACTAGGGGTTGGTAGCCCCGGCTCTTTGTCATTACGGGCGAAGCGAGGAATCCGCAGACCCGAGGACGGATGCCTCACTCCGTTCGTCATGACAAAAAGCGCTTGACCCGCATCGGCGTACTTGCCCTGCAGGGCGCCTTCGCCGAGCACATCCAGCGCCTGCGCAGCCTCGGAGCGGAGGCCATCGAGGTACGCCTTCCGCAGGAGCTGGACGGTCTCGACGGGCTGGTGATCCCCGGTGGCGAGAGCACGACCATCGGCAAGCTGATGGCCGCCTACGAGTTGGATGAGCCGGTGAAGGCCATGGCCGAGCAGGGCAAGGCCATCTGGGGCACCTGCGCCGGCATGATCATGCTGGCCAGGGACATTGAGGGCTCGGACCAGCCGCGGCTCGGCCTCATGGACATCGGCGTCAACCGCAACGCCTTCGGCCGCCAGGTCGACAGCTTCGAGGCCGATCTCGACGTCGAGGGTCTGGCTGGTCCGCCGTTCCATGCCGTCTTCATCCGGGCGCCGCTGCTAACCCGCGCCGGGCAGGGCGTGCGCGTGATCGCGCGTCTGGCGGATGGCCGCATGGTCGCCGCCGAGCAGGGTAAGATGCTGGTTACGGCGTTCCACCCGGAATTGACGGACGATTCGCGCCTCCACCAGCACTTTCTGGCGCTGGCGCGGGCATGATCCGCCCGGTTCGCTATCGTGATCTGGCGGCCATCAACTCCCTGCACCGCGTTTCCAGCACGGAGTCGGACTGGCACACCGCACCCGCGCCGCAGACCTGGCCCTCGCGCCAGGGGACGCTGCTGGCCAGCATCCTGCCCGCCCGTTCCGCGCATACCTACGTGCTGGAAGAGGGCGGCCAGATCTTCGGCTTTGTGCAGGCCCGCCCGCGCTCGGCCTACGATAAGTGGGACATCATCCGCCTGGTGGCCACCGGCGACCGTCCGGCCGACGTGTGGCACCGCCTGCTGGAGTACGTCTGCGTGGCAGCCGGCAATCGCCGCGTGACCAAGCTCTTCGCCAACGTGCCGGAGGACGCGGACGAGCTGGAGATCTTCCGCCAGATCGGCTTCTACCGCTTCACCAGCGAGTTCGCCCTGAGCCTGCCCGCGTCCGAGCGCAGCACGGTGCCGCCGGTGCCGCCGTCGCTCCGGCCGGCCGAGTCACGCGATGCGTTCAACGTCCTCCAGCTGTACAGCGCCGTGGCGCCGCGCAACGTGCAGCAGGCCGAGGGCTTGACCTCGCGCGACTACTCGCTGCCGGCCGGCGGCATCGGCACCTGGCTGCAGCGCGTGGGACTCACGCAGGACTCGCCCGAGACGCTGTGGCACTGGGTGGCCGAGGAGGGCGGGCGCATCTTCGCCTGGTTCCGGCTGCGCTGGCGGGAAGGCCGCTGCCGCATGTCATTCTTAGTCCATCCGGACCGGCGTGAGGCCTTCCCCGAGCTGCGGGACTACATTGTTGGCACGGCGCGAGCTACCCGGCCGTGCATTCTGGATGTCCAGGTCCGAGACTATCAACAGGAGTTTCTGCCGCTGTTCGAGGACATTGGCTTCCACGTCGCTGGCCGCCATCTGTTGCTCGTAAAACACATCGCGGTCCAGGTGATGGAGCGGCGCATGACGCCGGTTCTCACCCGGGCTTAGGGGTAAGGTCGTGCTGAATCCTCAGGAAACGCACCTGGCCGGACAGATCACCGACGATCTGGACGCGCTTATCGACAAGCTGCCGGCGCGCTTGGCCGCCCGGCTGTGGGACGCCCCCAACCTGGGCGACCTGCTGGAGGTCGTGATGGACCTCGGCCGCCTGCCGGAGGCTCGCTTCATCGGCGCCGAGCTGCTGCTCAGCGATCAGACCGTCAGCGACGACGACCTCGATTTCGTCGTCTCGCGCATCGGCACCTTCGGCGACGACAACCGCGCCGGCATCGAGCGCACGCTGCACCGCATCTCGTGCATGCGCAATCGGTTGGGCCGGATCGTCGGGCTCACCTGCCGCGTCGGGCGCGCGGTGTACGGCACCACCGCCATCGTGCGTGACGTCATCGAAGCCGGCCACAGCATCCTGCTGGTTGGCGGCCCGGGCGTAGGCAAGACCACGATGCTGCGCGAGATGGCCCGGGTGCTGGCGGACGACCTGAACAAGCGCGTGGTGATCGTCGACACCTCGAACGAGATCGGCGGCGACGGCGATATCCCGCATCCCGCCATCGGCCGTGCCCGCCGGATGCAGGTGCGCACGCCCGCCAACCAGCACGCGGTGATGATCGAGGCGGTCGAGAACCACATGCCCGAGGTCATCATCATCGACGAGATCGGCACCGAGCTGGAGGCCGACGCGGCGCGGACCATTGCCGAGCGCGGCGTGCAGCTGGTGGGCACGGCCCACGGCCGCACGCTGGAGAACCTCATCGCCAACCCCACCCTCAGCGACCTCATCGGCGGCATCCAGACGGTGACCTTGAGCGACGAGGAGGCGCGCCGCCGCGGCACGCAGAAGTCAGTGCTCGAGCGCAAGGCGCCGCCCACGTTCGACGTGGTGATGGAGATCATCGACTGGCAGCGGCTGAACGTGCATCTGAACGTGGCCATGACCGTGGACAACATCCTGCGCGGCTTCCCGGTGAACCCGCAGCTGCGCTATCGCGACGAGCGCGGCGAGATCCGCGTCGAGACGCCGGGCCCGCGGTCCCGCCCGGTGTCGGCCTTCGGCCGCACCGCTCCCGGCGCGAGCATCGACCGCGACTGGCGGACAGACGTAGCGAGCTGGGAGCGCGACCCTGTCGCCTTCGACCGTGGCCAGGAGGCCGCCGGCCGGGCGATGGATTCGCTCCAGTCGCGCAGCGGGCTCAAACCGCTGAAGGTCTACGCCTTCGGCGTGAGCAAGAACCGGCTGGAGCAGAGCGTCCACGACATGCACCTCCCGGTCACGGTCGTGGACGTCATCGACGAGGCCGACGTGGTCATCACCCTCAAGAACTACTACCGCCGCCGGACGGCAGCCCTACGCGAGGCCGAGGAGGCGCACATCCCGATCTATGTCCTAAAGGCCAACTCCATCCCGCAGATGGAGAACTGCCTGGCTAATCTGTTCGAGCTGCAGCACGATCCCGCCGGCGCGGCCGTGAAGGAGGCTGAGGATGCCGTCCAGCACGTGCTGGCGTCGGCTGCGCCGGTCGAGCTGACGCCCCAGAACGCCTACCTCCGACGCCTGCAGCACCAGGTTGCCGAGCAGCACAACCTCCTGTCGCGCAGCAAAGGCCGCGAGCCCAACCGCCGGGTCAAGATCTTCAAACCGGGGACCGACCTCAGCGGGGAGTGGTAACGGTTCCCTCTCCTCAGGAGAGGGCTAGGGAGAGGGCTAGGGAGAGGGCTAGGGAGAGGGCCGCCTGGGCGGCTTCGGCGCGAACATCTGGCATTCCATGCCGGAGGATTCGTAGACCACCAACGACGGCAGCCGCTGGGACTTGAAG
>Ga0070738_10003126_pt1 | contig 22660 bp, 16 predicted proteins | sample Coa_R2_2_FD_66446 | JGI IMG/M metagenome (GOLD analysis project Ga0070738, IMG submission 66446) | Surface soil microbial communities from Centralia Pennsylvania, which are recovering from an underground coalmine fire - Coalmine... | ecosystem: Environmental > Terrestrial > Soil > Unclassified ... | reverse complement strand
GGTAGGAGGCCGAGGTGTAGTACTCGGTGATGGCCACCAGCAGGCCGGTGATGACCAGGCCGACCAGCACAGCGACGTAGAGCCCGCCGGGCGAGGCCGCGTTGGTCGCCCCCGTGCTGCTGAAGGGCAGCGGGATCGACTTCAGGCCGCTCATCAGGTTGAAGACAGGGTATGCGACGATGATCGCCGCGATCACGGCGCTGACCACGGTGCCGCGGTACAGGGCGGCCATGATCCCGCCGCCCGGGGTGACGCGCACCGTGAAGATGCCGACAACCGAGGACAGGATGGAGATGCCGCCGATGATCAGCGGCAGGACGATCGCCGCCTCGCGAAAGTGATTGCCCTGGGGGAAGGTCAGCGCCGCCAGGAGCATCGGCGCGATCATGGTGATGGCGTAGGTCTCGAACAGGTCGGCGGCCATGCCGGCGCAGTCGCCCACGTTGTCGCCGACGTTGTCGGCGATGACCGCGGGATTGCGCGGATCGTCTTCGGGGATGCCGGCCTCGACCTTCCCCACCAGGTCGGCGCCGACATCGGCGGCCTTGGTGTAGATGCCGCCGCCGAGGCGGGCGAAGACGGAGATCAGCGAGCCGCCGAAGCCGAGCGCAACCAGGGCCTCGGGATTGTTGGTAATCCAGTACATCGCCGAGACACCCAGCAGACCGAGTGAGACAACCAGCAGGCCGGTCACGGAACCGCCTCGAAAGGCGATCTGAAGGGCGTTGTTCAAACCACTGGTTGCCGCCTGCGCCGTGCGCATGTTACTACGCACGGCCACGTTCATGCCCACGTAGCCCGCGGCCGCGGAGCACGTCGCCCCGATCAGAAACGCCAGCGGATATTGCCAGACCTCGGCGCCGGAATTGAGCTTGAAGAGGATCAGCAGGATCGTGATCACCACGGCTACCACGGCCACCGTGCGATACTGGCGGTTCAGATAGGCGCGGGCGCCCTCCTGTACTGCTTCGGCGATGTTTTGCATCTGCTCGTTGCCTTTCGCCTGCCGCAGTACCCAGTTGATCAACCCGATCCCAACGACGATGCCGATGACGGCGCTGATGATGGCAAACACGAGCGCCCCGGTCGTTATCGACATCGGTTCTTTATCTCCCTTTGCATGCCTAATGTCCAATCTGGCTATTCATGGTGACAGTATGGCCCCGCTCTGGTCCGAGTACACCGGCAGGGGCTAGAGACTAAGATAGAGTGTATAGGGTGATGCTGCGGCAACGCAACTATGTTTTGCGCCCGTGCGCCTTCTTGCCCGTGCGAGCCTATGCCATGCGCCCGCGCATCTCCCGCACATGCGTGTCGATGAGCCGGCGGGCAATAGACAGCGGCGGCGGCAGGATGGGTAAGGAGTCGATCGGGAACCAGGCGGCGTCCTCCAGCTCAGTGCTGTCGATCACGATGTCGCCGCCCGCGTAGCGCGCCGTAAAGCCCACCATCAACTGGTGCGGGAAAGGCCAGGGTTGGCTGGCGACATAGGCGATGTCCCGCACCGTGATGCCCGTCTCCTCGAATACTTCCCGCTGCAAGCAATGCTCCAGGGTCTCGCCAGGTTCCACGTAGCCGGCCACTAACCCATAGCGACCCGCCGGCCAGACGGGCTGGCGCGTCAGCAGGATCTGATGCTCTTTCTGCACCAGCACGATCACGCAGGGTGTGACCGGCGGATACTGCAACAGGCCGCACGACGGGCATTCCCTGGCCCACTCCCCCGGTTTGAGGTGGGTTGGTTCCCCCGTGCGCGGGCAGAAGCGCGTGTTAACCGACCAGTTGGCCATCTGAAAGGCCAGCCCCGCGACCGCCCAGGTGGTCTCGTCGATCAGCCCGTAGAGGCTGCGCAGATCGTGGCCGGCGTAACCCTCAGGCACGTCTCGTCCGTGTAGCAGCGCCGCCAGGCAGGGCCGCCCGTCCAGGCTGCCGATGAACACCGGTTCGTGCGCATCATGACGTGCGGGGCCGGAGACGGGCGCCACCGGCACGGCCAGCCCGTCGCTGCCGTCCAGCAGCAGCATCTGATTCCCCGCGAATTGAAACCACAAGGCGTCCTCGTGCGGCGGCTGATCGCCGCCACGCGCCCGCACGAACCTCTCCCTCACCACCGTCATCTCGCTCCTCTCTGCCATGACATGATCTTAGTTGTACCACGAACCTGACGTGTCGACCCGTCGTGTTACTATCGACGGTGGCTTGCCGTCATATCTTACGGGGATCGTTGTGATGGGACCACAACGCGGGCGGTTCAACATCCGTTTGGTGGGAGCCGGTGCGGGGAACACACATCAATGCCCCACCAAGCCTGGTCGCCGGCAAGCACGAGACCTGGATTGTTCTGGTGGGCGCGGCCGGCTACCGCATCGCCATCGGCCGCTATCGCCACGTGCCCCTGTAAAGAGACCGGCTACGAGGCGACGGGTTCAGGCACGGCGTTGGTCTCGACCCTGCGGTCGCCGGTGGCGATAAAGATGACCCGCTCGCAGATGTTCGTCGCGCGGTCGGCGATGCGCTCGAGGCCGTGGGCAATCCACAGTAGGTACGTATCGGCCAGCAGGGCGTTGTGATCTGTGGACATCGCCGCCATAAGGCTGCGCACGATGCGATCGTACAGCGCGTTGACGGCGTCGTCCCCCGCCCAGACCTCACGGGCGCGCGTCGCATCGCAGGCGCGGTAGGCATCGAGGGAGCCGTGCAGTTGCACGCGAGCCAGGGCGGCGAGCCCGCTCAGGGCGACAAAATCCTGCTCGTCGGGAGGGCCGGGCAGGCGAGAGACCAGGCGAGCGATACCCTCGGCATGGTCGCCGATGCGCTCGAGATCCTCGGCGATGGAGAGGGCCGCCAGCACGGCGCGCAGGTCGCGGACGACGGGGTGATGGAGGGTGATGAGGTTGGTGCTATCGCGCTCGATGCGGTTGCAGGCGGCGTCGATCGCATCGTCGGCTGCCGCTACCTCGGCGGCCAGGCCTTCGTCCCGGCGCGACAACGCGTCGATGGCCTGAGCGATCGAACGATCGACCGCTTCTCCCATCTCCAGAACCTCGGCGACCAATGCCGCCAGCCGGCGATCTAATTCTGTTCTCGGCATTTCCCCTCCCCCCTTTCCGAGCATGCTCACGTATTGACCGCCGGTCTCATCGCCTCGAATGGCCTGCAGGCGTGGCGGATGGCCAGCAGAATGAGCAGCCAGCCCTCGCGCGTGGTCGGTCGATGTCCATCGATATTGATGGCCGCCAGCATGGCCGTGGTGGCGGAATCAAGTCCCAGTTCCTCCGCCAATGCCGCCAGCGCCGGTGGCGTCTCGACATCGGGCACTATCGTCAACACTTCGCCCAGCAGCTCCGACGTATTCACGCCCAACGTCGCGGCGATCGCGCCAAGCACCTCCAGCGACGGCCGGTCCTGTCTGCCGTGTTCAAGCTGCGAGATATAGGACGGACTGACGCCGCTGGTCTCGGCCAATTCCTTGGCCGTCAGGCCCAACTGCTTGCGCCTACGCCGTACCCGCTCGCCCAGGGAGCCGTCGCCGCGGGATCGCTTGTCACGTGTGCGTGCCATGTTCTTTAGCATAGCAAACAATTAACCGGGAGTAAAGAAGGGTGAAGTACAGTGAATAGATGAGCCCGGCTAGCGCATGCCCGGCGCTCCCATTCGCTATCATACGTTGCGGGATACATAGGAGATATGGCCATCATTGTCGAACAGGTCGAACCGGTCCTGCCCGTCGACGCCTTTGCCGCGGTGGCGGACGCGCCTTACCCGCTGCTCCTGGATAGCGCCGGCGCTCCACGGGCGCTGGCGCGCTACTCGTACCTGACCGCGCAGCCCTTTCTGGTCTTGCGCGCCACCGGGAGCGCGGTGGTCGTCGAAGAGGGTCAGACCCAGCGGAGGCAGGTCGCCGATCCCTTCGCCGCGCTCGATGCGCTGATGAAGCAGTTTCGACAGCCGGTCCTCGCCGGCCTGCCCCCCTTTCAAGGCGGCGCGGCGGGATACTGGGCCTACGAATTGGGCCGCGTGATCGAGCGCCTGCCTGGGCGGGCCAGGGCAGACCTGCCGCTGCCCGAGTGCCTCATCGGACTGTACGACTGGGTACTTGCTCATGACCACCAACTGAATCAGAGCTGGATTATCTGCACCGGCTTGCCCGATGGCGGCGAGGGCGCGGCGCGGCAGCGCCTGGCCTGGGTTCGCGAGCGCCTATCACGGTCAGATTCGGGTGGCACCACGGCATGGCCGGCCTCGACCGGCATCTCAGGCTCGACCTTTACCCGCGCGTCCTATATGGAGGCCGTTCGGCTCATCAAGGCCTATATCGCCGCGGGCGACGCCTATCAGGTCAATCTCTCGCAACGCCTGAGCGCGCCTCTGCCCGGCGAGCCCTGGCCGCTCTATCGCCGGCTGCGCGCCCTCAGTCCGGCACCCTTCGCGGCCTATCTCGGCCTCGGTCCCGGTAGCGCCGTGCTCAGCGCCTCACCGGAGCGCTTCCTGCGCCTGGACGGGCGGCGCGTTGAGACGCGTCCGATCAAGGGGACGCGGCCGCGCGGCGCGGATGCCGCGGCCGACGCGCTTCTCCGCGCCGACTTGCAGACCAGTGTGAAGGACCGTGCCGAGAATCTCATGATCGTGGATCTGTTGCGCAACGATCTGGGGCGCGTCTGCCGGCCGGGCTCCATCGTCGTGCCCGACCTGTTCTCGCTGGAGCCCCATCCGACGGTCTGGCAGCAGGTCTCGGTGGTGACCGGAGAGCTGGAGCAAGGGGTCACGCCGCTCGAGCTGTTGAGGTCCTGTTTCCCCGGCGGATCGGTGACTGGAGCGCCGAAGATACGGGCCATGGAGATCATCGACGAGCTGGAGCCGGTGGCGCGCGGGGTCTACTGCGGGGCGATCGGCTATGTCTCGTTCGGGGGCCAGATGGACACCAGCATCCCCATACGTACCATTGTGGCGCATGCAGGTGTGGCCCATGTCAACGTCGGCGGCGGCATCGTCGCCGACTCCGATCCTGAGGCCGAATATGTCGAAACGTTGCACAAGGCGCGCGGCGCCCTGCGCGCTCTTGGCATCGTATCGGTCGAGGGCGACGCTACGCCCCGCTAGTCTCGCGGAGCTCCCAACCCGAACGGAACAGCGGCAGATTGGCGCTCGGCTGATAGGGATGTTTCCCAATCTCCTCCAGATCCAGGCTGATCCCCAGGCCGGGCCGCGTCGGCACCTCGATGAAGCCTTCGACGACGTGCGTGGGTGGCGTCGCGATGCGTTGCTCCCAGTCCACGTTGAATTCGTCGAAGATTTCCTGCAGGTAGAAGTTCGGGCAGGCCGCGGAGAGCTGAACGCATGCCGCCGTGCAGACGGGACCCTGCGCCTGGTGCGGGGCGGCGACGATGCCATGGGCTTCGGCCATGGCGCAGGCCTCACGCGCCGCCAGCAGGCCGCCGATATTGAGGGGCTCGGGTTGCAGGATGCCCACGCCACCCCCATGCAGCGCCGTGGCGACCTCCTCAAGGCTGGTCAGGCTCTCGCCGGTAGCGATGGGTACGGGAGAACCGCGACCGACCTCGATCAGGCCGAGCAGATCCTTATGGTGCACCGGCTCCTCGAACCAGGCCGGACGGTATGGCTCCATCAAGCGGGCTAGGCGCAGCGCCGAGGCGGCGCTGAAGCGTGAGTGCCCTTCGATCAGCAGATCGACAGCGGGGCCAACGGCTTCGCGGACGGCGGCGATGATGTCGATGGACAGGGTCTCGTCGCGCGGGTCCATCACGCGCCAGGCGGTGCCGAAGGGATCGAACTTCAGGGCGGTATAGCCCCGCGCGACCACCTCTTTGGCCCGCGTGGCGAAGGAGTCGGGCGTGCGCGGGCCGCGATACCAGCCGTTGGCATAGGCGCGCAGACGGGAATGGCAGCGTCCGCCCAGCAAATCGGCGATGGGCCGGCCGAGCGCCTTGCCCATGATGTCCCAGCAGGCGATCTCGATGGCCGCCACGGCCGAGCGATGGATCTGGCCGCCGTCGCTGTACACATCGCGGGTCATCCGCTGGACGATCAGGGCCGGCTGGAATGGGTCCTGCCCGATGTACATGGGGCGCAGCTCGTGAACCGCCGCTTCCACGGTGCGGGCGAAGGCATTGAGCGTCCCTTCTCCGATACCAGTGATGCCCTCGTCGGTCTCAACGAGGGTAAGGAGCCAGTTCTTCCAGGGGTTGCCGGCGATGAGCGTGTGAACATTCGAGATCTTCATGGTGCTTCTATTGTACCTGTCTGACCGGTGGCCGAGGGATGTCTTCACCTTCCGCTTGAGCCCGGTATGTTATGCTACCTGCATGGCAGACGCCTATGTGACGCAGCACGCCCTCGATGTCATCTTCAAACTTGAAGCCGAGAGCCTCTCCGCGGCCCTGTCCGGATACCTCGGTCTCACGCTGCCGCCCATCGTGCGCCACTATTCTGGCGAGTTACTGCGGCTTGATGTACGTATGGAGCGCCTTGATACGGTCTTTGAGCTCGCTGATTCGAGATTGCTACATCTGGAATATCAGAGCACGTACGACAGGGAAGACCTATTGCGCTTTCTGAGATACGATGTAGGACTCTACCAGAAGGAGCGGCGGCAGATCGAGACTGTCGTCATCTATGGCCCGAATGTGACCGCGGCGCCCTCAGAATTGTCCTTGGGCTCGGTGCATTACCGGGTTACCAACGTCCACCTCGGCACGCGAGATGGCGAGGAGACATACCGCCGGTTGCAGGCCCATGTAGCGCAGCGCCAGCCTCTGGGCGAACGGGAGCAACTCGACCTCGTCTTCCTGCCTTTGATGGCGAATCAGCGCCCCACGGAAGAGGTGATTCGCTCGGCGCTGGACCTGGCGCAGCACTTGCCGCAGGAGCGCGAACGGCTGCGGACCATAGGAGCATTACTTGCGTTGGCGTATCATTATCTTAGAGGTGAGGCGTTCGACCGTCTGATGGAGGACGTGATGGCCAAGAATCTATTGGAGAACGTGCTGGCGCGAAGCCTCCAGGAGGGCTTCGATCGGGGTTTTGCGCAGGGCCGCGAGCAGGGCTTGGCGCAAGGGCTCGAGCAAGGGCTCGAGCAAGGGCTCGAGCAAGGGCTCGAGCAAGGGCTCGAGCAAGGGCTGGTCCAAGCCCGTCGAGAGGGTATTCTCAAGGCCCTGGCCAGCCGCCGGCTTGACCCAACACCCGCGTTGGTCGAGCGTCTGGCAGAGGTGGAGGACCCGGCGCTGCTCGACGTGCTATTTGACGCGGCCTTGCGAGCCACCACGTTGGCCGAGGTGGAACGCGTGATGGACGGCACCACCGACGGCTCTCAGTAGGCGGTTCCCAGCGCCGCTCACTCCTCGGAGACATTGGCAGGCGGCACGATCGACACCACCTTATCGAAGCGGTAGCGCCCGTAGAAGGTCCAGTAGCGCAGGATCTCCGCCGCGGTCGGCGATCCGGTCCAGTGATAATGTGCGGCGATCAGCGCGTGCAAGGGGCCGGTCGGGCTGGCCTCGGCGGGCGTGAGCGGTTCCACCCGCACGTAGTCGGTGTTGAGCAGGCCGCGCTCCTCGGCGGTGAAGCCGTCGATCATATAGACGACACCGCCGGTCATGCCCGCGGCAAAGTTGATGCCGACTGGACCGAGCACGACCACCGTGCCTTTGGTCATGTACTCGCAGCCGTGGGGGCCGACTCCTTCCACCACGGCTACCGCGCCCGAATTGCGGCACATGAAGCGCTGCCCGGCCCGTCCGGCGATGTATAGCTCACCGCCCGTGGCCCCGTAGCCGACGGTGTTGCCGACCAACGAGGTGCTTTCCGGCGGGCAGCCGATGCTCTCGGGCGGACGCACGGCGATCAAGCCACCGCGGCCCATGGCCTTGCCCACGTAGTCGTTGGCGCGACCGCGCAGCACGATATGCAGGCCGCCCCAGGCGCCGAAGCCGAGCGCCTGGCCGGCGAAGCCTTCCAGATCGAGCTGAATCGGCTCGCGCAGGCCGTCGGCTCCGGTAGCCGCGACGAGCTCACCGGCCAGTGTGGCGCCGACGGCTCTGTCGGTGTTGGTCACCGCGTAGCGCAGTGTGGCCGGAACGCCCGCGGCGATCGCCGGGCGGGCGTCGCGCAGGATCTCGCGATTGAGCCGGCTGGTCGCCGTGCGCACCGCGGCCTTCTCCGGCAGCGGTAGCGGGCGTCCCAGCAACTCATCGTCGAAGGAGATGCGCGCGGCGCTGCCCTCGATGTCGCGGCGCGGGCGCAACAGATCGGTTCGCCCGATGATCTCGCCGACCGAGCGGTAGCCCATCTCGGCCAACGTTTGCCGGATCTCCTCCGCGAACAAGACCAGGTATTTGACCAGGTGGACCGGTTTGCCGGCGTACTTGGCGCGCAGTTTCTTGGATTGGGTGGCGATGCCGGTGGGGCAGGTATTGAGGTGGCACTGGCGGGCCATGATGCAGCCCTCGGCGACGAGCAGGATGGAGCCGAGCGCCACGCTCTCGGCGCCGAGCAAGAACGCCCTGACCGCCTGCCTGCCCGTCTGGATGCTGCCGTCGACGGTCAGCTTGACGCGAGAGCGCAGGTCGTTGGCCTGCAGGACCTGGTGCGTCACCTGCACGCCCAGCTCCCAGGGCAATCCCGCGAACTTGATGGAGCTGAGCGGTGAGGCGCCGGTGCCGCCGGAGTGGCCGGAGATGTGAATGGTCTGCGCGCCGCCCTTGGCCACGCCGGCCGCCACGATGGAGACGCCCGTCTCGCTGACCAGCTTGACGTTGCCGGTGGAGGACGGCTTGAACTGATAGAGTTCGTACATCAGTTCGGCCAGGTCCTCGATGGAGTAGATATCGTGGTGGGGCGGCGGCGAGATCAGCTCGACTCCCCGGTTGGAGCCCCGCACCTCGGCGATGGCCGAGGAGACTTTGTGCCCGGGCAACTGGCCGCCCTCGCCGGGCTTGGAGCCCTGGGCCATCTTGATCTGCCACTCGTGCAGGTGATGTAGGTACTGCGGCGTGACGCCGAAACGGGCCGAGGCGACCTGCTTGATGGCGCTATTGGCCGGCCCGCCGTAGCGATGGGCGCGCTCGCCCCCTTCGCCGGTGTTGGACTTGGCGCCGACGCGATTCATGGCCACGGCGATGTCTTCGTGCGCCTCGTCGCTGAGCGAGCCCCAGGACATGGCGCCGCCGCAGACGCGGCCCAGTCCCTCGCAGTCGTTCAGGATTTTCCAGACCGGCTCGACCTCCTCGATAGCGATGGGCGGGCGGTCCGAGACGATCTCGTAGCGATCGCCGACGGTCACCGGTTCCCGGCAATTGATGGTTTCGGCCCAGGCCGCGTAGCGCTTGCGGGCCGCCGGCTCCAGCACCTCCAGGAAGTCCTGCACGAATCGCTCGGGCGGCTTCCCTTCGGACCTGACGAAGCACTCCATCTCTTCCGGCGTCTCGGCCACGACCTTGGGCAGCCCGGCAAAGACGCGCGGCTCGAAGGCGCGCGGGATACCGCCCTTGCGGTAGCGCACGAACCCTGCATCGGCCAGGGCCGGCTCCGCCGCCCAGGCGGCCTGATGGAAGCCCAGTACATCCTCGATCAGATCGTCCAGGCCGACACCTCGACCCCACCGCCCCACGCCGGGGCAGCAGCGCGCGGTGACCTCTTCCTCCAGGCCCAGGGCATCGAAAAGCTGCGAGCCGATGTACGAGGCGGCGGCGCAGATGCCCATTTTGCTCATCACCTTGGTCACGCCGGTCAGCAGGACGCGGCGCAGCCGCTCACCGCCCGGGTCGGGGCTGGATTCCTCGTCGTCCGACGCGAGCTGTTCGGCCCAGCGCAGCGCCATCCAGGGGTACACGGCATCCGTGCCCAGTCCCAGCAAGACGGCCAGGTGATGCTCGTGCCAGGCCTGCGCCGTCTCGACCACCAGGCCAACGCGCGCCCGCAGGCCGGCCCGGGACAGCGCCTGGTGCACCGCCCCAGCGGCCAGGGGCATGGGCAGCGAGGCATGGTCCTCGTCGACGCCGTCGGCATCGCTCAGGATGAGACACCCGGCTCCGGCCCGCGCCGCGGCGACGGCCTCTCGTTCGAGCGCGCTGAGCGCATCGTGCGCGGCCGCCGCGCCGCCAGCGACGGGGAAGGAGGTCGACAGGCAACGCGATCCCGACTGCCCCCGCACCCAGGTGTAGCGCTCTGCCGACAGAATTGGCGCCTCGAGGGCCACGGTATGTCCGCCGATAGGGCCGCCGAAGAAGCCCTCGAGGCGGCCCAGGTAGACGGTGGTATCGAAGACGGCGCCCTCGCGATACGGATCGATAGGCGGGTTAGTGACCTGGGCGAAGCGCTGGCGCAGATGGTCGGCGAAGAGGCGCGGACGCGACACGAACGGCGTCAACTGCGTGTCGTCGCCCATGCTCCAGACCGCCTCTTTGCCCTTGCGTACCATGGGCAGCATGAAGTAGGTCAGATCGTCCAGGGTCACGCCGGCCGCGATCTGCCGGCGCAGGAAACCCTGCGCGTCGGGCGGCGCAGGTGACACCGGCGAGATGCCGGCCGACCAGACGTGGTGTTCGAGCTGGCTCTGCCAGTCCTCGGTCAGGGCGATCAGTTCGGCCTTGACCTCTTTATCGTGGTAGCCGCGCCCGGTATGGCGGTCGAAGGCCACGATCTCTCCGGGCGCCATCTGGTGCGTGTAGATGATGTCGTCGTGCTGGTGCGCGGTGACGCCCTGCTCGGACGAGACGACGAGCTGCGGCGGGTGGCCGTTGCCGCCGGTCTCCTCCAGGAAGAGCGGGCGCAGGCCGTTGCGGTCGAGGTGGGCGATCGCCCAGTGCTCGTCGAGGTAGAGCAGGGCGGCAGGGCCGTCCCAGGGCTCGCGCAGCGCCCCCTGCAGCCGGTACCAGGCGCGCAGTTGGGGGTGCATCTCCGGCACGGCGGCGTGCGCCTCGGGCACCAGGCCGAGCACGGCCTGCACCGGTGGCACGCCGCGCAAGGTCAGCGCCTCGACCAGGCGGTCGAGTTGCGCGCTATCGCTGCCGTTGCCCAGCAACGGCGCCAGCAGGCGCCGCTCGTGCGGTGGGAGGGCCCGTTCGCGCGCCTGCACCCAGCCGCGATTGCCCAGCAGCGTATTGATCTCGCCGTTATGGCAGAGGCGGTGGAAGGGTTGGGCCAGCGCCCAGTCGGGCAGCGTATTGGTGGCGTAGCGCTGATGATACATGGCCACGGAGGCCACGAAATCGGGGTGGCCGAGATCGGCGGCATAGAAGTCTCCGAGTGCGGTGGCGTTGACCAAGCCCTTGTAGACCACGGTCTGCGCCGAGAGCGAGGCCACGGTCAGGTCCACGCCATCGCGCGCCGCGCGGCGCTCGATGCGCCGGCGCAGGCGATAGAGCAGTTGCTCGAAGCGTGCGGGTTCGACGCCGTCCGGCCGCTCGATCAGCATCTGCGTGATGAGGGGCATCGTCTGGCGTGCCCGCCGGCCGAGCACCTCCAGTTCGACCGGCACGTCTCGCCAGCCCAACACGCGCAGGCCGGACTTGCGGGTCTCGGCCGTGATCAGCGCGCGCCCGCTGCAGTCGTGCGGCAGGAAGAGCATGCCCACGCCGAAGGGCGCAGCAGCGCCAACTCGGTCGCCGTCGAAACCGAGGAGGCCAAACGCCTCTACATAAAACTCGGGCACGATGTCCACCAGCAGGCCCGCGCCGTCGCTGGTGCCGGGATCCTGGGCGTCGGTCTGGCTACGGCCACCGCGGTGAGTGAGGCAGCCGAGGGCATCCAGGGCTTCGCGAACGAGGTCGCGTGTCGGGCGGAGGTTCATGTTGGCGATCAGGCCGACGCCACAGGCTCCGCGGTCCCACTCGTGGGATGGAATATTCGGATAGAGGGCGCGTAAGGGATCGGTCGCAGCCACGGTCATGCTCCTTTGCGCGAGGCCGCCGGCTCGGCGGACAAGGGGGCTGTTAGCGTACCCACGTGCAACGACGGTGTCTGGCCGCGACGCTGCGGCGCGACAGAGACAGGTAATGGGGCGGCGCCACGTCGCAACAGCGCTGCCCTGCTCTCTACCTGTACAAATACCAGCACGCATAGCACAGCCACTATGGTTGCCATAACCGAATCCGGGTGCTGCACTCCTGGGCATAGCAGCCACAAGCAGACCGCTCCCGGCGCGACTCGCGACCTTTACCCAATGAATGCCTCCCATACCAAAGCTGGGGAGGGACCGACGTTGCTGGCCGGCACCGACGCGGCGTATTTCACCCTGGCTTCGGGTTAGCGTGAGCGTCGATCGCTCCAGCGCGGGACGAAGAAACGCCGTTGCGTCGAACGGCTCCAGGATTGGGTGGTACGATAGGGACTGAACCCTGTAGTGCCCTGGAAGGCCATACCCATGTTTCGCCATCGCACCCTGCTGGCCGTCTCCCTCGTCGTCGCCGTCAGCTTCACCGGCATCGGCATGGTGGTGCCCGTGCGCATCCTCTACGCTCAGGCCCACGGCGCCTCCCTGGCGGTCATCGGCGCCATGGCCTCTGCCTTCCTGCTGGCGAACTTCCTCTTCCAGTACCCCACGGGCTGGCTGGCCGACCGCTGGGGGCGCCGGCCGATCCTGATGGCGAGCCTGGCCGTGCAGGTCGTGCTGGCCTTCGCCTATCTGGCGGTGGTCGACCCGCTGACCTTCGTCGTCTTGCGTTTCGTCGAGGGGGCGGTGGCGGCGGGCGTCCTGCCCTCGGCCCGCGCCCTCATCACCGATTCCGTCGCGCCAGAGCGGCGCGGCGAGGCCTTTGGTATCTTCGGAGCCAGCCTCAACGCCGGCTTCCTGGTCGGGCCGGCGCTCGGCGGCCTGATGGCAAGTTGGGGCTATGCCAGCGCCTTCGTGGGTGCCGGTCTGTTGCGCTTCGTCGCCATGCTCATTGTGCTGTTCGCGGTGCGCGACGAGCGGCGCGACCACCGCGAGGAACATAGTTGGGCCGTGGCGCTACCGTGGCGGGCGCTCCTGACGCCGGCGATCCTGGGAACCTGCATCCTGGCGCTGGGCGACAACATCTTCTTCGGCTTCGATCTGACGCTGATGCCGCTCTGGCTGCGCGGGCACCTCGGCGCGAGCGTGGTGGCCATCGGATTGGGCTACGCCGTCTGGGCGCTGCCCAACATCCTGGTCGCCCCCTATGGCGGCCGGCTCGCCGACCGGCTGCGGCGTTCGGGCGTGATCCTCGCCTGCGGGCTGGCGCAGGTGCCGCTCTATGCGTCTTACGGCGTGCTCACCGCGCTGTTGCCGGTCATCGCCCTCTTCGGCGTGCACGGGCTCGTCTACGGGCTGATGCAGCCCTCCGTCGATGCCACGCTGGCTACCGCCTCGCCGCCGCAGGCGCGAGCGCGCGTGCAAGGCGCCTATAGCGCGGTGGGCCTGGCCAGCGCCTTCGTATCGGCCAACACGCTGAGCGCGCTCTACGCCCTGGACTACCGCCTGCCGCTCTTTGTCATGGCCGCCGGCTTCGGTTTCTGCGTGCTCGTTGGCGGGACGCTGATTCGCCTGGCCGAACGGCGTTCAGACAGCGCCGCGCTATCGATGGCGCCGACCGCCATCGATAGCGCGGCGCGTTGACAGGCGCTCTCGCGTTGCTCACCTATCCGGCCAATTACAGCTCAATGGGGATCGGAGTGCCCTTCTGCAAGGACAGAGTCGCAGCTTCCGCGATGAGTTGCGCCTTGAGCCCGTCTTCCAGGGAAGGCGACGGCGCTGTGCCGCTCTCCAGGGCCGTCACGAAGGCGTCGAGCGCAAGGTAGTAGCTGGCCTCGATGCGCTCGAACCAGCCGGCGTGCAGGCCGTCCTCGACGATCTTATCGCCGCTATAGCGGGAGACGCCGCGGAAGCGCTGGCGGCGCGACTCGACCATGCCCCTGGAGCCGAAGACCTCGATGCGCTCGTCGTAGCCGTAGGCGGTGCGGCGCACGCTGTCGATCTGGCACAGCGCGCCGTTACGCATGCGCAATAGGGCGATGGAAGTATCGACATCCCCGTACTCGGCCACGCGCGGATCGGCCAGCGCGGCGCCCATCACATGGACCTCCACCGGATCGTCCTGCGTGATCCAGCGCAGCAGGTCGAAGAAGTGGATGGTAGAGTCGCGCATCTGGCCGCCCGACACCTTGATGTACTCCAGGGGTGGGACCGACGGCCCGCGCGTGGTCATCTGGATCAGCTCAATCGTACCGGCCTCGCCGGCCAGCACGTTGGCGCGCAGCTCGGCGTGGTTGGGATCGAAGCGGCGATTGAAGTCGATCATCACCGGCACACCCGCCTGCGTGGCCGCGTCCACCGCCCGGCGCACGCGATCGATGGAGAGGTCGATCGGCTTCTCGCACAGGACGGCCTTGCCGGCGCGGGCGGCGCGCTCCAGGTACTCGGCGTGCGTGTTGGTGGACGAGGCGATGAAGACGGCGTCGATCTGATCGGAGTTGAAGATGGCGTCCAGGTCGCCGGCGACCTTCGCCCCGTGCTTACCGGCCACGGACGCCGCCCGCCCGGGGTCGATGTCGTGGACCAGGGCGAACTCGACGCCGGGGTGGGCCGCCAGGTTGCGCGCATGCGCGGTGCCGATAAAGCCCGCGCCGATCAGGGCAAAGCGGATCATGATCCTCTCTCCTCTCAGATAGTGATAGTCTCCCAACGCTCGGAGTCCCACGACGCGGCCATGGCCTGCTGCGCGCGGGCCACCCTGGCGGCCGCGGCAAAGCCCGGGTCGCCCTGCACCCCTTGCGCGATCGAGCGCAGGAATTCGAACGCCTCGATCACTTTGAGGTCGTCGTAGCTGAGGCTCAGCCCCCAGGCCGGATTGAAGTCGGCGTGGTGGGGATGCCAGGGCCCGCTTAACACGGTGGTGTACCCCTCGTCGGCCTGATTGTCGTCGCTGCGGCGCTGCACCTGCAGCTCGTTCATGCGCTCGAAGGTCCACTTGACGGCGCCGCGCGTACCGTGAATCTCGAAGGACATGTCGCAGACGGAGCCGTTGATGACGCGGCAGGCTTCCAGGGTGCCCTGCGCGCCGTTGGCGAAGCGGGCCAGGGCGCCGACGTAGTCTTCATTCGTGACCGCGGCCATCTCTGCCCTGTCGTCCGCGGCGCCGAGCGGGTTGCCGAAGGTCGGAGCCGTCGGCAGGGGGCGCTCGGTGATGAAGGTGGCGCGATTGGCTACCACGGCCTCGATGGGTCCGGCCAGGAAATGCGCCATGTCCAACACGTGTGGTAGCAGGTCGCTCAGTGAGCCGTAGCCGTGGTCGATGTCGAAGCGCCAGGTGCGGTAGCCGCGCTCGTCGCGCGCATAGCCGTTGAGGAAGCGCCCGTGGTAGTGGGTGATGCGGCCCAGGTCGCCGCGCTCGATCAGGCGCCGCGTGTACTGCACCAGGGGAGCCCAGCGATAGTTGAAGCCGACGAGGGTGAGCACGCCCGCGCGCTCGGCGGCCCCGGCCGCTTGCAGCGTCTCCTGCGGTGTCTTGCCCACGGGCTTCTCGCATAGGATGTGCTTGCCGGCCGCCGCCGCGGCCTCGATGATCTCTAGATGCAGGTCGTTGGGCGTGGTGATGCTGATGGCGTCAACATCGGAGGCCGCGACGACATCGCGCCAGTTGGAGGTGGCACGCTCGAAGCCGAAGCGCCGGCGGGCCTCCTCGGCGCGCGGGCCGTCGGCGTCGGCGCAGACGACGAGCCGTGGCTCGATACCCTGGCCGTGGAAGCGGTCGGTGATCTGGTTGTACGCCCGGCTGTGGACACCGCCCATCCAGCCCATGCCGATGACGCCGATGCCGATGTGAGTCATACTATCTCCTCTCTCCTCGCGGTCCGCCACGGAGTCATCTCGACCTCACATCGTGCGATCATGAGACTCGCCCTTCGAGAAGTACCACCATGGCGATGAGTATACAGGGTAGGCCGGCTTGCTACGCGCCACCTCCACGCTGGTACGGTTGGTATGTGTGCTGGATCAGCGAACGCGACCGCCGCCTGGTGCCGCTGAGCCTCGCACCACGCGGAAGGAGCGCGTGCGCACGCCCGTAACGACGCACGGGACGTGATGTGCAACCTGCTGAGTTGCCTTACGAAGTAGGAGTGCGCCGCACTGGCCGTGGCGCTAGACGGCTTACAGCGCTCGCTGCCAGAGATCGTGTAATATCAAGGTCGAGTAACCATATAGATAGCGGAGTAACGACCTGCGCCGCACCTGTTCCAGCGCGGTAAGTCTGCTTGGGAGGAATCGCCATGAACACTATAGCTCCAACCGTGCACCTCACCCAGGAACAAATCGACTTCTACCATCGCGAGGGCTACCTCAAGCTCGAGGCGATTACCACGCAGGAAGAGGTCGCCTGGCTGCGCGGGGTCTACGATGCGCTGTTCGCGGCGCGGGCGGGTCGCGAGGTTGGAGATCAGTTCGACCTCGCCGGCACCGATGCGGAGGGGCGGGCCGAGGCGCTTCCGCAAATCCTGAACCCCAAGAAGTATGCACCCGAGCTGAACGACGGCTTGTTCCGCGTCAATGCCCTGGCCGTTGCCCGCCAGTTGCTCGGCGATGAGGTCGAAGCACGGGGCGAGCATGCCATCTTCAAACCGGCGCGGACGGGTGCCGAGACGCCCTGGCACCAGGACGAAGCGTATTGGGACCCTAACCTGGACTACGAGTCGCTCAGCATCTGGATCCCGCTGCAGGAAGCAACTATCGAGAACGGCTGCATGCAGTTTGTGCCGGGCAGCCACCTCCGGCAGGTGATCTCACACCATACGATCAACAACGATCCGCGCATCCACGGCCTCGAGGTGGACACGGTCGACAGCGTCGATACCTCAACGGCCGTGGCCTGCCCTATCCCGGCCGGAGGTGCGACGATTCACCACAACCGCATCTTGCATTATGCCGGCCCCAACCACTCCGATATCCCGCGCCGGGCCTACATCCTGATGTTCGGGCTCCCGCCCAAGAAGCGCGCGCAGGGACGCGATTTCTACTGGAACACCCAGAAGGAGACGGCCCGCCAGCAGCGCGCCGAACAGGCCCGGCAGCAGGAATCGTCTCAGGCCCAGGGCTAATCAGAGAGTTGCTTCTTCCACTCCAACTACTCCCGCCACCCCTCGTCGCTGAGCGGGTAGTAGGTGGATAGGGGTGCAACTCAAGATTGTGATGTTCACGCTCAACTGCAAGTACCGCAGGTCGCCGGGCGACGGCCAATCTCACAATCTCGTGCCACACCCGGTGGATAGTGCATTTGTTGACAGTCCCACTCCTCTGTGCTACCATCCAACAAACGCCTGCGACGTGGCACCGAGGGGACGTTCCGGATTCGTAGGTGCGCATTCGAGGCGGACCGATGCCGCATTGGGGGCGTCACAGCACCTGCTTTCTCGCGCTAGAACGTGGGGGAGAGGCATGGCACAGTGACCACATGGGGAGTGGGCAATTGCCCGCAGCGTCGCCTCGACCAGCAGTGCTATCCGTGTATGACCGTTGCCACCGCATCGTGCAACGCACGGAACGTGCGTCTCATGCACTCCTCATCCATTATATCGGTGGTATCATCCCTGCGGCCTGCCCGCTCCCCACCTCTGCACAATGCAATAGTCACGGTGTCCTCCATGCCTGGTTCTTTACGTCCTATATAGGGAAAGGGGAGCTATTATGATCTCTCACCAGCGGTATAATCGGCGAACCGTCTTGAAAGGCGCGGCAGCCGGCGCGGCGGCGCTGGCTCTACCCGGCGAAGCGCTGGCAGCGCCGTCGCGCGATGTCGTGCACCTGGAGTTCTGGAACCCGGCCAGCGACCCGACGGGGAAGATCATCATCACCAACCTGGTCAACGGATTCAACAACACCGTCGGCAAGGCCAACGGCATCTTCGTGAACAGTCGCATCGTACCGGTCCCCAACGAGGCCGCCTACGTGAAGTACACCACGGCCATGACCTCCTCCGGCTCGCCCGACGTGGTGATGACCTACGAATATACGCCTGTCGGCGCCTGGGCGGGCAACGGCTTTATCCAGCCGCTCGACGCCTACGCCAAGACGTCCGGAATTAAAGAGGGTGACTTCTTCCCCATTGCTTGGGACATGCTCAACTTTGGCGGCCACATCTGGGGCCTCTTGCAAGAATTCGACTTCAATCAGTTCTGGTGGAACAAGCAGATCCATAAAGGGCCACCGCCCAAGACCATCGGCGAGCTCGATGCCCTGGCGATGAAGTACAACAAGTTCGATAAGAAGGGCAACCTGATCCAGGCGGGCATCATCCCCTGGTTCGCGGCGGGTGGCGGCTACACAACCGACTGGAACGCGCTGTTTGGCGGAAGCTTTTACGACCACGCCAACGGCAAGTGGACGATCAACACGCCCCAGAACCGCAAGTTCCTGGAGTGGTTCCTCAAGTATGTACACGTATTTGGCGGCCGCTCCAAAGCCGATGCCCTGGCTTCGAGCACGCCGACCACCTACAACGCCGGCGATGTCCTCCTCTGGCATAAGGCGGCTTTCGGGCTGGAGGGTGAGTACATACCGCCAGAGTTGAAGCAATTGAAGAACAACCTGCAGTACGGCATTGCCTTTCCTCCGACTGGCCCGGGCGTGCCCTACGGCACCAATACCACCGGCGGCGGGAACCTCTTCTTGCTGCCGACCAAGTGTCCGCATCCCAAGGAGGCGGTGACATTCATCCAGTACATGGGTACCAAGGCGGTGATGGCCTGGTGCCTGCCCGCGTCGAATATGGCCCCCACCAAGGCGGCCGTCTATTCAGAGCAGTTCTCAAAGACGCTGCCCTGGATAAAGCCCTGGGTCGACACTCTCAGATTCAATCACATGGTGCCGCCGGCCTCGTCTCCGCAGTCGTTCCTGTTCGCCACGTCGATGACCACGGCGATCGACGAGGTGACGTACCTGAAGAAGACGCCGGCCCAGGCCCTGGCGGAGGTCGACCAGAAGGTCTCGCGGGCCGTACAGCAGTTCAAGCAGTTCCACCCCACCTGGCCCACCGAGTAGGCGAATAGCCGGTAGCCGGGCGGATAATCGACGGGCTGTACGGCGCTTCTCTGACACAATAGAGATGGCACGTCGGCTCTAGAACCGGCTACCGGCAGTCGCCAACTGCGAAGGAGACGCATATGATCAGCACGATGCGGGGGCAGACGGCCCAGCGCCGGAGCCTCTGGCGGCGCCTGCGCCGTGGTGAAGGGCTGGTGGCGATGCTGTTTATCTCGCCCTGGATCATAGGGTTCCTGTGGTTCCAGTTCTATCCCATCATCGGCTCCATCTACTACAGCCTCACCGAATACAACATCATGCAGGCGCCGATCTTCATCGGGCTGGCGAACTACGTCAATCTCTTCCAGAATGACGACTTATTCGTCAAGGCGCTGACCAACACGGCGATCTACACGGTCTTCAGCGTACCCCTCGACCTCGCGGTAGCCTTCTTCTTTGCCCTGTTGCTCAACCTGGGTATCCCCGGTCGCGCCTTCTTCCGCACCGCCTTCTACTTTCCCGCCGTTATCCCCAGCGTGGCCGTGGCCATACTGTGGACCATGCTGTTCAACGCCCAGGGCGGTTTGGTCAACGTGGCCCTTGGCCTCTTTGGCATCAACCCGATCCCCTGGTTGACAAGTCCCGACTGGGCCATGCCCTCGCTCATCCTGCTCAGCGCGTGGGGCATCGGACCGGTCGTGGTCATCTTCCTGGCCGGGCTGCAAGATGTGCCGCGCGTGCTCTACGAGGCAGCGCAGATCGATGGCGCGGGTCCGCTCAGCCTGGTGCGGCACGTGACGATTCCCATGATCTCGCCGGTCATCCTCTTCAACCTGGTCATCGGCATGATCCAGGCGCTGCAGATCTTCGCGCAGCCATACATCCTGTTCGGAGGCGGAGGGAGTGGCGCTAATGCCAATGCGGGCGGCCCCCTCAACTCCGTCTTGATGTACTCCGTCCAACTGTATCAGGTCGCTTTCCAGCAGTTCCAGATGGGTTACGCGGCGGCGATGGCCTGGATCCTTTTCGCCATCATCTTCGTGCTCTCGCTGACCTCGATGCGCCTGTCCAACCGTTTCGTCCATTACGAGTGAAGGAGCGAGGACGATGACGCAGGTTGCCGATCAGAGTGCCGTCCAGGCGCAGGCCCTCCAGGCCAGATGGGCCGCGGCACGACGGCGGTCCCGGTTGTTGGAGCGCGGTGGCAGGGTCCTGGCCTTTGTGGTCGTAGTCTTCTTTGCCGGCCTGTTCATCTTTCCCGTGATCTGGATGATCATCACCTCGCTCAAAACGACCCCGGAAGTGTTCCGCATCCCGACGGTGTGGTGGCCGTCCCAACTGATGTGGAGCAACTATCCCGACGCCCTGAAGGTCTTCCCCTTCTGGCGCTATCTTTCGAACACGCTGCAGATTGCCGTCCCCGTCACCATCGGCACGACGGTCAGTTCATCCCTGGTTGCCTATGGTTTCTCGCGGCTGCGCTGGAAGGGCCGCGACATCGTCTTCTACCTGGTCCTGGCCACGCTGATGATCCCGCAGTGGGTCACGCTGGTGCCCCTGTACATCCTGTTCAACAACCTGGGTTGGGTCAACACCTACCGTCCCCTGGTCGTCCCCAGCTTCTTCGGCGATCCGTTCTCCATCTTCCTGCTACGGCAGTTCTTCCTGCGACAGCCGCAGGAGCTGGTCGATGCGGGGCGCGTCGACGGCGCCTCGCATCTGCGCGTCTTCGCTCAGATAGTGATACCCCTAGCCCGGCCGGCCCTCGCCGTGGTCGCCCTGTTCCAGTTCATCTACACCTGGACCGACTTCTTCAACCCGCTCATCTATCTCTCCAACCCGGACAAGTACACCCTGCAGTTAGGCCTGTTCAACTTCTTCGGGCAGCACTTCGTCGACTGGCCCGGCTTCATGGCCGCGTCGCTGGTGGTGCTGTCGCCCATCGTGATCCTGTTCTTCCTGACGCAGAAAACCTTTATCGAAGGCATCACCTTCACTGGTCTGAGGGGCTGAAGCACAACTTCATGCCCGACATCCGTCCTTATGACCCCACCTCCGACGCTGCCACGGTATTTGCTCTGTGGCAAGAGGCGCTGGGACAGACCTGGCCGCTGACGCGGGCCATGTTCGAGCACGTGATCCACGGCCCGGCCACGCGCCCCGACGGGGTAAACTTCGTGGCCGTCGACCACGGGCGCATCGCCGGCTTTGTCGGGACCGCCAGCTACGGCTCCAACGCGGGTCGTGTAGCGAGCGGCTGCATCCGCGCCCTGTATGTCGCGCCGGCCCTGCAGCGCCACGGCATCGGCACGGCACTGCACGATGCCGCGCTCGGCAGCCTGCGGCGCAACGGGCTCACGCAGGTCCAGCTCGGCGGCGGCCTGGTGCGCTTCTGGCCCGGAGTGCCGCGGAATCTACCGCCCGCCCTGGCGTTCTTCCGGGCAATGGGCTGGGACGACGGCTTTACGGCCTACGATTTGCTCCAGGATCTCAGTGGCTACAGCACCCCTCCGGACATAGCCGATCGGATGGCGCAGCTGCCGTTTCGCGTCGGCGCCGCCCGTGAGGAGGACTGGCCTGCGCTGCTGGAGTTCGAGGGCCGCGAGTTTCCTGCCTGGAGCGATGCCTACCGCGACGCGGCCTACCTTGGCGATTACGACGATGCGCTGCTGGCCTGGGATGGGGACGGCCGTGTCGTGGGAGCCTTGCTGATGGTGAGCCCGCGGTCGCATCCCGCCCGGACCGACGCGCCGTGGACGGCGTTGCTGGGCAGCCGGCTCGGTGGATTGGGCTGCGTGGGCGTGGCCGCCGATCAGCGCGGACGTGGCATCGGCCTCGCCATGGTGGCCCGTGCCTCCGAGATCCTGCGGGAGCGCGGCGCCCGCTATGCCCACATCGGATGGACGGGCCTGGTCGATTTCTACGGGCGGTTGGGCTACGCGGTCTGGCGCGAGTTTCAGATAAGCCGGCGCGATATCGCCTGATACATCTACCCAAAGAGTCTGTGCAGCAGGGCGCTATTGAGCGCGATGTGGCCGAGCGCGAGCGCCACGAGGCCGATCATGATCCAGAGGTGTTGCCTGCGTACCGTCGGGCGGCGGCGCAGGCTCGGCTCACGCAGCAGGAGCCCCAGGAACAACTGGACGAAGACCAGGGCCAGCGCTCCCGTGGCCAGATAGATGCCGGCCGTGCCGGCCCGTAGCGCCAGGCCGCTGCCGGTGGCGATGAGCGCATGGGCGAAAGCCAGGGCGGCGATGGCAAAGCCCAGCCGGTAGTGCAGGCCCATCGGCGGCTGGAACCGGAACCGTCCGATCCCGAGTTGAGTGGTGCGGCCACGCGACAGCGCCAGGGCGATTGTCAGCGGCAAGAGCAGCGCCACCACCCAGCCACTCAGGCCGGAGAGGAAGATGTGCACGCTCCCTCTCGCTCAAGGCAGGTCAAGGTGGGCGACCACGGCACCGCCTTCGAGGGCGTGTCCACGTGGTCGCGCCGCGCGATGCCTCTTAGCGGCCGGCACACGAGGACGGCCACGGCGACGTCTCCCACTCACACTTGATGGCACAGTCTGAGTGTAGCGTGGGCAGCGCCGCACCGGCAACGGACAGTACGCCCCGTGGTACGGCTCTTGCCGGTGTCACGCAGCGTCAAGGGCAGCACGCATACCAGGACCCC
>Ga0070738_10003124_pt1 | contig 22667 bp, 15 predicted proteins | sample Coa_R2_2_FD_66446 | JGI IMG/M metagenome (GOLD analysis project Ga0070738, IMG submission 66446) | Surface soil microbial communities from Centralia Pennsylvania, which are recovering from an underground coalmine fire - Coalmine... | ecosystem: Environmental > Terrestrial > Soil > Unclassified ... | reverse complement strand
ACTATTTCGAGCCGCACGGCTGGACGGTCAACTTCCTCATCTTCGGCGGCGTGTACGTTGCGGCGATGTTCCTGTGGCTTCGCTTCGATGCGACCAAGGCCATTGTGCCCGAAAAGATCGAGAATCGGTGAAATCCACATCGGACGTATCGAAACTGGAAAGCGGATACTGGCTCCGATTACTCCTTCTCCGCTCGCTTCGCCGCTTCGCCGCGGGATGCCGCCGACGAGATGGCGTCCGCGATGACCTCGATCAAGGGAATCGGGAGATCGTGCCCCATCCCGGGTAGGATGCGAAGCTCTGCGCCGGGGATATTTCGCGCCGTATCCTTGCCGCCTTCCACCGAGATCAAGGGATCCTCGGCCCCGTGAACAACGACGGTCGGCGCCTTGATAGTCTTCAGTTTCGCCCGCCTGTCCTCGAACAACCCCAGGGCCGAAAGGGCATTGTGCCGCGCCATGCCGGCTCGATCGCTGGAACGGTTCATGCTGTGGATTACGAGATCCCTGACCCGCTTCTCATCGGGAGGATAGACTGGACCGGCCAGGATTTGGATCATCTTGACCGCGTTGGCGATGTTCGCTTCCCGATCGTCGGCGGCGCCATGCGGCATCTTGGCGATGGCCTCGGGCTTGGCCGGGAACGGTATCGACGGGTTGCCCGAAGTGGACATGATCGAGGTGAGCGAGAGCGTGTGTTCGGGATGGTCCGCCGCCACCAACTGAGCGATCATGCCGCCCATCGAAACGCCGACGATGTGGGCCTTCTCAATGGCGAGCGCGTCGAGCAATCCCACGGCATCCTTGGCCATATCATCGAGGGTGTACGGCAGCGGCGACGGTTTGCCGGCAATCCGCGCCTCAACAACCGCGTTTACATCGGGCGTCCCCGCTTCCGTGAACTTGGTCGAAAGCCCAACATCGCGGTTGTCGTAGATGACGACCCGGTAGCCTCGCTTGACCAGTTCCTCGCAAAGTTCGATGGGCCAGGCGGTGAGCTGCGTCCCGTTGCCCATAATGAGAAGCACTGTTTCCCGATCCGAGGGTCCGAAGCTCTCATAGGCGATCGTGATGCCGTTCGCCTGAACTTGACCTGTTTGCTTCATGGTCTCGGGGGTGGGGGGATCGCTCCTTCGGCCGCTTGAGCAGCCGAGAAGAGCGATCGAGGCAACGAACGGAAAGAGCGCACGCGCTGGGGTATTCATGGAGCCTCCAAAATTACGCCGAGGGTTTGCCGGCCGCGGAAGCTTCCGGTTGCTCGCCCAGCGGGGAGGGCGGAGCGCCGTTGCCGTTCATGCTGGCCAGACCGCCGATGGCGCCGAGGTTCATCGACTCCACCGCCGATGAGGGCACCACCACGATCGAGCCTTTCTCCTTCAGCCCCTCGTAGAGCATGTTCATGGCGCGCAGGTGGACCGCCACCGGGTTGCACTGGTACGGCCGGGCCGCCTCGACGAACTTGGCCGCGATCTCCGTCTCCGCCGTGCCCAGGATGATGCGTGCCTGCCGCTCTCGCTCCGCTTGTGCCTGCTTGCTCATGGCGTTCTGCAGGTTGCTCGGGATAATCACGTTCCGAATCTCCACCGACTGCACCGTGATGCCCCAGGGATTGGTCTTGGCGTCGAGCATCGTCTGCAAGGCACGGCCGAGTGCATCGCGCTGCGTGAGCATCTCCTCCAAGGTATGCGTGCCGATGATCTCGCGCAGGGCCGTCTGCGTGGACAGGGAAATCGCCCGGTAATAACTCTCGACTTCCAACACCGCTTTTTGAGCGTCCCACACCAGCCAGAAGCAGACGGCATCGACATCCACGGGAACCGTGTCGCGGGTGAGCGTGCTCTCCGAGAAGAACTCGGCGGCCCGGATACGCATGTCCACGAGACGGACCACACGATCCACGAACGGCACCAACCAAAAGACGCCCGGCCCCCGGAGAGCGTGAAAATTCCCAAATCGCAGCACCACGGCTCGGTCCCACTGCAAGGCGATGCGCAAACACAAGAGCACCGCCAACGCCGCGACGATGGCGATGCCGGTCACGAACGGGTCAAACCGATTCAGGAGAAGCTGCACGATAGCTCCGGCGGCCAGCACTAGCACGGCGAGAACCACATTCAGCAGAAAGACGCTGGCGCGCCGCACTTCGCGCGCGACATGTTCTCGGGCCAACGCGTCCTCGGTGTCAACGCGCTTGAGCGCGCCCTCGGTATTATTGCGCTTGATCATGGCGAACCTCCGTTTGGCGACAATCCTGAAGTGCATGCAGCACGTCGGCGAACGAATAGCCGTTCTCGGCCGCCCACCGCAGGAGGACCTCACACTGTTGTTTCAACTCGGTGTTGTCTTGGCCGCCCGGCGGCGCGGCCACGCGAGGGCTGCTGCCATCGGCCCGCGTCACCCAGCCCGCGCGTTCGAGCTGGTCGTAAGCCTGCTCGACCGCATGCGGATTGATGCCCAGCCCCACGGCCACCGCACGGACCGTGGGCAGCTCCTCGCCCGGCATGAGAATGCCATCCTGGACGAGCCGCTGGATTTGCGATTCAATCTGTTGGCCGATCGGCCCACCGCCGTCGAGAACCAGTTCAGCAGACGTATTCATGGACTGCCCTCCTGTTTCAACTTCCGGATGGTCCGAAGCACGTCGTCCGGCCCGAAGCCATACTGGGCCACATGGCCCAAAAATTCCGTGCAAAGCGCCAGGAGCTTGGCTTGCCGGTCCTCGGCATCCAGCGCCAAGGCCGGCAGCGGGGCAACGAAGGTGCCGCTGCCTTGTTCGGTCGTCAAGATTCCTTGCCGCTCCAGTTCGCCATACGCCTTGATGATGGTGTTCGGGTTGACCGAGAGATCGACGGCAAGGGCGCGCACCGTCGGCAGCTGCTCTCCGGGGCGCAGCTTCCCCGAGGCGATCCCATAACGGATCTGATCCTGGATTTGCCGGTAGATCGGCACGCCACTCTTCGGGTTCAGCGACAAGGTTATCATTGCTCTACTGTTCTATAGTAATAGTACAATAGAGCAAAGTCAAGAGGATAGCATTGTTTTCCGACAACATGGGTTTGGGTACTCAGGCTAAGAGGAAAGGCGATAGATGGCGGTTAGCGATCCTTCCGCGAAGCGTTGCTAACCCGTTTTTCGGATGCGGGAATCCGTTATCGCGGAACGCCCGTTGATCGGTTGGCATCCCGGCGCGCATCTCCCGATCTCAGTTCCTCTGGCCGCCTGACCAGGCCGCTGATACACTCTTGGGTCGTTCCGAACCTATGCAGCTTGCCCCGTCACTCGTCGTTTTTTGGTCTTTTTCCGCGACGCGCCGGGCGACTTCCTGCCAATACTCTTCGTGAGCCGTGGTGGTTCACCCGGAATCTCGAACGAGCTGGCAGGAACGCCTCGTTCGCATCGGTCCTCGAGCCAGGAAGGCACTATGACCAACGTCGGCCTCTCGGCATTCGTGACATCGCTCAAGCGCCGCACCCTCGGCAGCATATCGGAGGCGATCGTCTCCGATAGTTGTCTCTTGGATCGGTTCGTCACCAATGGGGACCAGGATGCCTTTGCGGCCCTGGTGCACCGGCATGGGCCGACGGTCCTGGCCGTCTGCCGGCGTCTGTGCGGCGACGAGCATCTTGCCGAGGACGCGTTCCAGGCGGCATTCCTCGTGCTGGCCCGCCGAGCCGGCGATGTCAAGCCGCGCGAAGCCGTCCGTGCCTGGCTGTATGGTGTCGCGGTCCGCACGGCTCGTGGAGCGCGTGCGCGAGCCGTCCGGCGCCGTTTTCGAGAGGTCCCCATGCCGCTGGTCCCAGACCGCCCGATCCTCGCCGCCGTGGCCGTCGATAGCGATGCACTCCAGGCACTGGACGAGGAAATCGCTCGTTTGCCGCAGCATTTACGAGCGGCCGTGTTGTTGTGCGAACTGGATGGCATGCCTCGGAAGGAGGCGGCGGCCCGGCTCGGCATCCCGGAGGGAACGCTCTCCAGCCGGCTGGGGAAGGCGCGCAAGCTACTCGCGCTCTGGTTGCGTGGCCGGGGCATCGCCCTGTCGGCGGGTGCGCTGACGATGCTGTTCGGCAGTGCCCGGCGGGCAGCTGGCGTCGACGCGGCCCTGGCGAATGCAGCGACGCGGCTGGCCGGACTTGGTCCGGTGCCGGAAACGGTTGCCACATTATCGCGGGAGGTATTTCGAATCATGTTGTTGAACAAGCTGAAACACGTGGGGTTGCTGGTCGTCCTCGTAGCGACCGTGGGTTCCGGCACGCTCTGGCAGGCGCGGAACCTCACCTGGGCCGAGGACCCGCCCGCGAAACCTGCGCCGGCGCAGGCAGAAGTGCCGAAGTCCGCGGGTCCCGGACACATCCTGTATGGCTGCGATGGCAAACTGTACCTGATGGACCCCGACGGTAAGAATGAACGCCGCATCGAACTGCCGCCCCTGGGAGGCCGCCCCCCCACCGCCTGCCTGTCACCGGATGGACGGTCGCTGGCCTTCTGGACCTCCGGCGACAACCTTTTTCAGCCGGTCATCTGCGTGCGTGCGCTCGACGACAAGGGCTTTGGCACAAAATTCGAATTGAAGGAGGCATGCGGTTTCAGCAACTTCTTCTGGTCGCCGAATGGCGAAGAGCTGCATGTGAATCTCGGAGGACCGACCAAGGAGGCACGTCACTTCCGAATCGACGTGAAGACCCGGCAAGTGACTCGCCTGAACGTGCTGAAACACTACCTGGTCTCGGATCAAACGCGAGACGGCAAACTTTTCCTGGCGACATCGATCGGCACTAAAGACAGTTGGAACTCGAAATCCATCCATCTCATGACGGCCGCGGGCACCGAGGAGAAACTTCTGGCGGATCTGAAACTTCTGGCGGATCCGGACGGCTGGGTTGTAGCCGCAAGGCTATCGCCCGATGGCCGGCGCGCGCTCGTCACGCACAATGGTAAACCATGTGTTATCGATATCGACGAGCCTGGCGTGCTCAAGCCGGTGGCCGGCATCCCGAAGGATGCCGAAGTACCCGTGTGTGCCTGGGCGCCGAACGGCAAGCACATCGTCTACATCATCGGCACCGTTCACTGGCTTGCCCCGGAAGACCTGAAGAAGTTTGAATCGCGCCTCATCGTCGCCGATCCGGACGGCGGCAATGCCAAGGTCGTGCGTTCGGTGAAGGGCAAGATGCTCACCGGCGTGGACTGGCGCTGAAGCGCCGTCACAGGAAAACGCAGCTCACGTGCTTGCTGGTTTCTCGACCCTGGTTGCGGCCCGGTCTCCTGACCGTGTCACCCGTCCGACCGAAGGTCTCCAAGTAGCAGGAGACCTTCGGTCCAGCTCTGTGGCGGGTCGGGAAACCCCGCGACAACGAGAGCCGTGGGGGTGGCATCCATTTCCGCGGGTGTACGTCGGTGATGCCACCTACGGGGAGCCTCGTCGATGGACGTCGGCCGCCGTCAGCGGTTGCTGAGGTCCGATCGCGGCAGGTCAGGTTGTATGTTACGACACCTCGAACGTACCTGAACGGCTGGCACGCTCGACCTGTGAGCGGGTACGGATTACCCATGCAGCGGCCACGACAACGAATCCCTTCGCTTACTCTTGCTCTTAATCCTCTTCCTAATCCTAATCTTCATCTTAATCTTGCTCTTCTTCTTTTCTCTGCTGCTTACCGCCGCATGTGTCCCCAGGTGCCGGGGATTTGTCAGAGCCTGTAATCGCCTTTTCATCCGAAGATGCCAGCACCGGCAGCCCCAGATAGCGGCGGCATTCCAGACACGTCTGCATTAAATAGCGACGAGTGGCATGTTGATCCGCGAGAAGCGTCTTATTGAGGACGCGCGGCTCGTCGATAGCGATGTCGATGTGCCGCCGCCAATCGGGCCATTTGCCGCGCAGCGGTAGGCCGTTGTAATAAGACGTGAAGCTGCGCCAGCCGCCCTCGATCCAGCACACCAGCACCGGCGCTTGCGGCACTTCTTGCAGGATGCGCCAGACGCCTTGGCCGAACATCCGCAACGGTTGATCGTCGCGGCGGCGCAGCTGCGCCTCCGGGAAAATCAGCACGCAGCCGCCCTGGCGCAGCACGTCAACGGCCTCGCGCAGCTCCGGCACTTCGCGGCGGAAACGGGCCACAGGCACGCGGATGGCGTTGACGATGTGGACCATTGCCCAGCGGATAAACGGCAGATCGAAGAAGGCGCTCGTCATCATCGGTGTCACCTTCCGCGGCACCACCTTGCACAGCCAAAACGGATCGCAATACGCCGCGTGATTGGCGATGATGATCAACGGCCCGCCGCGTTGCATGAGGTCGCGGCCGGGACCATGCACGCGCACTCGATACATCGGCGTCAACAGGATCTCCACGATTTGCTCGACCGCTTGCGGGTATAGTTGCCGCCATGCCACGATTGCAAAAACGGCCGCCAACACGGCCAGCAATCCTAACTGGGCCGCCGGCGTCGGCAGCGCTCCCGTGCGGACCAGCCCTGTCATCAGCAAGGACAGAGCGGTTGTCAGCACGTAGATAGCGGTGTTCATGACCGCCGTGCCGTTGCCGCGCGCGTCGGCCGGCACGGCAGCCAGATAGGCCGCCCGCAGCGGCACATTGATCAGTCCGCCCATGAATCCTAGCGTGAAGCACGGGATGAGCGGCAGCGCCGACTCGGCGGGCGGCAAGAACGTCATCCAGGCCAAAGCCAACAACAGCCCCGTGGCGCCCAGCGGCACCAGGCCGAGGCTGCGGCGCGGATGGCCCTGCCATGCCGCCATCAAGCAGCCCAGCCCCGCGCCGGTGCCAATGAGCACCATCGCATGCAACAAGCCGTTCGACGCCCCTCGGTCCAGCGTGCGCAACACCACCGCTCCCGAGCCGGCCGTGATGATGGCCTGGAAACTGGCCAGGCCAAGCAGACTTCCCCATGCCGCCTGTTCGCGGCCGATGCGCAGGCTATCGCGGAAGAAGCCGGCGACCGCTTGCGTCGGCGGCTCCGGCCGCCGCACGTCCGAAGGAAAATACGCGGGAAGCGCCGTCGCCAGGCTCAGCACGTTCAGCCCCAACAGCACGACGATAAAGTACCCGGCCAGCGGCATGCCGGAGTCCGCGCTGACCGCCCAGCCCAGCGCCACGCCGCCGACAATGGCCGCCGCCCCGCCCATCTCGATCCAGCCATTGACGCGCGGAAGGGGGACATGCGTATCCTCTGCCACTGCCGGCAACATGGCATAGCGTGCCGGACTGTAGATCGCCGAACCCACGGCGACCAGGCCGAGGCAAATCATCCAGTGCCCGTGCATCGCCGCGAACACCGTCACAATCAGCAGCATGAACGCGGCCGAGCCGGCCAGCACCCAGCGCCGCGGCAAGCCGTTGTTGATGCAGCCATTGAGCGGAGCCAAGAGCACGAACGGCGCGATGAAAACGGCCGTGGCAACGTGCCAGGCATCGCCGGCCGATGCGGCCGAACGATGCCGGTCGAGGAATGCAGCGATCCTCAAACACCAATCACCCAAAACACGAGCGACCTGCGATACCCACAGCGACGCCAGGCGGATGCGTGCGACGAACACAAGAATCTCCCCCCGGGGAGGATAAAGGATGAAAAAAGAGCATCTTGATTCATCGTTTATCCTTCGAGATCGTATCCGGCAAACGCCACGCCGGGCAAGACGATTCTGGCAGCGCCGAGAATACCCACACGCCTTCTTCATGATGTGGCCTCGGGCAATATGAATCATCCACAGATTACGCAGATTACACAGATTAAAAAAGAACAAACAAGGATCACCCGAGGACAAGGCGCTTGTACTGGAGAGAGCGCGAGCCGAAGTTGAGGAGTTCGCCGCTCGCCATTGCTACCTCCGGGTTTTAAATCTGTGTAATCTGTGGATGATATTTAGGACTTAAGGCGCGACGTGGAGCGAAGCGCGAGTGATTTCCGCGCTTCGCTCCACGTCGCGGTCAAACCGAATTGAGGCGATTTATCTCAACACGTAGAATTGACGACGCCGAAGATGTCGTCGTTGCTTGTCGAGGCGGAGTTGCCGAAAATCAGCGTCTTCGTCTTGCCGACGACGGCGCTGGAGACCACATAGACGCCGCCGCCGATTCCCTGACCGTCCGAGCCGCCATCGCCTGCTTCGCCGCCAAGAGCCAGATTGCCGGCTATTGTGGACTGCTGGAAGCAAGTGGTCGTGCCGGCAGAGGCGTAGAAACCGCCGCCCAAACCATCGCCGCCGTTAGCGCCCGCGCCGCCGGCGCCGCCCTCCGCCAGGTTGCCCACCAGAACGCAATTGCTCACTGTAAGAGCCGAATTGTCCGGCACGTTGGGCAGTCCGACCGCATGCCCAATGACCAGCGCGCCGCCGATGCCATTGCCTCCCACGCTGCCGGCCCCTCCCGCGCCGCCGATAGCCGCGTTGCCGGCGAAAAGACAATTGCTGAGTGTCGCCGTGGTGTTGAATTGAGCGATAATGGCACCACCGATGCCGTCGCCGCCCTGCGAGCCGGCAGTCCCCGCGCCGCCGATAACGCTATTGCCGATGAACGAACTGTTCGACACACTCAGCGTGGTGCCCACGTCGCTGTCGATCGCGCCGCCGACAGCCTGAGCGCCGGGTCCAACCGCGCTGCTGCCTGAGATAGCCTGATTGCCCACGAAGGTGCTGCCGCTGATGCTAAGCGAGGAGTTGGAAAAATTGAAAATCGCCCCGCCGAAACCAATACCGACGAAAGCCGAGTCCGGAGTGGGCGCGCCGCTGTTATTGGCCTGGTCGCCGCCGTGGGCCACGTTGTCCAGGAACGTGCTATTCGTGATCGTTAGCGAAGAATAGGTATCGTTGATCATTGCGCCGCCGTTGGCCTGGCCGAACGAGTTGACGCCGTCAGCTCCATCGCCGGCCTTGGACACATTGTCGCTCAGCGTGCAATTGGTCATCGTCATCTGCGAATAGTAGACATTGCTGACGCCTGCCGCTCCCGTGCTGGCTCCCGCGGTGCCGATGTCCTGGTTGTGCTTGAAGGTGCAGTTGGTCAGGGTGGTTTGGCTTGCCTGGGCCTCGAATGAGCCGCCGTCGCTGAAACCGGGACTGCTGACCTGATTGTCGGTGAAGCCGCAATTGGTGAAGGCCATCGTGCCGCCGAAGGAGAACACCGCCCCTCCGGTCGCGAACACGCTGCCGGTTGCCGTGTTGCCGGTGAACTTCGAGTTGCTGACCGTCAAGGATGCGCCGTTTTCGTTATCGATCGCGCCGCCAATGCCGTAATAGGCCTGCCCTTGCTCCGCCTGATTATTCGTGAATGTGGATCCGGAGATGGTTATCACGCCGTTGTTCATGTTGTCGATGGCGCCGCCCTGCCCGCCGTCGCCCAGGGCAGGCGCTCCCAGGCCGCCCAGCGCGACATTACTGTCGAAGGTATTGTCCGAGATGTTGATCGTGCCGAGGTTGAAGAGGCCGCCGCCCAGGCCGATGCCCGTGCCCCCGACAGCCTGGTTGCTGAGGAACTTGACGTGAGCGAGGGTGAGCGATGCGCCGGCGTCGTTGAAAATGCCGCCGCCCACGCCTGAAAAAGCGGAATCGCCCAACGCCTCGTTGTTCGTCAAGACAACGCCGGACAAACTCAGAGCACCGGAGTTCGATACGCCGCCGCCCTGATCGGCCAGGCCGTTGGCGATCGTCAAGCCGCTGATGGACGCGGTGACTCCGCCGGCAACATCGAACACCCGGCTCGTACCGCTGCCGCTGACGGTCAGCTTTTTCGCGCCCAAGCCGGTGATCGTGATGTTCTTCGTGAGGTCCAGTTCGCCGCTAGTCAAGGCGATCGTCTGTCCCGCCAAGCTGGGGGCGAAATTGATGGTGTCGCCGTTCTGAGCGTTGGCGAGCGCGGCCCGGAGCGAGCCGTTGCCGCTATCGGCATTGTTCACGACCGTAAGCGTGCTGAGACAGAAGCGATCCTCCAATGCCTCCAATCGAGGCACGAAGGAAGCTCGCGGGCGGAATTGAACGCGGTTTGCCTTGCGACGAGATGCGGAATGCAGAATCGAATAAATCATCGCGGACGTCTCCTGAGGGCGAAACAAGGGTGTTGGAAAGGGAAACACAATGGCCACGACTCGCGGCGCGCGGGATCTCCGGCCGCATCGGTTTTTTCTTGCGAAGCGATCTATTAAGTCTTGTTTTTCCGAATGCTGAAAAGCTCTGACGATCACCCGACTAGCCTAACGCGCCAGCGACGGGGCTTCGCTGGCGCTCCGGGCTAGAGCCGATTACCGGTGGCCGTAGCGTCCGGGGTAGGGCAGGCCGAGTCTTCGAGTCCCCCACTGCAGCCCACAGGTGGGCCTCCTTCGTCGGCCCACCCTACGCACCAGACGCTGTACGGCCGGGTATTGCGCTCTCGTCGTTCGTTCGTAGTCTCCTACGGACCAAGAAGGGCGTCTGCTTCCGCGCGGTAGCGCAGCAATTCTTCGGGTTTTCCTTCCTGTGCTTCCAGCCAGCGAACGGCTTTGTCGCGCCACTCGCGGGCGTGTTCAACATCGCCCAATCGGTGATCCGCCATTGCGAGGAAAAACCAGTCGTGGGGTCCGCTTCCGCCTAGTTTCATTGACTGCTCCAGGGACGTGCGCGCTTTCGTCCAGTCTCCCTTCCGATAGTAGGCGACCCCTAATGTATTCCAGAATTCGGGCTGCTGCGGCTGCATCGTCACGGCCTTCTCCGCCAGCGTGAGGGCGAGGTCCGGGTCGCGCAACGACTCATCGGGGCAATCGACCAAAATGTGGCTACAGCTATTCATCGTTTTCGCGCTCACGTTCAGCTCCGCTGTCAGCCGACAAAGTTGAACCACCCGTACATACTGTTCCCGTGCCTCTTGCCGATAGCCAAGCGACTTGTAGAAGAGGCCCATCAGGTAACGCTGGTAAATCAGCCTCCCGCGATACTCGTCGCGCTCGGGATAATCCGCCATCAGGCGTTCGAGCAGAGCAAACGATCTCTCCATCGCGGCGCGACATTTGGCAGCGTCGTACTGCGAGCAATGCACGCAAGCAATCTGTTCATAAGCCTTGCTCGATTGAAAACGCACCGCGGGATCAGGATTCTCTTCGTCAATAAACCTTTCAAAGAATTTCACGCCGCGCTCGATGATCTTTTTGCGGAGGACGGGATCAATGTGAGGAGCATCGCCGAGTGGAGGATCAAGTTTCGTGAGCATCTCGGTGGCGCCTCTCAGGGCGCGGTCAAAGTTCGCTTCCGCGCGCTGCCGCTGTCTTTGTCCTTCCTCCTTGCTTTCCCTCGCCTCTTTCAACGCGTCTTTGGTGCGGGCCTGCTCGCTCCAAAGAACGATGAACGCCGCCAGCAGCCCGGCGAAACCCAACAGCAGCATGGCCAGCGTAGTGCCCAGCGCCGCGCGATGACGCCGCGACCAGCGAACCGCTCGCTCGCGCAAGCTGGGCCGCCGCGCCAGGATCGGCTGGCCCTCCAGGAAACGCCGCAGATCGTCGGCCATCTCCTGGGCCGTCTGATACCGTCCTTCCGGCTCGCGCGCCATCGCCTTGAGCACGATCGTCTCCAGCTCAACGGGAATCGACGGCTCCAGGCGGCGCGGCGGCTGCGGCTCGCCCTCGGCAATCTGCCGCAGCAATTCCTCGCGGTCTGCCCCGGCATAAGCGGGTTGCAGCGTCAACGCCTCGTACAACGTGATGCCCAGCGCGTAGACATCGCTGCGATGATCGACCAGGGCGCGTTTGGCCAAGGCTTGCTCGGGACTCATGTAGCGCAGCGTTCCCACCGTCGCGCCCGTGGCCGTCATCCCCGGCCCGGTCGGGAAGCGTGCCAGTCCGAAATCCGCCACCCACAGATGGCCCGCGGCATCGAGTAACAGGTTCGACGGCTTCACATCGCGGTGGATAATCCCCTGCTGATGAGCATGATCCAGCGCTTCCGCCGCTTGCACTCCCAACCGAGCAATGGCCCGATAAAACTCGCTTCCCTTCCCCGAGCGCGCGGTAGACAGCGCCGCCAACGGCGTATTGTCCGCTGGCGAGATCTCCCTGTCCTTGTCGCTCCGCAGCTGGGCAATCGCCTCGGCCAGCGATTGGCCGTTGATAAGCTGCATGGCGTAATAATGAACGCCGCGCTCGCAACCGACCGAGTAAACCGGCACAATATTCGAGTGATGCAAACACGCGGCCGCCTGGGCTTCGTTCTTGAAGCGCTGGAGTTGCCGGCTGTCCAACGCCGCCGCGAACGGCAGCACCTTGAGCGCGACGCGCCGATGCAGCGACAGCTGCTCGGCCTCGTACACGACTCCCATGCCGCCCTTGCCGATCTCGCGCACAATCCGAAAATCGCCCAGCGCGACGGCCCCCCGGCCGGCGTCGAATCTTTCTTCGATCGCGCCCGCATGCTGTGTTGTCTGACCGGCTTGGCGAATGAGGTCGAGGCAAGCAAGGCATTCCTGCAAATCGCCGGCCAAGTCGGGATGCTGGGCCATCAACTCCGCCGGCGCGGGCGCCGAACCGGCTCGCATCTGGGCCAGATATTCGTCCAGCACCTGCGCCAAGCACAGATCTCGATGGTCCGCGTCGTTGCTGACTTCGCTCATAATTTGGCTTCGAGAATCGGACGCAACGCCTTCAAGGCCCGCGCCCAGAGCATGCGCGTCGCGCCCACCGTACGGTTCAGGCAACGCGCCGTTTCATCCCAATCGCGCTCCTCCAGGCTCCGCAACACGAGAACTTCCCGATAGTCCTCGTTCAATTCATCGAGCGCCTCGGCCAACACCAAGGCCAATTCGCGCCGTTCCGCCGACTCGCTCGGCGAGGGTCCGCCGCCGACCAACAGACCGACCAGCGCCGCCGACGAATCGTTGAGCAATTCATCCAGCGAGCGCTCACGGCCGACCTGCCGCGCATCAGTCTTCTGGTAGCCGCGCACGAAATCGTTGAGGTGATTGAGGAGAATGCGCCGCAGCCAGGCGGCCAATTCCCCCTCGGTTTGTCCGTGAAATTGCCCAAAATTCCTGTGGGCCTTGAGCAGCGTTTCCTGCACGAAATCGGAAGGATCGGCCTTGCCGCGCAGGGACGCATCGAGTCCCGTGCGCGCCAGGAGCCGCAGATAACCACGAAACGACTCCAGCAAATGTTCCCGCGCGGCGGCGCAATCACCGCGGGCTTGGCCCAGCAATTGGCCCAAATGCGTCGGCTGCTCTCTCATCGACACCAGTTAGTCTCTCGTAGGAGCATGTTTGTGTCTCTAGGATAACAGACGGAATTGCAGGCCGAAATGCACGCGAAAAAATGACCAACCACGAAACACACGAAATACACGAAAAAAGATAAAAAGATCACCGATTTAGGACATAATCAATTATCCTTGTCCGTTTTGGTCCATTTTGTCCTTTTGGTCTTTTTTCGTGTATTTCGTGTGTTTCGTGGTTCCTCACTTTCTTCATCTCCTCGATGACCGTGCACGCCATTGTTCCTCCGCCGAACTGGGCCGCAGATAGAGCGGTTCCAGAGTCCACGGATCATCTCGCTGGCCCGAGCGGTACCGCGCCAGACCAAGGCGCAGCAGACTCGCCGGCTGCGGCTCCCACAAGCTCGCATCGAGTTGAGGAACATCCGCGGGCAGATGCGATACCCACTTCAGAAGTCCCGGTCCCGTCACCCAGGCGCTCGGTTCGCGTCCGGCCAACCAGTCGGCGAATTTGCGGATCGCCAGCTCGGAGGCAGGCTGCCAGTCCTCTGCCGAGCGAACGAACGATTGTGCATACACCTTGTCTTGCTGGGCGTCGGCGAGGACATCCACGCGCGAGACGGGCGAAGGTGCTTGCAGAGCGAGGGCGGCGAAAGTGTCCACCGCGATCAGGGCGCAGCCGGCGGCGTAGGCGAATGTTTTCGCGGACATGATGCCGACGCGAAGTCCGGTGTAGCTGCCGGGACCGCGGCTGACGATCACCGCCTCGATGTCGCGCGGCCGCCAGCTCTGCTCGGCCAACAGTTCCGCCATCGCCGGGGTCAGTTCGCGCGCGTGCCGTCGCGCTTCGTCCAATCGGCGAACGCCGCGCAGCTCATCGCCCAGCGCCACGGCCACATAGCCGATGCGGCCCGATGTCTCCAGGATCAACACGCGAGGAACAGCGACGGCATTCACGCGAACCACCTACCATGATTGACGGCTCTCTCTGAGGATTCTACAATCCCATCTCCTTTTCAGGCAGGAGGTCCGCGGCGCGGATCCCATTCACGGAGACATCACATGGCTGAAGCAACCGTCCTCACCATTTACACCGATGGCGCCTCGCGCGGCAATCCCGGCGCTGCCGCCTTCGCCTACGTCATCAGCCGCGACGGGCAGCCGCCCATCGAGGAGGCCGACTGCCTCGGCCAAATGACCAACAACCAGGCCGAATACACCGCCCTCGTGCGTGCCCTTGAGCACGCCCTGGAATTGGGGACGCAGCATCGCGTCATCGTCCACAGCGATAGCGAGCTGATGGTCAAGCAGATGAACGGCGAGTATCGCGTCAAGAACGGGGACCTGCGCAGCCTATACGAACAGGCCTGCTCCCTGCGCGATCGTTTCGACGGGCCGGTAACAATCCGGCACGTGCGGCGAGAGCACAACAAGCGTGCCGATCAGCTGTGCAACGAAGCGCTCGACGGCAAGCGCTGATGGACCTCGCTTATTCTTTGCTTCTTACCGTTGACTTTCGGCGGGAATGCGAGAAACTGGTAGACATACCTCGCTCGCCTCGACCCCACCAATTTCCCCACCGGGAGGAGAACATCGTGACCGATATTCCCAAGCGCGGCCTGACGCGCCGCGACGTGATGAAGACGACCGGCACAGCCGCCGTGGCCTCGGCGCTGGCCGGGCTGGCCTTGCCGGCGGTTCATGCCGGCGAGAACAACACGATCCAATTAGCCCTGGTCGGCTGCGGCGGACGCGGCACCGGCGCCGCCGAGGACGCTTTGGTCAGCAAATACGGCCCAACCAAGCTCGTCGCCATGGCCGACGTTTTCGCTGACCGGATCAGCGACTGTAGCAAGAACCTGAAAGTGGCCCTCCGCGAAAACTTTGACAAACAGGCCGCGGTGCCGGAGGACCATAAATTCATCGGCTTTGATGCGTACAAACAAGCGATGGACTGTCTGCGGCCGGGCGACGTGGTCATTCTGACGACGCCGCCGGCGTTTCGCTGGGTTCACTTCACCTACGCCATCCAGAAGGGACTCAACGTCTTCATGGAGAAGCCGATCACCGTGGATGGCCCCTCCACGCGGCGGATGCTGAAACTGGGCGAGGAAGCCAAGGCCAAGAACCTCAAGGTCGGCGTCGGCCTGATGTGCCGGCACTGCCACGCTCGCCAGGAACTGTACCAGCGCATCCAGGACGGACTGATTGGCGACATCACCCTTTTACGCGCCTATCGGCAGCACAGCCCCGTTGCCTTCTTCGCTTCGAAGCCGAGGTCGGAGTACGCCGACACGAGGAACGTCAGCGAGCTGCTTTATCAAATCCGCCGATTCCATTCGTTCTTGTGGGCCAGCGGCGGTTGCTACAGCGATTTTTACATCCACAATATCGATGAATGCTGCTGGATGAAAAATGCTTGGCCTGTCGAGGCCCGCGCCGCCGGCGGCCGTCATTACCACCACCACAGCGGCGGCACCGATGTCGATCAAAACTTCGATGTGTACGAAGTCGAGTACACCTTCGCCGATGGAACCAAACTGTGGCTGCACGGCCGCTGCATGAATGGCTGCGAGCAGGAGTTCGCCAGCTACGCGCACGGCACAAAAGGCTCGGCCGTCATCTCGGTCAACGGTCATTGGCCGTCGTATGCCCGCGCCTTCAAGAGCCAACGCGCCCGCTATAGCAAACGGCCGCAGCCGGACAGCATCTGGCAATGCGGCAAGGAGCCGGACGCCGACAACCCCTATCGCGTGGAGTGGAACGATCTGCTGCGAGCCATCCGCGAGGACAAACCGTACAGCGAGGTCGAGCGCGGCGCCATGGCCAGCCTGGTCACGGCGATGGGCCGGATGGCTGCACATACCGGCAAGGTAATCAGCCACCGCGATGGCCTTCTGGCGATCGGCCCGGCCGGCAGCAATGAGGTAGTGCTGTGCCAGCACGAGTTAGCGCCGGAGGTGGATCGCTTCAAGATGGACTCGCCGGCCCCCGTCCAGGCCGGACCCGACGGCAAATACCCCACGCCGCAACCGGGACGTACGACCACCCGCGAGTACTAATATTGGTTGTCAGGTCCGAGCCAGAAGCGTCAGCGAAGAACCGTCTTCGCTGACGCTTCTGGCTCGGATACAAATCTGTCGCGATGGGTCTTCCAATGCTGCCCGCGGGTCGATTACTTGGAAGACTTTTCTTGGCCAATTCCTCCCAACAGCTTCCGCGCGGCAGCGATAACGTAAAGGGTCCGTGCCGAATCGATGCTTGGTGGTTCCAGTCCATGCACAACAGCATTGCGTAGGCGAAGAAAGTCATTGAGCCGATCGAATTCCTCTCGATCCAAAAGACCATTGGAATAAAGCGTGCGCAGAAGAAAGAACGGCGAGATGTTCTGAAGGTCCATTCCCTCTGCACGAGCAACCCGCCGCATCACGGCTTCGAGAGAAGCCCATGCGAGGATGAACGAAGTTGCATGGTCTCCCACTTGCGCCGTTCGCTCGGCATTCTCCAGGTTGCGAAGGATTGCATCGATGGAAGGCTCGGGCGCCTCCGCTGCCAGCTTCTCCGTCGAAGAATGACCGTTGAGCACGACGACATCGAACCGCCAGCCGGGCTGATCCTTGACCGCCTCCGCGATACGAACGGTTTCTTGATCTTTCCGAAGCTCTTCCGTACTTTCCTTGACTTGAACCAGGACGTGTTCATTGCCCTTGGTGGCCAGCAGATCCACGGGCAGACCGGCGGCAAACGAGGGGACCTGGCTTTCCTTCGGCTGGACCGTTACTTGATACCCCTCGGAGCGGTATCGTCCAGCAACGTTCTCGATGGCTTGTTCTCGATCCATGGCATCACGTGGGAAGTTGAGTTTGAGGCGGGGCGTCCTCGATGCGGATGTAAACGAACTCTTTGCCGACCGCAAACGCGTTCAAGATCACCTTCGACACACCTCGAATCCGGAAAGCGCCGTCGATGCTTGTTTGGGTGTGTTCCGAGTGCCGTATCTGGCTATCGTCCTCATAGACGACCCCGTTCAGGGCATCGCGGATGGGTTTCACCATGTTATCGTCATCGAGCGGCGCGTCCGAACCCTCGAAGAAATTCATAATGGTGCATTTCAGGAGTCCTTTCAGGGGTACTCGGGTCCAAGCCTTTGCCGCTTCTCCTCGAACCTGCGCCTTCCACGCCGCGAGGGCAGCTTTGTTCTTCGACTGGTGTGAGACGGGCGGCCCCTCGACCGTGAATTCGACGATAGGCATACGAGTCGGCTCCTTCCGCCTCTTCGTCCATTGGCGCGGCTGGCCGCAAATAAACCATTATACCCACCTCGAAATACCTAACAAGAAGTGAAGGAAAAGTGTTCGGAAGAGCGGAGAGCTGCGGCAGGTGATGTTCTATCGCCCGTCGCCTCCTCCATGCAACGGCGAACCTTCACGGAAATGCCTCTACATCAGCCACCTTGCCACCCTGCCACCATTCTTGGGAATCTCGTGCCAAATCGTGCCAGATAGCTACACCTGGCACGACTTGGCATGGCTTGTCGTTGCCACATCGCCAATAGCCCCCCACAGTTGGCAACGTCCATCGTGCCCTCGCGGATCGGGGAGATGTCGCGGAGCATGTGAACGCGTCGGTGCGCCTGGACTGAGGCGTTCACACGCTGGCTCGACGATTCGACGTTAAATGTTGCCCTCCTCATTAATGGCGTTGTAGACGTTATTGGCCTCCTTGCGCAAGGTATCGTCGCCATTGTAAAGCAGGCCGCCGACCGCCTGGGCATCGGTCGCTTTCAGCAAGTCGAGCACCGTCAGCACACTGTTGTTCGCCACGCCAAAGGCAGCCCCATTCGAGCCGACGTTGACGCTCGCAGTGCCGACGCCATCGCCGCTGACAATGAAGCCGTAATTGGCGGCCACGCCGGTATTATCGAGCGTGGCGTTTGTGGCATAGACCGACAGCGCCGTTGCCAGCACTTGCGCATCCAGCTTCACGCCCTTGAGTACGAAGTCCTGCTGGAACCGGGCGGCCACTTCTGCGTTCGTGAAATAGGAGCCGTCCGTATGGATCAACGCATTGTTGCCGGCATCGACGCCGAAGATGTGTGGCAATGTCGCCGCCAGCCAAGAGGCAAGCTGGGTGGACGTTGACCCGCCGTTGAAGCTCTTGATGAGTGCCTGGCCATTTTTGTTGTTCCAGAAGCCAATGCCAGCCGTCTGGCCCTTCTTGACTGAGCCAGTCGCTTGCGGCTGCTCGCCGAAGTTGTAGTTCAGACCGTTGAGGCCAATGGCGTCTTGGGCCAAGGAGACAGAGAATTGGTCCGTGGCGGTGAGACTGCCGCCGGCCGTGCCGACGGTGTCGATGCCCTGAGTATAGCCGGCCGGCTGCGTCTCGGTGATGGAGTAGCTGCCGGGCAGCAGGTTGGCAAAGACGTAAGCGCCATCGCTATCGGTTGTGGTGGACATGCTCACGGCATTGCCCAGGAAATCGGTGCCTGTCAACGCTACCGCCACGCCCGCGATCCCTTTCTCGCCGAAATCAACCTGGCCGTCATCGTTGAAATCCTCAAAGACGATGCCGGACAGACTGTCCGGGGCGAGCGCAACGCCGTTGACCAAGAAATCGCTGCCGATCGCGGTGACGGGGGTAGAAGTGGTGTTCTGAATAAAGGAGCCGTTGCCATTGATATTCAGTGTGTTCCCGCCGGGACTTGTCGCCGTGCCCAGATCCACCGCACCGCCAGTGATGGCGATGGCTGCGTCCGAGTAGCCGGTGGATTCCTGCACTACATCGTTGCGGAGCGTCAGGCTGCCGCCGGTGACGAGAATCGTCGGGGCGTCGCCAGTGGTGACGAAGGTGACGTTGGAAACGACCACGTTCCCGGACGTAACCGTGAACGCGGGCGAAGCCGGGTCGATGGTTGTGCCCTGAACGCCGTTGATGTACAGCGTCATCCCCTGGGGAACTTGTACCGTTTGCTGTTGATAGGTACCCGATGCCAGATTCAGATGGACACTGACGGGAACGACTTGTGAGCCGAGGTTACTCGAGCTGAGACCGGAAACCACATCATTGATAGTGTCGGGGTTAGCCTGGATAACCATTGTGTTGCTGCCCGTGGTACTCTGCGGCAGAGCTGCTGCTAGGTTCTGGGCAAAGGTCTGGCTGGAGGGTGAGGCTTGTACATCCTCTGAGAACTCCGATGTGTTTCCTTGCGGGTCTGTAGCCGTGGCACTGATGTATTGGTTGGCCGTTGCGACGGCGAAATCGGCGTTGAAAGGCGCGTACCCACTGGAATCTGTGTAGACTGTTCTTGAGCCAAGGTAGGTTTCGCCTTGTCCGTGACCGGAGGTGTCCTCGGTCGGGCTGACGTAGAAGTCCAGTGTGATTGTGGTGTTCTGTTCTATTGCTTCACTGAAACTGCCCGAGATGAATGTACCGGTGCTGGAACTGGTTGCCGAACTCAACACCGGAAAGTTCTGAAAACTGTTGGGGCCGACATGGCCTTGCGAATCGTTGATAGTCACGCCATCGGGTCCAGGGATGGGATAGGTACCTCCCAGGTCGATACCCAGTCCGCCGTTATCGTGGATGGCGTTGCCCTGGACACGAATGCCTGTGGCATACTGATTCCGCAAATACCCCAACCAAACTCCGGGGCCGGTATTATAGGAGATGGTGTTCCCCAGAGCTTGGCTGATGCCGCCGATGGTAATGTTGCTAGAGTTCTCGGCTGCGCCAACTCCCGTTACGATATTTCCCTTGTACGGTGTTCCATTGGCATTCCAGTCCAGTTCGCTGCCATTCACGTTTGGGCCGATTAAATTGCCTGCTACAAGACAGCCCTGCTCGGCAGCGATAGTGGTGTCCCCACCCGCGAAGATAATACCAATCTTGTTTCCGGAGATGACGTTGCCTTCTCCGGCCACATCCGTGTCCGTACCGTTCGTGCCGATCCGATCATTTCTGGAGTCTTGAATGGTGGCGATGCCTGACCAGTTGCCCAGGGCTTGGAGGCCGGTTCTATCGGTGCCAATGTAATTGCCCGCGATAACGGTGTTATTGCTAGTGCCTCCGGCCGGAATAAAGTAAGTCCCATTGGAGGTGTTCACGCCCTCGCCTCGAAGGGCGACGCCAACACCCGTTGCGGAGATGATGTTCCGTTCGGCCGGATCGTTGACGCCATCCCCATCGGTACCGATCCAGTTATTCTGCGCGCCGTCGGAGACATGTACGCCGTAGCTCATAGGACCGGCAATGGTATAACTGGAGTAGTTTGGGAGGCCATCTGGGGCGTAGATGCCCGAGATATCCGTCCCGATGAAGTTGCCCTGGATGTGGTCATTACTGCCTCCGCGTATCCAGATGCCCATGCTAGGGAATCCGTTTGTAGAAGCGAGGAAGCCGTGAATATCCAGGCCTTCTACCACGCTGTTGTCCGCGGTGATCGTCAAGCCCGCGAGCCACGTGGTGTTGGCAATTTGATTGCCATTCAGTTCGATTTTCAGGACCGCATTGTCTCCTTCGGTGGACGTGTTTTCGCTGGCGCCCGGCTGGCTGTATCCGTTGAGGATAACGGCGTTGGTAATCGTGGGGAGGGCCGAAAGTGGTTTGATGGCGGCGACGCCCGTGGTGGAGTTGAAGCCGCCGCCGGTGTCGGAGGCGGCAGTGATGTTGAAGTCGATTTCATCCACGTTAGCGTTGTTGGGGCTTGCATACAGAGCGTGGCTAGTATCGGCGTTGATCTGGTTGATGGCATCGCGCAGCGAGCCGGAACCGCTGTCGGCTGTCGTCGTCACGATATAGGCGGACAGCAGCGTCCGATCTTCCAGCACTTCCAGCCGCGGCCTGAAAGCGATACGGCGGATGGGCGGTCTCGGTCGCCGCGTTTGTTTCCGTGCCGATTGGCCTTCGAGGGAACGTTTCCAGTAGCGCAGCCAAGTTGAGAACAACATTGTTCGAATCTCCCTTGTGGGTTTGGTCTGCGGTATACTGGTTGCAGACAACGCCGTGCGCGCGCAGACCGAGCGCTTAGGCGCTGCCGAGGCCGGTGAGGACTGCTTGGCGGCTACGACCTCACCGGCCGCCTTCTTTCATACCTCTTGCCCTGCTCCGATTCGTCTAACAAGGAGAACGCAAACGTCTGTCACGATCTTTGCCGTTCGCCTCCTCGTTTGCCGATTCCTCCCGAATACCCAGAAGCGCGGCGGCTTCCCGTTGGATCGCTTGCAGCTCCGCCACATGGGCTGGTTCATTGATCGTTTGAGCCTGCCACCGCTGCAAGGCCCGCCGGTAACACTCACTGGCCTCGTCTTTCTTGCCCAAGCGGTACAGGCACATCGCCGTGAAGAACCCATTGAGAACGAGCGCCGCCCGTGCCTGACGCTCCGCCATGCGCTGCATCACGCCGTCGGCGGATACCCAGCCTCTCAGCAGCTGATCGTTTGATTCGTTCTCCCGTACGACAGCTTGCAAGACTTGGAGCGATTTCGTCCATTCTCCCAGGCGATAATGGACGATGGCCCGCACGGTCAGATAGGCGCCGTTCTCCGGCTCCAACTCCAGGGCCTTCTTGATTTCCGTGCCCGCACGTTCGGTATCGCGTATCGGAAGGGGGCTGAGAATCGTGAGCCAGGCCAGTTCACTCCGCATGACGCCTAAGTCCTGTCGGAGGCTGGCGTGTGCCGGGTTGTCCGCTACCGCCCTTTGCTGGTATTCGACGGCCTCCCGATAGGCTGCCACGGCTTCGCGCTGCCGGCCCAGTTCCCGTAAGACGCGTCCTTGCGTCGAGAGGCTCATTGCCAGGCCATGCCAGCAATACGGCATCCCGGGAAAGTCTCGGTCTACTTGTTTACGTATCTCGACCGATCGCCGGATAGCCGCGTCGGCCTCGCTCGAACGTCTCTGGTCCAGGAGGACTTCGGCGAGTCCGTTATAACCGCCGCCGCCCACCGTGGAGACGAGCCAGGGTGGCAGCGATGCCTCCTTCCACCGAGCTTCCAGCAAAAGGACCGCCTGCTTGAAAGCCTGCTCCGTCCCCTTGAGACGACCCCTCGTGCGAAGCAGTCCAGCCAGGTCAAGGTGAGCAAACGCCAGCTTCTCTCTGTAGTCGCCCACCTCTGGGTAGGCCCGAGCCAGCTCTTGCCGAATCGTCAATTGCCGAGTGAGCGCCGTTTCCGCCTTTTGCAGGTCGGTAGCTTTCCAAAGAACGCCAAGATTGCCCTCGCAATCAGCGAGGGCCTCCCGGCGCTCCGGATCGTTGGGCGACTTGCTCGCCAACTCTTGTGCCACGATCCGGGCTTGCAGAAGGAACGGCTCCGCCTCGGTGTTGCGCTGATGGTCGCTCAAGAAGCGGCCTAGCTTCAGCAGACTGCGAACTAGCTCCGCTTGATACGCGGCGTTGACCGGGAATTCGTCCGCCAGCTCGTCGCAAAGTGCCACGGCTTGCCGGTAATTCTTCTCCGCTCCCTCCGACCGATGGAACCCGCCGCCCCGGATGT
>Ga0070738_10003122_pt1 | contig 22683 bp, 14 predicted proteins | sample Coa_R2_2_FD_66446 | JGI IMG/M metagenome (GOLD analysis project Ga0070738, IMG submission 66446) | Surface soil microbial communities from Centralia Pennsylvania, which are recovering from an underground coalmine fire - Coalmine... | ecosystem: Environmental > Terrestrial > Soil > Unclassified ... | reverse complement strand
TTCCGAAGTTGCTTGCAGCGGTCTCGCAGGCGCTCCCGCGCTTGCCCGTTCTCAACTGGCTACCGCTCTCGCTTGATGTGGTTACGATCATTCAGCGGTTTGCTTCCAGATGGCATTTTTCACGTTCCTCTAACGACTTTGCGGCAACCTTGTCACGATATCGGCACCGCCGCAGTTTGGGCCATGATCGAGCGAATTGAACATCCCAATTTGCCAGCGCGGGACATCCTTCTGGATTGCCAGCTCATTATCCGGCGATCCTGCGGAGCCGGACCGCTGCCAAGTATAGCCGAGCTTCCTGGCGGTCACGCTGGAAACCAAGCGTGTTCCCGCTGAGGATTTATTAGATGGGCAATGAAGTCCACCGACTCCTCGTCTTGAACTTGTCTCCAAAATTGAGACAAACGGTTATGCGCCAAAATTCATCGGAAGGGGAAAATTTTGAGTCATGGGATCGTCTCGCAGGCAGTTCATGAAAGAGTTCAAACTGAAGGCCGTGCAGTCGGAGCAAGGAGTATCGGTAGTGGGAGGTTGCACGGGCGTGGAGATGAATGCCCACGTGCTGTACCGTTGGCAAGAGGAGTTCCGGGAAGGACATGGAAACGCATTTTCAGGCAATGGAACCAGCGGTGGTCTGAAGACCGGATAGCGGAGTGGAGCAGAAGGCCGGCCAGCACGTGCTGGAACATTGATCTTTTGAAGGGGGCAGCGCATCGAGTTATCGCCGCCAGAACGCTCTCACAGTCCGTACCCACTCGTCGGCCATCAACTGATGACCTGCATATGTGGGGTGAATTCCATCCCAAATCCAGTACTCCGCTGGTGCGCGTCGGCAAGCTTTATCAAACATTTGTTGATAACGCACCAGTGCGGTGTGATACTTGGTGGCAAGTTTTGCCACCACGCGTTGCCTTAGCTGGACTTGGTAGCGCCACTGGGTCCAGTTTTGCTTGTACTTGCCCACCGGCAAGGTGAATGGTTCGCCGAGAACTATGCGCAGATTGGGATCGGCAGCGAGGGTCTCGGCCAGCAGTTTGTCATATTGCTTTTCGAACTCCTCTACAGGCACTCCGTGGGATGTATCATTAATTCCTATCAAAATACTCAAAAGATTTGGCTTCAGATCCAGAGTGTCTTTCTGCCAGCGTAAGAACAGATCAGAGACCTTATTCCCACTAACGCCCCTATTCAGAAAGACGAGATTGTGCCTCGGTTCCAAGGCTCCGTACTTAGCGGCGATTAGAAAGACGTAGCTTTGGCCGAAAATATGGTTCGGATCGGCGGTACGCCCCCGGCCTCCATCTGTAATCGAGTCACCTTGAAAGAGAATACGAGTTCCGGTGTGAAATGCAGGCACCGGATCTTTTGCAGACAGAAGCATCACACAGAATAGCGGAAGAAAGAAACGGAACCGCACGCGCATTCTGCTAATCCTAGGCTGAATTATTATTGGTTCATTATATGGTCAGTCGGCTTCGACGATTTTAATCCGGGGGCTGCGATTGCGGAACAAAGGTTATATGTCAGCGCAAGAGCCCTTTACCATGCTAGTTGCCTTCGATGCAGATGACCAGTCGATTCGGGGGAACGCTTCTTGCAGACTCTCCGCGCGCATGTTCTTCAGGCTTGCTCGGGATGAGCCAAGTATGAGCGCTCATCAGCCCAAAAGTCAACGCAATAAAAGCCACATAAAGTCGTTTTAAGCGCTTGACATCTGTTTTTCCAAACATTATATTCAGGGAATAGCACTCAGCGGCAATACGCCTCAAGGTGGCAAGGAGGGTTCCATGTCAAGACGATTTTCCAATGTTTTTGCGTTCGCACTTATGTTATTTGGACTAGTGCCGCTCAATGCTCCCTCCCAGGTTCTGTATGGCTCGTTAACGGGAAATGTGACGGATAGCTCCGGTGCCTCGGTGGCGCACGCTGAAGTGACGGCCATGAACATCAGCACCGGTGTGTCGAAGGAGACGAAGACGGACGACCGGGGCATGTACTTGATTCAGGACATTCAGGCGGGTATGTACACAATAACCATTAGCGCACCCGGATTCGCGAGCGCCGTTGAATCCGGTGTTCGGATCGAGCCGAACACGGTTCGGCGGGTCGATGTTCAGCTCCAGGTGGCAAGCCTCGGGCAAAGCATTACTGTGGCTTCGAGTGTGACCCTACTGGAAACCGATCGTGCGGACGTAAATACTCAATTGTCCAAGAGGGAAATTGCCGATCTACCGCTCGTTGGCACTAATGGTACCCGTAATTTCGAAAGCCTCTTCGAGACCATTCCGGGTTTTTCCCCTCCGGCAGCGTCCCATTCCATTGCTGCGAATCCCACGATGGCGCAAGCGTTTTACGTCAACGGTTCGACCTACACCGGCAACAACATTAAACTGGACGGAGCAAGCGACATCTTCCCTTGGCTGCCCGAGATTGCCGGTTATATTCCACCGGCAGAGGCGATTGAAACGGTGAGTGTTGTCAGTAACAGCTTCGACGCCGAACAAGGTATGGCAGTGGGATCAGCAATCAACGTCATTATCAAGTCTGGAACGAATCAATTCCACGGAGCTGCTTGGGAATACAACACCAACAGCGATCTGAAGGCCCGCAATTTTTTTTATTACGGCTCGAATAATCCAAAGAACATCTTGAATCAGTTCGGCTTGGACATCGGCGGACCAATTAAAAAGAATAAGCTTTTCTTCTTCGCCGATTGGGAGCGCACCGAACAGCGGCAGCTGGTCTCTACCTTCCAAACGATTGCAACCAATTCGCTGAGACAGGGCAATTTTTTGGGTACCGGTACCACCATATACGACCCCGCAACTGGCAACGCCACCGGGACCGGGCGCTCGCCTTTCCCCAATGGTACTATTCCTGCATCTTCTATCAGTTCAGCGTCAGCCAAAATGATCGCCCTGCTCCCCCAACCGAACATACCTGGAGCCGGAGTATCGAACAACTACTTTGCGACAGGAGATACGGCTTTCACTCGCGACAACGTCGATCTGAAAATCAACTACAACCCCAATGATAAAAGTTCAGTTTTCGGCCGCTACAGCATTGAGCCCAGTAAACTTTTCGATCCTCAAGCCTTGGGACCTGCAGGCGGCCAAGCGATAGATGGCGGACAGCCTGGCAATAGTCCTGCGCGAGTACAGACTGCCTCGATTGGGGGGACTTATTCGTTTACCTCCGCGTTGCTGCTCGATGGAAATATCGCATTTACGCGGCTACATGATTTGTCAGAGAACGTCGACATAAACAAGAACTACGGATTGGATGTTCTCGGAATTCCAGGCACCAATGGCCCCGGCCCTATGTACGGCGGCTATCCTAGTTTTCTTATTAGTGGCTTTTCTTCTTTGGGGAATTCTAACGCCTCCAACCCAATGGAGGTACGCAATAACCTATTTGATGAATCGGTCAATCTTGGTTGGATGAAGGGTTCGCATAACCTGCGCTTTGGAGCTGAGTTTTTTCATTTTTCTATTATCAATTTCGGAGCCAATACCACGGTAGGGGTGCGGGGCGGATTTATCTTCACTGGTGGGCTAACAGCGCTTAACGGCGGCGCATCTCCAAATTTGTATAACGCATGGGCCGATTTCTTACTTGGACTTCCGACTGCCATGGATCACGATTGGCAGTATATTGATCCGGCGGCCATGATCGAGAATGACTTCGCGTTCTACGCACGCGATCAGTGGCAGCTCAGCCGAAAGCTAACGCTGAATTATGGATTGCGATACGAAATTTACCCATACAGTCACGCGGAGCATGGTATTGACGGGATCCATTATGACCCCGCGACAAACATCGTGCATCTTAAAGGCACGAATGTAGATACCGGGAACGGCTATGTCGCGCCGCGCATCGGCATCGCGTATCGTCTAGATGAAAAAACTGTTCTGCGGGCTGGCTATGGAATTGATACGAATGCAGAGGCTTTCCGCAATAACGTCCAGACCTATCCGCAAGTGATTTCGGCCCAGTACAGTGGAGGGAATTCATATTCTGCGGCCGGTAGTCTGGTAACAGGCATTCCTCCGTTTGTTGGACCGAATTTAACTGCAGGCGAACTGCTGCTGCCTTCCAACTACGGCTCATGGACATACCCGACGCCTTACAGACGGGGCTACGCGGAATCTTACAATGTCACTATCCAGCGCGAATTTGGGAGGAGCTACAGCGTCCAGGCTGGATACGTGGCAACACGTGACATCCGCCCCAGTGGTGGGGTCAATATCAATGCGGCTGCGCCCGGTACTGGGAAAGCAGGCCAACCACTTTATCAGCGATGGGGTAACGCATCGGTAATCAGTGAACTGCTTCCCCTCGACGCATCCAAATACAATTCGCTCCAAGTCCTCGCCAATCATCGGGCCGGCGACGCAAGTTTTGGTGTGGCGTACACGTTTTCCAAAGCTATGGACGCCGCGGATAACGAAGAGGGTAGCGCCTTAACCTGGAACTGGGCACCGATTCGATATCGGAATTACGCCTTAGCGGGCTACGACCGCACGCATAATTTTCAACTTTATGGAATCTACGCTCTCCCATTCGGAAAGGGTAAGGACCTATTGCGTCAAGGAATCGGGTCGGCGATTGCCGGCGGATGGCAAATCAACGGGATTCTTAGTCGTATGAGCGGAACGCCATTCACCGTTGGAGCTCCGGCCACCTCGTTAAACGCGCCGGGGAATTCCCAAACCGCGAATCAAGTGCTCCCGACTGTCGCAATTCTAGGCGGCCATGGCCCCGGGCAACCATACTTTGACATCAATGCCTTTGCCGCCGTAACTACCCCGACCTTCGGTAATACAGGCCGCAACATCCTTCGTGGACCAGGATTGTTTAATCTAAACGCGAGCATCTTCCGCAATTTCGAACTTCGCGAGAACGTGATCCTACAGTTTCGTGCGGAGGCCCTAGGCGTCACAAATACGCCGCAGTTCGCTAACCCCAATGCTACTGTGGGCAGTTCAACATTCGGCATCATATCGTCTTCGAGTGGAGAGCGTCAGTTTAGATTAGCCCTAAAGCTGAGCTTCTGATGCAGGGGTGCGGATTCGGCCTACGTCTACTCTAGGTTGCCGTTTCTTCTGTAATCTTCCCCGGGACGGGTTGGAAACTCTATGGTTTTGCCAGCATAATGGAGGCGGCAGCGGCGGCCCTGGATGGACCGAACTTTCACCGAATCTAACGTTCCGTTCCGCCAAGTCATATCTACCAGGAAACCGCCACGCGCACGTAGTCCCTCGACTTTTCCTTGCGGCCAAGCTTTAGGTAGGGCTGGCAGCAGGCGAATTTCTCCTCCCTGGCTCTGAATCAACATTTCGGCGATCCCCGCCGTAACCCCCTGGATTCCCTGATTGCCTTCAAAGGAAGGCACTTGGTCGCTATCTTCTTCTCTTGGATGAATGCTGATGTCGGTCAGCATCCGACGCAAAAGATTTTCAGCCCGATCACCTTCACCCAATCTTGCAAGAATGCAGATTTTCCATGCACCAGACCATCCGCGGTTCTGTTCTCCCCGGCGTTCCAGCGTGGTTCGCACTGCCTTTACCAGTTCCGGTGTTTTGGCTTCTGAGATCTGGTCAGAAGGATAAAAACCGTAGAGCGGAGACAAATGCCGGTGAGTTATCTCTGGTTCGTCATAATCTTCAAGCCATTCCTGAATTTGTCCATGCTTACCCACTCGAGTTGGAGGAAGACGCTTCCGAGCCTGGGCGATTTTGGTGCACAGCTCGGAGTCGACGCCCAGTTTGATTGCCGCTTCAACCGTGTGATCGAACAAATCCCGGAGAAGCTGATTGTCAAGAGTTGGTCCCATGCAGACCTGCGTCTTCTGATGCGAAGGCGTGTAAAAGGAATTCTCCGGGGAGACCGAAGGAGCAGTGACCAACCAGTGATGAGTTGGTTCTTCAATTAGAAAATCGAGGAAAAACTCAGATGAACCGCGAAGCAGAGGATAAAGGCGTCTCAAATACGCGGTGTTTGGCTCAAAGGCGTAATGCTCCCATAAGTTTTCAAGCAGCCAAGCTCCGGCCGTCGGCCAAATACCTGGGCCGGGTCCGTCTGTGGGTGCAGTATTCATCCATATATCGGTTCCGTGATGAGCAACCCATCCGCGACATCCATATAATTCGCGTGCAGTGCGAGCGCCCGCCTGCGCCAAGTTTTCAACAAACGTGAGCAACGCTTCGTTGGTCTCGGCCAGATTGGTAACTTCGGCCGGCCAATAGCATTCCTCGAGATTTATATTCAGAGTCCATCGGCCGTTCCAGCGATCTTCCATATTGTCTAGCCAGACGTTGTGGTTATTGAATGCAAGTGTTCCAGGCCGTGACACCGCCAGCAGAAGATATCGGCCGTATTGAAAGTATTGAGCCTCAAATAGAGGGTCTTTTCCGCCGTTGCGCAGCTTATCGAGGCGCGCCGTGGTGTCCTCTGCCGCGGCCTCGTGACCACCGAGATCTAATTTGCAAGCAAGGAATCGCGGCCGCCAATCTTTCAGGTGCCGAGCTCGTAGTTCAGAGTAGGGAATTCGCGCGGCGTCCATTCGCTTCCTGACCTGTGTTGCGGGATCGCCGCCGAGCTCTTTCCAACTGACGAAATTCGTCGCAGCGGCCAAAATAAGCGTCACCGCGTTGGCGTTTTTCACGGAAATGCACGCGGACGTCCGGCTCTCATCTTCGGCGATCCGGCAGTTCGAGGTGTTTCCACCCTCCGGGATTATAGCGACGCGGACTTGCCATCGCATTTTAGAAGGGATGACTGGATTGGCGGACCTGCCTTCGGTCACTGTTTCCACTGTTCCATCCATGACAATCTGTCGGTTGGATTCCTTAACGCTCCGCGCGCTTAGGTGGATACTTGCCAGGCGTGCTGCCATAGAAATATGCCTGGGCCTATCAGCTGTCACCCGGATAACCAACACCTGATCCGGATAGGAGGTAAAAAATTCACGCGTATAACGAACCTTGCCCAGTTGATAGGTCACTCGCGCGATGGCGGAGTCCATGTCCAACTCACGTCGATAAGACTCAGCACTATCGGGTCCGTCAAAATGAAGGCGGAGCTCACCCATCGGCCGGTAGTGTTGAACCGATAAGGGGCGGCTCATGAGCTGACGGCAAAGCTGTTGCGCTTCGATGAAGTTTCCCTGTAGGAGCAAGCTGCGTATCTGGGGTAAAATATTGGGGCCTTCCGGATTGTTCGGATCATAGGGAGACCCAGTCCAAAGAGACTCGTCATTGATCGAGATAACCTCGTCCTTGACTCTGCCAAAGACCATTACTGCCATCCGGCCATTCGATAGAGGCAATCCCTCCCAGTACTTGGCTGCCGGCTTTCGATACCACCACAAATCCCTGGGCACCATATCCGCGGCGCTCGTCAAGGGAGTGAAACATGCAAAAACAAACATCAGCCAAGAAAGGATACGCATATATTTTTTAGACTTGTCGATTAGCCGATGCGATCATTCCAGTTGCGATAGCAAGGAGTACCAGTCCAGCCCATAGGCCGCTCCGAGCGTGTACGGATGCCTTTTCCCACTCTCCCGTCAGAATGCCGGATAGATTGGCTGTTATGATCATGAAAATCTGAAACAGCGCCCATCCCAGCGATGCGCCAAGAGTGCCAAGATAGACCGCGCTCACTCCGTAGACGGCAAAGGCTCCCATCCACAACGCGCCCATCAGACAGCCGTACCAAGCATCGGGAAGCCAGCCGCCACGGAAACACTTCCAGGTTCCGTTCTGACTCAGCAGAGCGAGACAATATAAGAGGTTGGGGATAAAGCCGCCTAGCAGCGCGATGGGCCAGATTGCATATCCGGCCGCCTTTGGGGATGCCCCTCGGCGCATTGCCTCTTGGGCAATCGATTGTCCGAATGCAAAAGCATAGTTCAGCATGGGTGCCATCAGGCCGCACAGTATCGCCACTAGCAGAGCAAATGCATAGTTACTTTTTCTATCAACTCGGCTAAAGCTCTCTCGTTGCATTCCGGCGCACGCGGATACGGTGATGCCAAAGACCATGACAGCGACACCCGAAAGAATTACTGTTCCGCGCGACGTACCGATGATCTCGGGAGTTTTTACCAAGAGAGGTACGAATGTCCCGAGCAATGCCCCCAGTCCGACGATGATGGCGTATCCCAGTGCTAGTCCTAAGCGTGAAATTGAGAGTCCGAATAGCACCTGTGCAATACCCCAGCCCATTCCAAAGAGTAGAGGAGCCATGAAGGCCGATATAGGGAGCGCTGAGTAAACGGTCCTAACATTGGGAATGAAGATTAAGGCCAAGCCCCAGGGAAGAACTAACATGGATACTCCACTGAAAACTAACCAAATGTTTTCCCAAGGCCAGCGCTTCGCGAACTTCATCGGAAGCATGCAGTTCCCAGAAAGCAGCCCAGCCACAAGCGTCAGGAACAATCCGATCCACAAGCCGGCGGTCATTTGGATGCTAATCCCTTAAGTCGCATGATGGTGGATAACACTGTCCGTCAGGAGGCAGGTGACGGCAAATGCATACCGGCTCCCTTGTGGATAGCGTCTGACCCCAGGCCTAACTGTAAGGGAAAACGCCGATCCAGAGCTGCGACATTCGTGATCGTTACTGGCCGCATCCGCTATGTATTTCAGTTCCCCATTTTGGCTCCCTAGGAACAGTGCGAGAGGCATCAAGACTTCTTCCTGCGCTTGGGGATTGCGTCAGGCAGCCATACAGCTTGGGCTGAAGTCATAAACCGGCTTACACAGTGTTGTACGAATCTACCTGCCAAGGCGGGCTCGCTTTCTCTCATAAGATAGATCATTTCTCGATGACGGGGGAGGTCTCGCAGCCAACTTTCGGTGTTCACACGGGTTTCTATCATCCGTAGCAGCACAAAAGTGAATAGAGGCCTTAGAAGCCGCCCTAGCATATCGCTGAGCAGAGGGTTTCCAGAGGCCTCAGCCAGAGCTAGATGAAAAGCCAGATCGTTTTCAAGGAGGTCTTTTACATCTACCTCGCTTTTTGCCAGCGCGGTTTCCATTCGGTTCAACGCCAATTCAATGGGCGTCAGATCCGCGCGTCTAGCCGCCGCCAGTTGGGCGGCGAGACCTTCCAGCGCGCCACGTACTTCGTATATTTGAGCAATGTCTTCTTGCGTGTATTGCGGCACTCTTGCGCTGCGGCCAGCGCTCTTGACCAGAAAGCCATCCAAAATTAGGAGGTTAATGGCTTCTCGAACCGACGCCTGCGCCACTCCGAATTGGCGCGCCCACTCGCTCTCAATGACACGCTGTCCAGGGCGGAGGCGCCCTTCGACTATCGCTTCCCTCATCCGAGCAGCCAGACTCTCTTTGACCAACGCTGAAGATTCTACAGTACTCATTTAAGCGCTCTTATCCAGCTTACATCCTTCACTTTTCGTATGTTTTCATACAAATAAGCGCTTGACATTAAAAACGACGATCGCTATACTCAACTTTACAATTGCAAGGGCAGGTAAGAACTCAGACATGTTTGCAGGGAAATTACTGATTGGATGGCATTCAGCGATGCGAGAGTTTACGAAACGCGGCCCTGAAAGATCAACCAAGAAGGTCACGGGCAAGTGAAAGTGGAAAGATCAGCTTCGCTAGTACGCTACGATTCGTCGAGGTTGGCTAATTGGGAAAAGCCAAGATGCACCGAATTGTAGCTTTCCTTTTCTTTTTCTTATTCTTCTTATTCCTTGACTTTCTAAACGGCGCAGATCCGCATCCTCTGTATAAATCGGAGACAGCGCGTCCGCTGCGTTATCGCCCCGACGGCACAAGTTTCCTAATCGTGAATGGAACGGAATTTTTCAACCGCCCATTGTACGGTTCCAACACCGCCTTTCGAGTGGATGCCGGCGATCGCCCAGAATTTACTCTCTACTTACCAGGCCGCGGTGGAAACCTTCGCATAGGCATGAAAAAGGGCGGGATGGCCAAGTGGCTCTTCAACGCGCAACGCATTGAAACGCGCTACAGAGAAGCGGAAATGCAATATGACATTCACGATCCGCTACTCGGCACAGGCATGCTGCGGCTGTCAGTGCTCGCATTGAGCGACACAGAAGGACTCATTGCAAAAATTTCGTTGTTAGAAACGAACCAGCCCATACAACTCGTCTGGGCCTACGGTGGAGTCAACGGAGAACGAGGCAGTAGGGATGGGGATATCGGGACCGAGCGGGAACCTGTGACCCGGTTTTTTCAATTACGCCCTGAGTATTGCCGCGGGAATGTCTTCAAGATAGTGAATAATCTTCTACTCCTGCATAGTAAGACTGCCGATATCGCTGGTGTTTTCCCGATCGGCGCGAAACTCTCATTAGCGGATGCTGCGCAGTGGCAGAGTTGGAACGGACTTGTCTCTCACTCGTCCGCTAACCCCGAACTCCCGGTGTCGATTGGAGAAGTGCAGCTTGAGCCGGACAAGCCGGCGTTCCTGGCGTTGCAACATATTGACGTTTCTCATTCCGGATTGGCGATAGAACCGGAGGCTTATCCAGAACGTCCTGATGTTAAAAAGCCTGAACAGAGATCTCAACGCTCTGGCGCGCTGCTTCCGCTATATAGCTTGGCCGATCTGCCTCGGGTGTTCGTTCAGACGGAAGCGCATTTCCATAAGCTATCAGAAAGCATTCGGGTAAATACACCCGATCCATTTATTAATGCGGCGGCATCGGCAATAGGCATCGCGGCTGATGGTGTATGGGATGAGGAGCAAGGCGTAGTGATGCACGGAGCGGTAGCGTGGCGCGCCCGTCTGCCTGGCTGGCGCGGCGCTTACGCCATGGATGCGCTGGGCTGGCATAATCGCATGCGCCGTCACCTTACCTATTGGGCAGCGCAGCAAAACACGTCGCCAATTGTCCCGGCCCCGATTCATCCAGATCCGGACAGCAATCTAACCCGCACCGAAAACGCTCTGCACAGTAACGGCGATATATCTCGGAATCACTACGACATGAATCTGGTTTACATCGACGCGCTGATGCGTCATCTGTTGTGGACCGGAGACCTGGTGTTCGCGCGACAGATGTGGCCTGTAATTAAACGCCACCTGGCCTGGGAACGGAGACTATTTCGCCGCACATATGGACCGGACAAGCTGCCATTGTACGAGGCGTACAATGCCATCTGGGCTAGTGATAACTTGCAGTATGACGGTGCTGGCGTAACGCACTCAAGTGCGTACAACTATTATCAGAACAAAATGGCCGCCCGCATTGCACGCTGGATCGGAGAAGATCCAACGCCGTATGAAGCGGAGGCTGACGCAATCTTGAACGCTATGCACCGCGAATTATGGTTGCCTGATAGGGGTTGGTATGCGGAGTCTCGGGATATTCTAGGACTCAAATTAGCTCATCCCTCGCCTGCCGCTTGGACTTTCTTCCACACTGTGGATTCAGATGCCGCAACACTGATTGAGGCTTACCAGATGTTCCGTTTTGTGGATACGCAATTGGGACACATTCCGATTCACGGGCCGGGCGTTCCAATGGGCAGCTATCACGTGATTGCCGATACGAATTGGATGCCTTACATGTGGTCCGTCAACAATGTCGTGATGGGCGATAACATGCACACTGCTCTAGGCTTATGGCAAAGCGGTTTGGACAGGAGCGCGTTCGATATTTACAAGGGCAACATCCTGGACAGCATGTATATGGGGCTGTGCCCTGGTAATGTTCACATGACTTCGCAGTTTGACGATTACCGACAAGAATCACAGCGCGATTTTGCCGATCCCATCGCAATGACTGCACGTGCCACCATTGAAGGCTTGTTTGGAGTTGTTCCGGACATGCTGAAGGGCGAGGTTCGCATCCAGCCGGGTTTTCCCTCGGAATGGAGACATGCTTCGATTCAACATCCTGATTTTGCCTATTCATGGTGGCGGAAAGGCGCGGTGGAAAGCTACTCAGTCACACTGAAGTTTCCGAATCCGGCGGCTCTGCGGCTCATTACGATAGCGCGCGGCGATCGAATCTCGGCAGTAACTGTGAACGGCCGTCCGGCGGCGTGGCACTCTATCGAATCAGAAGTTGGCGTACCCCGCATCGAGATTTTTGCGCCAGCGGCGCCGCGGTTCGATGTACGAATTGCCTGGCAAGGAACCGCTCCCGCTGAGCCGCCAGCCGAGCGCGTAGCGGCAATTGGCAGTGCGATCAAAGTATCGTTCATGCCTGCGCAATTGGTATCGATTGCCGATCCGCAAAAGGTCCTCACCAATATTCAGAAGTCCAACTTTTCATTTGATGCGAATGTCACCGGCTGTATGGGACATCGAACCGTGTTTGCGCAGGTGCGTCAAGGCCAATTGAGTTGGTGGATTCCGATCGATTTGGATTTGCGAGCGCCTATTGAGATTCTCCCCTCCACGGAGCAAATCCCGGGTGCGCTGAGCTTTCGTATCCGTAACAACACTCAGCAAGTGATGACGGGTAAGGTAGAAATTGCTGATGAAGCCCGGCGAATCGGACGCCCTGTGCGGGTCCCCGCGCTTTCAGAATCGGAGCAACTTGTGATCCCGGCGAATGATTTGCTCCCTGGTACTACAAAGATTCGTGCCATTTTCAACAATAGTGTGCCGGTCGAGGAGCCGGTTACCAACTGGAGTATCCATTCGGATCGAGTGCACTGGGATAGCATCGATCTAAGTGCAAAGTTCAATGATTCTGTCACACAGATTTTTCGCAATCGCTATGTGTCGCCGCGGTCGCCTTATGTCTCGCTATCTTTCCCCGAGCAAGGCATCGGCGGCTGGTCAGCCGATAAGATGACCGCGGAGATCGAAGATAGCGGATTTCGTGTTCAGGCCCGCAAAAACGATGGAGTGTTTACCATTCCGCAAGGCGTGCTATTTCGCACTCCTGGCGATCCGCACGCGAAAAATATTCTGTTTACGTCTCGGTGGAACAACTATCCGCAGGAGAAGTCGATATCGCTCACAGGAAAAGCACGTCACATTTATCTGCTGATGGCTGGATCGACTGCTCCCATGCAGAGCCGTATGGACAACGGTGAGATTGTGGTTGATTATGCGGATGGGACAAGCGAGCGGCTGGCACTGCATAATCCCAATACGTGGTGGCCCATTGAGCAGGATTACTTGATAGACGATTATCAGTTTCCTCTGCGTGGGCCTGTGCCCCCGCGGGTCGATCTGAAGACGGGAACGGGACGGATGCCTTCGCGAGGGAACGGAAAGGAAGTGATCGGCGGCGCCGCAACGGTGCTGGACTTGCCGCTCAATCGGGAAAAGGAATTGAAGGCGCTGACACTCCGGACACTCACGAATGATGTCGTGATCGGCCTCATGAGCGTGACCTTGGCTCGCTAAATGGAAACATGTTTATGCGAGTGATGAATCGATTAATTTTGGCGCTAATGGTTCTAGGCGGCACCTCGGGAGTAGGCAAGAGCTCAAATGATCGTCCGGTCGTAATAACTGAAGATGCGAATACGGTGACGCTTGATAATGGCATTGTTTTCGCTGTTATAAACAAGGCCAATGCAAACCTGCTCTCTCTTCGACTGCATGGTCTGGAGCTGTTAAGCCAAGGTCAAGGCTACTGGAATGTATACGGCAGAATACCGGGGCAAAAGAATACACAGGAAAAACCGGGCCCTTCGGTTACCCGTCTTACTCAGGATCCTGCGCGAAACGGTGGCAAACTGGCTGAGGTCGCGTTACGGTTCCACTACGCAGGTCAGCCGAATACAGTCCCGCTCGATATTGAGATACGGTACGCCTTGCATCGCGGCGATACGGCACTCTACGGCTGGACTCTCCTGAACCATGAAACCAACTATCCCGCTTTCAATGTCGAGGTTTCTACTGTCTGTCTAAAACTTAACCCCCGTGTATTTGATTTTTTGTCGATAGACAGTCGGCGGCAGCGCGAGATGATTACCGGAGAGGACTGGGTACACGGTCAGGAGCTGAACCTTAAAGAGGCCCGCAGGATGACTACCGGTATTCACAAGGGCGAGGTCGAGCACAAGTACGATTACGCAGCGATGTTTTCTGAAACGCCCGCTTATGGTTGGAGCAGTTCGAATCATAGAGTGGGGATATGGGTTATTAATCCCAGTCTTGAATACATCAACGGCGGTCCGGCAAAGGTCGAATTGACCGGTCACATCGATGTAAAACCGAGACTGCCCGCAGATCCCACTTTGTTGTTCGTCTGGCACGGCCCTCATTATGGTGGACGCAATATTCAAATAGCCGCAGGCGAGCAGTGGAGCAAAGTAGTGGGACCTTTCCTGTTCTACTGCAATTCCGGCGGAAATCATGAGGCTTTGTGGAAGGATGCTTTAGCCAGAGCAGCTCGTGAGCAGCGGGAATGGCCTTATGATTGGGCCCAAGCACCTGGTTATCCGCATCTCTCAGAGCGGGGAAGCGTGCGCGGCCAACTGGTCATACAGGACCCACAGGCTCCCCATACCAGTGCAGCACGGGCGTGGGTGGGACTGGCAGCAGCGCCGTATCCGGGCATCGGCCGAGGCGAGCCAAATATCATCGACTGGCAAACTGACGGCAAACACTATCAATACTGGACCCGCGCGGATGACACGGGACGCTTCGATATCCGTTATGCGCGTCCAGGTACGTACACACTTTATGCCTATACCGATGGAGTTCTCGGTGATTTCAGTCGCGCCGATATTCATGTCTCGGAGGGGGAAACGACCGATTTGGGCCGGCTAATCTGGAAGCCGGTGCGCTATGGGGAGCAGCTATGGGATATCGGAATTCCCAACCGCAGCGCCGAAGAATTCCGGCATGGCGATCATTACTGGCAATGGGGACTATATCAACTCTATCCCAAAGAATTTCCTCATGACGTAAATTTTGTCGTTGGGAAAAGCGACTGGCACCACGATTGGAACTACGCCCAGCCACCTCGAGCGGACGGCAAAGGCGGTTGGACAAGCACGACTTGGCGAATCCTGTTCGACCTGCCGCAAACCTTAAAGGGTACCGCGACTTTGCGTCTGGCGATTTGCGGCGCTCGCGGTGGACCGGTTGATGTTTTTGTCAATGGACAACCGATTGGCAGTACTGGTGAACTGCCGGAATCGGGTGTCATGCATCGTGACGGCATTCGAGGGACGGAGATTGAACGTAACCTGCAATTTAATACGGCATTACTAATCACTGGCACGAACATCATTGAATTAAAGAAAAATGCACGATCCTGGGTGGATGGCGTGCTATACGATTACATCCGGCTGGAAGTTGAGAAGTAACCACAAGTATGTCGACTCGAAGGACGTTTCTTCAGAGCGCAACCGCGGCTCTATTGGGTGCCGCTATACCGTCGGCTGCAGCGCCACAAGACGAAGATTTACGGTTATGGTATCGGCAACCGGCTCCGGATTGGAATGAGGCTCTTCCGATAGGCAACGGACGGCTTGGAGCGATGATTTTTGGAGGCGTGCGTACGGAACGCCTGCAATTGAATGAGGACACGCTTTACTCGGAAGAGCCTGGAACCAGCGATTTGCCGCTCGATGTGACTAAAGACTTCGATCTGGTAGTCGGCATGCTCCGCAATCGGCAGTTCGCAGAAGCCGCAGATCTAGTTACAAAAAACTGGACTGGGAGGTCCTGGCCGTGCTACCAGCCGATGGCCGACCTGAATTTGCAATTTGAAGGGCACGAAAGCCCAGTCTCCGGCTATTCACGCGAATTGAATCTCGCGACGGCGCTGAGCGCGGTGAAGTACCACATCGGCGATATCGCGTATACACGCGAGTATTTCGCCAGCAACCCGGACGATGTGATCGTAGCACGTATTGTGGCCGACCGTCCCGGTGCTCTGACATTTCATGCGACGCTGAGTTCGGTTCATCCTACCGCCCGAGTGGAAATGGTTGCACCGGATCAGATGATCCTGAAGGGTCAATTGCCCGGTTTCGTCCTACGCCGTACTCTCGAATGGGTGGAACATCGTGGCGAACAGTGGAAGTACCCGGAGATTTGGGATCGCGATGGCAAGCGACGGCCAAACGCGAGCCCCGTTCTGTATGGGCAGGATATCGGCGGTCGCGGAATGTTTTTCGAAACGCGCCTTTATGTCCGTGTGACAGGAGGCGAGGTCGGCGTTCGGAATAATGGACTTCAAGTAATGGCAGCCACCGAAGCTGTGCTGATTGTTTCCGCCGGGTCCAGCTATAACGGATTCGATAAAAGCCCGAGCCGCGCAGGCGTCGACCCATCCATCCGAGCTGCAGCAGATCTGCGTAAGGCCTCCCGAAAGAATTTCAACACGCTGAAGCAACGGCACGTTGCGGACTATTGCAATCTCTTCAAGCGCCTTTCCATTCAGCTTGGTAGTAGGAGCGAGCAGTCCAAATTACCAACAGACGAGAGAATTATCAACTTTGCTAGCGGCCAAGACAATTCGTTGGCTGCTCTCTACTTTCAATTTGCTCGTTATCTGACCATCGCGGGTTCTCGCCCCGGCACGCAGCCATTGAACCTGCAAGGCATCTGGAACGAGCAAGTCATTCCGCCCTGGGCCTGCGGCTACACCACGAACATCAACGTTGAGATGAATTATTGGCCGGTGGACATTTTTAATGTTTCGGAATGTTTCGAGCCTCTCGAAAGGTTGATCCGAGAGTGCTTCGTTACCGGATCGAAAGTAGCGCGAGACATGTATAAGCGTCGTGGATGGGTGCTGCACCATAACACGACTCTGTGGCGTGGCGCGCAGCCGGTGGACAACAACGCGATGCCTGCATTCTGGAATATGGGAGCGTGCTGGTTGTGCGAAAACCTTTGGGAGCACTACCGCTTTACAGGTGATCGGGAGTTTCTGAAGCGTGTCTATCCGATTATGAAGGGAGCCGCTGAATTCATATCGGATTGGCTGGTCGATGACGGGAAGGGCCACTTAGTGACTGCGGTCGGAGTCTCGCCAGAGAACATGTTCGTCTATACGGATAACGACGGCAAGACGAAAACTGCCGGGGTATGCATGGGGCCCACTATGGATCTGGCTATCATTCGGAGTCTTTACCGAAACTGCATAACGGCGGCCCAACTTTTAAACTGCGATGCAGACTTCCGCCGGGAGTTGAGAGAAAAGATCGAAAGGCTACTGCCTTATCAGGTGGGGAAGCGCGGACAATTACAGGAGTGGCCAGAAGATTTTAAGGAACGCGATCCACAACATCGCCACGTCTCCCATCTATATGGTGTATATCCGGATTGGCAAATCACGGCGAACACTCCAAAACTTGGTACGGCTGCAAAACGAACACTCGAGATCCGTGGCGACGAGGGGACCGGATGGTCGCGAGCATGGAAGATCTGTCTTTGGGCGCGCCTCGAGGACGGGAATCATGCCTATAAGTTATTAAGAAATTTATTTCGGCCGGCGAAATCCGCTCCCGGCAAGTACGATCGCGGCGGCTTGATGCCGAACCTCTTCTGCTCTTGTCCTCCAATGCAAATCGATGGTAATTTCGGCGGTGCAGCCGGGATCGCGGAGATGCTCCTACAAAGTCAAAATGGCGAAATTCATCTATTGCCCGCACTGCCAGACGCTTGGCCGGAAGGGAGTGTCTACGGATTGCGAGCGCGCGGAGGGTTCGAGGTGGCCATGACCTGGAAGGACGGCAAACTAGTATCGGCTGCAATTTCGTCCAAGAGAGGCGGCCAGTGTATAGTGCGCTATGGTGACCGTAGCACTAGGGCTCTTCTCATGCCGGGCCGGCCGTATTCAGTCGAGCGATATTTATTGTAAATCCGAAAGGGAGCCGGATGATCGTATGCCGCTCGTATGCGAAATCGTAAGAGTGCTCCGCCGCGGTGCGAAAATCGGATACCCGCAATCGAAGATCCCAATTGTGACGGTTCTCTCTTTATTTATTGGTGCGCCTGTTTGTGCGGGCACGACGGTGTCGGTACCAACGCTCGATCAAATGGCAGGTGATTGGATCAAGGCAGCGCATGTTTTGAATCCGCCTGCTATTGATAACGGCAGGGATATGATCCAGGTACGGTACGACTTGATCTCCACGCGTTTCAATCCTGGTAGCACCATGATGCCGCAGACCGCTACTGGTGTGCCCCTCCCTTTGTTGCGGCTTGACGGACAGGAGTATCCTGCACAAGAGATGCGCTGGGCAGTCTATGAGGTTAGAAGGCGCAATCTGAATTGTAATGGCATTCAGGTAGAAACAGCCGTTCGGATGATCCAGGAAGAACAAGGATTTCTCACTCGCATCACGTTGCGCAATTCTTCCAACAAGGCGCGGCACGTTCTGGTTGAACTCTTGATTCCAGAGAATACTGTTGAGAAAGACGAATCTGGAGGACGGGCTTCTATCGCGATCAATCGCACGTTTCGCCCAGGCTGGATTTCGATATTTGATCCGGTGCAGAAACCCGATTGGAGCTCGCAGAGTACTAACGGTGTTACTTGGGGATGGCACGTTTCGCTCCCTTCCCGCGGTTCATACACGTTGGAGTATGTTGTTGGTTCCGATCGTGTCGGAGAGGCTAAATTGGTTACCAGGGTCCGCCAATGGGCAGGCACATTTTCAAAACTCTTTGATGATTGCAAGCATCACTGGGAGCAGCGCTGGACCGAAACCTTCACCCCCAGTAATGGCCATTTCTCAGGAAGTTTGCCCGTGTTTGAGACTTCAGATAACGCACTCCGTCGGATCTATTACATGAGCGTGCTGACGGTCCTCTCCTGCGAGCGTTTGCAGTTTCGAATTTCTCCCCGCGATTTTTTGACGGAAACGGACCGGCCTGGCAAACAATATTTCTGGGATGCTTCCATGATGTCGACAGTGTGGGCGCTGCTGGAGCCGCAGGGGATGAAGGCGTCACTTCGGAAATGGCTGGCTACAGACCTATTACATTCCCATGGGATCAACATTGATAATGGCAAGGATTTGAGCGGCTGGTATGCGTTTAGCGGAGCCAACGTGTTTTACACCACTGTCACCTACATCAAAATCACCGGGGACTGGGACTTTCTCGATGAAGTCCTGAAGCCCTGCCAGGAAACGGTGCTCTCGCGGCTCGATGAAATCGCCATGCTCTGGAAACAACGCGTAAAGCGAGGGTGGACGCTAGCTAATTGGGGCTCTCCCAATAACCTGCTAGAGTCGGGTGATCCCAGCTATGTTGGAGCTGTGGCTTCGCTCAATGCCCTGAGCGTGGGAATGATGCGGCAAATGGCCAGCTTGTATGTATTCAAAGGCAATGTGAAACGCGCTAAACAACTTCGCGACGAAGCGGATAAACTGCTTCCGGCTGTTTTAGGGCTGTACAAGCCGCGGGAAGGCGTCTGGGACAGTGTTCTTGAGGACGGCACGAGAGCTGAACAACGGCATGTCGTAGATTTCATTTACGTCAGCCAGGCGATTTCCCCCGACCTCACAAGCGCCATGCGTCGGGAGATGCTTGGTTTTGTGAAGCATGAACTCATAATGGAGAATTGGTTACGGGCCATGTCGCTAAAGGACCCTGGGGCACGGAAGTCAACGCGCCCAGACCATGGTCCAATGGGCTCCTATGATGGTTGGATTCCCTTGACAGTCGCGGAAATGTGCAGGCTCGGGGACTGGCGCGATGCCCTGGCCTTTTTGCGAAGAACCCACGTAGCCACGCGCGAGGGACCTTATGCCCAAGCCCACGAATTCTGCGGGCCGACACGGACAACGTATGCCGCTCCAATATGCATCGCGACAGGACCTACTATTCCGCCCTTTGAGCAGTGGACTCCCAGCCGCGGCGACAGCTCGGGTGGTTACTCCTCTAAAGAGTGCATAGCCGGCGGCGCCTTTGCAGATGTCATCATCGGGACCCTGTTCGGTTTTCAACCGGATTGGCAGGGGAACATGTTTATTAATTCACGCTCTCCGCGGCCCTTTGTAGGTAAACTTCGAAATTTGAGGTTTCGCAATAAACTCTACAACGTGTCTGCCGGAAGCAGAGGAGTTGCGATTCAGTAAGCGCTGTGGAGCTTTCGACTTGTCGCGCAATCTGCACTTCTGGTCGATAACAGTTGTGACGTGAGCCCCGAAATCCGTCCGAATCAGAATACGATTTGAGACAGATGGGAGGGAAAGATGAGCAAGAGTAGTCACACGGAAGCACAGATCATCGAAGCGCTGAAGCAGGTGGAAGCTGGCCGAAGCGCAGCGGATGTAGGCTGCGAATACGGAGTATGGAAGCACACGATTTACGCCTGGAAAGCGAAATACGGCGCCTGGAAGTAAGCGAAGCACAGGAGCTGAAGCAGCTGCGAGAGGAGAATGCGCGGCTGAAGAAGCTGGTAGCCGATTAAGCCTGGACAAAGACATGCTGCAATCGGTGATCCGAAAAAACTGCCTGAGCTCGCAGTGAGGAGGGCGGAAGTGCAGCGGCTGAGAGGGGAGTTTGAAACCAGCGAGCGGCATGCCTGCGAGCTCATGAGTATTCCGCGATCGAGCTGCCGGTATTGGAGCCGGCGAGACGATACGGCCTTGCGGGAGCGGCTGATTCAATTAGCGCGTGAGAAGCCACGCTTTGGCTACCAGCGGCTTCACGTTCTGTTGCAACGCGACGGACAGCGCATCAACCACAAGCGGGTGCAACGGGTGTATCGAGCCGCTGGGTTGTGTGTCCGCCGGATTCGGCGCAAGCGGCTGGCGCGCAGTTACACGAGGCGGCCCAGGCTTTCGGCGGCGAATCGGGAATGGGCCATTGATTTTGCCAGCGATGTGGCAGCCAGTGGTCAACGCTTGCGCATTTTCAGCGTGGTGGATGCCTTTACGCGCGAGTGTCTGGCGTTGGAAACCGATACCAGTCTGCCGAGCCGCCGTATCACGCGCGTGCTGGAGAGAATTATCAGCCAGCGCGGCGCGCCGCGATTTCTGCGTTCGGATAATGGGCCGGAGATGAGCAGCCGGCATTATCTGGCTTGGTGTGCCGAACAAAACATCGGCACGATTCACATTGAGCCAGGCAAGCCGATGCAGAACGGGCACATTGAAAGTTTTCACGGGCGCTTGCGGGATGAATGTCTGAACGCAAGCTGGTTTTGGAGTCTCTGGGATGCGCGCCGCAAGATTGCTCGTTGGCGAATTGAATACAACCGGCAACGTCCACACTCCGCGCTCGGCTACCGGACACCGGAAGAGTTTGCATGGGACTGGGCGCAAGCCGCATCGCCTTCCGAGTCTGGGAATACCACTCCGCCAGAACCGAATCAAGGCCAAGCCCTGCGGGCGCCTGCGGCGGCCTTGATTCCGCCCCGGCTACGTGGAAAAGCAACCAAACAAGAAGGCGATGCGACTAACTATGCAACAAATATTGGTAAGCAGTGTGCCCTTCAACGGTTGGTTCATGCGAGTTCGGCACTCCAGCTTGCGCGATTTCTGGAATGCGCGGCTTCGCGTGCATGTGGCAGGCATTTTGGGCGGAATGATTTGGATGGTCGCGCTCGGCCTGAACATCATCGCATCCGGTGTCGCCGGTCCAGCAATCTCTTACGCTCTTGGACAGGGTGCCACACTGATTGCTGCCCTGTGGGGCGTATTCGTCTGGCAAGAATTCAAGGGTGCGACGGCGGGAACTGGCAAGCTAGTTGCCGCCATGTTCGCGGCTTATACCCTCGGGATCATCCTCATTGGCCGCGCGATTTTGAGCTAACTTCAGCCAGTCTGGGACCTTTTCGTCCAAAATCCGCCCACCCTAGACTGGACTACGCTCCAAAGTTCTCAGTTGTTCTTAGAGGCGCTTGATGTTCCTTCGGGGTTTTGGCTTCTAGCCCCACTTTCAAACCGGACAAATGATACCCCGGCCCGCCGAAAGAGTCGTTGGCTTGCCTGGTTGCCTGGGGAGCAGATGGCCTCACTGCAAGGGTGTGGCTAGCCACGGGCAGAAAGAAACACAACTGCAGAGCACATTCGTGTCGGTCTGGATCGCGTTGCATATACGGCGTATAAGCAGGATTTGGAGAAAGAACGAATTTAGGAATTTCTTCTGCCACTTGACAACCATCAAGTACTTGTGATAGAAGATTCTCAAATTTACTTTAAGACTGCATCTTGCAATGTGAGACAAGCCTGGACTGATGAAACATGCAGCCTCAACTTCTTGTTGGTTGGTGTTGCAAACGAAGTATTAAGAGATTATGCGCTCAAGCTATTTCCGACAGTCGGAACGGTCTCTAGAAGTAGGAGAAGCGATTAGAGTGGTGTCTGTCGATTGCCGCTGCGCCGAAGCCCGGGATTTTTTATCAGCATGTTTGTGAGGTGGATGGGTCTTGGCTGATAATACAACACGCCGTGCTTTTTTAGAATCTGCTGCGGGTTCTCTGCTGACGGCTTCTACTGCAATGCCTCGTTCCATGACTGCGAGAAAAACGGTCGGAATTCAGATCGGGGCAGTTTCTTTCGTAGATGAGGGAGTAGTGCCAGTCCTCGATTTTCTGCAGGAAAGGGCTCATGTAAACACTCTATTTATCGCGGTGTTTACGTACGGACGCGGAATTGCCGGCCGTCAAATACCGGGGCAGCCTTTGCCCGACCACGGCAAACAGCAATATGATACCGGGACGTTTTATGGAGGGAGTTATACAGCCATTCATTCACAATATTTCACCAATACGCCCCTCAAAGA
>Ga0070738_10003121_pt1 | contig 22689 bp, 19 predicted proteins | sample Coa_R2_2_FD_66446 | JGI IMG/M metagenome (GOLD analysis project Ga0070738, IMG submission 66446) | Surface soil microbial communities from Centralia Pennsylvania, which are recovering from an underground coalmine fire - Coalmine... | ecosystem: Environmental > Terrestrial > Soil > Unclassified ... | reverse complement strand
CGCCCTGTTCCTCCGGCGCTACGACCCCGAGTACGTCCTCGAGATGAAGGGGATCGCCGACGGCGCCGCCGCCGCCGGCGCGAAGTTCGACGGCCGCTCGGTCGACCTCATCGACATCGTCTGCGTGAACGCCTGGACCGAGCTCGAGTACCTCGAGGACGCGCTCCGCGCGACGCCGACGGGCGTCGAGGGGATCAAGTTCCCCGACCTCGGCGCCATGACCGAGCACGCGCCGGCGCCCGGCCGGTGCAGCGCGTTCATCGCGAACGGCCCGGCGACCCGCGACGGCAAGATCGTCATAGGCCACATCACGATGTGGGAGCTCTACCCGGGCACCTACTTCAACGTCTGGCTCGACGTGAAGCCGGCGAAGGGCCACCGCGTCCTCCTCCAGGGCTTCCCGGGCGGGATCCAGAGCTCGCTCGACTACTACATGAACGACGCGGGCATGCTCGTCGCCGAGACGACGCTCGACCAGACGAGCTTCAAGGCCGAGGGCGCGACCGAGGCGTCGCGCATCCGCAGGGCGATCCAGTACGGCGACTCGATCGCGACCGTCTGCTCGCTCCTCGCCGAGAAGAACAACGGCCTCTACACGAACGAGTGGCTCGTGGGCGACACGAAGACGAACGAGATCGCCATGTTCGAGCTCGGGACCGAGAAGAGCCGCCTCTACCGCTCGAGCCAGGACGAGTGGTTCGGCGACACGCCCGGCTTCTACTGGGGCTGCAACAACGCCAAGGACATGGGCCTCCGGCTCGAGACCGTCACGTCTCTCGAAGGCAAACCGCAGAACGTCGTCTTCCGCCCCGAGGACCGCGACCTGATCTGGCAGGACCTCTACCGGAAGCACAAGGGCGAGATCGACGCGAGCTTCGGCTTCGAGGCGTTCGCGACGCCCCGGCTCGCCGCGTCGCGCTCGATCGACGCCAAGGTCACGACGACCGACCTCGCGCGCGACTTGAAGAGCTACGGGCTCTTCGGTCCCCCGCTCGGCCACACCTGGGAGCCGACGCCGGACGAGCGCGCGAAGTTCTCCGATATCAAGCCCTTCGTCTCGTCCGGCTGGACGCTCCTCGACGCGCGCCCGCCGGAGGTCGCGCCCTTGACGTCGCGCGCGATCGACCTCGGGTCGGTCACGTCGGCGGGGAGCGGGGTCCCGACGGCGCTCGTGCGCCCCTCGCGCGACGAGGACTCGGCGCCCGGGCCCGCCTGGCACGGGACGATCCTGCCCGCCGGCGGAGGGGACGTCTGGCTCGCGACCGCCTTCGCCGACTACGAGCGGGTCGTCTCGCAGGTGAAGGGCAGCGAGAGCTTCGACGGCTCGCTCGCCCAGGCGGCGACCGACCCCACGAGCCTCGCGCTCTTCCCCTACCGCGTCCGCTACCTCGCCGCGGCTCACCACCTCCCGGCGACGAGCCTCGCGTCGATCAAGCCGGCGATCGACAAGGACGAGTGGTACGAGCTCGCCGCGGGCAAGGGGCCGTGGGTCCTGGCCGAGCTTCGCGGCCGCCTCGGCTCGAAGTTCGACGAGGTCATGGACGCCTTCGGCCGCGCTCACGCGGGGAAGCAGGTCTCGACCGCCGACCTCCGCGCGGCGCTCGAGAGCGGCGCGGACGAGTCGCTCGAGGCGTTCTTCGACGAGCGCGTCAAGGCGGCGGGCGTCCCGCGCCTCGAGCTCCGCGAGGTGAAGGTCGAGCACGAGGAAGCGTCGTGGAAGGTGACCGGCGCGATCTCGCAGCCCGACGTCGTCTGGCACGCCCACGTCGAGGTCTCGCTCGAGACGGTCGAGGGGCCCGTCGTCCACGAGGTCGCGCTCGAGGGCGCCGAGTCGAGCTTCGAATTCGTGTGCCACGCGCGGCCGACCGCCATCACCGTGGACCCGAGGCACCGGCTCCTCACGACGAACGGGAGCCGCTGGTCGATCACCGCCTTCCAGAGCGACCTCGAGCACACCCTCATCGTCCACGGCACGGGCGCCGAGGGCACGAGCCTCGAGGAGGCGGCGCGGATCCTCCAGGGCCGGATCGCGGGCCAGTGGTCGAACTACCGCGTCCCGATCAAGGCCGACACCGACGTGACCGCGGACGAGATCCGGTCGAACCACCTGATCCTGATCGGCCGGCCGGCGGTCAACACGCTCACGGCGCGCTTCGCGAAGGAGCTCCCGGTCGCGTTCGGGACGGGCTCCTTCACCGTCGCGGGCGAGACCTACGCTCACCCCCAGAGCGGCTTCGTCGCCTGCGCCGCGAACCCCGAGAACGGGGAGCGGTCGATCGTCGTCTACGCCGGCCTCGGAGCCGAGTCGACGCGCCGGCTCGTCTCGACCTGGACGCAGCCCTGCGAGGTCCTCCTCGTGCCTGTTGGCGGCGGAGCGCGGCCGCTCGTCCTGCCGTCGAAGGACCTCGTCCTCAGGCTAGCCGCGCCATGAGGAGCGGGACGTTCGCGTCGTCGAGGAAGTGGCGGTAGAAGTACCAGCCGTAGCCGTAGGCGTACTCCTCGAGGAAAGCCTCGTCGGGCATGGCGATCTTCTTCGCCTCGAGCTTCTGCGACGCGAGCGTCTTCTGGAGGGTCTCGACGAGCCTGGTCGCGTTCTCGGTGAGCTTCTTCTTGTCCCTCGGGCCGACGACCTGCTCGCCGCCCCTCTTGATCTCCTGGCCGATCGCCTCGATGACCTTCTGCATGGCGACGACCGAGGCGCCGACGAGCATGAGCTCGGGGTGGCCGTAGCTGTAGAAGAACCCGACCGAGAAGGCGAGGTCGCTCGACTCGCCCTCGCCCGGGACTCCGACGCACGTGAACCCGTTCTTCATGATGTTCGGCACGAAGCCGAGCTTCCTCATGGCGAGGTCGGGCCGCTGGTCCACGAAGTGGTCCATGCGGCGCTCGAGGTTCCCGGCGCGGTCGGTGTCGCGCTCGCGCTGGAGGAGCGAGAGCTCCTCGACGGTCATGTCGAAGTCGGCGAAGGGAGCGAAGACACCGGTGCCCGGCTCGGGCGGCTCGTCCTCGAGCTCTTCCTCCTCCTCCTCCGGGTCGAAGGGGCCGGCGAAGGGAGTCGGAGCGTCGGGACCGCTCAGGACGTCCCAGCCGACCGACATGGGCGCCGCCTCGAGGATCCGCGCGACCTCGTCGAAGGAGTCTCTCGGAACGGAGAGCCCCATCATCGTCGGGGCGAGGAAGTGAGGCTCGCAGCCGAGCGCGTGGAACGCGGCGACGATCCCGCCGACCTTGGTCTTGAAGAACGCCTTGAGGGCGCTCTCGACGGACTTGGCGTCGGGAGTCCGGGGCGCGGCGCCCCTGGGAGCGACCTCCATGCCGAGACCGGCCTCGACGACGCCGGCCAGGTCCTCGCCCACGAAGTCCTCGTCGAACACGAGGCCCACCGCGCAGAAGGGGCCACGCTCGACGACCTCGGCGACCACGGGGACCTTCTCGCCCTTCTTGCGCTCGCAGCGGACCACGTCGCCCGGCGCTATGTGCGCCGCGCAGGCGAGGAAGTTGTCGACCCGGTAGCGGTCGTCACCGAGGGGGATCGCCCAGAAGACCTCGTCCCCGTCCTCGAGCTCGACGCGGACCTCGACGGGCTCGGCCGACGCTTTCGCCATGGCACCCTCGCGGCGCCATGCTACCCCGGCTCAGCGTGAGGCGGTCGCGCGGACGCGGTTCGCGAGGCTCGCCGCACGCGAGCGGACCTCGGGGCAGTCGGCCGAGAGCGCGAACCGGTCGAGGGTCGCGAGCGCCTCGGGGCCGGCGACGCGCGCGATCGCGTCGAGGGCGCTGACGCGGAGCGCGACGGTGGGCTCGCGCTCGGCGGCGAAGACGAGCTGGGGCAGCGCCCGCTCGCCGTCCACCTCGGCGAGCGCGAGCGTCGCGACCTGCCGCCGCTCCGGGTCGGTCGCGTGCCCGAGGAGCTCCTCGAGGAGAGCGCCGCCCGTCGGAAGGAGACCGGTCGCGAGGATCGCCATGGCCTCGAGGGAGACCTTCTGGCTCGGGTCCTCGAGCGCGCGGCGGAAGAGGTCCTCGGCGTCCGCGGGCGCGGGGACGGACCCGGGCACTCCGGGGCGGAAGGGGGCGGCGTAGGCGCGCAGCAGCGCGAGCCGCCGCGAGGCCTCGGGCTCGGCGGCGAAGGCGCGCAGGGCGTCGGCCGTCGGCTGGATGGCCGGCGGCTCGACGGGGAGACGGACGACCGGCGCCGGAGCGGCCACCGTCACGCGCGGCGTGGGCGGCGTGAGCCTCGGCCCGCGCGGCGGCGTCGAGACGGGCGCGATCACGCGGAGCGGCGCCGCGTGCTCGGGCGAGGGGTGCCGCTCGACCTGGTTCAGGACGAGGAGCCCCCCCGCCGCGAGGAGGACGATCGCGGCCGCGACCGGGCGCTTCATCTAGGGACCGACGCTCGTGGCGACGAGGGGGAGGACGTGGAGGTCGATCTTGGTCGGGTCCGGGTAGTTCTTGTAGTCCGGGATCGCCTTGGGCGCCTGGTAGGTCACCTTGAGGTAGGACGGCGTCTGCGTGTTCTTGCCGTCGTTCAGGAGACCGACGCGGATCTGGTACCAGCCGGCCGCGGGCGGGTTGTTGTAGTCGAGGCTCACGTGGCCGTTCGCGCCCTTGGCGTGGTTGAGGCGGTTCCCGTCCTTGTCGAGGAGACAGACGAAGGGAGTGAGCGTCGTGTCCTGGAGGTAGAGGTCGATGTGGATCGGCTGGCCGGCGTCACTGATGATCTTGACCGGCTGGCTCCACTTCTCCTGGGCGGGGAGCGTGTCCATGTCGTAGTTGCCCTCGGTCTGCTGCGTCGTGCGGCGCGGCGGCGGGTTGGGCGTGAAGCCCTGGTAGCCGTCGACGCCCCAGAAGACGTAGCCGGAGGGCGGCACGTTCACGTAGGCCCAGCCGTTCGAGTCGGTCCACTGATCGGGGAGCTGGCCCGAGTAGTCGTGGAGGTGGACGTTCGCGCCGAAGGTCGTCGGCACCCACTCGCTCCGCCAGCTCGCGGCGTTGCTGTTGAAGCCGGCGAGGAGGTTCCCCTGGCGCTCGAGGATGTAGAGCGTGTTGTCGCACCAGCGCTCGATCATGGGGCCCTTCGCGAGGACGGCGTGCACCCAGCAGCACGTCTGGAAGTAGGGCCGCATCTGGTCGTTCTGGTCGTAGAGGTCCGGCCAGTAAATGCAGGGGTAGCCGGGGATGCACATGATGAACGCGTAGCCGAGGTTGGCGCGGATGAACGTGTCCATGCCGTTCCCGCGGCCCTCGGTGTCGTGGTTGTTCACGAACGTGACCGAGCGCTGGTCGTCGAAGAAGCGGCCGCGGAGGCAGCTCATGTCGGTGAAGCCGTTGCCGTGGCAGACGCTGTGGATGTTGAAGACGAGCTCGTAGTCGAAGACCGACGCGCGCCGGTTCACGGCGTTCACGTAGTACTCGAGGTTGTTCGGGTTGCCGTCGTAGTACTCGCTCACGACGAACCGGTTCCGGTTCGGGCCCATGCCCTCCTGGAACTGGTACATGAACCCTTCCTGGTAGTCGAAGGGCATGTTCTTGGCGGCGTCGACCCGGTAGCCGTCGACGCCCGTCTGCTGGTCGTACCAGCGGATCCAGTTGAAGAGGTTCGTCTTGGTGGCCGGGTTCTCCTGGGCCACGTCGGGCAGGCCCGCGATCCACACGTTCCAGTCGCCGCTCGAGTTGTCGGCGTGGAAGTCCCAGGGGCCCATGGTGAGGCGACCCTCGGCCTCGGAGCCGACGAGGCTGTCGTAGCTCGTGCCCGGGTAGTAGGGGCCGCCGTCCTGCCCGCCGCAGCGCTGGTTCGTCACGGCGTCGGCGTAGACATCGAGCCCGTTCGCGTGGGCGCAGGCGATGAACTGGAGGTACTGCTCCTTCGTCCCCCACTTCGTCGCGACCGTGCCCATCTGGTTCTTGGAGCCGAGGTCGTAGTAGTCGTAGACGTCGTAGCCGTCCGAGAAGCCGCCGCCCGCTCCCTTGCAGGCGGGAGGCGCCCAGATCCCCGTGACGCCGAGCCTCGCGAGCTCGGGCGCCTTGTCGGAGAGGTGGTCCCACCACGAGCGGTTCTGGGGGAGGGGAGTGTTCCAGCCGAAGCCCTCGATCATGATCCCGCTCAGGGGACCGTTGGGCGTCATGCCCGCGACGGCGCGCTGCGCGCTCGAGCCGCCGAAGGCGAGCGCCGCGATCGTGAGCGAGGCCGAGACACCGATCTTGAGGTAGTTCGCCTTCATGGCTCCCTCTTCCGGAGGACCCTGGACCCTTGCGGCCAAGAGGTTAGAGACGGTCCGTGGGTGGGCCGGACAGGGATTCCGGCGGCCTGGAGCCACCGGGACTTACGACGGCTACTTGGAGTCGCGGATCAGGTCGGCGACCTTGAGGGCGAGGGAGTTGGGGATCGGGATGGTCAGGTTGTACTGGACGACCTTCCACTCCTCGCCCTCGCGGCGGAGGACGCCCGAGCCGCGGCAGACGCCGAGCTTGGCGTTCTCGAGGAGCTCGTCGAACCAGGCGTAGCGGCCCTCGGCATCGATGTCGACGTGGCGCTCGGTCGCCTTGTAGGTCCAGCCCTTCCCGGCGTCGAAGTGCGGCTTGGCGTAGGCCTTGAAGGCGTCCACGGTCCAGCGCTCGGTGGCGTCGGTGCCGAGGAAGACGCCGTCCGTCGCGAAGTGTGAGAAGTAGCGCGCCTCGTTCGCCGCCGCGGCCGCGGCGTGGAAGTCGTCGAGCGTCGCTCGCGCCTCCGTCTCGAGGGTTCTCTTGTCCACCAAAGGCACCTTGTACGGTCCTCCGGCACAGCCCGCGATCGTCGCCAGGATCAGCGACGCAAGGAGGGCGCGCTCAACCACCCTTGTTCTTGCAGTCCGTGCAGGGCTTGCCGTCATTGGCGGCGCAGCCGTCGCACATCTTCCCCGACCGCGCGCAGACGGAGCAGGTCGTCGCCTTGCCGTCGACCATGCCCATGCCGCAGTGATCGCACCAGCCCGACTTCTTGGCCTTGAGCTCGGCGCACGTGCACGTCGCGCCCGGAGTCGCCGGGGTCGCCGTGCCGCAGGCACACGCCGTGGAGACGGGCTTGTCGTCCTTCTTGCTGTCGCCGCCGCAGCCTCCGAGGACGAGCGACGCCGAGACGAAGACGGTCAGGACCGTTCCGCGCATGACGACCCTCCCGGGGAGAAGATCGCCTCGAGGAGGGTCTCCGTGCAAGAGAGGTCGTCGAAGAGGTGCGTCGGGCGGCAGACCTCGAGCTCGGCCCGGCTGTACCCGCCCCCCGTCGCGACCGCGATCGTCCGGGCGCCATGGGCCTGCCCGACCGCCACGTCGCGCGGCGTGTCGCCCACGACGACGGCATGCTTCGGCTCGAAGCGGCCGAGGTGGGCTGCCCGTTTCAGCGCCACCGGCAAGAGCGCCGGACGCTCGTCGGCGTCGTCGCCCCACGCCCCGAAGCGGAAGTAGCGCCAGAGGTCGAACCGCTCGAGCTTCTTCTTGGCGCCGGGCTCTATGTTCCCCGTGAGGAGCGCGAGGACGCAGTCGTCGCGCCCGGCGAGCGCCGCGAGCGCGGCCTCGATCCCGGGGAGCGGGCCGAAGCGCTTGCCGTCCGGAGGAGCCGCGAGCTCCCGGTCCAGGTTCTCGACGTAGCGCGCGAGGACCTCGCGCGTGAGCGCGCCGAACTTCGAGCGGGGGAGGCCACGGACCTTGAAGACCTCGTGGCAGATCCAGGGGTCGGTGCAGCCGTCGAAGCGGATCCCCGCGGTCGCGTCCGTGACTCCGAGCACATCGAGGAACGCGGCGTCGATCGCCCGCCTCCCGGCACCCGCGGTCGAGACGAGCGTCCCGTCTATGTCCCAGAGGAGGAGGACCTTCTCCATGCCGAGAACGGGAATAGCACGCAGTGCGTCATGCGGCAAGGACTTAGTCGCCCGCGCCGCCTTGACGGCCACGACCGGCAGGCGGATACTCCCCGACCCCGCCGACCCGAGAAGAGGAGGCCCTCCCATGAACGTCTTCCAGGCCATGAGCGAGGGCTCTCACGAGCAGGTCGTCTTCTGCGAGAACAAGGCGGCGAACCTCCGGGCGATCATCGCGATCCACGACACGACGCTCGGGCCCGCCCTCGGCGGCGTGCGCCTCTGGCCCTACAAGAACGAGCAAGAGGCGCTGACCGATGTCCTCCGCCTCTCGCGCGGCATGACCTACAAGGCGGCGGCGGCCGGCCTCAACCTGGGCGGCGGCAAGGCCGTGATCATAGGCGACCCCAAGAGGGACAAGAACGAGGCCCTCTTCCGCGTCTTCGGGCGCTTCGTCGAGAGCCTGAACGGCCGCTACATAACCGCCGAGGACGTGAACACGAACGTCCACGACATGGAATACATCTTCATGGAGACGAAGTACGTGACGGGCGTCGCGCCCGCTCACGGCGGCTCCGGCGACCCCTCGCCCGTGACCGCGTTCGGCGTCTTCCGGGGCATGCAGGCCTCGGCGAAGGAAGCCTTCGGCAGCGAGTCGCTCGCCGGGAAGCGCGTCGCGGTCCAGGGCCTCGGCAACGTCGGCGGCCACCTCGTCGAGCACCTCGCCAAGGAGGGCGCGAAGGTCACCGTCACCGACATCGACCAGGAGAAGTGCCGTCGCATGACGGAGAGCTTCGGGGTCGAGGTCGTCGCCCCGGACAAGATCTACGAGGTCGCCTGCGACATCTTCGCCCCCTGCGCCCTCGGGGCCATCATCAATGATGAGACCCTGCCGCGCCTCCGCTGCCAGGTCGTCTGCGGCGGCGCCAACAACCAGCTCGCCGAGGAGCGCCATGGTGTTGAGCTGGAGAAGCGCCGGATCCTCTACGCCCCCGACTACGTCGTGAACGCGGGCGGTCTCATCAACGTCTACGTCGAGATGGAGGGCTACGTCCGCGAGCGGGCGCTCCGCATGGCGCAGAACATCTACGACACGGTCGAGCGCGTCTACAAGATCGCCAAGGAGCTCAAGATCCCGACCTACGTCGCCGCGGACCGCCTCGCCGAGGAGCGGGTCCAGCGGATCGGGCAGATCAAGAAGGGCTTCTTCGGAGGGATCTAGGCCGTGCACTTAGAGGAGTTCATCTCGAAGGTCCAGTGCCTCAAGAAACCCAAGGACTTCTGCCTCGCGAACTTCTGGGACCTGGTCCGGAAGCTCGAGGTCAAGGAGGACTGGATCTCGGACCACGTGAACTTCAGGGACGACACCTACGCCCGCAACCTCGTCGCCTTGACGCCACGCTTCGAGATGCTCGTCCTCTGCTGGAAGCCGGGGCAGAACTCCCGGATCCACGACCACATGGAGTCGTTCTCGGTCGTGAAGGTGATCCGGGGCACGCTCACGAACCACCTCTACGAGCGCCTCGACGACGGGAGGCGCCCGGAGTATTGCGACGTGCGTGAGACCCGCGCCGATGTCCTCGGCCCGGGCGAGTATGCGCCGCTCGACTGGGGCGGGATCCACATGATGGAGAACGATCCCCGCTCGGGCGAGAACCTCGTGACGCTCCACTTCTATGCCGAGCCGCTCCGCGATATCCACCTCTTCGACGCCGAGCATCACAAGGTCGAGGTGAAGCGGATGCGCTACTCGCTCGAGGACCGGATCTAAGGGGCAGGACGCCCCACATAAGCTTCCGGAGAGCATCGGCAAGCTTCCGGAGAGCATCGGCAAGCTTCCGGAGAGGGTCGGCAAGCTTCCGGAGAGGGTCGGCTAGCTTCCGGAGAGGGTCGGCTAGCTGCCGGAGAGGGTCGGCTAGCTTCCGGAGAGGGTCGGCTAGCTTCCGGAGAGGGTCGGCTAGCTTCCGGAGAGGGTCGGCTAGCTTCCGGAGAGGGTCGGCTAGCTTCCGGAGGGCGTCGGCAAGCTTCCGGAGAGGGTCGGCAAGCTTCCGGAGGGCGTCGGCAAGCTTCCGGAGGGCGTCGGCAAGCTTCCGGGAAGCCCCGGCGGACCGCCGGAGCCTCCACTGAAGACAGTTAAACGCAGAGCGCGCTGAGGTCTTGCCGCAGAGGGCCGCAGAGAGCCCCTCGGCGTTCCTCTGCGGCTAGTGCTTTGCGAGCTCTGCGTTTAACTCGTCCGCTAGAACTTGCGCTCGGCAAGCTTCCGGAAGGCCCTGGCAGGCTGCCGGGAAGCCCCGGCGGACCGCCGGAGCCTCCACTGAAGACAGTTAAACGCAGAGCGCGCTGAGGTCTTGCCACAGAGGGCCGCAGAGAACCCCTCGGCGTTCCTCTGCGGCTAGTGCTTTGCGAGCTCTGCGTTTAACTCGTCCGCTAGAACTTGCGCGTCGGCGGCTCGGGCTTCTTGTCGTCGTCCTTCTTCGGCTCGGGGGCGTTCGGCTCGTCCGAGGCCGGGTGGACGACGAGAGTCTCCTTCTTCGCCTTGCGGATGATCTCGACCTTGGCGTCCTTCTCGCCGAGACCCTTGAGGTCATCGGGCCCGCGCACGGCCTTGCCGTCGATCGAGAGGACCACGTCGAACTGCTTGATCCCCGCCTTCCAGGCGGCGCCGTTCGGCGTGATCTCGTCCATGAGGAGCCCGCCGGAGGTGGGCGTGAGGTCGAGCTGCGCCTGGAGCGCGGCCGAGGGCGGATTCCCGACGAAGCCGAGCTTCGTCTCGGTCGTCGTCTTCGAGCGCGTCTGGAACTGGAAGACGCGGACGCCGCCATTACCCCGGTTGTCGCGCGGACGCTGGAGCTCCTTCTCGAACTCCTTGTCCATGCCCTCCATCTGCTTGCGGAGCATGTCGAAGATCTTGGGCATTTCCTTGAAGGCCGGGTTGTCCTGGCCCTCGAACATCTTGAAGAACTGCTCGAACTCCTTGTCGTCCCCGTTGGGCATGCGGGGCATGATCGGCTTCAAGCGGCGCTCGGGGGGCATGGGAGGCCCCTCGCGCTCCTGGTCCTTCGGCTGATCTTCGCCCGTCCCCTTCTTGATCGAGAGGATCGCCTCGTGGGCGCGGGCGCGGACCTCGGCGTCCTGCGACTCCTTCTCCGCCTTCTCGAGGGCGGGGAGGGCCTTCTTGCCGAGGGCCTCGAGCTTCTTCTGGGCCTCGTCGCGCTTCTTGAAGTCATCGGCGCCGAGGTCCGTGACGAGCTTGTCCACGTCCTGGGTCTTGCTGCTCTCGTCCTGGGCGAACGCGCGCGCGCAGGGCGTCGCGAGAGACAGGCCAAGGGTCAAGAGGATCGCGTTTCGCATTACTTCTTCTCCTCGGGAGACTTACCGTCCACGTGTCCCTCTAGTGTCACGGAGACGGTCAGGGTTTCCTTCCCCCGGAGCAGCTCGAGCTTCACGGTCGTCCCGACGGCGGTGCCGCGGACGAGGTGCTGGAGCTCGCGCGTGCTCTTCACAGGGTCATTGTTCCACTTGGTGACGACGTCGCGAGCCTGAAGGTTGGCCTTCTCGGCCGGGCTGCCGGGCTTGACGCCCGTGATGACGACGCCCTTGTCGCGCTCCATGCCCATCTCTTCGCGGACCCGCTCGTCCTCGAGCATGCCCACGTCGACCCCGAGCCAGGGACGGCCCGGGTTCGTGCGGATCCGCTCGACCGCCTTGGCGATCGTGTCGACCGGGATCGCGAAGCTCACGTTCTGCGCGAAGAGCTGGGAGACGTTGTCGAACTGGGGCCGGAGCATCTCCATGAGGGCCCCGAAGTCCGGCATCTCGCCGCCCTTCTCGCCCTTCTTCTGGAGGCCCTCGAGGATCCGCCGCATCTGACGATCCGAGGGCGGCCGGCCGGCGCCCTCGGGCCGGCGGAGCGAGCTCGAGAGCACGCCCACGAGCCGCCCGCGCGAGTCGGCGAGGAGGCCGCCCGGGTCGCCCGGGTTCACCGCGAGCGTGACCTGGATCGCGTCCTTCGTCGTGACGGTCCCGCGGCGCACCGTGCGGCCCGTGCCGGCGACGTGCCCGAAGGCGACCGAGTGCCGGAGGCCGACCGGGTTCCCGACCGCGATGCAGAAGCTGCCGGGGCGGAGCTTCTCGACCGGGCCGTGCTCGAGCGCGACGAGGCCCTTGGGCATGGACTCGAGCTTGAGGATGCAGAGGCCCGTCTCGTCGTCGGAGCCGGCGAACCTGGCCTTGACCGCCTCACCCTCGAAGGGAGAGACGAGGATCTCGTTCGCGCTGTCGAGGTCGCGGCCGATCGCCACGATCGTCCCCGAGTTGTCCCACGCGACGCCCGAGAAGAGGACGGACCGCTCGGCGTCGTGGTCGCGCTCGCCCCCGTGCCGCACCTCGATCGCGACGACGCCCGGACGGACCTTCTCGGCCACGTCGAGGAACGCGTCCTCGAAGTCGGCGAGCGTGATCCTCGGCTTCTTGGGCTCGTCCTTCGAGGCGGTGCCGTCCTGGGCGCGCGCGAGCGGCGCGACGAGCGCGAGGAGCAAGACGAGCGTGGCGGTTCTGGACATGCGTCTCCCTGTCTAGAAGCTCAGCGAGCGGTCTTCGTCGCCGCCCTTCGGCGCCGGGTGAGCGGCGGGAGGGGCAGCGTAGGTCTTGCTCGGAGTCTGCGGCACCTCGGCCTCCTCGTCGAGCGGGACGAGCTCGACCGAGTCGGCGAGGCGGTAGGGCGTGGCGCCCTCGCTGTCGAAGAAGTTCCGGTGCCCGAAGCCGTGAGCCCGGACGCGCGGAGCCTGGGTCGGCTGCGTCAACGGCGCCGGCGTCTCGACGGGCTTGTTGAGCGCGACGTTGTTGTCGTCGCCCTTCTGGATCGGGCGCGGAGCGTTGTTGCCCGAGCGGAGGGCGAGGAGACCGAGGCCGAGGACGAGCGCGGCCGCCGCCGCCGCGTAGAGCGGCCGGCGCGGGAACGCCACGATCTGCGCTGCCCCGGCCGTCTGGGCGGGGCTCTCGTGGAGCTTCGCCTGGATCCCCGCGTAGAGGCTCACGCGTCCGCGGCCCTCGCGCGCCCGCGCGAAGACGGCCGACTGCGCGGCGTAGACACCCAGCTCGGCCGCGCACGGAGCGCAACCGGTGATGTGCTCGCGCACGAGCGTGGCCTCGGACGCCTCGAGGTCGTCCGGGAAGAGAGGAATGAGGTCGCGGACCTGTTCACAAGAGCTCATGGCCGTGCTCCGTAGATTCGTTCCCAGGCTTCGCGGAACATCTGCCGCGCCTTGTGGAGGCGCCAGCGGACGGTCGCGTGCGTCGCGTCGGACATGTCGGCGACCTCTTTGCCGTCGTAGCCTTCGAGGTCGCGCAGCACGATGACCGACCGGTATTTCTCGGGCAGCTCGGCGAGGACGCGCGCCACGCGGCGCTGCAGCTCGTCGTGCTCGACCGCGGCGCTCGGCGACACCGAGCGGCCCTCGATCTGCCCCTCGCCGTTCTCCCCCAGGTCCTCGAGCGAGAGGCGCGTGCGCTTCTTCCGGCGCCTCAGGTGGTCGATGCTGAGGTTGACGACGATCTGATAGAACCAGGTGTAGAAGCGGAGGTTGGGGTCGAAACGGTCGACCGACCGGAAGACCCTGATGAAGGCGTCCTGGGCCACGTCGCGGGCGTCGTCGGCGTGACCGATCATGCCCTTCGCGATCCAGTAAGCCCGGTCCTCGTAGCGCTCGACGAGCAGCCGGAACGCGCGCTCCCGTTCTTCCTCGGATCCGGGGCGCGCGCCCTGGCAGATCGTGACGAGCGCTTCGTCCGTCTCTCCCCCGGCGACGGGGGGAGAGGCCGGGACGATCTGCTTGGTCGGTTCGGGGCGTGAGGGCGTGTTCGCCAAGTGGATCACCCGGCGACGGGGGAGAGCCCGAGGCGCAACCGGCGCCAGAACTCCAAGTCCCACCGTCACATCACCCTCACTCTAGCAGTCTCCGTTCAACGACGCTCAGTAAAGCTTGCCCTTGTGGAGGTGCTCCTCGGGCTGCTGCTTCTGCTCGTGGTGCTGCTCCTTCTTCTCGCCCTCCTTCTTGGGGAAGAGCTTCTGGAGCTGATTGCCGTTGTTCCCGAGGAGCTTCTGGAGCTTCTGGCCCTGCTCGCCCTGGAGGAAGCCCTCCGCCTTGCGGACGCGCGACTCGAGCTGCTTCTCGAACTTCTTGCCCTCGGAGGAGCCGAGGAACTCGCCGGCGATCTCCATGAACCGCGGCATGTCCTCGGGAGAGACGGCCTCCTGGAGCTTCTCCATCATCTTCTGCTGATCGCGGAGGTCCTCGGCGTCGAAGTGGATCCGGCCGAGCGTCCGGCGGATCATCTGGTAGTCCTCGGGCTTGAGCGTCTGCTGGAGCTTCCGCATGCCGTCCATCACGTCGCGGAGGTTCTCCATGGGATTGTTGAGGTCCTCGTCGCGGTCACGACGACGGTCGTCGCCGCCGCCGCGACGGCGCTCGCCGCCGCGGTCCTCGCGCCGGTCGTCGCGACGGTCATCGCGACGCTCGCCGCGCTCGCCGCCGCGCTCGCCGAGGCGCTCGCGCATCCGCTCCATGAAGTCGCGCGGGTTGAAGTCGTCGCCGAACTGCTCGCGCATCCGCTCCATGAACCGCTCGGGGTTGAAGTCGTTGCCGAACCGGTCGCGGAGCTGCTCCAGGAACCGCTCGGGGTTGAAGTCCCGACCGCGCTCGCCGCCACGGCCGCGCTCGTCGCCACGGCCGCGCTCGTCGCCACGGCCGCGCTCGTCGCCACGGCGCGGAGCCGGACGCGACTCACGGCGATCGTCGCCGCCACGACGCGGCTCGGCGCGCCAGCCCCACGGAGTCTCCTGCCAGCGGCGGTCGTCGCCACGGCCGCGCTCGTTGCCGCGCTCGTCGTTGCGGGGGGCGGGACGCGCCTGGCGACGCGGCGCCGGACGCTGCTCCTCGCGGGGCCCGCGACGCTCCTCGCCGCGAGGCGCCTCGAAGCGGAACCCTTCGCGACGCTCGCCGCCGTCGAGCCGGCGCTCGAGGCGCTCGAGAGCCTGCGTCAGGCGCTCGAGGCTCCGCTCGATCCGATCGAGCCTCTCCTCGGGACCCGCGGGCCGCCGGCGGTCGTCACGCTCGAAGCGACGCTCTTCTTCCTCGAAGCGGCCAGGACCGCGCTCGCCGGGGCCCGGAGGCCCGCGACGCTCGCCGCGCTCGCCGCCGCCCTGAGGCCCGCGACGCTCGCCGCGCTCGCCGCCGCCCTGAGGCCCGCGACGCTCGCCGCGCTCGCCGCCGCGGCCGCCGCGACGATCGTCGTCGTCGTCGGCCCGCTTCTCGGCTTCCTTCTTGGCCTTCTGCTCGGCCTTCTCGGCTTCCTTCTTGGCCTTCTCGGCTTCCTTCTGGGCCTTCTTCTCGGCCTTGTCGCCCTTGTCTTCGCTCTTCTCGCCCTGGAGCTCGCCGCGCATCTTCTCGAGCGCCGCCTTGCGCTCCTCGGGCGACTTGTCCTTGAGCGCCTTCAGCTTCTCGGCGCCACCCTTCTTGAAGAAGCCCTCGATCTGGGGCATGAAGGGCCGGAGCTGCTCGGCGTCGCGGATGTGGAGCTTCCCGTCGTCGCCGATCTTCACGAACATCTGGAGCATGCGCTCGGCCTGCTTGGCGTCGACCGGGAGATCGTCCTGGAACTCCTTGCGGATATGGACCTTCTTGTCCTCGTCCACGAGGAGGATCTCGTTCAGGTTCTTCTCGATCTCTTTGACCTGGTTCTCGAACTTCTTGTCGTCGTCGTCCTTGACCGGGACGGTGTCGTCGTGCGTCTGCGCGATCGCGGGACGACCGGCCGAAAGGAGAGCGATGAGCGCCCCCGCTCCGATCGTCGTCACACTAAAGAACTTGCGTCCAAGAAGCGTGGGTCGCATGTCGTCTCCCCTTGTTTTAGGAAGCCCCAACTAGCCCGGAACTCAAGCGGCTCCGGTGACATATACGAGCCCCCTCAACGAGTGTTGGAGGGGAGACGCGATTCTAACCCGACGCTAAAGCCTCTAGCGGGCGACGAGTGTGAGGGTCGTCGTCGCTTCGCGTCCCTCGCGGAGATAGACGATCGTGATCTTGTCGCCGGCCGCGTGGTCGGACAGGACAGAGAGGAAGTCCTTGATACTCTTGACGCTATGACCGTCCATCTTCACGATCACGTCGTTCGCCTGGAGGCCCGCCTTCTGGGCCGGACCATCGGAGACGACGCCTTCGATGCGGACTCCCCCGTCGAGCGAGGGTGAGATCTCGGGCTCGTCCTGGGGGAGGCCGATCCCCATGAGCCCGGGCTGGATGTCGTCGCCCGCCCTCAGGCGGTCCTCGACGGTCAGGATCCTCGCCACGGGCACGACGAAGCCGACGCCCGAGTCGTCGCCCAGCTTCCGGTCGACGAGCACCGGGACGCCGACGAGCCTCCCCTCGAGGTCCACGACCGCGCCGCCCGCGTTCGCCCCGTCGATCCCGCAGTCCACCTGGAGCGCGCGCCCCTCGAAGCGCCCCGTCGCCGAGACGATCCCGAAGGTCGCGTTCGGCTTCGCTCCGTAGGTCGCGCCGAGCGCGAGGAGGAAGCTCCCCGCCTCGGGCAACGCGGGAGCGCGCGGCGCCGGCACGAGTCCGCCGTCCTCGACCTCGAGCGCGACGACGCGGAGGCGCGAGTCGCGCCCCCGGACGTGAGCCTTGTGGAGCTTCCCGGCCGGGTCCTCGAGGACGAGGTCGTCCACGCCCGTGATCGCGATCGAGACGGCATCCATGACGGCGAAGTCGCGCTCGAGCGCGACCGCCGAGCGCGTCTTGCGCGCCATGTCGGCCGCCGGCCCCGCCGGCCTCACCTTGAGGAGCGAGGGAGCGATCCGCTCGATCGCCCTGGGGAGAGTGCGGTCGAGGGCGCGCGCCTCCTCGGGGGGTTTGTCCTGGGCGTGGAGGGCGTGCATCGTCCGGCGCGCGACTCCGTGGGAGACGAGGAGGAGGAGGACAAGGACGATCGCGAAGCGCCTCATTCGCGACCTCCCAGGACGACCTCGACCGAGACCTTCGTGCCCTCGCGCTCGAGCTCGAGCGTCACCTTGTTCCCGGGCCGCTTCTCGGCGAGCGCCTTCTTGAGGTCCTCCTTGGTCTTGAGCGCCGTCCCGTCGAACGAGACGAGGCGGTCGCCCTCCTTGACGCCCGCCTTCTCGGCGCACGCCTGCGGGATCACGCGGGCCACGACGAGCTCGGGCCCCGCCGAGAGGAAGAGCCCGAGCGACGCGGCGCGGCCTCCCTTGCCGAGGCGCTCGAGCTCGGGCGCGATCGCGTCGATCGGGATCGCGTAGCCGAGCATGGCCATGGAGCGCCGGTCGCGCGCCAGCGGCGCGAGGACGCCGAGGACCCGCCCGTCGAGGTCGACGAGCGGACCGCCCTCGTTGCCCGGATTCACGGCGGCGTCCACGGCGATCACGTTCCCCTCGAAGACCGCCTCGCGCGCATCGAGAGGTCCGACCGAGCGCACGACGCCGAGCGACGACGAGGGCCGCGAGTCGCGCGCGACGCCGAAGGGGTTCCCGAACGTGAGGACGAGCCGGCCGGGAACCAGATCGCTCGCCGTCCCGAGCTCGAGCGCCGGGAGCGGCTCGCTCCCGGGATCGGCCTTGACGAGAGCCACGTCGAGCTTCGTGTCGGTCGCGACGAGCTCCGCGGGGAGGCGCCGTCCGTTCCCCGTCAGGACCTCGATCCTCGGCAGATCGAAGGCGACGAGCGATGCGTGCGTGAGGATCAGGCCGTCGGCGCGGATCACGATCCCGGCGCCGCCCTCGCGCGGCTCGGTCGAGGGGTCGCGGAAGAAGCGGCGCTCGGGCCTCGGCTCCTGCGCCCGGCCGTCCACCTGGAGCCGCACGACCGAGGGCGCCACGCGCTCGACCATCTTCCTGAGCGTCTCCTCGAGCGGGACCGCGGCCTCGGGCTCGTAGGCGCGCCCCGAGCGGAGGAGTCCCGAGCCGACGCCCACGAGCACGGCGAGCGTCGCGACGACTCTCCGGTTCTTCATCCCGGCCTCCGCCCGAGCCGGGCCATCACTTCGATGCGCCTCCCGTCGCGCTCGACGAGGAGCTTCACCTCGGAGCCCGCCGGCAGGACCGAGAGGATGTTCTCGAGCCGCACCGGCTGATCGACCTCCCGGTCGTTCGCCTTGACGATCCGGTCGCCGCGCTTGAGCCCCGCGCGATCGGCGGGCGCTCCGGGGAGGACGCCCAGGATCTCGACGCCTCCCTTGCCGTCGCCGTCCGTCTCGCCGCGGAACCGGACCCCGAGGTACCCATGGGCGACCTCCGCGCCGACCTTCAAGTCGCCGAGGATGAGCTTCACCTGGTCGATCGGGACGGCGAAGCCGACGCCCACGTTCTTCTTCTCGGTGCCGCGGATCGAGATCCGGCCCGTGATCCCGACCACGTTCCCCTTCATGTCGAAGAGGGGGCCGCCCGAGTTGCCCGGGTTCACGGCGGCGTCGATCTGGATCGCGTCGCCGTAGACCTTCTCGCCGCCCTGGAAGCGGTGGAGTCCGGACACGATCCCGAGCGTCGCCGCCGGCTCGTGGTCGTCGTGCGCGAGCCCGAAGGGGTTTCCGAGGGCGAGGACGAGGTCGCCCTCGCGGAGCTTGTCCGAGTCGCCGAGGGTCGCGAACGGGAGGTCCTTCCCCTTCACCTTGATCACGGCTATGTCGCCCACGCGGTCGCGGCCGGTGACCTCGCCGTGGAGGGTGCGTCCGTCGCGCAGGCCGACCTGGACGCGGTCCTCTCCGAGCGTCACGTGGTCGTTCGTGAGGACGAAGCCGTCCGCGGTGAACAGGACGCCGGAGCCGCCGCTCGTGACCGGCTTGGGCGCGGCGCCCTCGGTGCGCTGCTCGCGCTGCTCGGCCGAGATCGTGACGACGGCGTCGCGCACCTTCGCGACGGCGCTCTCGACCCTCGCCTCGAGCGCCCGCGCGCGCGCGAGGTCCTGGCCTTCTTCCTTCCCCTCGCCCAGCGCGAAGGCCGCGGCGGCCAATACGGCCACGGCGGTGAGAGCCCGCTTCATGGGAGGCACTCTAGAGTCGGTCGGCGAGCAGGACAATGGGGAGCGAGTTTGCCGGTTTTCGACCCCCTCGCTCGTAGATGATGCGAGAGGGACCCTTGGCCGACCCCGCCGCCTGCGAGGAGATCCGCTCCCTCCTCGCCATCCGCTCGCTCGACGTCCTCGAGGACGAGGAGCGCGCGCACCTCGACGCCCACCTCGCGACCTGCGCAACGTGCCGCCGCGACGCGGCTTCCCTCGAGGAGGCGTGCCGCGTCGTCGGCGCGATCGGGGGGAGCCGTCGCGCTCCGCCCGCTCACCTCTGGCAGGGGATCGCGAGCGCCCTCGACAAGCCCCTCGAGGACGAGCTCGACGCGGCGCGGGCCGTCTCGGCGATCCGGATCGCCCTCGACTGCAGCTACTGCCGCGACGCCCTCACCCGCGAGGAGGCCGTCTACTGCGCTTCGTGCCTCGCGCCCCATCACGAGGAGTGCTTCCGCGAGCACCGGCGCTGCAGCACCTACGGGTGCGACGAGACGCGCACCGTCCGGCCGCAGCCTTCCGTCGTCGAGTCGGCTCCGCGCGTCGCGAGGCCGAGACGGCGCTTTCCCTTGCCGGTCGCGATCGCCGGGGCGGTGGCCCTCTGCGGCGGATCGCTCGCGGTCGGCGTCCGCGCCGCCCGGACGGCGCACGAGCCGCCGCCCCGCCCGGCGAGCGCCCCCACGCCGACTCCCGTCCCCAAGCCAGCTCTCGCTCACGTCGCGCCCGAGCTCGGTGGGCTCGTTTTCCCGGACAAGGTCGTCCTCGCCTACACGCCCTCCGAGCGCAACTTCGGCGTGACCGCATCGAGCGTGCGCCTCGAGCGCCGCGTCGGCGACGACTCGTCGTGGGAGCGTCCGCAGGTCACGGAGGAAGGAGACCGGCGCGCGATGCGGTTCACCGACGCGGCTCCCGTCGCCTCGGCGACCTCGTCCTCCTCGAGCGCGAGCTCAGGCGGCGAGGGATCGTCGGCTGACGCCCGCACGGAAGGTCGCTCAGCGGGAGCGCCGGTCGAGGTAGGACTTCCTGAGCGCGGCGAGCGCGGTGAGCGCGCGGCCCTTGATCGTGGCGAGGGGCTCGCCGGCCCGCGCGATGACGAGGGCGCGGTGCGGCGAGGGCCGCGCCGCCTTCGCGCCCGTCTTCGACGACTTCACCTGAAGGTAGAGGTCTCCCACGTCGGAAGCGACGACGACGTCGATCCCTCGGTGGTCCTCCTCGTTCGTCGCCATGCGAGCCGACTCGAGCCACTCGGGCCGCGCCCCCTCGAGGAGGGCCTGGAGGACGCGGCGCTCGTTGTCGCGCCCGCGCCGGCGCGCGGCGGTGCCCATGAGCTCGAGAGCGCGCTGCCCCTTCTTCACGTCCGGAGTCTACGCGCCGCAGGTGAAGTAACGTCGCGAGCGGGCTGCATGCCTTTCTTCTTCGCCATGGGCCAACGTATTAGCATGGCGGCATGCCCAAGCTCGTCGTCCTCGAGGGGCCCAACCGGGGCGCCGTCCTCCGCGTCCTCCCGGACCGGAACCGGATCGGACGCGACGCCGACCTCGAGCTCTCGGTGCCGGACGAGGGCGTCTCGCGACTCCACGCCGAGGTGTCGCTCGACGGCGCGAGCTATCGCCTGCGCGACCACGGCAGCAAGAACGGCACCTACTTGAACGGGATCCGGCTCCAGGGGACCGCCGAGCTCTCCCATCAAGATGAGCTGAGAGTCGGCGGGACGGTCCTCCTCTTCCTCACCGACGACGAGGAGCCTCCGAGCGTTCGCGGAGGCGAGACGCGCCTGATCGCCGAGGAGCCGCGACCAGCTCGACGGCGCGAGACCGCGCGCCCCCGCTACCTCCTCGGCGAGAGCGAAGCCACGAAGCGCCTCTCGGCGATCGTCGAGCGGTGCGCGCCGCTCGACTCGACCGTCCTCGTCACGGGCGAGAGCGGGACCGGCAAGGAGCTCGTGGCCGAGGGACTCCACCGGCTCTCGCCGCGCCGGAAGGCAGGGCCCTTCGTCGCCCTCAACGCCGCGACGCTCGAGCCCCGGCTCCTCGAGAGCGAGCTCTTCGGCCACGAGCGCGGCGCCTTCACGGGCGCCGTCGCCCGGAAGCTCGGCAAGCTCGAGCTCGCGAAGGGCGGGACCATCTTCCTCGACGAGGTCGGCGAGATGCCGCTCGAAGCGCAGGCGAAGCTCCTCCGCGTCCTCGAGAAGCGCGAGTTCCAGCGCGTCGGCGGCAACGAGACGCTGGCCACGGATGCGCGCGTCGTCGCCGCGACGAACAGGGACCTCGCGGCGCTGGCGAAGGAGGGGCGGTTCCGGGACGACCTCCGCTTCCGGCTCGAGGTCGTCGAGATCCGGATCGCACCCCTCCGGGAGCGCAAGGAAGACGTGCGCCCCCTCGTCGAGCACTTCACGTCCGAGCTCCGCGAGAAGATCGGCTCGCGCGCGCGCCGCTTCTCGGAGGCGGCGCTCGCGCGCCTCGAGAAGCACCCGTTCCCGGGGAACGTCCGCGAGCTCAGGAACACCGTCGAGCGCTGCCTCATCTTCGCCGAGGGCGAGGAGATCCAGGAGAGCGAGCTCCGGCTCGCCGCGGCCGCCCCGGGCGACGAGATCGTCACGCTCGAGGAGGTCGAGAAGCGGCACATAGCGCGCGCCCTGGCAGCGTTCGGCGGGAACAAGACGAAGGTCGCCGAGCTGCTCGGGATCGACCGCACGACCCTCTATGCGAAGATCAAGCGCCATGGGCTGTAAGGCGTGAGCCTCGCCGCGGGGACGGCGATCGGCCGCTTCAAGGTCCTCGGCCTCATCGGCCGGGGCGGCATGGGCGAGGTCTACGTCGCCGAGGAGCTCTCGAGCGGCACGCGCGTCGCGCTCAAGGTGCTCGCGCCGGGGGCAGGCGTCACGAACGAGAGCACGCAGCGCTTCGAGCGCGAGCGCGAGCTCCTGGCGCGCGTCTCGCACCCGGGCGTCGTCCGCGCCCTCGGCCCGCTCGAGGAAGACGACGCGACCGGCCTCGCCCACTTCCCCATGGAGCTCGTGCTCGGGAAGAGCCTCGCCGACCTCCTCGCCGAGCACGGCCGCTTCGCGGTCGTCGAGGCCGTGCGCGTCCTCGCCGCCGTCGCGGCCGCGCTCGAGGCGACGCACGAGCGTGGGATCGTCCACCGCGACGTGAAGCCCTCGAACATCCTCATCGCGCGGGGCGGCGAGGTGCGCCTCTCCGACTTCGGCCTCGCGCGCGCCCTCGACTCGTCGCGCTTCACCGCCACGGGGAGCGCGCTCGGGACGCCGACCTACATGTCGCCCGAGCAGTGCGCGGCGAAGGAGTCGGGACCCGAGGCCGACCTCTACGCGCTCGGCGTCGTCGCGCACGAGCTCCTCGCGGGCACGCCTCCCTTCAAGGCCGAGAGCCCCGTCGCTCTGCTCCGGCTCCACATCGAGACCGCGCCCAAGCCCCTGCGGACGCTCCGGCCCGAGGTCCCCGAGAAGCTCGAGGCGCTCGTGCTTCGCCTGTTGTCGAAGGACCCCGCCGCGCGCGGACCCGAGCCCCGCGCGGAGCTCGCAGCCCTCCACGAGGAGCTCACCCACGGGAGCGCCGAGTTCGTGAGGAAGGTCACGGCCTCGATCGACCGCGACACGGTCAGCGTCGCCGCGCTCGTCGCTCCCCGGAGCCCGAAGAGAGCTTCCCTCTCGTTCGCCGTCGTCCCCGCGGTCGCGTTGCTCGCGGTCGGCGCCGTCCTCCTCACCCAGAGGGCTCCGGCGCCTCCGGTGCCGCGGGCGACGCTCGTCCTCCGCGACGGCGGGACGCTCACGGGCG
>Ga0070738_10003112_pt1 | contig 22779 bp, 14 predicted proteins | sample Coa_R2_2_FD_66446 | JGI IMG/M metagenome (GOLD analysis project Ga0070738, IMG submission 66446) | Surface soil microbial communities from Centralia Pennsylvania, which are recovering from an underground coalmine fire - Coalmine... | ecosystem: Environmental > Terrestrial > Soil > Unclassified ... | reverse complement strand
GACTCCTCGTTGATTTGCTTGAAGCGGTCGATGTCGATGCTAAGGATCGCCGGGCGTATCCGGCTGTCGGTTTGCGCGAGCGCCAGGGCCGCGTCGAGGCGGTCGAAGAAAAGCTCCCGGTTGGGAAGCCCTGTCAGATTGTCGTGCACGGCATCATGGAGGAGCCGCTCTTCGGCGATTTTTGCCTCGGTAATGTCGCCAAGGGTGCCGACGACGCGGACGACATCGCCATCGGCTCCAACCACGGGACGTGCCTTCATCCGGAACCAATAATAATCGGCACCAGCACCGCGCAAACGGAACTCCTGATTGATGCGCCCGCGTCTTTGCTCGATTATAGTGTCGAGACAGGCACGGAAACGGTCTCTCTCGCTGGGATGCACGATGCCGAGCCATGCGGCGGCCGGGCCTTGGAGCGCCCCGCGGGCAAGGCCTAATTGCGCCTCAATCTCGGGACTGACATAGACGAGGTCGGCTACCACGTCCCAATCGAAAATCGTATCGCCGCTGCCGGTCAGGGCGAGCGCCTTGCGTTCGGCGTCGGCCACGCCGCCGCCGGGCGCGCTGCCCGCAAATGCGTTTTGCATGATCGTGAAACCGATCAGCATGACAATGAGCACAAGGCCGCCGATCAGGGCCGGCGAGACAAGGTCGTTGGTCAATGTTCCGGTGATCGTGAAGGCTGCGCCGATGACCCAGACCAGCAGCAGGAACCAGGCCGGAATCAGCATGATTGCCCTGTCATAGCCATGCGTTGCGAGATAGAGCACAAGGATGAAGCCGGCGCCCGCGATCGTGGCGAGCGAGATTCGGGCAACGCCCGCGGCAACGGGAGCGTCATAGAGGGCAAGACCAGCAAGCGCGGCAAGAAAAACCAGCCAAACCGCTGCCACATGCGAAGCCCGGACATGCCAGCGGTTGAGCTTGAGATAGGCAAAAAGAAAAACCAGCAGCGTTGCCGAGAGGGTGGTTTCAATGCAGGCACGCCAGAAGCGGTCGGATTGACCCTCTGTGCCAAAAATCCTGTCCCAAAAACCGAAGTCGATGCAGACATAAGCGAGTACCGTCCAGGCGAGCGCGGCCGCAGCGGGAAAGATCACCGCGCCCTTGACGACGAAGACGATGGTGAGAAAAAGCGCAAGCAGTCCGGCAACACCGATGACGATGCCCTTATAAAGGGCAAGGCTCGTCATTTTGTCTTTGTAGGCGTCCGGATCCCAGAGATAGAGCTGGGGAATGCTGGGGGTGCGCAGCTCGGCCACATAAGTGACGGTCGTGCCGGGATCGAGGGTCAGGCGGAAGACATCGGCATCGGGGCTTTCATCCCGTTCGATTGGAAAGCCCTGGCTCGCAGTGATCGCGGAAATGCGTGATGCGCCGAGATCGGGCCAGATCACCCCGGAACCGACCAGCCGGAAATGCGGCGCCACCAGCAGCCTCTCGATCTGTTCGCTGGTATCGTTGGTGAGCGCAAAAACGATCCAGTCCGGGCGCGTTCCCTCGTCCCGGGCGCGCACCTCGATGCGGCGGACGATGCCGTCCGAGCCGGGCGCGGTCGAGACGAGGAGACGGTCACTGTCGGAATGATAGGTTTCAAAAGCCTTGGTGAGGTCGATGGCCTGTGCTTCGAGCGGCACGCGCACCGATTCGATCGCCTTGGCAGGAGAGAGCCCGGCCATGGCTGCCATGAGCAAAAAAACAAGCCGCAAAGACTGCACTAGACTCGACAAGAATTTCTTTTCCCGTCCGTAGGACTTCCTCTGTGAAACGAGGCGCATTGCCTCAATAGAGCATTTTTAGCTTTTTCGATATCGGCGCGCTCCTCTTGTGGCTGGGCGTGCTTCAGGGCCTCGGCTTGGGCCGCTCTTGCTGTGTTTGGCGCATGATCTTGTCCAAAAAGCAGACGGGCTTCGAGAAGGCCCCCACCTCAGCCAGGGGGAGATTGGTAAGACCGATGGGATGCCGCGGCAAGAGGGGCGTGTAATTAATGCCCGCTCCGAAGGGATCATCTGGCCGGCAATTCGCCGATGGATATTGGCTTCAGCCTTCGAATTGCTGCCCAAGATATAGAGCAGGCGCTTTTCCGGGCAGGCTCGATCTCAAGCGTTTAACATGTTGTCTGGATGCCTCTCGCGCCCGCGGCTCATGCTTTGCTGTTGCCGTCTTCTCACGCGCCGCTATGTGTCATTTTCCGAGACTTCGGGTCTTTCTATCAATTATAAGATATTTTCAATTTTCAGATGTCAAATAAGGCAAATGGTAAATTCTGACAATCGTTTCATGGCCTCTCATGCAGGTGATTGGCCTGCGCCCGCATGTTATCCGAAATGCAAGGGCGGCGCCGCGTCTTCTCACGGCGAAGCCCCGAATATCGAAGCCGCGAGACGGCGTGACGCAACTTGCACCGGCTCCCGGGGCGGCCGCCAGCCTAACATTGCCACAATGACTCTTTTGGTGGGCAATGGGCATGTCAAATTTGGCCCTGTTATCTCATAATCTATGCAACCAAAGAGTGGGGCATGGCTGAAGAAGATCTCCGCCGCGGACTCAAAGAGCGGCACGTCCGAATGATTGCCATCGGCGGAACGATCGGTGTCGGCCTGTTTCTCGGTTCGGCTACGGCGATCCAGAAGGCAGGCCCGGGATTGGTTGTGTCCTATGCCATTGGCGGATTGGCCATGTTTTTCATCATGCGTGCCCTTGGCGAGCTGCTGCTCTATCGGCCAGTGTCTGGCTCCTTTGCGAGCTATGCCGAAGAGTTCTCCGGGCCTTGGGCCGGGTTCACGACGGGTTGGTCCTATTGGTTTATGTGGGTGGCCATCGGCATGGCGGAGATCACTGCCGTAGGCGTCTACGTTCATGACTGGTTTCCCGGAATCCCCCAGTGGGTTCCGGCCTTGATAACCTTGGGCCTGCTGTTCATTGCAAACCTGATCACGGTTAAAGCTTTCGGAGAAACGGAATTCTGGTTTGCTATGGTCAAGGTTTTAGCCATCGCCGCGGTGATGGTTGCTGGTATGGCAATCATCGTGTTTAAGTTCGGAGATCTCGGAAAGACAGGCAGCTTCTCCAACCTCTGGACACAGGGGGGCTTTTTCCCGTTCGGGGCGCTTGGCGTGTTTTTACCGCTGCAAATGGTTATGTTTGCCTACCAGGGCTTGGAATTGATTGGAATTTCCGCGGGCGAAACCGTCAATCCGAAGCAGGTGCTTCCCCGCGTGATCAATAGCGTTCTTTATTGGATGCTCGTTCTTTATATCGGCGCTCTGCTGATCATCATGTCTCTCGTCCCCTGGAAGCAATTGAGTCTCGAGACGAGCCCGTTCGTCTTGGTCTTCGAAAAAATGGGGATTCCTTCGGCAGCCGGAATCATCAATTTCGTGGTAATCACAGCTGCCGCATCGTCGTGCAACAGCGGACTCTTCAGCATGGGGCGTATGCTCCACAGCCTGGCCCGGGTTGGGCAGGCCCCGCGGGCATTTGGCAAGGTCAATAAGCAGAGCGTTCCTGCGGCGGGCATTACCGCGTCGGCGATGATCATGCTGATTGGCGTGGTCCTCAACTATCTCGTTCCGGAACGGGTCTTCATCTGTGTGACCAGCATATCTTTAGTAGGAGCGCTGTGGACCTGGGCGCTGATCGTCATTGCCCATCTGGGATACCGCAAGGCGGTTGCGGCTGGCACGGCACACGCGGTTGGCTACCGGATGCCTGGGTCACCGTACACGAATTGGCTAGTGATAGCGTTTCTCATTCTTGTCGCGATGCTCCTCAACCTAAATGAAGACACTCGGGTAGCTCTCTATGTCGCTCCCGTATGGTTCATCATCCTCACTATCGGCTATCAAGCCGTGAAACGCGAGGCCAAGACGCTGTAAGTGATTAAGGAGCCGAGGCCGTGAGCGTATGGTCTCACAATCCCGAACCCGGCCCGGAAACACGCCAAACAATATTCAATTCGGGCGCTGCCGCCTTCATCTTGATGCCGTATGTTACGATATGCGAGCTTGAAGCTCACATGCGCTGTCTCAAGCAGGTCATGGCCGCATCACAGAGCCGCAGGCGGCCTGACCAGACCTGCTTGCTGCGTTTGCCTCTCGCGGCGCTAAGGCGTGAGCACAGCAGGCTCCCAAGGAATCATGCCTTTCACCGCACCCGGCGGCCAGACCGTCCATAATGTTGTGCGTGCTCCTTTACGCTTCTGTTGATGGGGGCGGCTCCTGTGGCGTTATGATTTCTTTCCGTCCCGCTTTCCGGCCTTCTTCGTACCCAGCTGCGTAGCCGGCTTCGTACCCTGCACTTCGGCCAGCTTCGTGTCCTTCCGCTCGGCCAGCTTCGTGTCCTTCTGCATAGCCAGCCTCATGCTCCGCCTTTTGACGAGCCTCGTATGCGCGGCCTTGCAAGCCTATGCCAACCCCGATCCAGCCAGCTCCTGCAAAGACAAGATCAATCCCGAGGAAAAGTCCGAGAATGTAGAGGCTTGACACAGGCCAGTGTATCAGAATGATGAAGCCGAGCAGAAACGTGATCACTCCTGAGAAGACCACCCCGGCCCACGGAGTCCCCTCTTTCATATTGAAGGCCAGTACGATCCGCATGATGCCCGAGGCGATGAGCGACGCTCCAAGAACAAGGGTCAAGAGCGCTGCAGCGAGGAGCGGGTTCTCGAACGTGACGAAACCGGCAAGGATGTACAGCGCGCCGAGCAGGATCCAGAGGAAGAATTTGCCCCAAGTTTTGATCTGGAATGCGTTGATGACCTCGGCGACGCCGGCAATAAGCATCATGATGCCGACCACAAATACACTTACAACGGTTGCCGAGACAACGCTGTAAAGCGCGATCAGGCCCGCCAGAACATAAATGATACCGAGTGCGACGATCCATCCCCACTTGGTGTGCAGTGCATCAAGTCCGGGACGGAGATTGCCAGGTCTCTGGAAATCCGAGCTGCTGATCACGACATTTCCTCCCGCTATAGCTTGTTTCGTTACAGCTTGTTTCGTTTAATTTTTAAATTCTATCACATAAACGTTCTGCTTAGAAAGATCCTAGCCCATGGCGATCGCCTGCTAGGTGTTTAGTCCCGGCATTTGCTGATGCGGAGTGAGTTTGAATCGTTCTGGCTGGGGAGGCCAGCATTTGCAGAAGTCCAGCATTTGCAGATGTATTCGTAAGGCGTGAGGCCCTTGAGGGTCTTCAGGCGCCGAGCGTAGTTGTAGGCATTGATGAAGCCGGCAAGGTGAGCTTCGATCTTATTGTGCCGATCGCAGTGCGCCGGTATCCGAGCAACGGCAGCAGCCGCCTGAAGAGCATCCTACGGTTTTCCATGCTCTGCTGTTGGGGACATTTTACTGAGCATCGCCGTTTTTCTCGCAGCGCCGGCTTGCAAGCGCCTTTTTCATGGCCAATGTTCCCAGTTTATGAGCCATAAGAAAAAGAGCCAGATGCTAATCCCGACAAACGCAAGCAGGATGATAACGAATCGTCGTAGGCTCATTGGCGAGGTCTCGCGTTGCGTTTTTCGCTCACTCAAAACATAACTGATCGGCAAGCTTCGAGATACGCCAAAAACTGCGGCCGGATGGCCTCCGCAAGCAAGGCTTGGCCCTCCGCCGGATGCGGCCATGTAGCGGTACTGGGTTCCCGGCTAGGATGCGGTTGTGACGGGAGCCGCTTCCTGACGGCATCGATGTGCCAAAATGGGGTATTGAACACTACTCGAAGGACACGTCCTTGCGAAAGGTTGCATCATAGGATTTGACTTGGCAAAGAATGTTTTCCAAGCGCATAAAGCGGCCGTGCCGGCGGCTGCCGTTTTCTGCGATGGGCTTCGCAGCGTGCGAGTGTTAGAGTTCTTTGCAACTCAGCTCCTTGCACTGTAGCGATGGAGGCTTACGGAGGGTCTGGAGCCGCGAGATTGGCAAGATCGCGCATCACGTGCGGGTCATTGCGCCGGCCTATTTCAGGCGCAATTAATGCCAATACGGAATCTCCAATACGAAATCTAATGCCAATATGGAATTGCAAGAAAGAAGTGCACTCATTTTATGACGAACTGACAGCACGTTATGACAAACTTACAGCACACGGATTTGTTTTAAAATAAAGGTTTTTTTAGCCTACAAAACAGGTGATCATGGTACAAGTCTCCCGAGTTATTGGGTTGGCAATTTTTTTCGATCCAAATTTCTTACGGCCGCAATTTGATCTGGATCAAGTTTTTATCTTGGGAGCAATCGAGGGCGTACCCGCAAATTCAGAAGGACGGAGCCAATTACGATGGGACACGTGAATCCAGCCGATGGCGTTTTCGAGATGGGTATGGATCTCTTCAACGCTTTTCTGGGATGGCGGGGATTTTAAGACCGCTGGGGATCGCAAGAAACGGCCAAGGCCGGTAACCCTGCCAGGCAGCGGCGCCAGACAGCAAATTGATTTCGCCGCCAAGGCGAGTGAGAGGCATGCGAAGCCGCCCCGCAGGGTGTTAGAGAGCCAAATCGCCGCTCCGGTAAAATACTTCCGCCGCCCTGTATGGGCGCTCCGGAAAAAGACTTGCGCCGCTATGCGATGCGCCGGGCAATTCTGTGCTTGGCCCTTGAGAGGCCGCCGTCATTGTTTTCACGGCGCCCACGCACTTGTGGATCTTTCCAATAATGCCGCTTTCGAGACTCAGCGCGAGGTCAACGTGACACTAAGGGGCAAGAAGGGATTGGTCATTGGCATCGCTAACGATCAGAGTGTGGCCTATGGCTGTGCCGCGGCATTCGTTCGTGCTGGAGCGAGCCTTGCCATCACTTATCTGAACGTGAAGGCCGAACCCTATGTCCGGCCGCTTGCCGAAGACCTCAAATGCCCTATCATCGTCCCCTGCGATGTCCGCGAGCCGGGCCAGCTCGAGGCAGTGTTCGCCCATATCCGCGATAGTTGGGGGCGCCTCGACTTCGTGCTTCATTCCATCGCCTTCGCACCCAAGGAAGATTTACACAGCCGGGTCGTCGACTGTTCGCAGGCTGGGTTTGCACTTGCGATGGATGTGTCGTGTCACTCCTTCATCCGGGTCGCCCGCCTCGCGGAGCCGCTCATGCCGGATGGCGGCTGCCTGCTCACGGTCTCGTTCCAGGGAGCGGGCCGGGTCGTCGAAAATTATAACCTCATGGGGCCGGTCAAGGCGGCTCTCGAAAGCAGTGTCCGTTACATGGCCGCGGAACTCGGGCCAAAGCGCATCCGCGTTCATGCGCTTTCGCCGGGACCATTGAAGACTCGCGCCGCGTCCGGCATCGTACATTTCGATGAACTCCTGGAGCGCACCCGCGCACGGACGCCGGAGCGAATGCTGGCCAGCATTGAGGATGTCGGCAATCTCGCGGTTTTTCTCGCCAGCGACGCAGCGGCGGCGATCACCGGGAACATCGAGTATATCGATGCGGGCTTCCACATCCTGGGCTGAGTCTCGCCATGGCGGCGGGAGGCCCGGGGCCCATTCGTTCTGGAGGCCTTTCCAATCAGCATTTGCAGCAGCGGCGGGCGTGCGGTCAATGCTTTCAACGAAGATCTGGGCTGGGCCAAGACCTTACGCGCCGGAGCCGCAGACTTCTACCTGCGCTGGCAGGACGAACTCAAGCCGCGTGGCTTTCGCCTTGGCGCTTGGGTCCTCCATTTTCCCAGACGGCGTTCGCGGTGGCACCGGCCTTTTTCTCATCTGGGAAGGATGATGCCGGCCGCTCGCCAATCAGGAGGAGCATATCGATGGTAAAACAAGGCTCCAGCTCGATGCCGCAGTCTGGAAGTCTCGGCGTTGCGTTTTTCTGGCCTCTTGCCGCCGCCGCGCAGATGGCGGAACTAGGCCTCGATTTCGTTGCCAAGAACATGGAGTTCCTGGCCGAGGAGGAAAAGATTCATTACGAGCTGCGGCCCAAGCTTGCCACTGCGAACCGCGTGATGCTCGATTTGCGAACCATGGTATTTCGCGACTACTCACACGCCGGCGCGAAAGGCATTGCGACCGTCGTCGACGCGCCTTACGCCGGACACACGGCAATGATCGCCGATTATCACAAGGGCCAAAGCCTGATTGAGACGCTGCTCGCGAATGGTATTGATCGCGTTTACCTCACCGACTGGAAATCCGCAACGGAGGACATGAAGGATCTCGAGATCGACCAGTATCTCGCGGAAATCAATGTCTGTGTGGACGATCTGGGTGGCCGGATCAATCTTGTTGGACTTTGCCAGGGCGGCTGGATGTCGGCGATGTATGCAGCACGCTTTCCGGAGAAGATCGCAAGCCTGGTGCTTGCGGGCTCGCCGATCGACACCGATGCCGGGGACGGCCCGGTCAAACGCATGGCACATGAAACTCCGCTAGCATTCTACGAAGAGCTGGTCGCCGCCGGCGGCGGGCTGATGCGGGGCGCAACCATGCTGCAAGGCTGGAAAAGCATGCACCCGGAAGAACATTACATGAAGGAGCACATCGATCTTTATGAGCACATCGATGATCCAGTATATCTCGCCAAGGAAGAAACGTTCGAGAGATGGTACGAGAACCCGATCGATCTCCCGGGCCGCTGGTACCTTCAGGCGATTTCGCAGCTATTCAAGGAGAACCGGCTCGCGAAGGGGGAGTTCATCGGGCTCGGCCGCCGCTTGTCGCTGAAGGACGTGACCTGCCCCGTCTATCTTCTCGCGGGCGAAGCGGACGATATCACAACGAAGGAGCAGGTCTTTGAAGCCGAGAGACTGCTTGGGACGCCCAAAGATAAAATCGTGAAGGTTTTGGCACCTGGCGGCCATGTCGGCTTGTTCATGGGCTCGCGCACATTGCGTGACTTTTGGCCGCAAATCGCCCGCTGGATCGCCACTCAGGGGGCCGCCTCAAAAAATTAACAGACCCGCTCCAACTACAAAAGGAACTCTAGGATGGCCCGCGAGATCGAGATCGATGTCATGGTGCTTGGCGGTGGCGGCGGCGGATATCCTGCCGCGTTCCGGCTCGCCAAGGCCGGCCGCCGCGTGGTAATGGCCGATCCCATCGGCAATCTCGGCGGTAATTGTCTAGCGGAGGGCTGTGTCCCGTCGAAGGCTGTCCGCGAGGCCGGACTCGCGCGCGCATTCGCCGTAAAATATCCGGCGTTCGGCCTGCGCGGCGCCGTTCCGGAGGCAGATTGGCGGGGGGTGGTCGCCCACAAGGACCGCGTTCAAAACATTCGCTACGCCCAGCACAAGGCCGAGATCGAGGCCTCGGCGCTCACCCTGCTTCAAGGGGAAGGGCGTGTTCTCGACGAACATACCGTTGAGGTGGCAACCAAAGACGGCGAGGTTATACGTTACCGCGCTGGGAATCTTATCATTGCCACAGGCTCGCGTCCGCATCGTCTGCCTATTCCCGGCGCCGAACTCGCGGTCACGTCGCATGATTTTTTCCGTGTCGGCGCCACTTTGCCGTTTCCTGGCCGGCTGGCCGTGATTGGCGGCGGTTACATCGGTCTCGAAACGGCCTCGATGCTGCAAAATCTCGGCGCGAAGGCGGCCGTTCTCGAAGCGGCGCCGCAGATCCTTCCTGGCGCAGATCCGGATCTCGCCACCTTCCTTCATGGAGCGCTCGCCCGCCGCATGGAGATCGTTGTCAACGCGAAGGTGACGGCGATTGAGCGAACCGGTGGCGAACTTCGTGTTCTCTACGAGACCAAGGAAGGGCGAAAGCAAATGAGCGCGGACTGCGTTCTAATGGCGGCCGGGCGGGAACCCGCGCTCCCCCCGGGAATCGCCACGCTCGGCTTTCCGCCGGGAGATAAAATTCCGGCCGACTCGCGGCTCAGGACGCCGCTCCGGCGTGTCTACGCCCCGGGTGATGTCAACGGCCGCAGCATGCTGTTTCATTCCGCCGTGTGTCAGAGCCTCATCGCCGCCGAGGATATTTTGACGGAAGGACAGGGAGCGGCGGAAATGAATTTTCTCTCCGTCCCCTTCACGGTTTTCACCGAGCCTGAAGTGGCCTGGGCCGGGCTGACGGCGGCCGGGGCCGCACAGCAAGGACTGAAAATTGCCACTTCGCTTTACGACTATCGAACCGACTCGCGCGCCCAGATCTTTGGCGAGACGGAAGGCTTCATCAATCTCGTCTTTGACACCGCGACGGGACGCTTGATGGGAGCGCAAATCGCGGGGCTCGATGCCGCCCAGGTGATTGCGCCGCTGGCGCTCGCCATCCATACCGGAACCACGGCGAGAACCTTGAGCTACATGGCTTTCCCCCATCCCATGCTCAGCGAGGGGATCAACAAGGCAGCGCGGAAATTTTGCTTATAGCGGGCCTGTGCGGCGGAGAGGAACGAAGACCTGACATACTATCTATTATTATCTATTACTATTAATGGGATGAGGCCATCTGGGATGAGACCGTCTCAAAGTTGGGGGTATTCTGCAGCATGGCGCAGGCCGCGCGCTGGTTGGGTGAGAGCGATGTGGTCTTGCTCGAATGTTCCGTTCATAACGGCCGTCCGCACCTTGAGCATGAAGTGTGCTCCTCCCGGTGGCCAGCGCATTTGTTGTTTGGCCATCACCCTGCGATGCAGAAGCCTATGAACCGCGCTCTTGGTTTGCGCCGCCGCGGTTGGCTCGCCGGAACGCCGTGCGGCGGCATAATTGATAATCGAATTGAATTGTCCGGAGACATATGTATCGAGAGCCCGCAAAATGCCGGTGAGCTTTTTGATGTAGACCGCGGTCAGCCGGATTTGGCGTGCCGCATGCTGATGATGGACTGGTGCGCTGGAGGACCGGGCAAGAGGCGCAAGTCATCATGGATGCGCTGAAAGCAGGACTTGCAGAATGCCATCTGGAAATGCATCCGGATAAAACGCAGAGGGGGACACAGGCTGGGACGGTCTGTCCCTTGTGCCTTGGCTTTTCCTGCAACATTTGAGGATCTGCATATGCCCGGACTGTTTGGTCCTTTTTCAGCCGCCGGGGTGGCTTTCGCCTGCATTATCGCGGCGGCACTCGGCGGCGCCTATATCCATAGACGCCTTCCTAGTCATCATCTCGAACCGGCCGCCGCCGAGGCCGTCAAGCTCGTCATGGGGCTTGTGGCGACGATCGCGGCGATGGTGCTTGGGCTTTTGACGGCGACGGCGCAGAGCACCTATACGGCAGCGGGCAATGAGCTCCAGGAGATCGCCGCCGACATCACCGAGCTCGACAGGCTGCTCGCCTATTACGGGCCGGAGGCCTCCGAAGCGCGGAGACAGCTGAGAGAGATGACCTTGTCGCTTGCCAAGCGAATGGAAGGGGCAGGGGATCCGTCGGCGCTCGCCGCCGGGGCCGCGGCTGGCCCTTTCTTCGCGAGCATCGGCAAGCTTACGCCGCAGAGCGGGGCTCAGCATTTCATCCAGGAGAAGGCTTTTGCGCTCACGGCCTCGCTGAGGCGCAGCCGGGCAATTATGGACGGGCAGGAAGGGGGCTCCGTGACGTGGCCTTTCCTGGGCGTGCTCATCTTCTGGCTCGGGGCACTATTTTTCGGGTTCGCGATCTTCGTGCGGCTCAACGCAACAGTGCTTGGTGCGTTTTTCATCGGGGCGCTTTCGGTTGCGAGCGCGATCTTTTTGATTCTCGAGCTTGAGCATCCTAACCACGGGCTGATGGCGTTCTCGAGCGCGCCGCTGCGTGCGGTGCTCGCGGAGATGGGCCCTTCGCAGTGAATGCTCCGCCGCCTAAAGGCGGTGGCTTCAGGTTATGGCTAAAAGCCGGATCAATCGTAAGCAGTGTGCCACTGGCACGGTGGCCACTGGTTGCGGGTTTTGCCTCTTCCGGTGAGGAGAAAGCCATTCGAGAGGTGCGGCTTCGAAGAAATACAGTGCTCCGGGACGGCACCGGCTTCGGGATGTTCAATCTTGACTTTGAGAGCGGCAACGCGTGCATCTCCTCCCCCACTGCAAGGTGATCCGGTTTCCCTTTGAGCTCAATCCCGGCCGTGAAACGCATGACACCGGCTCCTCTTCGCGTATTTTGCCGGACATTCTAGATTTCCAGCCGGGCGCGGCACGGGCCTTCTTGGCCTCGCCTGCCACTCGCTGAAGCATGATTGGTCTTTCAATATTCCGCGATGCCCCCGTCGCTTGGAAGCCGGGCAGCGCTATATGTTGAAATTGGCCCCGGTTTGCTGCCAGGGTTTGCTGCCAGGGGGAGCGTGATCCAGGCGGTTTTTATCCGGCCGGGCAGGTGCTATGATTTGTTTCAGTGATTCTCTCAATCACGGAACCGGCGATGAATATTTTGACCGAAAAACATGACGGCAAGACCATCCTCAGCTTAAAGGAAGAACGCCTTGATGCGCATAATTCTGCGGAGCTGAAGGATTGCGTTCTGAAAGTGCTGGAAGACGGCAGCCATCATGTTATTATTGATTTGGCTCAAGTCCGGTTCATTGATAGTTCGGGTTTGGGCGCATTATTGTCCGGCTACAAGAACGCTTCTCTCCGCTCAGGCAGCCTCGTATTGGTCGGCCTTCAGCCTCGTGTCCAGTCCATGTTCGAGCTCACTCGTTTGCACCGGGTCTTCGAGATCTATCCGGATCTTCAAGAGGCCTTGGCGAGCGGTTAATGGGAATAATCCCATGTGCGACGCATCTAATGCCATCGTAAATGTCGACGTCCTGGTTCCAAATCAAACCCGCTACCTTGGCCTGATCGGCAACATTGCTGAGGAGGTTGCAAGGAAACTGGACAGTTTTTCCGGCGACCGGGACACACTGGCCTATCATCTCAACTTGGCGGTGACCGAAGCTATGGTCAACGCCATTCAATACGCCTCGCCAAGCGGCAGCCTGGAAAGCGACAAAAAGAACACCGTGCGCGTCTGCTTGCAAATCGAACCTGCAGTCCTCTGCATTCAAGTTTATGATCACGGCCAGGGTTTTGATCTGAATGCAGTTCCCGTTCCCGATTTTGAGGGACTCAGCGAACGGGGACGCGGCATTTTCTTCATACGTACCCTGATGGACTCGGTTGACTACCGCAAGACGGAATGCGGCCACGTTCTCGAAATGCGTAAGAAACTCACATAATTCCGGCACTTCCCAGCAGCTGCTTGGCCATTCGTGCTGCCCGGGGTGTATGAAAGCTGCCGCCTGGCCCCAATCGAACCATGCTTTGGGAAACCTCCTGCCGCGCCCTTCTCGATCGTGCCGTCCGCTTATTGCGCATGGAAAGGCTGTCGTTTCCCTATGAGAAGGGATTTTCTGCTGAATACCGCGCGTTGATTGCCCCGCGGGACGCTGTGCGGGACGCCTTGCGGCTGGAGGAAGTGGTGCAGGGCGGCCAGGTAGTGGCCGATCTGCATTCGCCTATCGCCAGCCTCGATGAGATCCATACGCGGGTGCAGGTGTACAGTCCCGGCGAACTCAGCCTCGACGAGATCATGCCGCTCCTGCAGAATCTCGGTCTGCGGATCGTCGATCAGATCCAATTCAAAGTAGAAATTGGCGGCCAGCGGTTCTTCATCCGGAGCTTTTCTGTTAGGCCCGCGGTCAATGGCATCGATAGTCTTTTGCGGCGGAAGAAGCCGCTTCTCCAGTTGCTGGATGCGCTTCTATGCAGGCAGGCGGAAGATGATCCTCTGAACGGGCTGGTTCTCCTTACCGGGCTCGACTGGAAGGAGGTCGATTTGCTGCGCGCCTATCGCAACTATTACTATCAGCTCGGCAGCCGGTTCGGGCGTTCCCGTTTTCATCAGGCGCTGCTTGGCAATCCTGGAATTGCGCGGCTGCTTTACCGCTATTTCGAAGGCCGCTTTAAGCCGGACGCGCGCTGGCACGATTCACTTCAGCGCGAAGAAGAAGTTCTCTCGCCGATCCGGCTGGAACTCATCGCGGCACTCGACAAGGTCACCGATGTCAATGACGACCGTATTCTGCGCGATTTATTTAATCTGATCGATGCCAGCCTGCGCACCAATTTCTATTGCAAGCACGATCAAACCGGTCATTTCATCGCCCTCAAGATCAATAGTATGGGCGTCATAAATATGCCGAGCCCTGCGCCAATGGTGGAGATCTATGTCCATTCGCCGGCAATGGAGGGCATCCATCTTCGTGGCGCGAAGGTGGCGCGCGGCGGCATCCGGTGGTCGGATCGTCCCGATGACTTCCGCAGCGAAATTCTCGCGCTAATGCAAACGCAAATGATCAAGAATGCGTTGATCGTGCCGCAAGGCGCCAAAGGCGGATTCATCCTCAAGGCCAAATGCAGGGACAGAGAGGAATGCGGAAGGCTGGCACAGGGCGCCTATGTGACGCTGATGCGCGGGCTGCTGGACTTGACCGATAACCTCGAAGGTTCCCAGGTGCTGCACCCGCCGGATGTGGTGGCATATGATGACGATGATCCCTATCTCGTGGTCGCCGCGGACAAGGGCACCGCGCACTGGTCGGACCGCGCTAATGATACGGCGGCAGAATATGGCTATTGGCTGAAAGATGCCTTTGCAAGCGGGGGATCGCATGGCTATGACCACAAGCAGTTGGGCATTACGGCCCGCGGCGCCTGGGTGTGCGTGAAGCGGCATTTTCAGGAATTGGGCCGCGACATCGACAAACAGCCTTTCACCGTTGTGGGCATTGGCAGCATGGACGGTGACGTCTTCGGCAACGGCATGCTGCAATCGAGCAATATCCGCTTGCTGGGGGCGTTCAGCGCAGAACATATCTTTCTCGATCCGGCGCCGGACCCGCTGGCGGCCTTCGCGGAGCGCAAGCGTTTGTTCGAGCTGCCCGGGTCTACCTGGCAGGATTATGATCAAGCGCTGATTTCGCCCGGCGGCGGGGTGTTCCGGCGCTCCGCCACGGACATTCCGCTCAGCCCCGAGGTACGCGCCTGGCTCGGCCTGCGCTACTCTTCGATCGATGGCGAAGGACTCATTCAGCTCCTGCTGACGGCGCCGGTCGACTTGCTGTGGCTGGGAGGCATTGGCACTTATGTCAAGGCGAGCGCTGAGTCCAATGAAGATGCAGGCGACCGCGCCAATGACAGCGTGCGGGTGGATGCCATTGAGCTTCGCGCCAAGGTCGTGGGCGAAGGCGCCAACCTTGGCTTCACCCAGAAGGCGCGCATCGAATATGCCCTCAATGGCGGCCGCATTAACACCGATGCAGTGGACAATTCGGGCGGCGTGGATCTCTCCGACCACGAGGTCAATCTCAAAATCCTCATGGCATTGTTGCAGAAGCACAGAGTCATCGCGCCTGACGAGGCCGAGCGCAACCGTTTCCTCGCAAGACTCACCAATGATGTCTGCCACTCGGTATTGGAGAATAATTATGGGCAAAGCCTGTGTTTATCCCTGGATCGCGAACGCTCCTTGAAGGATGCCGAGCCTTTCCTTGATGTGGCCGATCAACTTGAGAATGCCGGGCTGTTGGACCGCGAGATCGAATCCTTCCCTGCCCGGAAGGAGTTAAAGGCCCGCGCCGGGCAAGGGCTGACCAGGCCCGAACTCGCTGTCCTCATGGCTTGCGCCAAACTGGCCTTGAAAAAAGTCTTGCTCGAAGCGCCCGCGTTTCTCGATGCTGAGTGCTCGCGTGATTTTCTCGCCGCTTACTATCCAGAGGCTGTGAGTGCCCGTTATGCTGAGCATCTGAGGAATCACTCCTTGGGGCGCGAGATCACGGCCACTGTTATCTGCAACAGGGTGATCAACCAGGCTGGTGCGAGCTTTTTGGTGTGGGCCGGCCAGCTGGAGGGAGGCTCTCTCATAGATGCGGTCGGCGCCTATCTGGCCTTTGACAAGATCCTGGAAGGCGGCCGCTGGCGCGAAGGCGTGCGCGCCCTGGATGGCAAGATGGCAGCAAGCCGGCAGTATGAACTGCTCTTGCAACTTGAGAATGCCTTGGCGTTTTTAAGCCGCTGGACCCTTGAACGCGGCCGGCGGTTTATGCCTGATCCTGGGCTCGTCCGCGACTGGCAGGCCTATTGGCGTCAGTATCTCGATCATCTCGGACATGGCGGTGAACTCCACGCACTGGTTTCCGCTGCTCCCGATGTGTCCCGGCAGGTGCTCTCGGAGAGGCTTCGCGATTTTCCGGTCCTTGTGGATTTGTCGCGGCACTCGCATGAAACGCTGAAGACGGTGGCGGCACTGGCTGACGCAGTCATGGAACTTTTTGGGTTACGTCAGATTATCGCGCTGTTGGCCGAGGTGAAGGCACGTGACCAGTGGGAATACAGGCTGCAGATCATTCTTGAAGGGCGTCTGCGCGCCGCGGTGGCGCGCCTCTGCGGGATGATGCTGCGAACAGGCATCCGGGAGCCGGCAGCATTTTTTCGCCAGCACGGCATGCAGCAGTTCTTGGCGAAGTTTCAGAGGCTCCGGCTGGAGCTGCATGAAACACCGCCGGTTGCCCTGACGCCTTTCGCCGCCCTTGGCGGCGAATTGGACGCCTTGACCGACGCCTGTGGCGCGGCGAGCGGCTATAGCTGAAGGATGCCGCCGGAGGCAAGGACTGGATCATTCACGGCTCGCCTGCCGAAGAAAGGGAACAAAAATCAGCGGCTTTACATTGTGTTTGCAGCGGCTTCACATTGTGTCTGCAAAGGTTGTCTGTCTTGCAAGAGAGAGAGCACTTGCGCCCGCTCCTCGATGCCTTCGCGGAAGCCGTCTGCCTCTTAGACGAGGATGGCCGGGTGCGATGCATGAACGCCGCTGCAGAGCGGCTGCTTGGGTACGGGCAAGATGAACTCTCAGGGCACTCACTTCTTTCCCTTCTTTCCAGCCTCGAAACTGCGCAGGAAGGGAGAGCCGCGGCTTCTTTCGCCGGACTTTCGATGTTTCGGCAGGAAAGCGTCCGGCTGCGCCGCAAGGACGGCAGCATACTGACTGTGGCTTCTATCCTTCATCCCATTGGATGGGATGACGCTGGTTCTGCGCTCGTGATGTTTCGGGAACTGAGACATGAAGGCGCCTGCGGCGAAATCCTCCGCGAAATTCAAACCAAGCTCGGAGCCATCTTCGACACCATTTCCGACGGCATCATCATCATCGATGAAAGCGGCGCGATCCAGCTGTTCACGCCGGGCGCGGAGCGCCTGTTCGGCTACCGCCAAAATGAGGTGCTTGGCCAAAATGTCAAGATTCTGATGCCCTCGCCCTACCGGGAAGAGCACGACACCTATCTCGCCAGCTACCTTAGATTTGGCATCAAAAAGATCATCGGCATTGGCCGGGAAGTATCCGGTCAGCGCAAGGACGGCACCACTTTTCCCATGTATTTATCCGTCGGCGAGATGCGCTTGGAAGGATGCCATCTCTTCGTTGGGATCATCCATGATCTGACCGCGGCCAAGCACGCAGAAGAACAGCTTCTCATCCTGTCTGCTGCCGTGGATCAAAGCCCCGCAGCAGTGTTGATTGCCGCCTTGGACGGGCAAATCCAATATGTGAACCAGAGCTTTGTCCGCCTCACTGGTTATGGAGCCGATGAGCTCGTTGGGCAAAATCCACGCCTTATGCAATCCGGCCATACAAATCGGGAGCAATACCGGCTCCTCTGGAAAACGATCCAAAGCGGCCAGGAATGGCATGGCGAGATCCTGAATCGTAAAAAGAATGGCGAGCTTTATTGGGCATTGGAGACAATTGCGCCGCTTCGCAATGCACGAGGCGAGATCACACATTATCTCGCCGTCCAGCAGGATATTACGGGGCAGAAACAGGACAAAGAAGCGCTGACCGAAAGCGAAGCACGTTTCCGCCAGGTAGCGAAAATGGCAGGCGAATGGATTTGGGAGCAAGATCCAGAAGGCCGTTACATTTACAGCAGCGGTGCGGTCGAGGATATCCTTGGCTTCACGCCTTCAGAAATCTGCGGCAAACATTATCTTGATCTGCTGACCGAGGAGGATCGCAAAAACCGGATGGCCGCGGCCGGTGTCTGTCCGTCTTTCCATCGCCTGGTCAACCATTACCGCCATAAGGATGGACACGAAGTCTATACGGAATCTGCTGGCGCCCCGATCTTAGATGAGCAGGGCAAGCTCATCATGTGGCGCGGCGTGGATCAAGATATCACGGAGCGTAAGGCCTTCGAGGATGCCTTGCGCCTGCGTGACCGCGCTATCGAAGCGACGAGTGTTGGCATTGTCATCGCCGACGCGCAGGCGGAAGGCCATCCCAATATTTACGTCAATCCCGCGCTGAGCCGTATGACAGGCTATTCGCGTGAGGAACTGCTCGGCCAGAACCTGCGGCTGCTGCAAGGACCGGACACGGATCCGGCGGCGGTCGAACAAATCCGCCGGGCCATCCAATCCGGCCGCAGCTGCGAGGTGGTCTTGAAGAATTACCGTAAAGATGGCGTTCCGTTCTGGAACGAGCTGCTGATATCGCCCGTGCTCGACGACGCGGGAAAGCTGACCCACTATATTGGCGTCCAGACCGATGTGACCAAGCGGCGGCTGGCAGAGGAAAGCCAGCACGAATTGGAAATTGCAAGGCACATCCAGCTCTCACTCTTGCCGGCTGCTCCTTTGGTTATGCCAGGCGTCGAACTCGCAGGGATATGCGTGCCCGCCAGCGATGTCGGAGGTGATTATTTCGACTTCTTCCGCACCTCCGGCGCCGTCGACGCCGTCATTGCCGACGTCTCCGGCCACAGCGTCGGCGCCGCCCTCATCATGTCCGAGGTGCGCAGCACACTTCGCGCGGAAGCCCGTAAGGCCGGCGGGCGGCCGGCGGGGCCTGCGAAGGTCTTACGTGCTCTGAACGAGCTCTTATACGACGATCTTAGTGGAACCGAATTGTTCCTCACGATGTTTTATCTCAAATACCTGCCTGAGACCCGCATGTTGAAATATGCCAATGCCGGACACAATAGAGCGTTGTTGCTGCAGCGCGATGCCGCTGCCTGCACAGCTCTTGATGCGGAAGGCATGGTGCTTGGCGTGCGGCGCGAAGCCGATTTCGAAGAAGGGAGCATCAAGCTGGCCGCTGGCGATAGGCTATTGCTGTACACGGACGGAGTGACCGAGGCCGAAAACAATGAGGGCGTGTTTTTCGGTACGGCTCACCTCAGCGCGCTGTTCTCTGCTTACCGCGCGCTGCCTCCGGAAGCAGTGATCGAAGCACTGCTGGCCGAAGTGCGCCGCTTCTGCGGAGCGGCTCCGGCCCGCGATGATATAAGCATGCTGATGCTGCAAGTGCGTTGAGATTGCTGCATACGCAGAGGGTGTCCCGGAGCGATCGAGTGGGTCGATGTCTCAAGCATTCAAGAGGCGGTGAGAGCGCATAAAAGCAATGCCGGATGAAGAACTTCCTATAATCGCTCATTTCGAAGTGCGCCGGCGCAGTTATCTTGCTCCCGATGGCGCCATCCTCAGGACCCTGCCGGACTTTGCGGCGAACACGGATCTCTTGATCTCTTTCTTGCGTGCGATGGCTTTGCTGCGCGCCTTCGATCTGAAGGCCGTTGCGCTGCAGCGTACCGGGCGGCTCGGGACCTATCCGGTGTCACTTGGCCAGGAGGCGGCTTCAATCGGCATTGCAAGCGCCATGAGCGAGGATGACATTCTTATCCCATCCTACCGGGATACCGGGGCCCTGATGTGGCGCGGGGTCACAATGGAAGAGATTCTGCTCTACTGGGGCGGGGATGAACGCGGCAGCCATTTCTCCGGGCCAGCGCATGATTTCCCCATTTGCATACCCGTCGGGTCGCAGGCGCCGCATGCCGCGGGTGTCGCCTGCGCTTTAAGGCTCAGAAAGGAGCCGCGGGTGGCGGTGTGTCTTTGTGGCGATGGAGCGACCTCCAAAGGCGATCTTTGGGAGGCAATGAATTTCGCGGGCGTATGGAAATTGCCTCTTGTGTTCGTCGTCAACAACAACCAATGGGCCATTTCCGTGCCCCTCAGGCTGCAGACGGCATCCAAGACGCTGGCTCAGAAGGCGATCGCCGCGGGGTTTAATGGCGAGCAAGTGGACGGCAACGACATCATCGCCGTGCATGCCGCAGCCGGGGAAGCCATCGCCGCCGCCCGCAGCGGCAAAGGGCCTTCTCTCATTGAGGCCGTGACTTACCGGCTCGGCGACCATACGACGGCCGATGATGCAGGACGTTACCGGCCGCCGGAGGAAGTCCAGGCCCGATGGAAAGAAGAGCCGATCGCACGCCTCAAGGCCCATCTCGTGAACCTGAAAGCGTGGGGCAAGGAAGAGGAGGAGCGCCTCTCCGCCGACTGTCAGGCGCGCGTCGCAGCAGCCGTCGAGCGCTATCTGGCGGCAAGCCCGCGCCCGCCCGAATCCATGTTTGACCATCTCTATGCCGAGATCCCGCATGTCTATGCGGGCCAGCGCGATGAACTCAAGGAGCTGCCCAGTGCCTGAGGTGACGCTCGTCGAAGCCGTCAACCTTGCGCTCGCGCGCGCCATGGAGGAGGATCCCAATGTCGTCGTGCTCGGCGAGGATGTTGGCGTCAACGGCGGTGTCTTCCGCGCCACAGTGGGGCTGCAAAAGCGTTTCGGACCGGATCGCGTGATCGATACGCCTTTGTCCGAGGGACTGATCAGCGGCCTTTGCGTCGGCATGGCGGCTCAAGGCCTGCGGCCTGTCGGCGAGATCCAGTTCATGGGCTTCATCTATCCTTGCATCGATCAGATGGTGAACCATGCCTCCCGCCTGCGCAACCGGACGCAAGGACGTCTCAGCTGCCCGATGGTGCTGCGGGCGCCTTTTGGCGCCGGCATTCAGGCGCCCGAACATCATTCGGAAAGCACCGAGGCCATGTTCGCCCATATCCCGGGTTTGCGAGTGGTCGTGCCATCCTCGCCAGAACGCGCCTATGGGCTTCTCCTCGCGGCAATCCGTGATCCAGATCCAGTGGTTTTTCTCGAGCCGACGCGCATCTACCGGGCCGTGAAGGGCCAGGTTGAGGACAATGGTGAGGCCTTGCCTCTCGATGCTGCCTTTGTCCTCAGAGAAGGGCGTGATGTCACGTTAATCAGCTGGGGCGCCATGCTGAAGGAAACTTTGGCCGCCGCCGCCGAACTTGCCGCCGGTAATATCAGCGCGGATGTGATCGACCTCGCAACGCTCAAACCCTATGATGAGGACACCGTGCTCGCCTCGGTTGCAAAAACGGGGCGCTGCGTGATCGTGCATGAGGCAGCACGTACCGGCGGTTTCGGCGCCGAAATCGCAGCTCTTCTTGCCGAGCGCGGGCTCACCTCCCTCCTTGCTCCGGTCGTTCGTGTCACGGGCTACGACACTGTGCTGCCGCTTCCGCGGCTCGAGCAGTATTACATGCCATCGGTTGGCCGCATCGTTTCTGCCGCCCGCAGGGTTTGCGAGTTCAGCTGACTGGCACTGGAGGCTCCCATGCGTGAGTTTCTCTTGCCCGATCTCGGCGAAGGCCTCGATGAGGCCGAGATCGTCGATTGGCATGTGACAGAAGGCGACAACGTTGTTGCCGATCAGCCACTGGTTTCGGTCGAAACGGACAAGGCGGTCGTCGAGGTGCCTTCTCCCCGCAGCGGCCGTATCGTTCGGCTCTTCGCCGCCAAAGGGGATCTCGTAAAGGTCGGCTCTCCTCTCGTGGCTTTTGCCGACGAGGTGGCGGAGGATACCGGGACGGTTGTCGGAGTCTTGCAGCAGGAACAAAAGGTTCCGGAGGGCCCGGCGCCTGCCGGGCCGGCACGGCCGCAGGCTCTTCAAATTGCGCCGGCTGTCCGGGCTTTGGCGCGCAAGCTCGATGTCGATCTTAATCTCGTGCAGGCGAGCGGCCCGGGAGGCTCAATTACGCGAACGGACGTCGAGCGTGCAGCTAAGAGCCTTGCCGAAGCCGGACCCGCCGAGGCACTCAGAGGCATGCGCCGCGCCATGGCTCAGAGAATGACGGCGGCACATGCAAGCGTGGTCCCTGCGACTGTGATGGACGAAGCCGACGTTGGTGATTGGCCGGCAGAGGAAGATGTGACAATCCGGCTCGTGCGCGCCATCGCTGCAGCCTGCAAGGCCGAACCTTCGCTCAATGCCTGGTATAACGCCGAGTTAGGCGAGCGGCGGCTCATCAAACGGATCGATCTTGGCATTGCTGTCGATACGGAAGGCGGCCTTATTGTGCCTGTGTTGCGCAATGCAGGCGAGCGCGACGCGAAGGAGCTTCGTGCCGGGCTTGACCGCCTCCGGGCCGATGCGGCAGCACGCTCAATCCCCCCAGAAGAGCTCCGCGGTGCAACGATCACGCTGTCGAATTTCGGCATGATTGGCGGGCGCTTCGCAAACCTCGTCGTCGTGCCGCCGCAGGTCGCAATCATTGGCGCTGGCCGCATCGATCAGCGTATCATGGCGCATCAAGGCAAGGCAGCCGTCCGGAGCGCCTTGCCGCTGTCGCTCACCTTTGACCATCGCGTTGTGACGGGTGGTGAAGCGGCCCGCTTCCTTGCCGCGCTCAAGGCGGATCTCGAGGCAGGCTCATAACTTGGACAATCGGGCTCCAGAGAGAGGCCGGTGACCGGCACGATCATCCTGATGCCTGGGCATGCGCTACTCGCTGACTGGCGCGCCGTGGCGGACGGCGCTGCCGTCCGGCTTGATCCTTCCGCCATGCCAGCGGCCGGGGAGGGCGCGCGCGCGGCCGATGCCATCATAGCCAAGGGCCTGCCGGTCTATGGAATCAACACCGGCTTTGGAACGCTCGCCGGTGTGATATCGTGCCGGACGGCCTTGCAACCCTCCAGCGAAATCTCGTGCTTTCGCATGCAGCCGGGGCAGGCGAACCTGCGCGCGTGGCA
>Ga0070738_10003111_pt1 | contig 22781 bp, 17 predicted proteins | sample Coa_R2_2_FD_66446 | JGI IMG/M metagenome (GOLD analysis project Ga0070738, IMG submission 66446) | Surface soil microbial communities from Centralia Pennsylvania, which are recovering from an underground coalmine fire - Coalmine... | ecosystem: Environmental > Terrestrial > Soil > Unclassified ... | reverse complement strand
GGGCGTACTGCGCCTCGCCCTGCGACCAGACCTGGAGCGGGACGTTCGGGTCGCGCGGCGTCGGGCCGTAGAAGTGGAGGCCGGCCCGCGGCTCGCGGAGCGAGTAGGCGATCTTCAAGCGGGCGCTCTCGCCGCGCCGGAGAGGCGCCTTGATCTCGAGCGACTGGCCGTCGTTCGTGAAGCTCGCGGAGACGACCTGGCCGCCCGAGCGCGACAGGGAGACCGACGCCACCTGGAGGTCGACCGCGTCGAGGCGGATCGTCTGGAGGTCCGAGACGGCCTTCACGTCGAGCGTCTCGGACCCGGTGACCGCCTTGCCGGCGAGGTCGACATCGAGGTCGAGCGCCAGGTGATCGATCCCGAACTTGAGCTCGGGAGCGGTCCGGTACGCCGGCGGGTCCTCGGCCGCCGCGGTGCCGAGGACGAGGGCGACGACGACGAAGGCCGAGCGGAGCTTCACGCGAGACCACCTCCGGGGGCCGGGATTCTAGCCCGCGGAGGAATCTCAGGGTGAAGGCAACATGCCCGTGAGCCCCGGCGTCGTCGTGAGCGGGTTCGTCGTCGGAGCCGGAGTCGGGGGAGCCGGCGGAGGCGGCGGCGGCAGCACGGGGCCGCGGAGCTTCGACCACGTCTTCTTGTTGACGATCCCGGTCACCCGGAGACCGTAGGCCGCCTGGAACTCCTTCACCGCCTTCTCGGTCTCGGACTCGAAGGAGCCATCGACCGTGACGTGGAAGTGATGGCGCTTGAGCTCGCGCTGGATCTCCTTCACGTAGACGTCCTGCGCCGGGCCGCCCGAGCCCTTCTCCATGTGCGGCGACCTCGTGTCGAGGCCGGGGTCGGGGCGCTGGTGCCAGATGCCGGAGCGGTACTTGATGTGCCACCACTCCCAGCTCGCGTCGGACCACTGCTTCTGCCAGCCGAACGGAGCGCCCCAGCGGTCGAGCTCGCTCCGCATCTCGGTCGTCGCGAGGTCGACGGCGAGGCCCCAGCCGTGGTTCGAGGTGCCCGGAGTCGCGGCGTTCGCCCCGAACTCGGCCTTCGCCTGCACCTGCTGCTCGTAGGTCCGGTAGGCGCAGATCGGGCCGAGCGGGTAGATCTCCCGGCCGCGCTGCACGAAGTAGAGCCGCATCGTGTTCCACGATGCCGCGGCGTCCTTCTCGAGGTAGAGCTCGAGCGTGGGGTGGTAGATCCGCGACAGCACCGACCGGGGGAGCCGGCCGTTCTCGTAGGCGAGGGCGGCCGTGATCGCGGAGAGCGAGCTCGCGGTGAAGACCGCGAGGAAGAGTGCGCGACGGCGCTTCATGAGCGGTTCTCCCTTTCGAGGGCACCGGGGCAAACGCGAGACCGCTCCGGATTGGCGGCGACGGCGAGGTTTGCGTCGAAGGGACGCCTGTCCACAGCTGAACGTTCGCCCCCCGGGCGACCTCCCACGCGCATCCCATGAGCCTCGAGCACGTTCCGGGCGCGATCTCGGCGGGTGGTCCTCGCTTTGCCCCCCGAGGGCGGAGGAGGAGGCGATGGACGCACGCATCTCGAGGTCGTGCGCCGTGGGAGCGGCGCTCGTGCTCCCGACCGCGGCCACTCTCGCGTTCCTCGGCGGTGGCGAGCGACCCCGCACCGAGGCCGTCCTGCGACCGTGGCCGCGCCCGGCGCGCGTCGCGCTCGCCGAGACCGCCCCGGCACGCCCGGCTCCGGCGGTCACGCCGTCGCCGCCTCGCGAGACGGCCGTGAGCTCGCTCCTCGAGCGGCTCCGGACGGCGCGCGCGTCGGACGCGACCGACGGCGCCGCGCGATCGGAGCGCGACCTCCTCGCCCTCGTGGCGCGCGACCCCGCCGCCGCCGCGCGCGCCCTCCTCGAGCTCGCCCGGACGACGCGCGACGACGCCGAGCGCGCCGACGCGCTCGCGCTCCTCGCCGACGAGCGCACCCTCTCGGGGCAACCGGAGGTCGCGACCGGCCTCGCCGAGATCGCCGCCACCGCCGACGTCGGCGCCGCGCGAGCCGCCGCGGTGCGGACGCTCGGCCAGCTCCCGGCGGAGTCGGCCGCGCGCGCCGAGAAGATCGCGGCGATCGGCCGCGCCGACGCCGACCCGGAGGTGCGCCAGGCCGCCGCCTCCGCCCTCGCCGACATGGCCGAGCGTGCCCCCGGAGAGACGGCCGCCGGGGCCGCGGCGTGTCTCGTCGAGAGCCTCCGCGCCGAGACGGACGGCTCGGTCCGCGCGACTCTCCTCGGCGCCATCCGCGACACGCGCGACCCGGCCGTCGCCGACGCCTTGCTGAGCGCGCTCGCCCGGGACGCGGACGCCCGGGCGCGCGAAGCCGCGGCAGAGACCCTGGGCTGTGTCGCGTCTCCCTACCGCGCGCGCGCCGTCCTCGCCCTCTCCGACCGGTTCGGCGCCGAGACCGACGAAGGGCTCCGGCGGACGCTCCTCGCCTCGATCGTGCGCGCCGGCCGCTCGAGCTCTCTCGGCACGCTCGAGTCGCTCCTTCCTCGGGCGGGCTCGCTCGCGACCGACGTGAACGACTACCTCGAGATCCTCCGCTCGGGAGAGGACGACCCCGTGAAGGTCGCGGCCCTCAAGGACGCCCGCGAGAACGCCCGGGGACGCTCGGCGAGCGGGCGCGACGACGACTGATCCTCAGGGGACGAGCCCCGCGACCAGGAAGGCGAGCCCGACGATACATCCCTGGGGATCGCCCGCGCCCTGCGGGGCTCGCGCCGGCGTGCTGGCGGCCGGCGGCAAGAGGGTGACCGAGGCGCCTTCGGGGATCCGCGCCAGCTCGAAGACGTTCGTCACGGTCCCGTTCATGACCGTGTCCTCGCGAACGATCCCGACGTTCTTCGCGAACCAGCGGTGGAGCTCGCACTTCGCGGGCGGCATCTCCATCGTCCACGACCTCACGACCCGGAGCGCCTCGAGTCTCCCGGCCGGGACCTGGACCGGCTCGACGCCCTTGTTCTCGAACGAGGCCGTGCGCGCGGACCACCGCTCGCCCTTCTTCGAGCCGAACTTCAGGATGAGCTCGGGAGGGTCGTACTCCTCGACGCCCCACTCGCTCTCGGTCCGGTGGATCCTCACGCCCTCGTCCGCGACGGAGTAGTCGATCTTCACCTTGCCGCGATCGACGAGGAAGGTCTCGACATCCCCGAGCTTCCTCGGGCCCCTCGCCTCGACCGTGCGCTCGACGGCGGCGATGGCGCCGCGCTGGACGTAGGCCCACTTCCGGTCCGGGATCAGCGGAAACCAGTCTCGCTCGTCGGTCATCGCGGTCGCGCGAACCAGGCTAACCTATGGGCGAGTGCCCAGCCTCTCCGGGAAGACGGTCGTCCTCCTCCGCGCCCAGGGACAGGGGGGCGCGCTCGAGTCGGAGCTCCGCGACCTCGGGGCCCGGATCCTGTTCATCCCGGTCATCGCGATCGCTCCGCCGGAGGACCCGCGCCTCCTCGAGGAAGCCATCGCGCGCCGCGACGACTACGACTGGATCGCGTTCACGAGCCCCAACGCCGTCGAGGCCTTCCTCGACCGCTGCCGCGGCCCCGTGCGAGCGCGCCTCGCGAGCGTGGGCCCGGGGACGAGCGACGCGATCCGCGAGCGCGGGCACGCGGTCGCCCTCGAGGCCAAGGAGTCGATCCAGGAGGGCCTGGCGCGCGCCCTCGTCGGTCAAGGTGTGGCGGGGAAGAGGGTCCTCCTGCCGCGGAGCGCCATCGCCCGCGACGCGCTCCCGAAGGCGCTCGAGGAGGCAGGAGCGCGCGTCACGTGCGTGCCCGCCTACCGGACGATCGAGAGCGAGACCGACGTGAGCCCCCTCACCCAGGCGCTCGAGCGGGGCGAGGTGGACGCGATCTGCTTCACCTCCGCCTCGACCGCGCGCTACCTGGCGCGTAGGATCGGGGAGGCCGAGCTCGCGCGGCGGCTCTCGGGGACGAGGCCCGTGGTCGCGAGCATCGGCCCGAGCACCTCGGCCGCGCTCCGGGAGCTCGGCGTCGGCCGCGTGGCCGAGGCGAACGACCACACGGCCAAGGGCCTCGCCGCGACGGTGACCGAGGCGCTCTCGAGGAGCTGATGGAGCGAGCCGCGACGGAGGTCGAGGAGACGGGGGCGCGGCCGAACGCGTTCTTCCCGCTCGTCACCCTCCTCCTCGTGCTCGTCGTCGTGGGCTGCCTCAACACGAGCCTCGTCGAGCCCTACACGCAGCCCCGGACCGCGGGCGACGACGGTGCCGTCTACCTCTTCTACGACGCCGCCGAGCGCACGGGCTCGACCGAGCGCACGTTCCTCCTCCGCCGGACGACGGACGGGCGCCACTTCGAGAAGGCCCAGCGCGTCGAGGGGACGCTCCTCTCGGCGGCGGTGCTCTCGGACGAGCACCTCGTGGGGCTGTTCCCCGAGTTCTTCTCCGTCTACGCGCGGGCGCGCGGCCTCGAGCGCGAGTCGTCGGCCGCCGCGTCCCCGGACGCCCTCGGCTTCGAGGCCCGCCACCTCGCCCGCCTCGACGGCAAGCTCTACGCGTTCGGCACGCAGCCCAAGGACGGCTCGCTCCGGGTCGCCCGGATCGACGGCATCCCCGGCGAGCCCGACTGGCGCCTCGTCCCGCTCGAGGCGCGGATCGAGCGCGCGGCCGAGCCTCCCGGCGCCGAGGTCGCCGACCGCGCCGAGGACGCGCCGCAGACGATCCCGGCGCCCGTCGCCTGGACGAGCGCCGACGCGGGCGACGGCACGCTCTCGCTCTTCTTCCGCGTCGCGCGGCCGCGCGCCCGCACGGGCGAGGTCCCGAAGGGCGAGGTCCGGCTCGTCCGCTTCGACGGGACGGCCTTCGTGGGCTCGAGCTTCACGTCGCTCGAGGAGGACTACCCGGCGATCGCGGCCACCGCCCTCCCGGCCGAGGAGGCGCCGGTCGGGACCGAGGTCCACCTCTTCGCGGCGAAGCGCGACGACCCCGCCCCGACGCCCGGCGAGGGGCTCATCCGCGACCTCGTCTTCTCGGGCGCCCGATGCCACGCCGCCCCTCCCGTCGCCTACAAGAAGGGCGGCTTCTTCGAGGACCGCCCCACGAGCGCGCTCGCCGCGATCCTCGAGAAGGGGCGCGTCCTCCTCTTCGCGCAGGTGGGCGGCACGATCCGCGTCGCCGTCAAGGAGTCCGGCCGCTGGGGCGAGTGGAGCTACGTCGCCCGCATGCCGACCGAGGCGATGGCGCTCGTCTACTTCTACCTGGGCGCCCTCTTCCTCCTCGGGGTCGTCATGACCGTGGCGGCGCTCGTGGCCCTCAAGGACCGGCTCACGCGTCACGCGAACCTCGGCATGGACGAGGCGACGGCCGACCGCCTCATCTCCGAGGCGCTCGGCAAGGAGGCCCCGCGCTCCCCCGAGCGACCGAAGACGCGCTCCGCCCTCGAGGAGGAGGACGCGGCCGAGAACGACGCTCCGATCCACGACCGGCTCGTCGCCTTCCTCATCGACCTCGGCATCGTCGTCGGGATCCTCCTGGCCGTCCACGCCGTGTTCCCGCTCGACATAACGCCCAAGCCCGGAGAAGACCCGACGCTCCAGCTCGCCATGCGCGCCTGGTGCATCGTGGCGTTCCTCGCCTACACGACGCTCTGCGAGGTGATCTTCGGGAGGACGCCCGGGAAGCGGCTCTTCGGCCTCGAGATCAAGACGACGGACGGCAAGGACCCGGGGCTCCTCGCGCTCCTCTACCGGAACCTCCTCCGGATCGAGGTCATCTTCTTCGTGACGGCCGTCCACATCCCGACCATGCCCGAGCCGCTCCGCTTCATAGGCCCGATCATCGGCATGGCCGTGACGCTCGCGACGCCGCGCGCGCAGAGGCCGGGCGACCTCGTCGCCGGGACGGTCGTCCAGCGCGTCCGCGACGTGCGGCCCGCGCGCACGGCGGCCCCCGCCGAGGACGAGGAAGAGTCGCAGGCGTGAGCGCCCTGGTCCGCGAGGCCGTCTTCGCCGGGAGCTGGTATCCGGCGAACCCGCGCGACCTCGAGGCGTTCATCGAGCGCGCCACGCCGAAGATAGCGAAGGCTCCCGCCCTCGCGGTCGTAGCGCCGCACGCGGGCTACAAGTACTCGGGCGCGATCGCCGCCGAGACCTACGCGCGCGTCCAGGTGCCGGCGAGCGCGATCGTCCTCTGCCCGAACCATCGGGTGCCGCCGCCCGTCCTCGCCGTGTGGGCCAAGGGGTCGTGGACGACGCCGCTCGGACCCGTGCCCGTGGACGAGGAGCTCGCGGCGCGCCTCATCGAGGAGGCGCGGCCGCTCCTCCGCGCCGACACCTTCCCCCACGCGAAGGAGCACGCCGTCGAGCTTCAGCTGCCGCTCCTCCGGTTCCACAGGCCCGACGTGAAGGTCGTGCCGATCGTCGTCGCGACCGACGATCAGGACGAGCTCGCGGAGCTCGGGCACGCGATCGCCCGCGCGATCAAGGGCCGGGACGCCCTCCTCGTCGCCTCCTCGGACATGAACCATCACGAGAGCGCGGCCGTTTCGAAGCGCAAGGACATGAAGGCGCTCGAGCGCGTGCTCGCGCTCGACCCCGAAGGGCTCTTCCGCGTCGTCGAGGCGGAGGACGTGAGCATGTGCGGCGTCCGGCCGGCGTGCGTCGTCCTCCACGCCGCGAAGGACCTGGGCGCGAAGCGCGCCGAGCTCGTCCGCTACGGCAGCTCGGGCGACGTGACGGGCGACGACGAGAGCGTCGTGGGCTACGCCGGGGTCGTCGTTCAAGCCTGAGCGGGAAATCGCCTCGACCGCGTCTCCGCACGCCCCTCGCGGTAGACCGGGACGTCATGCCAGCCTGACACGACTCGATCCCGACGCCCTGGAGTCCGCGCGCGACGTGGTCCGCGTCGTGGCACGTCCCTTGCCCTACCGGAAGAGCCCGTTCCACTGGAGACAGGATGCATGGAGGTCAAGATCGCAACGACCGGGCCCGCACGCGCTCGCCTCGCGCGGATCCTGCGCGAGGATCTCGGGCTCGGCTTCGCGCGCGCCGGCGTCTTCCTGCCAGGGCCCTCGGGTCGGCCGCGGCTCCTCGCGAGCGCCGGGATCCGTGAGGCCGAGCTCGAGATCCCGCGCCGCCTGAGGCTCGCGCTCAGCTCGGCCGGATCGATCGCGGAGCCGCGCATCGTCAGGTTCCCTCCCGAGGGCACGGAGCCCGCGGGGGAAGCGCTCGTCGTGCCCGTCGTCGCGCGCGGCGCGCTCGTCCTCTATCGCCCGGGGCCGAGCTGGACGGTCGAGGAGGCCTCCCTCGCGAGCCGGGCGGCGCACCTCGTCCTGAGGGAGCTCGGGTCGCGGGCCGTCTTCGGCTGACCGTCAGCGCGCGGTCGCCCGGAGCTCCTGAGCCCGCTTTCGCGAGTCCGCCGCGCGCGGATGATCCGGCGCCAGCTCGACGAAGCGCTCGTAATCCGATGCCGCGAGCGCCGCCTCTCCCTTCTTGTCGTGGGCCATCGCGCGCCCGAGCCAGCCCATGGGGGAGGAGGGCTCGAGCGCGACCGCACGCTCGAAGTCCTTCATGGCCTCGTCCACGGCTTCGCGCCGCAGGTTCATCGTCCCCCTGTTGCGATAGGCCTTGGCGTAGCGCGGATCGACCTCGATCGCGCGGGTGTAGTCGGCGATCGCCCCCACGAGGTCCCCCTTCTTGAAGCGCGTGTCGCCCCGGTTGTCCCACGCGATCGGGTTCCGGGCATCGAGCTCGACCGCCCGGTCCTCGGCCTCGAGCGCGCCGTCCAGGTCCCCCATCTCCATGCGCGCGGCGCCGAGGCTGCACCAGGCGTTCGCGTTCTTGGGGTCGATCTGGACACACCGAAGATAGTCCTTGATCTCCTGGGCATGGTCGCCCAGGCGCCCCTCCGCCCACGCGCGGTGTCCCCAGGCGACGTCGTTCCTCGGGTCGATCGCGAGCGAGCGGTCGCAGTCCTCGATCGCGCCCTTGTAATCCCCCTTCTCGCCGCGCGTCCAGCCGCGGTTGCTGAGCGCGACCGCGAAGTGCGGGTCCAGCTCGAGCGCGCGGTTCAGGTCGGCGAGCGCACCGTCGAGGTCCCCGAGAGCCCCCTTCGCCTGGCCCCGGTTGCACCAGGGGGTCGGACGCCACGGCGCCATGGCGATCGCCTTGCTCGAATCCTCGAGCTCCTCGCGCCATGAGCCCTTCCGGCCGAAGGTCATCGCCCGGCACTCGTATCCGATCGGCGAGTGCGGCCGGCTGGCGATGAGCGCGTTGCAGATGGCGATCGCGCCCTCGAAGTCGCCATCGACTGCCGCGAGATACGCCGCCTCGGAGAGAGAGATCGGCCCGGAGGGGTCGAGCGCCCGAGCGCGCGCGTTGTCCGCCCGGGCGCGCTGCAGCTCGTGCGTGTCGTTGAACATCGTCGACCGGACGGCCCAGGCCTCGCCGCTCTCCGGATCGAGCTCGATCGCGCGTGTCGCGAGCTCGATCCCGCGCGCGAGGTCGCCCATGGTGGCCGTGGCCTGCGCCTTGACGACCCATGCGAGCGCGAGCCGCCGATCGAGCCCGATCGCGCGGTCCGCGTCCGCGCCCGCGGCCTCGAACTCGGACCGTTCGAGGTGAAGGAGGCCCCGCACCCGGTAGGCGTCGGCGAATCCGGGGTCGAGCTCGATCGCCCGGTCGAGGAGCGGACCGGCCGGCGACGGGTCGGTCGACGACCCGATGATCGCGAGCGCGCGGTCGTGGAGCTCCTTCGCCTCGGCGGTCCTCGCCCGTCGGAGCAGGACGAAGCCGGCGAGGGCGCCGACGACCGCAACGGCGAGCACGACCGCGGCGAGCGGCCAGCGCGCCCCGCGGACCCGAGCATCGAGCGCCCTCAGGACGCTATCGCCGTCCGCGTAGCGCCGCTCCGGCGACCTCGCGAGGCAGCGCTCGATGACGCTGACGAGCCAGGGAGGCACGTCGCCGCGGAAGCGCGCGAGCGGCGTGAACGAGCCCTCGCCGACGCGCGTCACGAGCTCGAGGATCGAGTCGCCCGAGAACGCCGGGACGCCCGCGAGGCACTCGTAGAGGACGGCCCCGAGCGCGAAGACGTCGGTCGCGGGGCCGACGCTGCTCGCGTCCTCCATCTGCTCCGGGGCCATGTAGCCCGCCGTCCCGCGGAGCTCGCCGCCGCGCGAGAGCGCGACGCTCTGGCTCGCCCCCGGAGTCATGGTGTCGAAGTGCTTCGCGAGCCCGAGGTCCGCGAGGAGCGGCCGGCCCGTCGCGTCGAAGAGGACGTTCTCGGGCTTCACGTCCCGGTGGACGATCCCGCGCGCGTGGGCGGCGCCGAGCGCCCTCGCGAGCGCCCGGCCGAGGGTCACCGTGTTCTCGATCGGGAGAGGTCCCCGCGCGAGCTTCTGCCGGAGGGTGCCTCCTTCGATGAACGGCATGACGAGGAAGGCTCGCCCGTCGAGCGAGCCCGCGTCGAGGAGCGGCACGAAACCGGCGTCCGCGAGCGAGGCGAGGATCCTCCGCTCGCGCTCGAAGCGCGCGAGGGCGTCGGGGTTCGCCTGCTTCAGGATCTTGAGCGCGACGATCCGCCCGTCGGGCGCGCGCGCCCGGTGGACGACTCCCGTCCCCCCCTCCCCGATCGTCCCGAGGAGCTCGTAGGCGCCGAACCTCACGGGGGAAGCATGGCCCGCCGGTCACTTCGCGGGCAAGGACTCCTTCACCTTCTTCCCGAGCTCGTTGTCGGCGTCGAGCTCGAGCGCCCTCTCGACCGAGGCGCGGGCGCCCTCGATGTCGCCGTCTTGCAGGAGACAGTCGGCGCGCCCCGCCCACACGTCCGCCTGCTTGTCGAAGCCGGCGTCGGCGGCGGCCTCGTAGGCGGCGGCGCCGCGCTTCCACTCCTTCGTATGCCGGAGAGCGTCGGCGTAGAGGAGGTGCCCCTGGGGGACGAACGGGTCGATGAGCGCCGCGTCCTCGAGGACCTTCGCCACGTCGCCCCAGCGCTCGCGCTTCTTGAGCTCGCCCGCGACTTCGAGCCGCGTCTTCATGTCGTCGGAGTCGAGTGAGCAGACCGTCAGGAGCTCGTCGAGCGAGCCGTCCGTGTCACCCTTGGCGCCCTTGAGCGCGGCGAGACCGCGGTGGAGGTCGGCCATGGGCGGGAGGAGACGCTCGATCGTCTCGACCTCCTCGATCGCCTCGTCCCAGCGCTTCTCGGTGCGGAAGATGTTCGCGCGCTGGCGGTGCGCCTCGACGGGGTCGCGCGTTCCGAGCTCGAGCGCGGCCTTGAGGTGCTTGAGCGCCTCGCCCGACTTGCCGCGGCCCGCCGCGACGATCCCGAGCGCGAGCGAGGCGTCGCCCGCCGCGGCGCGGAGCCACGCGGCGCGCGCCTGCTGCCGGAGCGGCGCGCCATCGACGCCCGACTCGAAGTCGCCGAGCGGCAGGAAGGCCTGCGGGATACGGAGCGAGCGGACCCCCTCGAGCGCCTCGCCCGCCTGAGCGGCGGCATCGCCGGGTTTCCCGAGGAGCGCGTAGGCGCGGGCGAGCGAACCTCTCGCTGCCACATCCCATGGAGCCTCGGCGCACCGGTCGAGGAGCGCGTCCTTCTCCTCCCACGTCGGAGGCGGCATGAAGGCGATCCCCGCGTAGCGCTCCTCGAGGAAGTCCTTGAAGCGGGCGTCGAACTGCTCGAGCGTGAGGCCGAACGCGGCCGGGATCGCCTGCTTCGTCGTCCGGCCCTTCGCATACTCGTCGAGGAGGTCGAGGATCTTCTTGAAGCCCCAGCGCTGCTCGATGAACTCGCAGGTGAGCCCGCCCTGGTAGTAGCTCATCATGACCTGGTCGGCGAAGCGGGGCTTCGTGAAGCCCTCGTCGAAGGTCGCCATGGGCAGGATCAGGTTCCGGTGCCGGAGCGTCAGGATCGGCACGTCGTACTCGCGCACCCAGGACTTCCGGCCGCGCGACTCCTCGTAGACCGAGAGGCCCTCGGTCAGCCAGCGCGGGATCCGGTTGTGCGTCTTGTTGAGCGTCACGACGTGGGTGAACTCGTGCCAGGCGGTGCGCCCCCACGAGTGCTTGCCGAACGTCTTCTTCTCGTTCGCCGAGATCACCGTCATGACGTCGCCGAAGCAGACCCCGAGAGCCGGGATGAAGGGCAGGCCTATGCTGCGGGCGGAGAAGTCCTCGACCCGCGGGAAGAGCTCGACGAGCGTCTTCCGCTCGAGCGTGACGCCGTACTTCTTCGTGAGCTTCGCGCGCGCCTCCTCGAGGAGGGAGATGACGAGCTTCTTCGACGCCTTCTCCTCCTTCTTGTGGAGGCGGACGATGAAGTGCTCGCTCTCGACGGTCGCGTAGTCCTTCTCGAGGCGCCCGAGGAGCTCGAGCGTGTTGAACGTGATCACGTCGTAGGGGTCGTCCTTGTAGGCCTGCTCGAGCTCCTTGGTTCCCTGGGCCTCGTCGCCGGTCCGGAGGAGGTTGATCGCGAGCGTCGCGCGCGCCGGGTAGTAGCCCGGGTCGAGCTCGAGCGCCTTCCTCGCGAGGTCGCGCGCCTCGGCGTAGCGGAACTTGACGGCGATCGTGCGCGCGATCTCGTCGTAGAAGCGCGCGCACGTCGGGAGCTTCGCGAGGACGGACTTCTCGAGCGCCGCGAAACCCGCCGCGTCGCCCTCGAGGAGGAGCGCCGCGCCCTTCGCCGAGAGGAGGTCGACCGAGAGCGGCCGCGCCTTGAGGGCGCGATCGCAGCGCTCGAGGGCTCGGTCGGGGTCGCCATCGTTGACCGCGAGCTCCGCGAGGAGCGCGTGCGCGCCCGCGCACATGGGGTCGGCTGCGAGCGCCTTCTTGAGCTCGTTCTCGGCGTCCTGGAAGCGCGCCGTCCCCTTGTAGCTCGCGGCGACGAGGGCGCGCGCGAGGCCGAGGCGCGCCTCGGGGCTCTGGGGGTCGATCTTGACGGCCTTCTCGAAGGCGTGCTGCGCCGCCGGGGCGTCGCCCTTGTCGAGGAAGAGGTTGCCGTAGTCCGTGAGCGCCGGGACGTAGGTCGGGTCGTTCTTGCCCGCGTCCTCGAGCATCTGGCGCGCGTACTCGACCATGCGCTTCGCCCAGCCCGACTTCACGTCGGGGTAGTAGTCGAGGAGCCGGCACGCGCGCGCGATCCAGACGTAGTCCGAGGGCGTCAGGTTCTCGCGCGCCTGGTAGTCCTCGAGGACCTTCTCGAGGAGAGCGGTCGCCTCCTTCTTCTTGCCGCGCTCGGCGCGCAACGCGCCGAGGCGGACCTTCGGCTCGAAGCTCTTCAGGTCGTCCGAGATCCCGACCGCGAGCTCGAACGACGCGTCGGCGCCCTCGAGGTCGCCCGAGAGCTCGAGCCACCGCCCGCGCAGGATGTGGACCTCGGGGTCGGTTCGGTCGAGCTTCACGAGCTCGGCCGTCAACTGGTCGGCCTGAGCGTCCATGCCCGTCTTGAGGTAGAGCTCCGCGAGGAGCTTCCGCGGCGCCTTGTCCTTGGCGTCGGCGTCGGCGAGCGAGCGGGCGAGGGCGAGCGCCTCGTCGTGGCGCCCCTTGTTCATGAGCGCGCGGGCGCGGGGGAGCGGCTCGTCGGGGAGCTCGTCCGCGCCCTTCTTCTTGGCGGGCTTGGGCTTCTCGTCGTCGCCGTCCTGAGCGACCACGACGCCGACCGCGAACGCCGAGATCAGGAGAAACGTGCCTGCGCGCTTCATGAGCCCCATCCTACTCCGCGTCTTTCGCTTGCGCCGACGTTGCGAGGAGCTGTCGGTGGCACGTGCTACAGGGTTACCCGTTCGGTCGGGGCGGTACATTTCGTGCGCTCGGGCCTGGTGGAAACGCGGCGGGGCCGTCCCGGCGCGGTGACCAGCGGTGGGGGCGTTCGTTTTCTGACTCCCGCTCCTCGTCGGGGGAGGCGAATCCGTGGCGACCCGAGTCATCGTCAACCCATCGGCCGGCGGCGGGCGCGCCGGCGAGCGCGCACGAGCGGTCCGGACCCTGCTCGAGGAACGCCTCGGGCCGCTCGAGTGGCTCGAGAGCGACAGCGCCGAGCACCTCCTGGCGCTCGCGCGCGAGGCGGCGCTCCGCGGCGATCCACGCGTCATCGTCGCCGGGGGCGACGGAGCGGCTCACTTCGCCGCCAACGGAGTCGCGGGCACCGGGACGGCGCTCGGGATCCTCCCGGTCGGGACGGGGAACGACATCGCCTACGCGGCGGGCGTCCCTCGCGACGTCGAAATTGCCTGCGACACCTTCGCGGCGGGTCACGTCCGCGCGCTCGACGTGGGCGTCGCCGGGGGCCGCGTCTACTGCTGCGTCCTCGGCGTCGGCATGGACAGCGCGGCGCTCGAGAGGATCAACCGAGCGCGCTTCCTCCGCCGCGGTCACCTCCTCTACTCGCTCTGCGCGCTCCAGACGGCGATCTCCTACCGGCCCGAGCTCGTGCGGATCGGCTGGGACGAGGGTCACTGGGAAGGCGAAGTGGTCTTCGCCGCCGTCACCAACACGAAGAGCTACGCGGGAGGCATGAAGATCACGCCCCTCGCGAGGGTGGACGACGGCCTCCTCGACCTCTGCGTCATACCGAAGCTCGGCGTCGTGCGGACGCTCGCGAGCTTCCAGCGGGTCCTCTCGGGGCGGCACGTCGGCATGCCGGGGATCGTCATGGCCCAGAGCGCGGGCTTCTCGATCGAGAGCCACCGGCCGGTGCGGGTGACGCTCGACGGAGAGTTGACGGAACTGACGACTCCGATCGACGTGCGAGTGCTTCCCGGCGCGCTCCGCGTGCTCGGGTCGCCGGTTGCTCCGAGCGTTCCCGCCGACCTTGTGGCGGCGAGGAGCGGGGTCCTTTGAGAGACGATACGGATGTCATCATCGTCGGGGGCGGGATCGCGGGCCTGGGGCTCGCGTGCGCCCTGGCCGCGTGGGACGTGCGAGTCCTCGTCCTCGAGAAGAGGCGTGAGCCGGGCGGGATCCACCGGGGCGACAGCCTCCTCCCCAAGACGACCGGGCTCTTCGCGCGCTGGGGCGTGCTCGATGCGATCCGCGCCGCGGGCGCCGAGGCGATCGACCACATCGAGGTCCACAGCGGGCGCTCGAAGATCTGCGAAGCGCCGCTCGTCCTGCCCGGGGCGCGCGACCCCTACCTCGTCTTGCCGCACGCGAGGATCGAGCAGGTCCTCGCCGAGCAGGCGGTCGCGAGCGGGCGCACCACGCTGCGAAGGCAGACGCGCGTCACCGACCTCATCATCGAGGAAGACCGCGTGCGCGGCGTCCGCTTCGAGACCTCGAGCGGCCCCGAGGAGGCGCGCGCTCCGCTCGTCGTCGCCTGCGATGGGCACCGCTCGACCGCTCGCTCGAGGCTCGGGATCGGGATCGAGCCCTTCTTCTACGACCACGCCTACCTCGGCCTCGAGGCCGATCGCCCCGCGTCCTACCGGAACGCCATGCGCGTCCACTTCCACGCCGAGGGCGGCGTCCTCCTCATGCCGCGGCCGACGCGGATCGGGATCGGCATGCTCGTCTCGGCCGAGAGCCGCGAGCGCTGGGTCACCATGAGCGACGCCGAGCTTCGCCAGGAGCTCGAGGCGCGGGCGCCGATCCTCTCCGAGGTCGCGATCCACAGGGAGGGCGCGCACGTCTACGAGCTCGCCCGCGCTCACGCCGAGCGCTACGTCGCAAAGGGCGCCGTCATCATAGGCGACGCGGCTCACTGCACGAACCCGACGGCGGGGCAGGGCATGACCACGGCGCTCGGCGACGCGGGGGCGCTCGCGGACGTCGTGGGCCCCGCGCTCGAGCGGGGCCACCGCGAGCTCGGAGCCATCCTCGCCGGTTACGAGGCGGCGCGCTGGCCCCTCAACGAGAAGCTCGTCCGCGGCTCGCACCGGCTCGCGCGCGTCTACGCGCTCCGCGGGCGCGGGTGGAACGGGCTCAAGCTCGGCGCCGCGCGCGCGCTCGCGAGCCCGCTAGGGCGTTTCGTCGTCGAGCCGGTCATGAAGCTGTTCCTGGAGGACCGGCCCCCCACCCCAGCCCTCCCCCCGCTGCGCGCGGGGAGGGTGGAGGTGTCCGCATGAGCGCCCACCTGAACCCGCAGCTCCTCGAGCTCCTCGAGCACTTCCGCCTCGACCGCACCTACGTGCGGGGCGAGGGCTCCTGGCTCACGGACGACCGGGGTCGGCGCGTCCTCGACCTCTCGTCGCAATACGGCGCGCTCCCGCTCGGACACAACCCGAAGGCCCTCTGGGACGCGCTCGAGAACGAGAGGCGGCTCGGAACGCCGCCCATGGTGCAGCCGTCGCGACCGCTCCGGGCGATCGAGCTCGCCGAGAGGCTCGCGAAGCTCGCTCCGGTGGGCGAGGGCGACGGGGTCGTCACGTTCTCACAGAGCGGGGCCGAGGCGGTCGAGATCGCGATCCGCCTCGCCCGGCTCGCGACCGGACGCACGATCGTCGTCGGTGGCGAGCGCGCCTACCACGGCAAGACGCTCGGCGCGTCGGCGCTCACCTGGGAGAGCTCGAAGGCGATGCGCGAGGCGCTCCGGCCGCCCGGGTTCGCTCACGTCGCCTGGGACGACGCGGCGGCGCTCGAGCGCTTCCTCGACGCCCACCAGGGCGAGGTCGCGGCCGTCCTCCTCGAGCCGATCCAGGGCGAGGGCGGCGTCCGCGAGCCCGGGCCGGGTTACTTCGAGCGCGTCCGCGAGCTCTGCACGAAGCGCGGCGTCCTCCTCATCCTCGACGAGGTCCAGACCGGCCTCGGGCGCACCGGGACTCTCTTCTGCGCCGAGCAGCTCGGGGTCCGGCCCGACATCCTCGTCCTCTCGAAGGCGCTCGGAGGCGGCCTCGTGCCGCTCGCGGCGACGATCGCGGCCCCGCACGTCTGGACCGAGGAGTTCGCGCTCAGCCACGGGTCCACGTTCGCGAACAACAACCTCTCGTGCGCGGTCGGGCTCGCCGTCCTCGATGCGCTCGAGGGCGGCCTCGTCGAGCGGGGCCGCGAGAGGAGCCGCGAGCTGCGCGCGGGGTTCGACGAGCTCGCGCGTCGCTACAAGGGAGTCTTCCGCGCCATACGCGGCCGCGGCCTCCTCCTCGGCCTCGAGCTCGAGCCGGTGGGGCCCGAGAGCTCGTTCTTCATGCAGCACCTCTTCGCGAGCGACGCCGTGAACGGAGTCGTCGCGTCGTACCTCCTGAACGAACACGGAGTCCGGGTCATACCGTGCCTCACGCACGGCCGCGCGCTGCGCGTCCAGCCTTCGCTCGACGTGACGCGGCACGAGCTCGCCCAGGGCCTCGCCGCGTTCGAGGCGCTCGCGAAGACGATCCACCGCCGGGACTGGTCGTGCCTCGTCGCTCCGTTCCTGGCGGGGGAGAAGACCGGACGGAGACCCGTCGACGCGCGGCCGCTCGAGCGACCCGTGATCGCCTCGCGCCCGCTCGTCGAGGGCGAAGAGCCGTCCCGCTTCGCCTTCCTCATCCATCACACGGCGCCCGAGGATCAGGTCGGGACGACGCGCGCCTTCGGCAGGCTGCCTTCGGCCGAGCTCCGGAGCCTCTACGAGTGGACGGCCCGGTTCCCGGGCCACTCCCCGCTCTGCCACATGCCCTCGATCCGGGGCAAGGGACGCGCCGTCGCGGAGGGGTGGCTCCTCGGGCTCACGCACACGCCCGAGTCCATGCGAGCCCGTCCGCGCGCCGAGGTCTCGGCCGAGATCGGCAAGGCCGTCCTCGCCGCCCAGAAGCTCGGAGCCCACGTCGTCGGCCTGGGCGCCTTCACGTCGATCATGACGCAGAACGGAGCCGAGGTGCCGTCGCAGGGCTCGGCGATCACGACGGGGAGCGCGCTCACCGTGGCCGTCGCCGTGGATGGCGTGAAGCTCGCCTGCGAGCGGCTCGGCGTCGATCAATCGACCAAGCGAGGCCTCGTCCTCGGGCTCGGCGTCGTGGGCTCGGCCGCCGCCGTCGTGGCGTCCGAGTCGCTGGGCTCGCTCGTCCTGGTCGGCAACCCGCTCCGCCCCGAGCGCGAGCGGGCCAAGGCGAGCGCGCTCATGGACCGGATCTACGCGCGCGCGATCGCGCAGCTCGACGACCCCGACGCGCGCGGGATCGCGGCCGAGCTTCGGCGAGTCCTGCCGCTCCTCGGCGCGCGCTTCTTCGAGGCCGTCGCGCGCGGCGAGCCCGCGACCGGGCTCGCGGACGAGGTCGTGTCCGCCTTCCGCTCCCTCGGGATGCGGGCTCCCGTCGAGCTCGCGCCGCGCCTCGAGGCAGCGATCGGAGAGGCGGACGTGATCATCGCCGCAACGAGCGCCGCCAAACCGCTCATCGGTCCCGACGATCTCAGGCCCGGAGCGATCGTCTGCGACGTGGCCAAGCCCGCCGACGTGGCGCGGACGGTCGCGGGGATCCGCGACGACGTGCTCGTCTTCGACGGCGGCCTCGTCCGCTATCCGGAGCCGATCGCGTTCGGCCAGAACCTTGGCTACGAGCCGGGCGTCAACCTCGCGTGCCTCACCGAGACGATCGTCCTCGCGCTCGAGGGCGTGCGTGGCGGCCGCTTCGGCGTCGGGCTCGCGAGCGACCTCGTGGACGAGGTGCCGCGGATCCGCGAGGCGGCGCGGAGGCACGGCTTCTCGGTCGCCGAGCTCCGGGTGAACGGGCGCGTCCTCCCCGAGCAGCACTTCGGGAAGGTGCGCGAGGCCGCCGCGCGGCGGCGGGCGGCGGAGAGTCGGCGGCTGCGGAAGCCGTCGCTGCCGCTCTCGGCGTGAGGAGGGAGACGATGAGCATCTCGAAGGCGGCCCCTCCCCCCGCTGCGCGGGGGGAGGGCGATGCGCCCTTCAAGTTCGCCGAGTTCAGCATCGACAAGTGGCTCCGCGTCGTGCCGCAGGGCTACCTCAAGGGGACGAGCTTCGGGAAGCCGCAGGGCGCGGGCGTCCCCGCCGAGATCCGCGAGCAGGGCATGCTCCGCCAGGTCTACCTCATGGACCTCGCGCTCTTCATCGCGGCCGAGCGCGTCTCGACGCGCGTCGCGAGCGGGCTTCTCCGCCTCGCGCCCGACGAGTCGTCGTTCTGCTTCCTCGCGAGCCAGACGCTCGACGAGGCCCGCCACTTCGAGGCGTTCGCGAACCGCTTCCGCGAGCTCGGGCTCGAGGAGGAGCGCCGGGAGAAGCTCGCCCGCGACCTCCTCTCGCCGGCTTACCGCGGGTTCTTCGACCTCCTCCTCGAGGCCGTGGACAAGGGCGACTTCGAGGCGGGGCTCGTCGGCCTGAACGTGATCCTCGAGGGCATGGCGTTCCCGCTCTACGACTACGAGATGCGCTACTGGCGCCCCTTCGACCCGGCGCTCGTCGAGATCATCCACGGAGCGTTCAAGGACGAGTGCCGCCACGTGGGATTCGGCGAGAAGCACCTCGCGTGGCGGCTCGGTCGCGACCCCGGCGTGCGGCACCGCGTCCAGCGTCACGTGTCCGACCTGTCGCTCAAGATGCGGGACGTCTTCGCCGAGTTCCTCGCGACCTTCGTCGGCTTCTACGACCTCGCGATCCAGGAATACCCTGAGCGCTGCGAGTCGGTCGAGATCCTCCCCGGGAGACGCCTCGCCGACACGACGGCGGACGAGCAGGTGCGCTGGCTCGAGGGCGAGATCGCCCGGGGGCACCGCAAGCGCCTCGAACGGATCGGACTGGAGAGTGTGCTGTGAGCGAAACCGGAGCCGCGGCCATCACTCCCTCCCCCCGCGAAGCAGGGGGAGGGCCGGGGTGGGGGGCCCACGACGCACCCACTCCCCCCCTCCCGACCTCCCCCCCGCTTCGCGGGGGGGAGGAGGTGCTCGCCCATGTCCTCGACGCCTTCCACGCCCGCGTCCAGGCCTCGACGGCGGTGAAGAAGCTCCTCGCGCGCTGGGACCGGCTCGTCGAGCTGCGCGTGACGGGCGGCCGCTCCTTCTTCCTGCGTTCGAAGGGCGGCGCGATGCTGCCCCCCACGACGACCGCCGAGGGCACGCCCGAGATCGTCATCGGCGCCGAGGAGAGCGTGCTCCGCGGGATCTTCTCCGGCGACCTGAACCCGGCCCGCGCGCACCTCGACGGTCAGCTCCAGGCGTTCGGATCCCAGAAGGACCACCTCGTCCTCGACGCGATCGTCCTCCTGATCTGGGGGTACTGATCCCGTGCGGAAGATCGCGCTCCTGACCGCGATCAGCGTCGGGCTCGCGTTCGCGTCGAGCTGCTTCCCGCTCCTCGCGACGACCGTCTCGAGCCTCGGCGCCTGGTCGCTCGCGGCGATCGCGGCGAGCGGACTCCTCGCCTGGCTCGTCTCGCGCGCCTACGCCGAGCTCGCCGGGATCTACCCGACGGCGGCGGGCGTCAGGACCTACGTCGCGCAGGCGTTCGGCGATCGGCGAGGCCTCTGGCTCGCGCTCCTCTACCTCTTCCTCGTCGTGGGCCTCGGAGCGTCCGAGGCGTTCATCCTCTCGCGCGTCATCCACGCCGTCTTCCCCGGGCTCGCGCCACTCCCTGTATGTCTCGCCTTCGTCGGCCTCTGTGCGTTCGCCAACGTCTGCGGGATCGAGCTCGCGGGGAAGCTCCAGGCCTTCTTCACCTACGGCATGATCTCGAGCCTCGGCGTCGTCGCGCTCGCCGTCCTGGGCGGCGCTCCGAGCGTCGATCGCGCCGCTCTCGCGGGCCTGACGCCGCTCGTCTCCGGGGTCTCGGGCGCCATGTTCCTCTTCGTGGGCTTCGAGTGGGTCGTCTCGGCCGTCGAGGAGGTCGATCCGCGCGGCCTCGCCCTGCCTCGAGCCATGTCCCTCTCGGTCGGAGTCCTCGCGGCGATCTACCTCCTCGTCGCGTTCGCGCTGTGGGTGGGGCTCGCGCCCGCCGACCTCGGCGCGGGAGTGACTCAGCACCTCGTCCTCGGATCGCGGCTCGGGCGCGCGGGGCTCTACGTCACGGCGGCGCTCTCGACGGCCGCGACGGTCACCTGCTTCAACGGAGGGATCCTGGGCGCGTCACGCCTCTGCTACGCGCTCGCGCGCGAGGGCGTCCTGCCGCGGCGGCTCGCGACGCTCTCGCCGCGCTTCCTGACGCCGTGGGTCGCGATCCTCGTCATGAGCGCGATCACAGGAGCGAGCGCGATCGCCCTCTCGACCACGGAGGCCGTGAAGGTCCCGATCCTCGTCGGGGCCGCGATCGAGTGCGCCGTCTACGCCGCGGTCGTGCTCGCGTGCGCGCGCCTGCGGCAGAAGGCGCCGGAGAAGGCGCGCCCCTACAAGGCGCCCTACGGCCAGCGCGGCGCCGTGGCGCTCGCGGTCGTCTTCTCCGGGCTCTCGCTCGCCTGCGTCTTCGGGGCGGGCGAGTGGACAGGGGCGGTCGCGAGCGTGCTCGGGATCGCCGTGGCCGCGACAGGCGCGATCGCGTGGCGTCGGAAGGTCTCCCTCCCGCCGCAAGGTGGGAGGAGGGTCGGGGTGGGGGGCATCCCCGCGAAGGAGATGATCCATGTATAGCCGCGGAACCCACACCCTCATGCGCCTCGAGGCTCTCCTCGGGCTCGGAGTCGCGGTCGCGCTCGCGCTCCGCCACCTGGGCGAGATGCGCTGGGGTCCGTTCCTCTTCTTCTTCATGTCGATCGACCTGATCGGCTACATCCCGGGCGCCATCGCACACCGGCAGGCCCACGGCGCGCCGATCCCGAACGTCTATCACGCCCTCTACAACACGACGCACAGCTTCCTCTGGAACGCCGCCCTCGTGGCCGCCTGGACGCTCGCGTTCGGCCCCGAATGGGCCTTCCTGGCGATCCCGATCCACCTCCTCGGCGACCGCGCGATCTTCGGGAACTTCTTCAAGCCGTTCGGGACGCCCTTCGAGCCGACCCTGCAAGGAGCCGCGTCATGATCGTCACCCGCGAGTCCACGCTCACCCCGTTCGAGGTCCTCGCCGAGTACTCGGACCACCCGTCCGCGTTCCTCGCCCTCAACAAGGAGACGCGCCACTTCACGACGCCGACGACCCGGGGCCTGATCGCCTACCGGCCCTGCGGCGGCTGGTTCTTCCAGATGGGCTCGGTCTTCGCGCCCGAGGAGGACCGCGGTCGGCTCCTCGAGGCGTTCCGCGCGTTCGCACGGCTCGAGGGAAAGAGGATCTGCGCCCTCCAGCTCCGCCCCGAGGACGCCGAGCTCTACCGCGCCTCGGGCTTCCGCGTGAACCAGCTCGGGACCTCGTTCACGGTCGATCTGGCGAAGTTCCAGACGAAGGGCACGCGCTTCATGCAGCTCAGGAACAAGGTGAAGCGCGCGCGCCGCGAGGGGCTCGAGGTCGTCGAGCTCGGCGCCGACCGCCCGCGCACGCCCGGGATCGAGGCGCAGCTCGCGCGCCTCACCGACGAGTGGCTGCGGAGCAAGGGACGTTTCAAGAAGCTCCTCGACTTCATGGTCGGCGAGCTCGGCGGCGAGCACGAGGACGCGCGCCGCACGTTCGTCGCCCTGAAGGGCGACGACGTCCACGCCTTCGTCACCTACGTGCCGGTCTGGGGAAGGCTCAAGGGGGTCATGCACGACCTCTCGCGGCGCCGTCCCGATGCGCCGCCCGGAGCCATGGAGCTCATCAACGTCACCGCGATCGAGCGGTTCCAGCAGGAGGGTCTCGGTCACCTCAACTTCGGCCTCACGCCGTTCGTGGGCTGCGGCGAGGAGACGGACCGCATTCCCGGCCGGAGCGCGGCCGTCTCGTGGCTCCTCGCCAAGCTCGCGCGCCACGGCTCGGTCGTCTATCCGGCGCAGAGCCAGGCCGCCTACAAGATGAAGTGGGACCCGACGATCCTCGTCCCCGAGTACTTCGCGTTCGAGGGGCGCTTCAGGCTCGGCTGCCTCTTCCGCCTCCTCGTGCTGACGAGGTCGATCTGAATGCGCGCCCGGGTCGCGATCGTGGGTGGAGGGTTCGCCGGGCTCTCGGCGGCGCTCCACCTCGTCCGCGCCGGGGTGGACGTGACGCTCTTCGAGGCCGGCACCGTCGGCTGCGAGGCGAGCGGCCGCAACACGGGCATGCTCGGCCCCGGGGCCATCGCGCCGATCACGAGTCTCGTCGATCGCCACGGCCCGGACGGCGCGCGCGCGATCTTCCAGGCGACGCTCGATGCCGTCGAGAGCGCGCTCGAGCTCATCCAGGCCGAGGGCCTCGCCTGCGACCTCGAGGTCACGGGACAGCTCCTCGTCGCGCGCACCGGTCGGCAGGCCGCGTTCGTCGAGTCGCAGGCCCGCGCCTTCCAGGAGCTCGGGTTCGACGTCGAGTGGCTCGACCGCGACGCGCTCGCGACGAGGATCGCGAGCGACTCGTTCCGGGGCGGACTCCGCCATCCGCGCGCGGCCAACCTCGATCCGCTCCGGCTCTGTCACGAGCTCGCGCGCGTCTGCCGGGCACGCGGTGTCGTCATCCGCGAGCAGACGCCCGTCCGCTCCGTCGCGGCCGGCAGGCTCGAGCTCGCGTCGGGGGAGAGCGTCCTCGCCGACCGGGTCGTCCTCGCGACGAACGCCTTCACGTCGCGCCTCGGCGTCCTGCGCGGGAGGGTCACGCCGCTCTCGACTCACGTCGTCCTGACCGAGCCACTCGGAGAGCGCGTCCGCGCTCTCGGGTGGCCGGGCCGCGAGGGCGTCGTCGACGCCCGCCGCTTCTTCTCCTATTTCCGGCTGACGGCGGACGACCGGCTGCGCTGGGGCGGCGGAGCGCCGCTCCACCGGCGCGCCGAGGATCCGGCGACCTACGCCACGATCGCGGCCGAGATCGAGAGCGTCTTCCCGTCGCTCCAGGGCGTGCGGATCGAGAAGCAGTGGTCGGGGGTCATGGGTTTCACGCTCGACCGGACT
>Ga0070738_10003109_pt1 | contig 22796 bp, 22 predicted proteins | sample Coa_R2_2_FD_66446 | JGI IMG/M metagenome (GOLD analysis project Ga0070738, IMG submission 66446) | Surface soil microbial communities from Centralia Pennsylvania, which are recovering from an underground coalmine fire - Coalmine... | ecosystem: Environmental > Terrestrial > Soil > Unclassified ... | reverse complement strand
CTGGTTTTGTTTCGGCCCTCCGCTTCAGCCGCATACCCCGCGGCCTTCGCTCCGGCCCGAAACAAAACCCCTTGCTCCGCGCGGAACCTCTAATTTACAGAAAGGATGTTACACGAACAACTATGTGCGTGGTCCTTGGCGAAATATCTGGGACAGGTTTGACGCAAACAATCACGTACTATACCCGATTGCCGCGGAGTGTTCCGTCCGAGCACTGCACATCTCAGAGTTGTCTCTGCGCCTTCCGACGCTGCTTGCGGGGTTTCTGTTCGTCATCTGGCTGCACCGGACTCTCGTCAAAATCGTAAGCTCGGTCCTCGTCCGGACTATAGCTTTTGGGGGACTGTGCCTTGCCCCATTGCTGCTCGACTTCTCCGTAGCGGCGCGTGGCTACGTCCTGGGAATCGCCCTGCTTGTGTGGGCAATGAACCTTTTCTTCCGGCATCGTTACCACCTAGCGGGCGTCGCCGTCGGGTTGGCTGTTGCAACCACCTTAAACCTCGCCTATGCGGCTGTCGGCCTAGCGTTGGCGCCACTCGTCCTCGAACGCGACAAAGTGATTTACCGGTTGCGCCGGGGTAGTTGCATTAGCGCCAGCGCGGCCCTTGCGTTCCTGGCGGTCTGGTTTGCCAATTCTACCTCAGCTAAGCACCTCTTACTTCTACTTCGGTCTTCCAACGATCGCTAGCGCGTTACGGGAATTGGCGGGCTTGAATATTCATGTAGCCTGGGGACGGCCAGGTTTTCTTGGAAATGATCAAGGAATCTCCGTAATCCAATACGTTTTGCTTCCGGCAGTGGCCCTGTACATCGCATTTACAGTCGCCCGTTTGTTCCGGCAGGAATCGGCTGATCGCAGGGAAGCCCTGCCCGCTTGGATCCTTTTTGTCTCACTCAGCGGGACCGTGGTCGGCCATTTTGCACTTGGGCTGAACTATCCCGCTGACCGGGTCGGACTCTACTTGCTGGTGCTGTTTGCGCTTGCGTGGGCCGCCGCCGTTTCACGGACGAATCTCGCGTTACTGCGCGCAGAGCAAGGTGTTTTCGCGGCACTGCTCATTCTGCAGTTCTTGACACAGCTCGAAAGTCGGTACTTTGCGATTTGGCATTTCGACTCATCCATGAAGCGAGTGGCTGCGAGGCTAAGGGATGATCTGCGTTCTAATCCGGCGGGTTCCGTCTCAATCGGCGCCACTTGGTACCACATCCCCAGTCTGGAGTTTTATAGGGCAGCATACCGCATTCGGGCTCTTAGGCCGATTCAACGTCTCGACGAAACCCCAGTGGTGGGTTTTGATTACTACGTCGTTGACCTCAGCGAAAGACAGGTGCGCCGCGCGGTCGACTCTCACCAGATCACTCCGATCCTCACTGATGCCGGGTCGGGAGTAATTCTCGGGAAGTAGAGATACCGTGGGCGCGTCTCCCGAATTCAAGCGGAGGCTTCAGTCTCAATGTCCGCACTGCTGCTTCGGTTCGTTCTTACTCTTTGCCCTTGAAACAGCGTCCGTTGGCCGCCGTGGGGCTATTCTGTCCTAAAGAGGACAGCCAGACCCATCCCAAGCTTTGGTTCGTTACGTGCGCGCGCCGCTCGGAGAGGCCGACCGGGGATGGAGCGCGCCTTCCGCGTAAACGACCGCATCAGCCTCGATTCACGCGTCAACGCCAAGAACGCCCTCGACCCGGCGTCTTCACAAACTGGAACACCTCCGCTCACCGGCACCCAATTCGGCTGCCCATCCCGGCCAACTACATGCGGAGAGTCCAGACAAATCTGAGAATAAGGTTCTAGTCCAGACGTAGCATAAACGCAAGCTGGCGCGCTGCGATCCAGCTTCACGCCGAGCCTGCCGATCAGCAAGGCACCTGCGGCATAACACGCGCCGCACAGCAGCGCCGCGCCCAGAATCGCTGCCAGCGCCTCAATCATTTCTCTTGCCTTTCCGCCTGTGGAACAACCCTATATAGCCGTGCGCCGCCACCCTCGGCGGCTAGCTCCAAGCCCCATCCTTCGGGGTCGCCGCGAAAATCCGGCGATCCTGCGAAATCGTCCGGTATCAGCAGATAATGGACTCCCCGAAGCGCAAGCTCCCGCGTTGCATACCTCCGGATATTAGGATCGGGCTTGAGCACGCCGGCGCGGAAATCGCCCCCAGGCGCGTTCCAGCGCCCGGAAACTTCATCGGACAATTTCACCTCAGGTTGTGGCTGGTAATCGTAGGACGTTTTCACGCGGACTTCGTCCAATGCTTGCACCTGTCCGAAATCGACTTCGATGAAGTCGCCCGGCGCCGCTCTCTCCCACGTCCTCCACCGTGTGGCGGGCGAGTTATCGAAAGCCAGTTGGACATCCCAAGGATTGGGCCAGGCGCTCAACCGCCATTGGGGCCGCCGCGGTAGCTCAGTCCCTTGATGGAAAAACTGCAGCTCATGGATGCTCCACTGCTCGTCCGGAGGACCCAAGGTATTCAGTTCGACGCGGACGCCCCGCGCCTTTCTCTCTGGAAAGCTCCACCGTTCCAGCACTCTCGGCTGCGAATAATCGACCCAGCCGTTATTGAGCATGTCCGATAGGTCCTCGCTGAACGCGCCATGGAAGTTTGAGAGTACCTCGCGCGATGTGTAGGCTTCCGCCACTGTGGCAAGCGCCAGGACCTTTTCGCCTTTGGGCACATGATCCTCGATCAGGCGGGCCGAGCCGTAGCCGGGGTTGGCTTGGCCAAGGTAGCGGTCCTGAGGGACGATTCGCAAAGCTTCGCGATAAAGCGCGCGGCCCGGGAGGCGCCAAGCCCCTGGCGCGTAATGTCTCACTTCCGCGGGCCACGACGTGACCGCGTGAAAAATCGCGAGGCAGGCGATCAGGCTTGGCGAACTCGCGATGGCGAGCGTCAGTGCGAGCGCCAGAAAAGGCAGATCTGGAATCAGAAAGCGCGTTCCTATGTTGGTGAAATAGGCGGCGAGAAGAACCGCGGCGGCCGCCAGCAGCCTTCGCCCCGCGCGGAAGCCCAGCGAGAACAGACCCACGGGCGCCAAGAGAAATGCCGGTCCAATCACGCCCTGCGTCTTGCCTCCGCGCACGCTTACTTCGAGCGGCAAGCTCGAAAAATTGGCGATCTCATAGCGCTGGAAGCGGCTCGCCACTTGTTGAACCGTGATCACGTGAAAGTGTGGATTCCGGAATAACTGGCTCGCAAACGGTGCGACAGGATCTTGATAAAAAGACCAGTCTCTCAACATCCAGGGTCCAGCCATGAGGAGGGCGCAGACGGAGAGCCTCAGTACCGGACGAACGCCACGGCTCCGCCAAACAACCAATCCGGCTGTGTAGAAAAAGATCGCGAACGCGGTGTATTTGGCGGCATAAGCGTAGCCGGCCAGCAGGCCGGCCGGAATCAGGAGCCTGTCGTCGCGGACTTCATCCCAAATCTCGATCCAATAGAAAGCCGAGAATGTGATCGCCGCCGCAGCCACGTCGACGTACGCGGTGGTTCCATCGATGCCCACCACCGGACTCGCGTAAACCAGGAAAGCAGCCGCCGCTCCCGCCCAAGGCTTTCCGAGCCTCTGGCCATAGGCAAACACCGCCAGCGCGAGCGCGATCAGGAAAGCGAAATGCGTCAGCGCGGCCGCCGAATGCGCGCCGATGGCGAACGCCGGAGTGAAAATCATCTCAACGCCGCTGCTCAGAGCCGCGTACATGTCCTCAATTGGCTCAAATCCGTGCGAGCGAAGGTATCGAGCCACGAGGCCGAGGTGATAGGAAGAGCCGTCGGGGCTGGATTCGGGGGCAAGAGCGTGAAAGAAGTAAAGAACCGTGAACCCGCCGAAAAGGATGACCGAAAGCGCTCGCCAGCTTGCCGGAAGATGTCGCGTTGGCTCGGTGCCCGCACCGAGCCGCGGCCGCCAGTGAGCTATCGTGATCAATCCCACCAGCAGCGCCACAAACACCGGCCAATACGCCAGGTGCAATACCAGGATGGCGAAAACGGCCAAATGAAGAATTGCCGCGCCGAGAAGAAACGCAAGCGGCGCCCGTTCGGTGGAATTCAGCTTTACGCCCAGCTTGCCAATCAGCAGAACGCCCGCGCCGTAGCAGGCGCCGCAGGTCAGCGCCGCGCCGAGAATCGCCGCCAGCGCCTGGATCATTCCTGCTTGAGTCCGATGCTGGTCAGGATGAAACCGAGCCGCTGGCCATCGCCCTTCGCGACCCAAACCTTATCGATTTCCGCCCCGACCGTGGCTTCCTTATCCGCCGCCACCCACTCCGGCGGCACCGGTTTTTCGAAATGCTTTGTCCCGGATTCGGTGTATCGGACGCTGTCCAGCAGGTGGTCGTTCACGTAAAAAGACAATGTCACGGGGCCGGTGCTTTTAAACGTCGCGTCGGCCAACGTGAAGTCGATCACGTACCGAAGATTCTCGTTGGACCCGGCCGGCAGACGCACGGTGGGCCGCTGGCCGGTCCAGCTCCATACCTGAGACGGATCGTAATAGATGTCGCGGACAATGCGCGTCCCTGTATCGCCGTCCGACAGCTTGAGAAGTCGCGTCGAACGATAGGGGCGGAAATTCTCAAACGGCTGACGCTGCTCCGGCGGAGCGTAAGTCTCGGGCATGCGCTGGCAGGCGCACAGAAGGAGCGCAACAGCGGCCGGCAGTGAGCGGAGGAGCGTCGTAAGACGTACTATACCGCGCGCCGCGCGACGTCACTTTTTCCGAGGCCGTTTCGGAACGAATGCGAGAAACCTGCGCGGGTTGTCATACATGATCTGATGCAGGACCTGATCGCTGGCGCCGGCCGCTCTTAACTTCGGCAGAAACACGGTTATCGTCTTCGCGTAGCCGCTGGACGCGTCGGCGGAAAACATCAGGTGCGGCGCGAAACCGGCTTCGATAAGCGCCATGACCATGGGAACCTGCTGGGTATCGTTGAGGCCTTGGCGGTCGAAGCCGATGAACGCGCCCCGCCTGCAAATGGTCTTGTGAACGTAAACGTTCGGATCGACCAGATTCCCAAGGTGCCCAATGACGACGCGATCCGGCTTGACGCCCGCGTCTTCCAGAATATCGAGTTGTTCCAGAGCCGATTTTCCAGGGATGCCCGTGTGAGTGAAGATGGGCAGATTCGTGGCGACGTGCGCGCGCCCCACCGCTCGGAAGACTTTGCGCTCTTCGGCAGTAATCTCGTCCCAGGAGCCGATTTCGCCGAACACGCCAAGCGTATCGTCATCGGCCTGTTTGATGAGCGCCTTGACGATCTGTTCTTCGCTCATCGAGGCGAGCTCCGGCGGATAGAAAGGCTGCGAGTAGAAGCCGCCGCCCGCGACGATGGGCATGCCGGACTTCATGGAGACTTGACGGATGAAGTTGATGTCGCGGCCCATGTCCGCGTGTCCGGCGTCGACAATGCAGCCAACTCCGGCTTCCTTTGTCTTGGATACTTCTTCCGCCATCAGATCGGAGTTGCGCATGATGTCAGGCCCCTTGGGAGCCCGCGGCGGGCCCCCGCCACGCGCGGCCAGGGCGGGCAGGCCGTTGGCCGCGCGGACAGCCGCGCTGGCGGCCGCGAATTTCGCATTGAAATCGGGGCCCAATTGCATGTGCTCGTGAAAAAGCGTAGCGCCGCCGGAGAGTTCTTCCGGCGCATAATCTCTGAGAATGCAACGGATTACGGACCCTTTCGGAAAGGTTGGCTCATCGGCCGCGAGGCTGTTTGAGAGCGCCGCAGCAGCCGCGGCGAGCCCTAACGTTTCCAGCGCCTGGCGGCGCGTGCTCACGCGCGAAAGCGAGTTTGACATGGTGCGTTTATTGTATTACTTATTTCAACGCGCGCCGCGCAGCTTCCATGGTTTGGCGAAGCGAGTCGCGAGGCACGCCCGAGACCATCGGCTTTATCAGCCATCCCAGCCCGGCTGGGATGTCTCGCGAAAGGGAAATGGTGCGGCATTCGATGTACAAACCGCCGGCCCGCGGAGCGAGCAGCCAATAGGCATTCAATCGCCACAGAAAACCATTGCCTATATCCGGCGGGAGAGGCTTGCCATTTTCCACTTCTGAGATCGGGCCGGAAAGCGATATAATCGCCCAGTTCCCGTACTTCAGAGCTCTATATTCAATCCGGTAATCGGCGTCCAGCACCACCGTTAAGAGATTCTTGCGGCGCAGGCGCAAATGGACGCGCCACCGGCTCCCTTCGTGGCTCAGCACGCCCGATTCGACGACGCCCGGAAAAATCGATGGGTATTCTTCATACCGCTGAAACAGCTTGAGCCCTTGCTCCACCGTTGCGCCCGGGACCCGCATGGCGGCAACCCAGTCATGGATTAGACCGTTTTCGACGGCCAGGGGCGTTGTTCCTCCCCATGCGGCAACCTGGACCTCGCCGGGCTTTGGGTCCAGATTGACCTGCCATCGCATCGATTTTTCGGCTTCTTGAACATAAGAATTAAAGGCTCGGCGGGTCTGGTCGGAAAGATGGACGGCAATGCCCGCTGGCGATGCCAACCCCGCAAGCGCCAGCGGCCCGAATATCCTCCAGATCGCCACTAGTCATATGGATGGACCCGCGAGCGGCAGGTTTCCGACGGACTAGGCTGTTGACAGGTCCAGGGTTGGGGCGTATCCTGGATCTAGGACCGAAACGGTCTGTGAGGGCTATTTTAGTCTTCTATAGAAGATGCTGAAGCTAACAAAGAAGGCGGACTACGGATTGATCGCCTTGTGCCACTTGGCGAGCCGGGGCGCATCCCGGCCAGGCGGTTTTTCGGCTGGTCTCTCCGGAAGCGCTTCGGCGAAAGATATTGCTGAAACCTATCGTATACCCCTGCCGCTGCTTTCAAAGGTTTTGCAAAAGCTGGCCCGGGCTGGGTTGCTGATCTCGGAACAGGGGACCAACGGCGGCTACCGGCTGAGCCGGCGCGCCGGGGAAATTAGCACTCTGGAAGTAATCCGGACCATCGACGGACCTATCATCCTGACGCACTGTTTCACCGAGCACGAAGGAGACAAGCAGTGCACGCAGGCCTCGCTTTGTCCGGTGCGCGAACCTCTGCGAAAAGTTCACGAAGGGATTTTAAAGCTGCTCTCCGGCATTACCATCGCCGATCTATCCAGCGACGATGTGACATTTGCCTCCATCCAAACGATGGTGGCCAGCATCCAACCGACTTTAGGATCTTAGAAGCCATGAAACTTCCCATCTACATGGATAATCACGCCACCACGCCGGTGGATCCACGCGTCTTCGAGGCGATGCGCCCTTACTTTACCTCAACCTTCGGCAACGCGGCCAGCCGCAATCATAGCTTCGGATGGGAAGCCGAGGAAGCTGTGGAGAAGGCGCGCAAGCAGGTAGCGTCGATCATCGGCGCAACACCCAAGGAAATCGTCTTCACCAGCGGCGCCACCGAATCGAACAACCTCGCCATCAAGGGTGTGTTCGAGATGTACGCCGAAAAAGGCAACCACATCATTACCGCCGCCACGGAGCACAAGGCTGTGCTCGACACCTGCAAGCGGCTTGAAAAAGAAGGCGCCCGAGTCACCTATCTGCCCGTTCAGCAAAACGGATTGATCGATCTGGATCAGCTTCGGGCGGCCATTACGGACAAGACGATCCTGATTACGATCATGTACGCCAACAATGAAATCGGCGTGCTGCAGCCGATTGCCGAAATCGGCAAAATTGCGAAGGAGCGCGGAGTGCTGTTCCACAGCGACGCGACGCAGGCGGTGGGCAAGGTTCCCGTGGACGTGATCAAAGAAGGCATCGATATCGCCTCCGTCAGCGCCCACAAGATGTACGGACCAAAAGGCGTCGGCGCGCTGTACGTGCGGCGCCGCAATCCGCGCGTGCAACTGACGGCGCAGATCGATGGCGGCGGACACGAGCGAGGCATGCGCTCGGGGACGCTCAACGTGCCGGGTATCGTGGGACTTGGAGCGGCGTGCGAGATCGCTCAAAGGGAAATGCCGGAAGAATCCAAGCGCCTGGCTTACCTGCGCGACAAATTGAAGGATCGGCTGCTAGCCGGGCTAGACGAAGTTTACATCAACGGCACAACCGAGCGCAGGCTGCCCAACAACCTGAATATCAGCTTCGCCTATGTGGAGGGCGAAAGCCTGTTGATGGGAATCAACGATGTGGCGGTGTCGAGCGGCTCGGCCTGCACTTCGGCGACGTTGGAGCCGAGCTACGTTTTAAAGGCCCTCGGCGCGGGAGACGATCTGGCTCATTCCTCGATCCGGTTTGGATTGGGGCGTTTCAATACGGAAGAAGAAGTGGACTACGTGACAGAGAAGGTGATCGACGTGGTGAAGAAACTGCGCGAGCTTTCGCCTCTGTACGAAATGCATAAGGAAGGAATCGATTTGACCAAGGTCCAGTGGACCGCTCACTAAATTGAGCCGCGACCGTATACAAGGAAGCGGCATGAAGGAGAAACGATGGCTTACTCGGACAAAGTACTGGATCATTACAATAACCCGCGAAATGTCGGCTCGCTCGATAAGTCCGACCCTAATGTCGGCACGGGAATGGTGGGCGCGCCGGAGTGCGGCGATGTGATGAAGCTTCAGGTGAAGGTGAACCCGCAAACTGGGGTCATCGAGGAGGCGAAGTTCAAGACGTTCGGCTGCGGCAGCGCCATCGCCAGCTCGTCTCTCGCCACCGAATGGCTCCGCGGCAAAACGGTCGACGAAGCCCTTCAGATCAAAAACACGGATATCGTCAACGAGCTTAGCCTGCCCCCGGTGAAGATCCATTGTAGCGTACTGGCCGAAGACGCCATTCGCGCGGCTATCGGCGATTACAAGAAAAAGGCGGAAAGCCGCTCCCAAGCCCAGGTAACCGCCTAGCCTATGGTGACCGTAACGCCCAAAGCCGTCGAGAAAATCCGCCAGGCCTTCCAGAAAGAGGGCGTGAGGGGAGGGTTACGCCTGGGCGTGCTGGGCGGTGGCTGCTCGGGCTTGAGCTATCTGTTCAAGTTCGATCCTAAGCCGCGGCCCACCGACAATATTTTGGATTTCGACGACGTCAAAGTGTTCATCGACCCCAAGAGCATGGTCTTTCTGGATGGGATGACCCTGGATTGGAAGGACTCGCTGATCCACTCCGGCTTCGTTTTCGACAATCCCCACGCGAAAAAGTCCTGCGGGTGCGGCACGTCGTTTTCGGCGTGATGGAATACTACGCTGCACTTGGCCTGGAACCTCAGCTTGCGCTCGATCTGGAAGATTTGAAGCAGCGCTTCTACGCGCAGAGCCGTCTGTGGCATCCCGACCGGTTTATTCGCGCCGAGCCCTTGGAGCGAGAGCGGGCGCTGGATATGACGGCGGTATTGAACGACGCCTTCCGCACGCTGCGGGATCCCGTAGCGCGGGCGGAATATTTTCTGAAGCAGAAGGGCATCGAGTTATCCAAAGAGCCGCCGCCGGAGCTTTTGGAGGAGGTGTTTGATTTAAATCTGATGCTGGAAGAACTGCGCGAGGGCGACGCCTCGGTTCGACCCCGCCTGGAGGCTGCGCGGCAGCGGTTTTTGGGCATGCTGGAGGAAATTGATAAGAGCCAGCAGGAGCGCTTTGCCGCTTACGATATCTCGCATGATCCAGTGATCCTCGAGGAAATTCGCGCGGCGCTCAACCGCCGGAAATATATTGCGAACTTGGTTCGCGACGTGGTTAAACAATTGGACGCCAAACAGTTAAATGTCCCCCCTGCAAATTGATTTCGGGCAAACGCCCTCGAAAATCGTAGGCATCGATCTGGGCACGACGAACAGCCTGGTCGCGGTGATGGAGCTGACCGGTCCGCGCATTCTTTCGGGAATCGTGCCGAGCGTGGTTTCCGTCGAGCCTTCGGGCGAGATCGTTGCCGGCGTCCAAGCGCGCGAGTCGTTGATTGCCCATCCCGAGCGCGCCGTCTATTCCGTAAAGCGATTGATGGGTCGCGGCCTTTCCGACGTCCAGGAAGAGCTTCGGCTGTTTCCTTTCCGCGTCGCCGACGACAGCCAGTCGGTGTTGAAGTTGCGGCTTGGCGAAGCCGTCATGACTCCGCCGGAAGTCTCCGCGCACGTGTTGCGCAAACTGAAGCGGGATGCCGAAGCCGCGCTCGGCCAGCCGGTGACTCAGGCCGTTATTACGGTCCCCGCATATTTTAACGACGCCCAGAGGCAAGCCACAAAGGACGCCGGGCGAATCGCGGGGCTTGAGGTATTGCGCCTGGTGAATGAGCCCACCGCCGCCGCTCTGGCCTACGGCCTGGATAAACGAAAGCAAGGAACCATCGCGGTTTACGATTTAGGCGGCGGAACGTTCGATATTTCCATTCTTCGTCTGCATGAAGGCATTTTCGAAGTTTTGGCGACCAACGGCGACACGCATCTGGGCGGTGACGACATCGATCATCTGCTGTTGGACATTGCTCTCGAAGACATTCGCAGCGAATGGGGCGAAGAGGTTTCGCGCGACGACGCGGCCGTGCAGCTTCTGCGGCGGGCGGTGATCAAGGCTAAAGAAGAACTGTCCTTTGTCCCCGAGGCCGTGATCGATCTGGAATATGGCGGAAAGCGGTACCAACGCCGCATTGCCATCGATTTGTTCAACCAGTTGATCCAGCCGATTGTCGAGCGCACGCTTACGCGCTGCCGCGCCTGCCTGGCCGACTCGAAACTGGGCGTGGAGCAGATCGACGAAGTGGTGATGGTGGGCGGCTCGACCCGCATTCCGCTGGTGCGCGCGGAGGTGGAGAAATTGTTCCGCGCAAGGCCGCACACCGAGCTGAATCCGGATGAAGTAGTCGCGCTGGGGGCCGCGGTGCAGGCAGGGATTTTGGCCGGAGAAGTAAAGGATCACCTGCTTTTGGATGTGACGCCGCTTTCGCTAGGCATTGAGACCATGGGCGGGCTGGTTTCCAAGCTTATTCATCGTAACTCGACGATTCCGGCGTCGGCGACCGAGACGTTCACCACCGGCGTAGACGGGCAGACCAACGTTTTGATTCACGTCGTGCAGGGCGAGCGGGAATTGGTGAAGGACTGCCGCAGCCTGGCGCGCTTTGATCTGAAGGGAATCGCTCCGATGGCGGCGGGAATGGCGCGCATTGAAGTGCGGTTTCTGATCGACGCGAACGGAATTCTGAGCGTCACCGCGCGCGATCTCCGCACCGGTAAAGAGCACAGCGTCGAGGTGAAGCCTTCCTACGGCCTGACGGACGACCAGGTCAAAGCGATGATTTTGGAATCTTTCGAGAAAGCCGAAGAAGACTTCGCCGCGCGGCAGGTGCGCGAGGCGCAAGTGGAGGCCGACGCCGTGCTGGCGGCCACGGAGCGGGCGCGGAAGGAACCGGCATTTCTGGAATTGACCGAGGAAGAGCGCGGCGCCATCGACGGGGCAGTGAACGAGTTGTTAGTCGTCTACCATGCCGATAACCACGACGTGATCCGAGCAAAGATTGATCAACTGGACGCAGCCACGCAGAAGCTGGCGGAGATGATTATCAGCTCGGCCGTGGGCACAGCGCTGAAGGGAGGCCAGGATGCCTAAGCTGAACTGGAGCACGCTCGACGATATCGCCTTCGCGCTGTACGAGAAATTCCCGGATGTCGATCCCGCGACCATCCGGTTCACGGATCTGCACAAATGGATCACGGAGCTGGAAGATTTCGACGACGACCCGATGAAGTCGAATGAAGCCAAGCTAGAGCGGATCCAGATGACATGGATGGAAGAGTACAACGAAGACCGCTAGCCCGCAAAGCGCGCCGTGCGCTCCGTTTTACGCTGCCCTGCCTGCTGGCGGCCGTTCTCGCCGCCGGGACCAATCTCACTCCCGATCAGCAAGCCGTCGTCGATCACATCTCCGCCGCATCGCTGCGGGGGAATCTTTCCTTCATTTCATCGGACTTGCTGGAAGGGCGGGCGACGCCTTCGCGCGGGCTGGATTTGGCCGCCGAATATATCGCGGCGCAGTTTCGGCGCGCGGGGCTGGAGCCGGCCGGCGGAGACGATTATTTTCAGACTGTGAAGCTGAAAGAGGGAACGGCGAAAAATGTAGCCGGTCTGCTGCGCGGCTCCCATCCGATGCTCAAGGATACCTACATCATCGTGAGCGCGCATTACGATCATATTGGCATGCGGCCCAATGGCGACGACCGGATTTATAACGGCGCAAACGACGATGGCAGCGGAACGGTTTCGGTGATCGAGCTTGCCTCGGCTCTGGCCGCGATGCCGGCGCATCCGGCTAGAAGCATCCTATTCCTTGCTCTCTTTGGCGAAGAAAAAGGGCTGCTGGGCTCGCGCTATTACGCAAGCCACCCGCTGGTTCCGCTGAACCGCACAATTGCGGACGTGAATCTCGAGCAGGTGGGTCGCACCGACGCCGCCAACGGCCCCCACATCGGCGTGGGTTATTTGACCGGCTACGACTACTCCGATCTGGGCCGCATGCTTTCGCGCGAAGCAACGCCTTCGGGGTTCAAGATCACCCAGGACGCCTCGACCAAGGAAGATCTATTCGACCGCAGCGATAATCTGCCGTTTTCGCAAGCAGGCATTCCTTCGACCACGCTTTACGTGGCGGCGGATTTTCCCGATTACCATCGTGTTGGCGACGAATGGCCCAAGATCGATTACGACAATATGGCCAAACTGGACCGGGCGCTGGCGCTGGGGCTCCTGCGGCTGGCGTCGAACGCGTCGGCGCCCCAGTGGAACATAGCCAACCGGGCGGCCCGGCGTTATGCCGAGGCTGGCAAGAGAGCGAAGCAGTAAGCTGAAAGTGGGGGCGTCATGAGAATTGTGTGGATGGCCTGCCTGGCCGCCGCGGCGGCCATGGCCACGACGCCGCATAAGGCAAGAGTCATCGCCGTCAACGTGGACGGAATGATCAGCCCTATTACCGCGGAAATCATCGGAAACGCGCTGGATCAAGCCAGCCGGGAAAACGCGGCGGCCGTGCTCATACGGCTGAATACGCCGGGCGGGCTGATGGATGCGAGCCGCGAGATCACCTCGAAGATGGTGACATCGCGTGTCCCGGTGATCGCGTATGTGACGCCGAGCGGCGGCCGAGCGGCCAGCGCGGGATTCTTCCTGCTGGAAGCGGCGGATGTGGACGCCATGGCGCCGGGAACCAATACGGGCGCCTCATCGCCGGTGCTGCTCACCGGAGAGATGGACGCGACCATGCGCAAGAAGGTGGAAAACGACGCTTCGGCCTGGCTGCGCAGCATCGTTTCCAAGCGCGGCCACAACGCCGATCTTGCCGAGCAGACCATTCGAGACGCCAAGGCATTCTCCGAGAAGGAAGCGCTCGACGATCACCTGGTGGATCTGATCGAGCCGGATGAGCGCCAGCTCTTGGACGACCTTGACGGCAAGACGGTGACGCGATTCGACGGTCGTACCCAAACGCTGCATACGGGCAACGCGGAGATCGTGGATTACCGGCCCTCGGCGCGGGAGCGGATTATCGACGCGGTGTCCGATCCTAACATCGGCTTTATCCTGCTGGCGCTCGGGGCGCTGGGCATCTACGCGGAGTTTAGCGCGCCTGGACTCATTTTTCCGGGAGTGCTGGGCGGGATCATGGCTCTGCTGGGGTTGTCGTCTCTGGCGGTGCTGCCCATCAACTGGATCGGAGTGGCGTTGCTCATTCTGGGCGCGTCGCTGTTCGTGCTGGAGGCGCACTACACGTCCCACGGAGTGCTGGGGATCGGCGGGACAGTCGCGATCGTGCTGGGAGCGCTGCTGCTGATCAACGGTCCACCGGAAATCAGAATTCATTTGTCGACAGCGCTGGCGGTATCAATTCCGTTCGCGGCGATCACGATGTTCCTGATGACGCTGGCTGTGAAAGCGCGGCGTAATAAAGTGGTGATGGCCTACGCGGGAATGCTCGACGAGATTGGCGAAGCACGCACGCCGCTCGCGCCCAAAGGGAAGGTTTTCGTGCGCGGCGAATATTGGGACGCGGAGTCCTCGCGGCCCGTTCAAACGGGCGAAGAGGTCCGCGTAGTCGGGGTGGAGGGCCTGAAGCTGCGAGTGGAGCCGAGGACGCGATCTTAGATACCCCAGGCGCTGGCCCGGCGATGCATGAAATTTCTAGCCGGTTGGGAATAGTTCACTAACCGATCCAGATCAGACTTATCTTGCATGAAGAAACTTGGTTTTCTCTCATTCGGTCATTGGACGCCTTTACCCGAGTCGCGAACACAATCGGCGGCTGACGCGTTGCTGCAGTCCATAGATCTCGCCGTGGAGGCTGAGCGGCTGGGAATGGATGGAGCGTACTTTCGTGTTCATCATTTCGCTCGGCAACTGGCATCGCCATTCCCGCTGCTCGCTGCGATCGGCGCTAAGACGCGACGTATTGAGATTGGCACGGCGGTGATTGACATGCGGTATGAGAACCCTCACTACATGGCGGAGAACGCGGGCGCTGCGGACCTGATCGCTGGAGGCCGCTTGCAGTTGGGAATCAGCCGCGGTTCTCCCGAGCAGGTAATCGATGGGTGGCGTTATTTTGGCCACTGCCCGGCTGAAGGGGAGGACGATGCGGCCATGGCCCGGCGGCATGCGGAACAATTTCTCGAGCTGCTCGGCGGGAAGGGTTTTGCCCGGCCGAACCCGCGTCCGATGTTTCCCAATCCGCCGGGCCTGTTGCGCCTTGAACCACACGCCGAAGGATTGCGCGATCGTATCTGGTGGGGGGCAGCGACGAACGCCACAGCCGCTTGGGCTGCCACGCTCGGAATGAATATGCAGTCCTCAACCCTCAAATTCGACGAGACTGGGGAACCATTCCACATCCAACAAGCCGCGCAGATTCGTGCGTTTCGTGAAGCGTGGAGGCAGGCCGGCCACGCCCGCACTCCGCGCATTTCCGTCAGCCGCAGTATTTTTGCGTTGGTCAACGATCGCGACCGTATGTATTTCGGACGAGGAGGTCAGAAGGACGACCAGATTGGCTTTCTTGACCAAAACACACGAGCGATTTTCGGCCGCAGCTACGCAGCCGAACCGGATATCTTGATTGAAGAGCTTAGGAAAGACGAAGCGATCGCCGCAGCGGACACGCTATTGCTGACCGTCCCGAACCAACTGGGCGTCGCTTATAATGTTCATGTCATGGAGGCGATTTTAACCACGGTGGCGCCCGCTCTCGGCTGGCGATAATCACCGATACAGCTGCTCAAAGCGCCGCGTGAATCGTTTTCATAGGCTAGGGCGCGCGCCAGGTGCTGAGGCTTGAGCCGCTAAGGCTTGCTCCACGGCATCGGCCCAAGGCAGCGAATGGACGCGCCGGGCGCGGGCTTCGCGGATGAGGCGGAGATTGCGCGCGGTGGTTGCAGGCTCCCACGGCTCGCGGACGACGGCGAGGGCTTGGGCGAGCATTTTCTCCGCTTCAGATTGATCTTCCGCAAGAATCGCGATCTCGAGCAACGTCGCGTAGTCCCAATAGTCCGGGCGTCCTTGTGCTATTTTTCGCTCGACGGCGAACCTGACCACGGGAAGAATCTTTGTCTGTCGATGGTCGGGCGGATCAGCGACTTCCATCAAAGTCACAGCGTTGACGCCGGGATAAGCGTCGCGGGGGTCGGCTTCGAAGCCGGCGAGATAGGCGTCGATCGCTTTGTCGAGGCATGCGGCGTCGCGGGTTTCATCCCAGCGGTCTTTGTAAACGCGGCCCAGGATGGCGCAGGTCTCGCTCATCGGACCTCGCTCTTGGATCAATTCGAGAAGAATGCGTTCGGCTTCATCCCGCCGGCCCAGTCGATTCAACGCCCAGGCGGTTTGCTCGCGCACCAGAACAGTGCGTGCGAGAGGAAGAGGCATGCTCGAGGCATGCTCTACCATCTCGCTCCAGGCCGAGGCAGCGCGATACGAAAGTAGACGGTCGACTAAAGCGGCGGCTTCTCCGCTTCCCGGTTCCAGGTTCCGGAATTGCTCCCGGAAGGCATCGGTTTTGGTGTGATCGGCGGCGGTTTCCAGGAAGTGAAAGATCGGCCGGGCGGGCGTGATTTTGCGCAGGCGCGCGAGAGCCTTTGTAACCGAGGGACGGGAGGCGGCCAACTCGCTGCCTGGCTGGTAGACAATGGGCCGCGGAATTTCCTGGCCGGCAGGCGGCGGAGCCCCTTCGGCAATCGCCAGAACTGCCGTGGCGGGACGCCATGCCTCCCGCACGCCGAGGTAATACAACGTCTCCACTTTCCACCCGGTCATGTCCACGACGGCGAAGGGGCAGAGCAACATTTGCTCAAAGATCGCGGCTGAAGAGCTTTGCGGCGCAGGGCGGAATGGCTCCAAGCCGGCGTTGTAAACAGCGGGAACGATCAGTTCGCGATAGACGTTTTCATGAGAAGTAAGAATGAAGCAAAGGGGAGCCGGCATGGACTATCTCAATGTTAAGCTAGCAACGCGCATTTTATCTTCCGCATTCCTGATGTCCTCCCTAGCGTTTGCGCAGGAGCAGCCATACGAGATCGGGGCTGACGTAGGGTATGGAATCTATCGCAATGGGACCATTTACTCGAGCGCGGGAATCGCGGATGCGGGAATCCGCAACCGCTTTGCCGCGGGTATCAACCTGGGGTACGATTTTTCCAAATACGTCTCGGCGGAATTCAAGTATCTTTATCACGACGGCCACCCCTTTCTGCAAGCGCCCGGAGTGAAGGTGGATATCCAGGGCAACTCCACCGCGCTCACCCTGGGGCTGCTGTTTCATTTCAAGGATCGCGGCCATCGTATGCGGCCCTACATCGCCGGAAATGTGGGAGCGAAAGGTTACATCATCGCCGGGCCGGAGCCGTTCCCGCAGCCGATTCCCCAGATCGCCAGTTTGATCGATAACGACGTATGGAAAGTAGCGTTCGCGCCGGGTGGAGGCGTGAAGTACCGGCTTCAAAAGCACGTGGTCGTCAGAGGCGAATTTTTGGATTACATCACGACGTTTCCCCGGACCCAGATCGTGCCGGCGACGCACAACACGGCGCGCGGCGTTTTTGAGCAGTTCACGCTTTTATTTGGAATGAGCTATACGTTCGGATTGTAAGCCTACGTGTGGCTCCCTGCGCGGCCGAAGAAGCGAATGCGGAACACAAAATGACGGCCTTCGGCCCCGTAGAACTGGCGAAAGCCAGGCGCGCCGGCGACGTTGTTGACAGCCGTCGGATTTAAGCGACCCGCGATGTTGTTCATTCCGCCGCGGACCGCGAAACGATAACCATGGAAGACGACCGTGCGCTCTAGGGCGATATTCAAATCGAACTTTAGCGGATAGCGGTAAGAGTCGATGGACCCTATGACAGCGCCGTCTTGGTCGCGGATCGAAAACGGAAAACCGCTGCGGACGTCGGCGAGCGCGGAAACGGCCCATTTTTTCCATGGCAGTGGCAGATACCCCCATGCCAAAAAGCGGTTGGGAGCGTCCCAGGGCATGGGGACAAGACTGGGGAGAATCTGCAGCGGCTGAGGCAGGCTCGGATCCAGGACCCCGTTGGAAACGGCGCGGGAACGCGTGAACGAAACCATCCATTCGAATTGTCCGGAAAGCGTCTGGCGGAGCGAGAGCTGCAAGGAATCGTAATCGTCTCGGCGGAGGTTCGTCAGTCGGTACAGGCCAGGCGAAGCTCCGTTGGGCAGAGGCAAAAGGGATGGCGGAGCGTCCGGAGCGAGCGTGTTGAGAAAGGCGAATTCGTCCGTACTGCGGCGGCGCAGATACTTCGCCGCCAAGTAGAGACGGGCGGAAAGCTGGCGATCAAGGTTCAGATTCCAGTTAGCTGCGCGAGGGAGCTTGAGTCCGGAGCTAGGCGAGGTGAAGGTCGTGGCGGCAGGCGGCCCAGCCGGTGCGCCATTGGCGAGGTAGCTGGTGGTAAAAGCGGTTTGGTCGAACGGCCGTCCGAACATGTCGAGCGTGACGGCGCCCCGGGTGACGCTGTAGCCTCCTGAGATGCGCGTGCGGATGGAGGCCCACGGCGACCAGGAGAAGGAAAAACGCGGGGCGACGGCGGCCGAATGAACGCGCCGATCCCAATCCTGGCGAAAGCCAAGGTTGAACTGAAGACGCTTGGAGATTCGCCACGTATCGAGGAGATACGATGCGGCTTCGGCGTCGCCGACGTGAAACATGGCGGGCGATGAAAATAGCGTCTGCGAGATGAGCTCGCCGGACAGGCCGAGCAAATCATAACCGGTGCGCCGGAAATCTCCCGAGTAGCTGAGCCAATCAGCATCGCCGCCGGCTTCGAATTGATGCGATCCGAGAAATTCGAATCTCGGCAAGTAGGCGTGAAGCAGGCCCTCATCGCGAGACCCGGTTTGCAAGGCGTTCACGAAATAGTTCCCGCTTGCGCCCTCAGGAGAGATGACGTAGAGATCCTGGCCCTGCGGACTTTGAGCAGACGAGTAGTAATTATGCGCAAAGCCGAACTCCACCAGCGTCCCGTGCCCGAGGTAGATCTGGTCCTTAAGGCTGGCAAAATACTCTCGCGTGTCGACAGAAGTAGTAGTGGAGACGGGGCTCAAGGGACCGAGGCCCACGCGTCCTTCGTTGTCGGCATTGAACAGAAAATCGGCGAACAGGATCTGGGAAGGCGTCAGGTTCCACTGGGCATGAACTAGATTGGCTCCAGCCCAGCCGCTGCGGGTATTTTGGCCCCTGGCAAGGCCGGGAACGATGGCCTGGTTGTATTCGGAATTGAAAGTGTCGGAGAACCAGGCGCGCCCGCGAACGATCGGACCCGAAACGCCCGCTCGCGGATACCAATTGCCGAGGTGAAGCCCGTTTTGGACGCTCAGCCCCGGAAGGAAATCCGTAGTAGTGAACCGGAACGCGTCCGTGCCGTTTTCGGCGTTGATGGCGAGAGCTCCAGCGGAGCCTTTGCCTAGGTCGGGCGAGGAACGGCCCGAAGTAAGATCCATCGAGCGAATTCCCTCAACTGCGAGAACAGTTTGAAAATTCCCGGAGATCGGATTCGCGATGTCGAATCCGTCGAGAAGATACTGAAGCTGGTTTTCCGAAGAGCCGTTGGCGTGGAGCGAGCCCGCCGCATCCTGGATGACTCCGGGCATCAAATTCACGGAATTTCGCAGGCTGTGGCTGTTCGCATAGAAAATGTCGTTGATTTCCGTGCCGGTCAGCTCCTCTTGATTTTGCGCCTGCCCAGCCTCCAGAGGAGAAGTCGTGGCGTTCACGTCGGCGGATTGAAATACTTCGCGCACGGAACTGATGGAGAGCGTTAGCTCCTGGCCCGGCTCGACATGCGTAGCTTGATCGGCGAGCGCGTAATAGCCTTGTCGCCGAACGCTGACCAGGAAATCGCTGCCCGAGGGAACAGTGAGAGAAAATGCGCCGCTGGGACCGGTTTCCGCCCTCCAACCTTCCGCGGGAGCGGAGATATTCGAGCCGGGAGCCGGGCGGAGGATGACCACGGCGCCGCGCACGGGGGCGTCGTCTTCATCCACGACGCGGCCGCTTAGCCCGATGTCGGCGGCGAAGAGGGGGGCAAAGGCGCAAAGCAGCGTCAAAACGGAAATACTGCCGCGAAAGGGTCGCCGATCCTGCTGCGAAACTACCAAAGAAGTGGACAGTGTATCACGCGTATGTTACGCCGCCGACGGGGGTCGGCGACGCGCCCGTAACATAATTCGGCGTAGCGGGAAAGGCGACCAAGGCTTTTATCGGCGGTCAGCCCACTAGCCCTCGCTGGGGTGTAAGATACATGTTCGAGACGGGAGAAGCCGATGTTCACAGCAATTTGCGGCCGGGCGGTTTTTGCGGCTGCGGGTTTAATTTTGGCGATTGGGACGGCGTGGGCGCAGCAAAGCCCGACGCAGACGACGGCAGCACGGGGCGGGTCTCGGATCGCTGGGCGAGGTTCTTCGCGGGCAGCGATGAACTCACCTCGTTTCGTCGACGGCCATCCGAATTTCAACGGGGTTTGGCAGGCTCTGAACACGGCCAATTGGAATCTTCAGGATCATCCGGCGTATGCCGGGCCTATGTGGGAGATGGGCGCGATCGGAGCGGTTCCGGCGGGCCAGGGCGTCGTGGAGGGCAATGAGATTCCGTATTTGCCCGCCGCGCTGGAGAAGAAGAAGAAAAACTTCGAGAACCGGCGCACCGACGATCCCGAAGCGAAATGCTACATGGGCGGCATTCCACGATCGAACTATATGCCTTATCCGTTTCAGATTGTGCAATCGCCGGTGGGGATTCTGTTCGTTTATGAATATGCCAGCTCGAACCGCCTTGTGAACATGGGCAAACCGCAGGAAGCTGGGTCGGACACCTGGATGGGCACGAATAACGGACATTGGGAAGGCGACACGCTCGTCATCGACGTGACAGGATTGAACGGCTTGGCGTGGTTCGATCGGGCGGGCAACTTCGCCAGCGACAGCCTGCACGTGGTGGAACGCTGGAGCCTGGCGGACAAAGATCATCTGAATTACGAAGCGACCATCGAAGATCCAAAGACTTTTTCCCGGCCCTGGAAGATTCGCATGCCGATCTACCGGCGAGTGGAGAAGAACGCGCAATTGTTGGAATTCAAGTGCGTGGAATTTTCGGAAGAGTTGTTGTACGGCAAGTATAGAAAGAAGTAGTCGTTGGTTTTCCGTCGTCGCTGGAGGTTCTTATGAAGGCTACTGTGATCGCGGCGCTGATGACCTCGGCCATCGCCGCAGCATACAACCCGCCCAAGACGCCCTGGGGAGATCCGGACCTCCAGGGAACCTGGCCCGGGAACATGGGCGTTCCGATGCAGCGGCCGGCGAACCTAGGCACGCGCGCGGAACTTACCGACGAGGAGTTCGCGCAAAGACAAGAGCAGGCTCGCCGTCAGGCCGCCGCGGACGCCGAATCTACGGCGACGAGCGATACGCGTCCCGGGATCGGTCCTCCCTCCTATTGGACTGAGCGCGGAAAGCCGACGCGCCAGACTTCGTTGATCGTAGATCCGCCGGATGGCCGGCTTCCCGGTTTGACGCTTCAAGAGCAGGAGCTTCGCAAACAGGCGCGCGATGGCCGTGGATTTCCCGGCGAATGGCGCGGTGAAGCGAACTCGCCGGACGACCTGAATCTTTACTACCGCTGCATCACGCGCGGGCTCCTAGGCTCGATAATTCCAGTGGTTTACAACAACGGCAACCAGATTATTCAGGCTCCGGGATATGTAGCGATTCGCAACGAGATGATTCACGAAACGCGGGTAATTCCGCTGGATGGCCGGCCCCACGTTGGAAATGCGATTCGCTCTTATATGGGAGATTCGAGGGGGCACTGGGAAGGCAACACTTTGGTGATTGAGACGACGAATTTCACCGACAAAGACGCCATCGGCTCCAATGGCGCGGGCTATCCAGGCGATCCGGGCCATCACAGCGCGGATCTCAAAGTGATCGAGCGGCTAACCCGCGTGGACGCGGAGACGATTCATTACGAAGCCACCGTCGTGGATCCGGCGACGTGGGTCAAGCCTTGGACGATGCTGATCGTTCTGAAGAAAGATCCCCGTTATCAGCTTTTGGAATACGCCTGCCATGAGGGCAATTACGCCCTGGGCGATATTTTGAGCGGCGCGCGGGCCGAGGAAGCGGCCGGCGGAAAAAGCCGATAGACTGTAGAAGGCCTTGTAAGGAGAACGGATACGAATGCGAACGAAATTGGCGATGCTCGTTTTGGCCGCCGGCCTGACGGCGGCCACCGCGCCGGCTTGGGCGCATCACGCATTTCAGGCGGAATTTGACGAAACCAAGCCCGTGGATCTGAAGGGCAAGGTCACCAACATGGAATGGATCAATCCGCATTCCTGGATACACATCGACGTGACGAATCCGGATGGCACCGTGACTAACTGGATGGTGGAGTGCGGCAGTCCGAACATCATGCTTCGGCGCGGCTTCACCAAGCGCTCTTTAGAGGCCGGTACGGAGGTGGAGGTGAAGGGTTACCAAGCCAAGAACGGATCATTTCGCGCCAATGGCAGCAGCGTCACGTTCAAGGACGGAAAGAAACTTTTTGTGGGTGGATCGAACCCGGATATTCCGGAGGATCAGCGATGAAAAAGCTTCTGTGCGTAGGACTGCTGATGGTTTCGGCGGCGGCGCTGGCCCAAAAGCCGTCCAAACCGTACACTCCGCCCAAAACGCCGTGGGGCGATCCCGATATTCAAGGCCAATGGCCCGCTTACGCCAACATCCCCTTGCAGCGGCCGCCGAATTTTGGGCTCAGAAACACTCTTACCGATGAAGAAGTGGCGCAGCGGCAGAAGCAATCCGTGATTACAGAGGAAGCGGATCGCGAGGAGTTCGTCACTTCTAAAACCACTCTGAGCATCAATCCGCCCTCGTATTGGGTAGAGCACGGGAAAGTGAATCGGCAGGCGTCGCTGGTCGTCGATCCCCCAAACGGGCGCACGCCCCCGTTGACGGCCGAGGGCCAGGCCGTAATCCGGTCGCAGCGGGGCGGGCTGGGACCCGGCAGCCATTTTCCGGACAAAGTCGATTCCTGGGAGGATTTCGACATTTATTCCCGTTGCATCACGCGCGGCTTGGTGAGCAGCATGCTTCCGACGCTTTACAATTTCGGCAACCAGATTATTCAGGCTCCGGGCGTGGTGGTCATCCGCAACGAGATGATTCACGAATCGCGCATTATTCCCCTCGACGGCCGGCCGCACGTCGGCCAAGATATCCAAACTTATATGGGCGATTCGAGGGGACACTGGGAAGGCAACACGCTGGTCGTGGAGACGACGAATTTTAACAACAAGATTGGCGCGGCGGGAGCC
>Ga0070738_10003104_pt1 | contig 22838 bp, 15 predicted proteins | sample Coa_R2_2_FD_66446 | JGI IMG/M metagenome (GOLD analysis project Ga0070738, IMG submission 66446) | Surface soil microbial communities from Centralia Pennsylvania, which are recovering from an underground coalmine fire - Coalmine... | ecosystem: Environmental > Terrestrial > Soil > Unclassified ... | reverse complement strand
GTGTGATTAATAGTGATCGCACGGCGGAAGGCATACCCGTTTGGCCAGGAATACAGTATCGCCGGCGTCGCTGACACCTGATTGGAATTGCCGCTCGTACCCGCGGCATTAACGGCCTGAACAACGTAGTAGTACGTGGTGCCGTCCGTCACTGCTGTGTCGGTGTACGCAGTTGCAGCCAAACCCTTCGCAATTGAAATATAAGAGGTGCCACTTGTGGTCGAACGCAGCACGGTGTAGCTCGTTGCTGAGGCCGAGGAATTCCAGGAAAGACTGACTTGCCCGTTGAATGCTGCTGCTGAAAGACTCGTCGGAGCAGAAGGAGGTCCAATGATTGTCGTCGAGTCTGTCGCACTTGCACTGGCGGAGCCGCCTCCGGAAACGCTTACCTGATTGACCTGCGGTGAGCTCGCGTTTGCGCCAACATTCACCGTCACAGTAATTGAGGGATAACTGGCCCCCGAAATCAAAACGTCGCTGCGCGTGCAAGTATTGCCCGTGCAGCTCCATCCGCTTCCGCTCATCGAGACCAACGTCAATCCCGTCGGAAGCGTCTCCGCCACCGTAACGGTTCCGTTCGTCGGCCCCGAGAGCGCGTTGTCGGATACAGTAACCGTGTACGTGGCTTGCTGCTGTCCTTGGAGGAAGCTTCCTACGTGTGTCTTCGAAATTGTCAGCGCAGGCGCACCGAAAGTGCTCGGCCAATTGTTAACCAGGTTTGCTGCATTGATGCTGCCGATGCCGGTGGCAAAGTCCCAGCCTGCATTTGCTCCATATGCCGGGAGGTACGCCGAATTGGAAGTCGAGAGCACGCCCGTGGGACCCGACGGCCGGTAGCAATCAGGGCCGGAGCAATTAACGTCCATGTCGCCTTGCGTGATGTCATAGAAAATGCAGGCGCTGCTCACGCCGTTACCGTTGCTCGAGTTGCATCCGCTCCCGGGCGACGAATACTCGGCTGCGGCAAGCTGGTAATATTCGGGATTCGGGTTTCCTTGCCGCACGCCTGCCTTTTGATTTATGAGCGCTTGCACACCGGCCATAATCGGCGAGGCAAAGGAGGTTCCCCCCGCACCCGACCATCCGCTCGGAGCGCCAGTGCAGGCTGCGCCGCCATTCGCCGTGTCAGACCAGCAGAATACGAAGTAATGACTCCAGAGTCCGTCGGCCGCAAACAGCGATACGTCAGGCGTGTCGCGCACACCATCGTTTGGATTGCCGAATATCGATTGCCAGGAAGGCTTCGGCCAGCCGGCACACGTTCCGCCTACCACGCCCGCAATGGATGGTGAGCCGGTAGCGCAGCCGCTCGGTCCCCCACCGCCGGCGACCGTTGTCTGCAGGAATGCTCCAATGTCACTGTTGCAAAACCCGCTTGCGCCATACGGGGTGGTATAGCCTTCATAGGACGAGACCAGTTGGCCCGCGCAGGAATCGTTCCAGGGGATTTCAGGAACATAAGACAAGGCTGACGCAAACGTGGAAGTGTTCGTTGAATTCCAATACAGATTATTGCTTCCCGAATATGTATCGCTGAAATCTGTGCCACCTACCGCGACGTTATATGGCGTGGATGCAAACGCGTTCACGCCAATACCGTGCTTGGCTTGGGAGACGCTGTTATCACAACCCGCCGCGCCGCTATCGCCCGCGGCCACGAATATGGAAACGCCTTCGCTTACAGCCTGCTGATATGCCGAATTGTACGCCGCATTCGCCGATGCGCCGTTTTCGGTTTCACACTGGCCGTAGCTAATGCTCATGATCGGCGGAGGCGGAGTGTTGCTGTTGATCAGGTTTTCGAGCGCAATCAGTCCACCGAAGGTGGTCGTGGTGTCTGCGCAGGCGGCCAACTGCAGGGTTGCGCTGGGAGCCGCAGCACTTGCCCATTCCGCATCCAATATCGCTTCGGCATCGTTTGGCGCGATGACGCCAGGGGCCGTGCAGTTATTCACTCCAGTCGCGGGGCCGGGATGAATTGTCGTCAAAGAGGCGGACGAATAGTGTGATAGGCCAAACGTGGACCGGAAAGTCGTCCAGTCCGCCGCCGTATATATGTCTGTATCCTCAATCAGCACGATCGTCTGACCTTGGCCGGTCAGGCCCGAGTTGAACAGCGGATTCAGGTTGTATATCGTCGCGAGGTCTTGGGGAACCATCGCATATGTTGGCCCGTAGATTTCAGAGAATGTGTAGTTATGTGAAAGCTTATGCATTCTGTGCAGCGCAACAGGTTTCACGTCATTTAGTGACACTACGCCGACCACCGCCGGCGCGAGCGCCGCCGGAACTTGCGGATCGTTCACGTTGGCGATGTGCTGCTCGCCATTAAACTGGATGTGGTGAAATGCAGTATGGAACGTTTGCGTGACCTGCCGCACGGTGCCAGAGAAGTCGATAACCATTCCACTGGCATAGATAAAATTAACTTTCAGCCCGTGCGTTCTTAACCATGTGGATATCGTTTCGAGGTCCTGACTAGCCAGTCCGAATCGTTGTCCAAACTCCTGTGCGCTGATCCATCGGTGAAAATTAGGCGAGCCCTGAGTGTGAAGCTCACTAATGAATTGTTGAAGTGCTTGCTCTTGCGCGGGCGAGCGGCGCAGTTGCAGCAACATGTGGTCGAGCATGAAATCGTCGTGCACTGGGCCGCGGTCCGTTTCCGGCGTGACGACGCGGCGGGTCGTGCCTTGTAGCGTGATGAGATTCCTCTCATCGATTCTCTGTGTGATCACGGGCGGCGCCGCTTCGCCTGGCCGGATCTGCGCATCCGCAGCTGCAAACATGCTTATGCATATTAAAGCCGCAACATAGAATGGGGCGACTTCCAGCTTGCGCAACATAGGTTCTCCTTCGAGAACGAACGCTTGCTCCACGCAGCACAGAGAGACACACGGACCCGAAAAAGGTCGTCGAAGCTCCAGCTGTTATGTTGGTCTCAGTAAGTTGAGAGGCCGGGGTTCATGGTTGAGCTCTCCTGACCGAACTTCGCACCAGTGAGCACCTTACGGTGAGTTAACCAATCGATATATGACCCCTATTAACTCGCGCAAAGGGTGAAAAAAGCTACCGTACTGGAGGACAGCTTTCGAACACTGTCCTCTGGTCCAGGTTTCGCCCGTTTCCCGGACCCAACTGCAATGTGCGAACGAGCAACCAAATTGCGAAGAGGGTTCAGCCGGCCCACCAAGAGATTGCGGTGCTTACATCTTCCAAGTAGAGTAGCCGCAGGGCACCTCGCCAGCGCATTACACTTTTAGGAGGCTCTCTGAATTCTAGAAGCGGCCATCGAGATGATTGGCAAGCGCTGAACGGCGTCTTGGCCAGCCTGAAACCGGTTTCGGTGCTGGTGGTCGGAGACCTCATGCTCGACGAATATCTCTATGGAGCCGTCGACCGCATCTCGCCCGAAGCTCCCGTACAGGTTGTAAGCTGGCGCGATCAGAAGTCCGGATTGGGAGGTGCTGCCAACGTAGCGAATAATCTCGTCCGAGCGGGCTGTCGTGTTTTTCTCGCTGGCGTTGTCGGTTCCGATCCTGCTGGAGAAGAGCTGCTCAAAAATGCAAGCAGCGCGGGGATCGATACGGCGGATGTGATCACCGATCCCAAGCGGCCTACTACACTGAAAACGCGCGTCATCGCGCATGGCCAGCAGGTAATACGAATCGATCGAGAGGCTCGGGACCAGATTGCCGCAGATACGAAAGGCGCCCTCCTGGAGCATCTTCGCAGGCGCATTCACATGGTGGATGGCGTAATTATGTCCGACTACGCCAAAGGTGTGCTAACCGCTGAGCTCTGCACAACGACCATTGATGCAGCGCAAAAGGAATGCAAGCGCGTACTCGTGGACCCCAAAGGTCACGATTTCACCAAATATAGCGGCGCTTTCTTGCTGACCCCGAACAAAGCGGAACTGAGCCAGGCAACTCAGCTGCCCGTACGGAATAACGAAGAGATTCGCCGTGCTGCCCTGGCGCTCTTCGCGCGAACCGGGTGTGAAGCCATCCTCGTGACCCGCAGCGAAGAAGGAATGTCGCTGTACGGCAAAGAAGGAGCTGAAACCCACATTCAGACAGAGGCCCGCGGCGTCTTCGATATAACCGGCGCAGGCGATACGGTCATCAGCATGCTCGCTCGCGTCCTCTTTGCCGATCACGACCTGGAGACAGCGGCTCGGCTGGCCAACATTGCTGCGGGCATAAAAGTCGGCAAGTTTGGAGCGGCGCCAGTCTCGATCGAAGAAATATCCACATGGATTCACGAGCATGAAAACGCGGGCAGACAAAAGCTTGTGGAGTTATCACAAGCCAAGCAATTAGTGAGCCTCGCGCGTTCCCAATCGCGCAAAGTCGTATTCACGAATGGCTGTTTCGACCTGCTCCATGCCGGCCATGTACAGTTGCTGCAGAAAGCCAAAGCGCTCGGACAGTTGTTGATTGTCGCCATCAACGACGACGCCTGCGTCCGTCAGTTAAAGGGATCGGGCCGGCCGGTCATCCCTGCCCGCGATCGCGCCAAGATTATTGCCGCTCTCGAACCAGTAGATTACGTGATGATTTTTTCTGAGCTCACGCCTGTGCGCCTGATTAAAGAGCTCATGCCCGATATCCTCGTTAAGGGCGGAAACTACCGTTTGGAAGAGGTCGTTGGGCGCGAAGAGGTCGAGAAATATGGCGGGCGCGTTGTCTTAATCCCCACAACGGAAGCGCACTCGAGTTCCCAGATGATCAAAGAAATCGTGGCGCGCTATCAATTCACCGGCGAATCCCCTGACTAAGCTCAGAGCGGCTTCGCCGGATTCACTTCCGTCATTATGCTACTTGCCGGCTTCGTAACCTGCCTTTCTTGACGAAGCCTTCATAATTGCGCACGACTAAGTGTGCCTCGATCTGCTGCACCGTATCCATGGCCACTTCGACAACAATTAGCAGTGAAGTCCCTCCGAAATAAAAGGAAATATTTAAACCTTCAAGTATGAAGCGCCACGCATGCTCATCAAACCACACGCCGAGCGCTCCAGGCAGGTGTTGCAAGTGGATCCCGGCGATCATCCATTCCGGCAGCAGGCACACCGCCGCCAGATAAACGCCTCCGACAAACGTGAGCCTGTGGAGTATGCGATTAATTTGCTCAGAGGTGTGCCGCCCCGGCCGTATGCCCGGGATGAAGCCTCCGTTTTTCCGCATGTTGTCGGCAAGATCGGTCGGGTTGATCACGATACCCACATAGAAGTACGCGAATAGAATGATCAGAACGACATACACCAGCGTATAAAGTGGTTCGCCCCACCCCAGAGCCTTCGACATGTGGTCGACACTCGGGAAGCGTTTCCCTAACACTAAGTCGATTGTTCCGGGAAATGTGAGGAGTGAGCTCGCAAAGATCGGCGGGATAACGCCTCCGGCATTCACCCGCAGCGGAAGATACGTCATCTGTCCGCCCATGATCCTGCGCCCCACAACACGCTTCGCATACTGCACTGGAATGCGCCGCTGGCCGCTTTCTACGAAAACAATAAAAGCCACCACGCCCAGCATCAACGCGACCAGCACCATCAGCGCCAGCCCGGTGAACGGGCCCCACTGTTCGGTCTTCGCCTTATTTATCAGATCAAAGATGCCGTTCGGCAGACCAACCACGATACCCGCGAAAATGATCAAAGACATTCCGTTGCCCACGCCGCGGTCTGTTATCCGTTCACCTAGCCACATGATGAAGGTCGATCCGGTGGTGAGCGTAAGCACCGTCATCAATGTAAAAGCCAGTCCCGGCCTATAAACCAGCGCTTGACCGTTCGGCCCCGCCTGGTGCTGCAGGGTGAAGGCAATCGAAAGTGACTGCAGCACGCTCAGTACGATCGTAAGATAGCGCGTATATTCCGTGATTTTCTTGCGGCCGAGCGCGCCTTCTTTTTGCAGTTGCGCCAGATAAGGCCACGCTACCGTCATCAATTCCAGGATAATGGCCGCCGTTATGTACGGCATGATTCCCAGCGCAAAGATCGTTAGCCGGCGGAAGTTGCCTCCGCTGAAGAGGTCGATAAGCCCAAGGACCGACCCCTGGTTCTGCTGGAAAAGTTGTGTCAGAACGTCAGTATTAACGCCCGGTGTGGGCAGGAAGGCACCCAGGCGATAAACGGCGAGTACGCCGAGCGTAAACAGGATCCGCTTTCGCAGATCCGGAATACGAAAAATATTCTCAAAAGCTTCGAAGAACCTGTTCATGAATGGTTACGTTGTACTGCGCTCCTATAGTCGATTTCCGCAATAAGTCTCTCGCGTTCGTCTCGCTGCAGAAATTCATCTGAAAAGCCTTGGCGCAACGAAGTCGATCCTCATCGTTCTGAAATTCAATAGCTCCGCTTCTTGCCAGAGCAGTTCTGGGTCTTCGGCGCCAAACGAAACCTGCAGCACCGTGACTCTTTGTCCTTTATTCAGGCGCTGCAGCAGGATTTCCCGGCCATTGGTAAAGCGGAAGGCATCGCGATACTCATACGCCTTTGCGGTCAGTTGCGTGAAGCTCACTTCTTCGGTAGCGCGCACGCAAAATGATTTCTGTACGTCTTCGGGAATGTCACGCAGTAGCAGTCGAGCGCCGGGTGGAATGCAGACGGCCACCTTTTCGCCTTTCGGTTCTTCGAAGAGCGCTTTCAGCAGAGACCGGAACCTCTGGGCCAGTTTTCTTTCCCGGATCGCCTGGTTTTGCGGAGCATCAGCCGGCGTCAACCCTCGAGACCCGGTGCGAAACTCGTACACAACCAACTCTTCGCCTTCGCACGCCAAACGGTTGGGAACCCCCATCAGCGAATAGTCACACATGGCTTCCCCCCTTCTCACGCCTCCCACACTTAACGAAGCTGCTGGCGAATGCAGCCGTTCTCTTGCGCATCTTCCGCCGCGTCATTGAACATTCAAGGCAAGGCGCAAATCTCCCCATCGCTTTTCCTCTTCGCTCGCAATTGCTTTATCGTGGGGGCGCCGCAACACTGCGACAATGGGACGTTTATACTCTCGACAGAAACATACGTAATCCTTCTGCGCGAGCCGCTGCCTCCGGTCGTTTGCTGCACCGCCTACGGCATGCCTTTGACCGGCTGGCGCATCATGAAATCGCGCGCCGGTAATCTGTCGGGGAAAGGCGGGTTCAGAGCAGCTTGCGCTGCACCGCGTGTGTGACTGCTGCAAGCCTGTTGTGAGTGTGAAGCTTCCTGTTGATGTGGTGCAGGTGATTGCGCAACGTCTGAAGCGTTATCCGCAAGCTGCGCGCAATTTCCGTCGAGCTTTTTCCTACAGAAAACAAGTACAGGATTTCCCTTTCTTGTTCCGAAAGCGGAGATACCGGCGCAGGCCTCCCGATAAGATCGGGAATACCAGCTAACTGCTTCGAGAGCGTGGCCACCTTGCGAAGCAGTTCTTCATGCTTCCTCCGCTCGGTGATGTCATGCGCTAAATGAACAATCAATCGGCGGCGGTTCGGAAAATTCTGGTACACCAGCGTCGAGACGTTGACCCAGATGCGGCGCTTGGAACGTGTCTTCACTTCCAGATCATAATTCGGCACCGGGATGTGTTTGGCGGCGCAATCGCGGATGCTGCAACTCTCGCCGCAAACCTGGGTGCCCAGCGTTCCTCGACCCTGCAGCAACCCCTGACAGGTTTTATGGAGCGCCTCGGCGCGCGAATACCCCAATAATTTCTCGGCGGCCTTGTTCCAGGAGCAAATTTCTCCTTCATCCGTTACAGAAAACGCGGCATCGGCAGTACCTTCGAGCAGCTCGAATAACTCCTGCTCAAGCATTCGATCTCTCCGATTGAAGCGGCGTGGATATTGAACGCCTGTGGATATACGGTCAGATCTAATTCTAAACACGCGAATGAGGCCATTCAATATGCCGCCGATCGCTCCCTCCAACGCCTGCACGCCCCGCTACTTTTTGCGGCGCAGAGTCTCGCTGTGTTCCTCGAGGATGAACCCGTGCCCCGGAGCAATCGTCACCTGTTCCATCGCGCTATCGACCTTTCCTGTCCATAGCGGGTAATTCAGACCGACCAGGCGGTTAATTGAAATGGCCTGCAGGCAGAGCAGACCTACGGCGATTTCAATCACCAGCAAGTGAAACGGACGTGTAATTATGCCAAGCGAAATAAGCAATGTTGTGGCTCCCGCCGGCGCATGCGCAACCTTCAGCAAAACCATGAAAAACGCAGTCGCTGCTAACGACAGTGCCACCGCAAACAGACGCCGCGCGCTGATGATCCCGCTCATTTCCGGCCCCGCTCGCTGCAAACCGAGCAGCGCTATGGACGCGTAGCCACACACAATCCCGATGGCATGCCCATAAAGTGCGTGCCGCGGCGAAGCGCTCGCGGACATCGGATGAAAGAAGAATAGAATCGCGGTCGGCCCGAGCGATGGGAAGACGAACGGCGTATGCGATACCATCGCGACCGCTGCCAGGATGGCAATCGATACGAAGCCCATAAGCAGCACAAAAATCGCCCAAACTGCTCGCTCGGGGAAGCGCCTCAAAAGCCGGATAAACCTGGAACTTCCGGTTAAACTGCGAACAATATCGGGCTGGCGGGGATATGTTGGTTGTTGACGTCGCGCCATATACAACCGCGCAGATTGAGCGGCGGCTACGAACCCGCGGCGGCCATCATCGCGGCAGAATCACAAGTTTCTCTGACGGAATCGCCGCATACGTCTCTTCATCGATATTGAGGTGAGCCATTACCAGCTCGGGTGGAGTGTGCGACAACCACTCAACAAGCGACAGATCCTCGAACCGGCTTGCCCGGAAGACCTCGATGAAACGCAAATCCTCGTCCCCGGTATTATCGATATAGTGTGGCAGAGTTTTCTGAACGTATCCGACGTCGCCCGCTTCAAAGTCCATGGTCCGCGCTCGTGCGCCCGTGCCAACCACGGTCATGCGCCCTTTGCCGCTTATGTAATATTGCCATTCGTCGGCATTCGGGTGCCAGTGAAGCTCCCGCATTCCGCCTGCATGCACAGTCACGATCGCCACCGCCACTGTCGTTGATACCTTGAATGTGGTCGAATCGACGATACGCACTTCTCCTCCTGCCGTTTTCTTCACAGCAGGCTGGTGTTGACTGCGAAATGCAAACTCACAGCGTGAGGGTCCAACCCTTCCAGCGGCCAGTTTCCGGTCGTCCGCCAGCGCCCCGGGCACGGAAGCTTGAAAGATAAATAATTCCTCTGTGGGCATTCCCCTCAGTGCTTCTGGCTTAATCCCAAAATTTCTGGAGATGACTTTCCGCGGCGTATGAGCCATCACGTCAGACAGCAGTACGGTTTCATATTCGGAGAAATGGCCGTCGTCGAAAACCAGCATAAATTCGGCGCCGTCGGGCCCGATTCCCTGAATCGAATGAGGGATGCCTGCCGGGAAATACCAAAGATCATCCTCGAAGACGTCAGTTACGAAGCTGCGCCCTTCGGTGTCAATGGCAGTGATGCGCGCGTTGCCATAAAGCATCAGCGACCATTCCGCTGATTTATGCCAATGCAGCTCGCGGACCCCACCCGCTTCGAGCCTCATATTTACTCCCGCGAGTTCTGTAGCGATTGGCAACTCTCGCGCCGTTACCTCCCGCGACCACCCGCCTCGGTAAACGCGCTTGTTGGCCAGCGCAAACGAATATTTGAATACCGGCATGCTGCCGGTATCCGAAATCGGCGGCACTGTCGAATCGGCATTCGCCACTGCTAGTAGGCGGTTCGTCGCCCGTGGCTCAGTAATCGTTTCCGTTTTGCCTATCCGCACTGCCGATGGTCCGTGCTCTTGCTTTTGTGCCTTTTCGTCCATCGCGAGGTGAATTGAGGTGCTTAGAAGACGTAACCGCCTCGAACATGGTCGTCTCGAATAAAGATTTTCTGATCTCTGTGCCGCTCACCATCGGCAAGCCTCGGTAATCTGAATGCAAATTCAGTGTATAGGGGCGATGGGACTCACGCTCCCGCGCACGACTCGAACGCGGGCTGCCCTGAAACAGTCGCCAACCGCGGCACCGCTTCGCGATCACCAACTGGTTGGCAGATTCCCTTTTCGAAATTTCAATCCCTGCTGAGATTTGGCTGGGAGGCCTGGACTCGAACCAGGATAATCAGATCCAGAGTCTGATGTACTACCGATTGTACGACCTCCCAGCAGACTGAAGCGAAAGCTTACTTTCTTCTGACCGTACGTGGTTGGCTCACCCTGCGCAACTGGATGGGCCCGAAGGAGCCCAGTATACCTTCGGCTGTTTTGTTCATCAACGCTGCAGGTGAGACAATAACGCCAGAATTTATGCCCAGGCTCGCTCATTTTCGCGCCAAACGCGAGTCGTCCGCCCTCCCGCTGGACATCACGCCCATTCTTCACGTCGACATGGACGCTTTCTTCGTTTCCGTCGAGCTGCTCGAGCGCCCTGACCTGCGCGGCAAACCCGTCGTTGTGGGCGGGCAGCCGAATCGTCGTGGCGTCGTTACGGCGGCCAGTTACGAAGCCCGTCGCTACGGCATTCATTCAGCCATGCCTCTGCGCACTGCGGCAAAACTCTGCCCGCATGCAGTTTTCCTCGAGGGCCGCCACGACCTCTACGCCGAATGGAGTGATCGCATCGCCGCAATTCTCTCGAAGTTTTCCCCCGTCGTCGAAATGGCCTCTATCGATGAAGCGTATCTCGACTTTTCCGGAACGGCCCGGCTTCATGGCCCTCCGCTCGCAGCCGCTCATGCTCTGTTGACCGAAATCGGGGACAAGACGCGTTTGCCGTGCTCCGCCGGCCTCGCGCGCACGCGCCTGGTCGCCAAAATTGCCTCCGATCAGGCCAAGCCACGCGGCTTGGTGTGGGTCCCAGCCGGCGCAGAGGCAAAATTCCTCCAGCCGCTTTCGGTTCGCCGAATTCCCGGAATCGGTCGCGTCACAGAAGCAGCGCTTCGAACCATGGGCATAGAAACGGTCGGACAGCTCGCTGCCATTCCAGAAGAGCAATTACAGCAGCTTTTTGGCCGCTGGGGCACGGCCCTGTTCCGCAAATCACGCGGGGAAGACTCCTACGAATTCATCGTTGATGCCGAACCAAAATCGGTGTCGCACAGCCATACCTTTGGTTCAGACACAAAAGACCGTACCGTTTTGGAGGGAATGCTGAGTCGCTTGTGCCAAAAAGGCGCCAAACGGCTGCGCGAATCGCGCGTTGACGCGAGTACGGTCACACTGCGGATCCGCTATGCCGGATTTCACACCATCACGCGGTCGAAAACCTTGCCCGAGCCGGCACACCTTGATTCCGTATTTCTTCAGATTTTGCGCCGCCTCTTCGACCAGCACTGGAATGGCCGTCCCGTTCGCTTGATCGGAATCGAATTCGGGATGCTTTCACATGGCGCTAACCAGATCGCGCTTTTTGATCCAGAGCGCTGGATGAAACTGGAACGACTCGCCCGCGCGGCCGACCAACTCCGCGATCGGTTCGGTTTTTCCGCCATCCAGCTCGCGGCTTCGCTCGCCACACGCAAAGATGACCGTTACTGAACTCCTCCTGAATCCGGTGCTGCGTTCCATTCGCTTGACCCCTCACGACGTGAGCGCATAATCGCTTCATGACTCCGCGCGAGCTCGCGACGCACATTTGCCGCACATTACATGCCGCCGGATTCCAGGCCTATTTGGTGGGCGGCTGCGTGCGCGACCTCCTGCTTGGCCGCGACCCGCAGGATTATGATGTGGCCACAGACGCGCATCCGGCTCGCGTGCAGGAATTGTTCCCCTCCAGCGTCGATGTGGGGGCCCGCTTCGGCGTGATTCTGGTAGTCGAAAATAACGCCGAAGTCGAGGTCGCCACATTTCGTTCCGATCTCGGCTACTCAGACGGCCGACACCCCGACCGCGTGGAGTACTCCTGTTCGCCCGAAGAGGACGTCCGTCGTCGCGACTTCACGATTAACGGGTTGATGCTCGATATCGAAACGCAGCAAATCCTGGATTTTGTCGGCGGGCGCGAAGACCTTCGCCACAAGATTGTGCGAGCGATTGGCCCGCCCGAATTGCGCTTCCGCGAAGACCGCCTGCGCATGGTCCGTGCCGTGCGTTTCGCTTCACGCTTCGACTACATCATCGAGCCCGCAACCTTCGCCGCGATCCTTGCAGCCGCTCCGCATATAGCCGAAGTCTCCGCCGAAAGGCTGCGCGACGAAATCACAAAACTTCTAACCGAGGGAGCTGCCCGCCGCGCTTTTGAACTCCTCGATCAAACCGGGCTGCTGCAGACATGCTTACCTGAGATCTCCGCGATGAAAGGAGTGGCCCAGCCGCCCGAATTCCACCCCGAAGGCGACGTCTGGACACATACGCTGCTCATGCTGGAAAACCTTCCTCCTCGTTCTACGGTTGCGCTAGCCTGGGGTGTTCTCTTGCACGATATCGGCAAGCCGCCAACCTTCAGGTCAAAACAGGAAACCGGCGACCGTATTCGATTCGATGGCCATGCCGAACTAGGCGCCCGCATGGCGGCTGAAATCTGCAGGCGCTTTCGCTTCTCCATGGACGATTCGGAGCAGATTGAAACCCTAATCGCTAACCACCTGCGCTTCAAAGACGTCTTTCAGATGAGAGCCTCGACGATCAAGCGCTTTGTCCGGATGCCGAAGTTTCGTGAGGAGCATATGCCTCTTCATCGGCTGGACTGCCTCGCCAGCCACGGAAACCTCGATGCCTATGAGTTCGTCCAAAACTTCCTGCGAGACACTCCCGCTGAGGAGGTACAGCCACCCAGGCTTCTTACTGGCGAGGATCTGAAGGCCTTGGGTTTCAAGCCTGGGCCCTCCTTTAAAGAAATCCTGCAGGCAGTTGAGGAAGGACAGCTCGAAGGCCGTCTGACAAAACGCGAGGAGGCTATAGCGTTCGTGCAGCGTGAGTTTGGCTCTCCCGCAAAAGACGATGCAACGTCCATGGGATGAGTCTATTATGAATAAAAAAGGCTCAGTGGCTTTTTTAGCACTTTAGTGTATAATGCTCATATTTGCTTAGCGTGTGTTTATTGAATTCTCTGCACCCATTGCTTCATTCGCCTCATCTAAAGCAACATGGCGACGCACTTGCTCCTTGAGCTTGCGCTGATCGCCAGGGGGTATCATGGCTGAAAAACCTGAAAAAGTTGTTGTTCCACCCGAACTGCCGGTATTACCGGTCCGGGATACAGTCCTGTTTCCTGGCGGGGTCTTACCCTTAACGGTTGGCCGTGAGAGTTCGCTCGCGCTTCTGAACTCCCTCCACGGTGAAGACCGCCTGTTGGCAGTTATCGCGCAGTTGGACCCCCGAGTGGAGGATCCTACTGAGGTGGACCTCCATCGTGTCGGCACAATGGCCAAGCTACATAAAACGGTCAAGATGCCGAACGGCAACCTGGTGGTCTTTGTAGAGGGCCTGGACCGCATCCGCATTGTCTCTGTTAGCACGCTCAAGCCATTTTTGCGCGCTAACGTCGAACCCGTGGCCAATCTCATCGGCGCGCAGGATACCGAACTTTCTGCGCTCGAGCGCAACGCGCGAGAGCTTTTCCGTGATGTCGTAGCTCGATCGCCGCAACTCTCCGACGATCTACAAACAGTGGCTTTGAATATCGAAGACCCGGTGCGGCTGGCAGACTTCATTGCCGCAAATCTTCCGTCGCTGACCACTTTGTTGCGCCAGGAACTGCTTGAAACCGCCGACGTCCGCCGAAGGCTTGAGACGCTTGTTCGTGAGCTATCGAAGGAGATCGAGGTCCTGGATTTACGCAACAAGATTCAGGAGCAAGTCCAGGAGCAGGTAAGCCAGAGCCAGCGCGAATATCTGCTCCGCGAGCAGATGAAAGCCATTCAGAAAGAGCTCGGCGAATCCGATGATTCTCAGGCCGAAATTGACGAGTTACGCGCCAAAATCGAGGAATCCGGCATGCCCGCCGAGGCCCGTAAGGAATGCGACCGCGAGCTGAAGCGGCTCCAGAAGATGACTCCCGCTTCGGCCGAGTACATGGTCGCGCGAACCTATCTGGAATGGATGACCGCGTTGCCGTGGGCAAAATCATCCGGCGCGCCGGAAATTGACATCGCCAATGGCCAGAAGATCCTCGACGAAGATCACTACGATCTCGAAAAGGTGAAGCAACGCATACTTGATTATCTGGCGGTCAAAAAGCTCCAGCCGGGGATGAAGGGCCCAATCCTGTGCTTCCTTGGGCCTCCTGGTGTGGGCAAGACCTCGCTCGGCAAATCGATCGCGCGGGCGCTCGGACGCAAGTTCGTCCGCATCTCCCTCGGCGGCATGCACGACGAAGCGGAAATACGAGGCCATCGCCGGACATACATCGGCGCTCTCCCCGGTCAGATCATTCAAGGTTTGCGCCGGGCTGAAGCTAATGACCCGGTCTTCATGCTCGATGAGGTCGATAAGCTCGGCCGCGACTTTCGCGGAGATCCATCATCGGCATTGATGGAAGTCCTCGACCCCGAACAAAATTCGGCGTTTCGGGATCACTATCTTGACGTACCCTTCGATCTCTCGAAGGTCCTTTTCATTGCCACGGCAAACTGGATTGATCCCATCCCCGAGCCCTTGCGCGACCGTATGGAGATCATCGAACTTGCCGGTTACACCGAGGTCGAAAAACTCCACATCGCTAACAAGTACCTTATCCCGAAGCAGGCCGCCGAACACGGGCTGAAAGTCCCGGACCAGATCGAATTCACCGACGACGGCTTGAGCGAAGTCATTCACAGCTATACGCGTGAAGCCGGCGTTCGCAATCTCGAACGCGAGGTCGCGACGATCACACGGAAACAGGCTCGCCGCCTGGCGGAAGGCAAGATCGACAAGATGATCGTGACGCCGCAGGTGGTCCGCGAAACGCTGGGCGTTCCGCGCTTCCGTGCCGAACGCGAAGTTGAGGATCGCGTCAAACAGCCTGGCGTTTCGGTCGGCTTGGTCTGGACGCCCGCAGGCGGAGACATCGTCTTCATCGAAGCCACCCGTATGCGCGGTGGCAAACAGTTCACGATGACCGGTCATCTCGGCGAAGTCATGCAGGAGTCCATGACTGCGGCCCTTTCCTGGGTTCGTGCCAATGCGGAGCGCTACGGCATCGACTCTGACTTCTTCCGCAAGCAGGATATCCACATCCACGTGCCGTCAGGGGCCGTGCCCAAGGATGGTCCTTCGGCGGGTATCGCCATGGTGACCGCCCTCGTGAGTTTACTTAGCGGTCGTCCCGTGCGGCCGCGCGTAGCCATGACCGGCGAGATCTCGCTATCCGGCTTCGTCCTGCCCGTCGGTGGCATCAAGGAGAAGGTCCTTGGTGCCAAGCGCGCAGGTATTCGCGAAGTGATCCTGCCGGCGGAAAACGAACTGAACGTGGCTGACGACTTCCCGGAAGGTCTCGAAGGCATACAGATCCACTACGTGAAGACCGCGGAACAAGCGCTCGATTTGGCGCTTGGACCTAAGCTCGCTGGGTACTCGCTGGATGTTGCAGCAAGGCCGCCGCAGGGGCCCACGCCCACGTCGCCGGCCGTCCACTAATCGCACGGACACAGCCGAACCCAAAGGGTCTGGCCCATAGCCGGACCCTTTTTTCTTTGCGGAAGTCCTTCACAGATTTCTCTTGCTCTTCGCGTCGCCATGCCTCAGCTTGAGCGCGATGCCAGCCCGCCGAAAACTCTTTCTCACTCATGCCGGAGAGCTCGCTCATCTGCTCGTCACCGCTATTGGGCGCGACGCAATGGTTATGGAATTCGTTCGCGGATATGCCGAGCGCCACGACCGACCCAAAGTTGTCGCAAATGCCGATCGTTTGCGGGAAATGGAATCGACCATCAGCCGGGAAGCGTTACTTCTCATTGCTGCTGAAGTACGCCATTTCCTCCCTCGCGCTTTCGGATTCTCGGGTAACGCCCGTCCCGAGGAATTGCAATTGTGCGATGTTTTCTATGACGAATTTCTCCAGGCGCTCGGCCGCAATCTGGAATGGCCTCTTTCCGAACGCGATGCGGAGAGCCAGGCCTTCCGCAAGGATCTCGACACCTACGCAGGCTGGCTAACTCGCAAGAGCGCAGCCCACGCTACCCGTGGAGGATCAAAAAACGGCAGTCCTTTCCCGGATCGCTGTGCGATCCTGCTCGATTCCGCGATGATGGACCAGGCCCGCCGCGCCGCTGCCCGGTTTCAGTCGGAACTGCTGCACGCGGGCAAACGCATGTTCGAGAGGCTTGGGCGCCCGGCCTTCCGACGCAAGGGCCCTCCAAAAAAACGTTCTCCTCGCGCTCAGCGTCGTCGCCGCGCAACAGGAGCCTCAGAAGCCGGTGTTAATTCTCCGGCGAAATCCAAGGAGAGACGTTTCCGTGAAACGCACCGTCGCCGCTGATTCGCGAAACCTGCTCCACAATCGAGTTTCCTCCGGCGCTACAATGCTGAACTGGCGCGGCCGCCGCGTATCGATCTTTGATATCCTGCGCCCGTGATCACGATTTTCTATCTTCTGCTCATCGAACAGTTCCTGCAGGGCTTTTACAGTCTGTGGGACGGGCTTGAATGGTTGAAAATGGTTCGTCGGCGCTTGGGCTCGAAGTTCGGCTTTTATACACCTCGTGTAGCCTTGATTTGTCCGACGAAAGGCATGGAAGAGGATCTCGAAGCCAATCTTTTGAGCCTGACCCGTTTTGATTACTTGTACTACGAAATCTTCTTCCCCATCGCGAGCGCCGACGACCCGGCTCATCGCGTCCTCGAGCGCGTTAAAGCCGCAAGCAAACGCCCTGTGCACATCATCTGCTCAGGCCGCCCATTGGATTGCGGTGACAAAGTCCACAACCTCAGTGCCGCGATCCCGCAAATCGGCGACCAGTTTGACGTTTTCGTCTTCGCTGACTCTGATGGCCGGCCGCCTGTTAACTGGCTCGCACGCCTGGTTTCTCCGCTCGCGGACGACCAGGTCGGCGCCGTCACAACATTCCGTTGGCTGGTGCCGAAGCGGCCTGGATTCTGGAGCGCCCTGGCCGCTGCATGGAGCGCCTCGACTGCTACTTACCTCAGCGATCGCAGGCGCAATTTCTGCTGGGGCGGGGGTACCGCAATCAAGCGCACACGTTTTAACGAGCTTCACGTCCTCGATTCCTGGCGCGGCGCCGTCAGCGATGATTATGTGCTCACGCGCGTTCTTCAAAATAACGGCCTGCGCATTGATTTCGCTCCCGAATGTCTCGTCCCCTCCGTCTCCGGCTTCAATTTCAAAACCTTTCGGGAGTTCACCAATCGCCAGCTCGCCATTACCCGCGTCTACGCCCGTAAATTATGGCTCACCGCGTTTGTCGGGCATTTCTTTTATTGCGCCACAATCCTCATGGGCTTTGCCGCATGGCTCCTCAGCTCCTTCAGCGGTTTGCCTAGCATGCAGTTTATTGTGCTCTCTTTGGTCCCACCCATTTTCGCCTCCGTCCGTGGCATTCTCCGACTGGTAGCTTCGTTGGAACTGCTGCCCGACATTCGGGTGCGGTTACTTGATGAAGGATGGATTTGGGTGCTGCTCGCGCCGATTGTCCCTTTCGTGTACCTGTATAATTCGTTCGTCGCTCTGTTTACCCGTAAAATCACCTGGCGAGGTATTCGTTACGAGCTCATTTCGCCCTCGCGCACCCGCGTCATATCCCGTTAAAACCCTACTAGTACCGTTTTAGTCCGGTTTTCACCCAGATTAACCGGCAAATTCTGCACTCCGGCGGAAAACAATGCACAGCAATCGCTGCATGCGAGCCGCAAGACTTCCTGTAAACGCCTCATTTCGCTGTACGGGAAAAACCTTAGCGGAGTGGAAGCTTCCTTGCTCGGAACACCGTACGAGGTCGCACGGCATTTACGGGCATCCTCAGATGAGACCTGTAGATCACGTTCTGCCCCTGTGCCACTACCTCGTCAAGTAGGCCCAGTCACGGTAAATCCAAACTCTGTCCATAAATCCGCGGCTTCGGGTTTCGGACAACGAGAGGTCGTTCTGAATAAGACACGGACCAATCCCGTACTCAATCCCATTCCCACAAAATCACACTCATTACTGCCTGGAGCTTTTGTCTTTTGCGAACGAGGTTCCGGTGCGGCGCGTTTTGAGGTCGAAGCCGCCCCTGAGGGCACGCTGCCGGTTGAACGTGCAGCAAGCCTCCTCGCCATGCACTGTCTGGTTCGCGGACAATCTCCATCCGACTACACCGTTTTAGTCGTGCCGCGTGCCAGCCTGCTGGACTCGGTTGGACGGCGCGCACAGGAGTTGCTGGATGCCGGGCGAGCAATTGGCTCGGAAGTGCGCCTCAGCCCCCGCGAGCGGGAAGTGCTCGAGTGCGTGCTCCGAAATCTCTCCAACAAGGAGATCGGTGCTCGACTGAATGTTTCCGAGCGCACGGTCAAATACCACGTTTCAGCTCTGCTGGCGAAATTCAATGTCCGCGATCGCGTCAGCCTTATGCGCGAGGCCACGACCGGGCTGCGGACTTCCTCGCCAGTCAATCCTTCTGTAGACACGCTCTTTGGTTTCCCTGTGCCGCCGCAGGCTTCGGCCCCGGAGACCGCGCCCGAAGCAGTAGTGGCAGGTGAGCGAGTGCTACGGATGCCGGGGAATGCACGCGTCGGCTGACGAAGACCACTGTGCCGCAGCGCATAGTTGAGCAGTACCGTGCCGCAGTGCACGGGAACTTCGCATAGTGCATTCAACCAAATCGGCCCGCCAGCTTACTTCGCATGAAGTAACCTCGGCGGGCCGAATCTTTTTACACGTAGCTATCTGAAACTGGGGTTCTGAATTCAGGATTTACTTCACAGATCCGAAATTCTTCTCAATCTCTTCCCAGTTCACGACGTTCCACCACGCCTCGATGTACTCAGGCCGGCGGTTTTGGTACTTCAGGTAATATGCATGTTCCCAGACGTCGAGCCCCATAACCGGTTTGCTGCCGCTCATGATTGGATTATCCTGATTCGGCGTTGAGTCGATCGTCAGTTTTCCGTCTTTTATAAGAAGCCAGGCCCAGCCGGACCCGAATCGTGTCGCGCCTGCCTGATTGAATTTAGTCTTGAAGTCCGCAAACGAGCCAAACGCCGAACGAATTGCTTCCCCCAGCTTTCCTTTCGGCTCACCGCCACCGCCTTTTTTCATGATCTTCCAAAACATCGAGTGATTCATGTGGCCGCCGCCGTTGTTTCGTACGGCGGTGCGGATATTCTCCGGCACCCGATCAAGGTTGCTGAGCAACTCCTCAATCGAGAGCCCTTGCAGATTCGTCTGCCCCTCGAGAGCCTTGTTGAGATTTGTAACGTACGCGCCGTGATGCTTGTCGTGATGGATCTGCATCGTGGTCTTGTCGATGTACGGCTCGAGCGCATCCTCCGGATATGGAAGCGGTGGAAGAACGTGGGCCACTTGACCCTCCTTAGGTGAGGTAGCTTGCTGTGCCATGAATTTGCCTCCTACACGTTTTGCAGTTTGAAACTATAGATTTGGATGTAGGCTGGGCACGGCCGGGCACGCGCCAATCTTAGCGCCGCTCCCGAGTGCTGCACAACGGCAGCGCCGGCTCGAAGAACTCGCATTCGCCTCAGCCGAGACGCGCGAGCGCCCACCGGGCGTGTTCCGCGATCAACGCATCCGTTGATTGTGCTAATTCGTCCAGGCGTTGTCGCAACTGCAGCCGTTCCGGTGCATCGGACGCATATTGCACGGCAACATTCCCCGCTGCTATACACGCGTTCCGCATCATTCCCCGCCATTTGGCTCGCTTGACCGGGCTCCCCGAGAAAAACCGCCTAAACTGCTCTTCGCCCAGTGACAGCAGCCAGCTGAGTTCCGGCGCAATGAATTTGTCTCTGGGCTGAAACGCCGGGTTCGAACTCGGCGCCGCTTTGCGGTTCCAGGGGCAGACGTCCTGACAAATGTCGCAACCGAAGACATGCCATCCCATGCGCGCGCGCAAATCCTCCGGTATCGATTCTCGAAGCTCGATCGTGAGATAGGCAATGCAGCGGCGAGCGTCCATCACATACGGTTCGATCAAAGCGCCGGTGGGACATGCATCGACGCACAAGCTGCAATTCCCGCAGAGATCGGAAGCTGGTGCAGAAAACGGATTCGACCCCTTCAGCTCAAGCGAGGTCAGGATTACCCCGAGAAATAAGCAGGATCCGAGTTTCTCGTTGATGAGGCAGGTGTTCTTCGCCTGCCATCCAAGTCCCGCTTGCGCCGCAATGGCACGCTCGGATAGAGGACCTGTGTCGGCATAGGCGCGTGCTTCCCATGGTTGCGTGAAATGCCCTCGCATTGACGCAATAAGTTCTTCTAGCTTTTTGCCGACGATTTTGTGGTAGTCGTCACCCCATGCATAACGCGAAATCCAAGCCCGTGCCGTGCCATTCGCCGCCTGTGCCGCCGCCTCCGTAGAAATTGCATGATCTGTGTTGTAGTTCATCGCGCAGACGATCACCGTCTTCGCGTCCGGTAAGACCTGTCTGATATCAGCACGCCGCGGGTCGTGCATGTACTTCATCTGGCCGGCATAACCTCGGTCGAGCCACTCCTTCAAATGCCCCGCGGCATCTAGGCTGTCCACGCTCATAACACCGCAAAGATCAAACCCAAGCTCGTTTGCCTTGCCGATGATCCACTCGGTTTCCGTGACGGCCCGCATAAAGGCATTTTGCCCGAATTCTTGCCCGCCACAAAACTCTCGCATAAATACCTGGCGGTTATTTCCGGCGCTTCCTTACCATGCGTTCGGCTGTTTTGAGATTTTGTTTGCGGATGGCACTCGCTGCTACAATCTGGGCCATGGCGGATTGGAGACAGATTCAGGCCCGCATCCGCAAAGCGAAAGCGTCTACCGATGCGGCCGCAAAGCTTGCCGAGCTTTACGAACGTACACGCGATCCCATGGTGGCGTTCGAATTGGCGCGTTGGCAGGAAAAGGCTGGCGAGCACGCCGAAGCGGCCCGTTGGTATACGGCCGCAGCCGAGCGTTTCCGCCGTTCGCAATGGAAAACCAAAGCCGAAGCAGCGTTAGCTCGTCTGCGCAACACGGCTCCGGTGAGCACCGCTGAGCCGCCAGCCGAAGCGACCACAGGCGATACTGCAACTCCAGAACCTTTAGAGAGTGCTGAGACGCAACTCTCACCCGCAGGCACAACTTCAGCATCTTACGTGTCGGCCAAAGCCGCGGACGCGCTCCCACTTCACGCACGCGAAAGCAACCGCGAGGCTCCTGAACCCGAAAACATCAGCCAATCTGCATCCCAAAAGGTCGAGGTGAATGCCGCAAGCGGCGACGCGGGAAACGCACAGACTCCGACCGGTCAGGTTCGCAAGAGACCACGCCGCCGCGGTCGTCGTGGCGGCCGGAACAGGCGTCGTACCGCCGAGCGCACCGGACCCGAATTTGCAACCACCACCCCGCAGCCGCAAGAAACCGCAAATCGGCATGTCGCGGCGCCGCCTGAAGCTCCGTCTCGCATCGCTTCTCCACCCTCACAGGAATCTTCCGAAGCGGCTTCCCAGGCTGAATCGGCGCCGCCCCCTGCCGAGCGTTCCGCTTGGCGTGGCCGCAGCCGGGCGGGGGAACCTGCGCTCGCTTCGCGCATGGCGCATCTTGAGTCGCAACTGCGACGCTTGCTGGCATCTCCGCAAACCAGGTTAGAACAGGCGGAATCAGCTCCCGCGGGCCCTGGCGTTCTGCTGCTCTCTGACGCAGAACAGGTGACCAACTATTATGTCGAGGCTTGCCAGACCCTGCGCATCGCGATTGGCAACCTCGTTCGTGGTACGCGTGGAAGTAAGGATATGCCGCAGTTGAAGGAGCGCTTGGCGGAAAACCTCGGAGTCGCTGAATCCCGTGTCACAAATTATCTGAAAGAACATTGTGCGGTTCGGTGGGTGCAGCTCGATGAGGGTGCAAGTGAGCTCGCTCACTTTGCGATTGCTGTGCTGCGCCCGGCGGTCAACGACTAAATTCCAACTGTTCTGCCAACCTGCTCTAACTGTGTGACTTATCGGTTACCTGCGATCCTCGCCAAAACCGCTTTTGGCGGCTCCGTTTGCCACCCGTGCGGAGCCATTCGACCCTCCTTTTTCACGCTTGGGCGTATCTGCCTGGACGGGTCGGCGTGACCCGGCGAAACTAATGACGTTATGGCACTTCGCGGCGCGGGACAGGTGCTGCGAACGCCTCTTGCGTCACTCGGCGCTCGAGAAGCTGCGCCACTAAACACGGGGATTTCGCTGCATTCTTTTGCACAAACTCGATACTCGAAGATCTTAGCCGGAAAGCGAGGCAATTCACATGCCTAGGAAAGCAAGCGCGAGTTCGCGCGCATGGAAGCTCGTCGATCTCGCGGTCAGCAAAACCGCGGGCGTGGCTTTCAATACTTTGCAATTTTTCAATCAATTCAATCCCAATCCATCGTTTACTCCAAACTGGTCGGAAAAACCTTTGTTGAAGTCCTGGGAAAAGACCAAGCCAACGCTGGGGTGGCCGAGGCAAACTGATTCGCTCTGCCCGGGGTGTGTGAAGGAAGCGCGCGAAGCCATCTTCACGGGGAAGAAGGATTGGCGCGACCTCATGTACGAGAAAGTCGGCGAGATCAAAGCACAGATCATCGAGCGCGACGGCCAGGTCTGGATGGTCAAGGAGTGCCCCGTCCATGGCACCTACGAGGATTTAATGGCCATTGATTCTCGCTTCCTGTCCTGGATCGAGAAAAATTTCCCGGGCCGTGATATTCCGGCTCACAATGACGAAGACCTGCACAAGCACGGCTC
>Ga0070738_10003102_pt1 | contig 22840 bp, 19 predicted proteins | sample Coa_R2_2_FD_66446 | JGI IMG/M metagenome (GOLD analysis project Ga0070738, IMG submission 66446) | Surface soil microbial communities from Centralia Pennsylvania, which are recovering from an underground coalmine fire - Coalmine... | ecosystem: Environmental > Terrestrial > Soil > Unclassified ... | reverse complement strand
CGATGCATACATCGCAGCCTACAATGAGACGGCCACCCCGTTCGCCTGGACCAAGAAGAAGGTCTACCAGCGGCGGTTCAAAAATCGCCGTATCACCGAGCTGTGATTCCGGGTACTAGTTGCCAGAATTCCCGCGGGCCACGCCCCGCGCACGAGCGCCAGAGGCTCCTCTCGCGGGGAGCCTTTTTTGTTGGCTCGCACCCTCCGGTGATCAAATGGCATTCGATCCCAATGACCTCCCGTGGTGGGCGCAGAGCCTTGCGCCGCCTCAGGGGGTCGGTATTGGCGGACCGCAAGGCTTCGGGCTACCCAATGCCGATGGTTCGACGTTCCCCAATGATTGGATGCCAGCGGCTGACGCGGTTCTGGGACCGTTTGTCCAGGCGCAAAACGCCTTCAGTCCTGGACTTGCTACGAGCCAAGCTGGCCCCGGGGTTTGGCCCCCGCAGGTTCCCACCAATGCATTCGAGAATTCGGGGCTCCGGCCAGCGCTACTGAGCTTCCCGCCCGGCTTTGGGAGCGGCGGCATACTCGGGTCTTTAGGATCGGGTTTCGGTACTGGTGGTATACTGGGGTCCTTGGCAAATCTGGGCCAGGCAAGTTCCCCGTCAGCGACCGAATATTCTTCCGCCAGTTCTCCCGGGCTTTCGAGCAATTCGAGCCTCCTCGGCAATCCCCCGCCGTCGCCGTGGGACATCCCGCCCAACCCTCCCTGGTCGCTATCGTCAGGTGCCATCCAAGGCATCGGCGGCGCTCCGAATGTTTACGGTTTGAATCTGCCACAAGCCGCTCCCCCTCCCATTGACCTGCCGTTTGATACATCAGGCGGTGCGGCTCCGCCGCAGGTGGGCGCGTCGTCGAACAATCCTTCCTCGTCATTCTCCGACCAGTACCACAGGCTGTTTGCGACCCGCAGTGTTCAATTTAATCGACAGCCATTTTCAGGAGGTCCTTCTCCCGTTGACTGGGCGATCTGGCCAGCCACAGATTCGTTAGATGATAATCCTGCTATCAGCCCGTTCAATTTCTCGGACCGGCCTACGACGTTCGGCGGTGCGTCAGCCTTTGATGAGGTCGGCGAATTCGGATATGCCCTCGGTGCGCAAAGCGGATACGGTCCGCAACGCGATGACGACGACAATTTTGACGTTATACAAGTTGGCGGGCAGTATAACGTAAAGAATCTGACGCGTCTGAATGACGCTGAGGCAAAACTTGTCCAAGAGCTACTTGGAAGAATAGGAGTAGGACCGTACGCTTCGCCAAATGGCGGGGTTCCGCTGTCAAGTCCCTATGGGCGTGGATCTGCCGCCGAGCGACAACAAAACAATTTTAACGGGCAAGAGTTCGGCTGTCATACTTGCGGAACCAAGGATTCTGGCACGCCGAGTGGAAACCCCGTGTTTGATCATCAACCCCAGCAGTCTCTCAATCCTCCCCCCGGAGCTTCGGCTCAGGCATATCCGCAATGTGCAAGTTGCAGTTCAATACAGGGGGGCATTGTAAGCTGGATACTTCACCTGTTGCGCATCCGGTGAGTGGATGCCACTTTAAGCAGAGGTGCGAGGAATGAAATTCATTGATTCAAACGGCGGGCCCTTGGTGATGCTTGAGCGTGATTTGCTCCCGCTCTGGAAGGGCGATGACGGCGCATCTGTGCGACAAGCAGTCGGACTCATATCCGAGGTTCAGACGGATTATCAGAGAGCGTGCGCCATTCCTGGCTGGATTGGTAAGATTGAAGTTGATGACGATAGATATGGAATCGTGTTCTGGGGAGACCTTCTTGGCCTTGGATATGTTAAAAACAATGATGGGAGCGTGTTGATAGTTAGGCCTTATTGCGATATTGAAGATATATATAATCATATAATGATCGCAAATAATAATGCTCGTGCGCTTAGGAAGGACTTTGATATTAGAATAGAATGCCGCAAATCTGTAATCTTCGATTCGGCTTTTCCTGGGGAGGAAATACTCTCGGATTGCCTTCATCTTGATCTTTCGCCTGGGCGATATGAGGCTCTCACATACTCACATAAGATTGAGGATGCCGAGATCGTATTTCATTTGCTGAGGTTGAGGCCAGATACATAAAGAGAGAGTGTCCTGTTGATGGCGATTTTGCCCACGCGGTCGAGCGTTCCGGCAAGTTCGACTGCGTGGGCAACTCGCTATCGAGATGTGTGCAAGGAGCCCGGCCCGTGCGGGCGTGTTGCCCACCCCACGATCGCTTCAGGGTCTCTGCGCACAACAATAGCCGGATAACGACGGTTTATTGGCGCACGAGAAACCGCAGAAGCCTGGGCGCCACCGTTAGACGGGGTGGGCAATCAGCCAGTCCGGCGACAAGCGGATATCTTCCCACGCGCCTGGCCAAGCTGGGCTCACCTTGCTTGCGAGACGGTAGTCCACGGCGACCACGGCATAGCGTCTCTCTGCAAGCCAGGGGCGGGGCCCCAGCTCTCATATTGCCTCTTGGAGCCGTGCAGCCAGGCGCCGCCATGCAAACAAAGGAGCGCCGGATGCGGGCCGGCACCGGCAGGCTGATAGAGATCGACGCAAAGAGTGCTCCGCGGGCCACCGCCATACGGCACATCGAGGCGAAGTCGCTACTTGCCTCCGAGCAAGGGCGGCCGGATGTACCTGCTAGCGCGCGATGCTCAACCCAATCCGTATCCGGCCGCCGAGTAGGTGCTCGGCGGGTCGCAAACGGATTGGCGATGGGGCTAGACCCTGATAAGGCCAAGCGCTGCGACATCGCCGCCCAATAGCGCGGCCGATAAACCCGCTCCCACCAGCTAGGAGAATCCTCAACTTCTCGCCGATCCGGCTTCGCCTGTCGACACCCTGCCTAATGTATCAGGGACAGACCAATTGAGTGGTTGATAATCACGGGAGGCAAAAACCAGGACGGGCTTCGTCTCGATGTAAAACGGAACCCGTCTTTGATCTCCATCACACTGGAGAGCGCGCGTGGCTCTCTCCGGCGTGAGGCCGCGCTCAGTCCGTCGCCGCGGAATTTTCAACACCCCGAGACGCACTTGCCCTTCCCGTCGAACTCCATCGTGCGCTCGCTGATCGCGAGGTAGGCGGGCTCTGTAATCTGCTTCATCAGCGCCGCGGTCTGGGTATTCGGCCGCAGCTTGCCGCCTTCCGTTGCGGCCTCGTTCACGTGCGTGAAGATGACCGAGGCCGGCTTGAGCAGATCGTTGATGGCGAAGGCGCCGGTCTGGAACAGACCCGGGTTGGGCCCGAGGTTGATCACGGCCAAATTCGCCTTGTAGAAATCATGAATGACCGTCTTCATGTCGCCGAACACCGCGGTGTCGGCCGACAGATAAGCGGTGAGCCCATTGGTGAACTTCACCACGAAGCCGACAGGCGGACCGTAGCCGAGCTGCGCGCCATCGGCTTTCAAGAGATCCTGCTCCGCCTTCGACAGCAGTGACGGCGCTACATCGTTGACGTGGGCGGCATAAACGATCGTGAATTCGACGCTTTGGTTCGTGTCCTGCGCTTTGGCAGTGAAACTACCGCCAAGGTCGATGCGGGAGCTGCACGCCTCCGGAACCGGGACGGTGACGGTGAGGCTGTTGCAGAAGTCCATCGGCTTGCTGCCGCTGCCACGAATGGCGGCGACCTTGTTGTGGATGAAGGCGGCCATGGCGCGGGTCGTCACCAGTACGGCGTGCTTGGCCGCGACCACTTCGGCGGTGGTCGAGTTCGGGGCCGGCACCCGGAGCGAATTCGCGCAAGTGCCTGCGCCCCGCGCCATCAGCTTGGAGTCGCCGACGTGGTCGCCGTGCATGTGGGAAAGCAATACCAGGTGGATCGTCCCGAGCCGAGGATCATCACCGCCGGTCAGGGTCTGCCCCGCGTCGAAGAGAAAGCGGACGCCGGTCGGGTCCTCGAAGATCATCGCGCGATCGTTCGCGCACAGCTCGCCTGGGTGCGAGCCGAGGGACGTGATCTTGACGTTCTGGGCGTGCGCTGGGAGCGCGACAAGCAAAAGAGCGAATGCGGCGCCGGCGATTTTCATATCCATCCTCCATCGGTATGGATCCCTGCGTTCGCAGGGACGACTCCGAGGTTGCGTGACATAAGGCCCGAGCCAGCGAAAACGAAACGGGCTCCGCTTCTTGTCGAAACGGAACCCGTAAGTCGTGGATGGCCGGGTCATCAGGGGCGCTTACGCCCGGCCATGACTGGTCTCGCTTAGTCCGTCGTCTCGAGCTTGACCAGCGCGTGGTCGTGGTTGCTGCCGACCCAGAAGGTCACCGGGGTGGTCGAGTTGTCGACGTCCACCGTGCGCATGTTGGTGTCGCGCGGCATCAGGTACTCGATGTCCTTGCCGGTCTTCGGATCGAGCCGCACCACGCGGTCGCTCTGCATGCCGCCGACCCAGATTTCACCGTTCTTGTCGTATTCCGCCCGGTACGGGTTGGTGTACTGGGTGGGGAGCGCATATTCGGTGAACTTCTCGGTCACTGGATCAAACTCGGCGATCTTGTTGCCGCGGTATTCGGTCACGAGGATGTGGTCGTTCTTGTCGATGACCATGCGGCGCAGGCGCGCATGCGGCGTCGGCGGCGCGTACCAGGTGACCTTCAGGGTCTTGGCGTCGATCTTGCCGAGATGGCCTTCGGTGAACTCGGCCATCCACAGATTGTTGTGGGAGTCCGAAGCCACCTGATAGATGCCGTAATGTGCGCCGCCCGAGATCTCGTCGGTCGGGTGGAATTTCTCCCACTGGCCGGTCGCGAGATCGACCCGGAAGATGTCCTGGGTGCCGACGCTCTTGGTCCAGACCTTGCCGTCGACCTCATGGTGCAGGCCGACGAAGTTCAGCTGCACGCGCACGTCATTCCACTTCGGGTCGAGCGGATAGTATTTGATCTCGCCGGTCTTCGGATCGAGGTTGCCGAGCGAGCCCTGGTACATCGTGTCGAACCAGATGGTCCCGTTCTTGTCGAAGTCGATCGCGAGATTGCCCTCAGGCGCATCCGGCTTGAACTTCTTCACCGGATACTGGACGAGCTGCAGGGTCTTGGGATCGAACTTGGAGATGTACTCGTTGCCGAAGTCCGAGTACCAGACCACGCCGTCGCGGGCGATCACGTCATGCGGCTCGGTCACCTGCGTGCCCACATAGTACTCGGTGATGATGTCGTGGGTGGCGCGGCCGGTCGGACGCGGCAGGGTCTTAAGATCATAGTTCCAGTGGTCGGTGGTGGAGAGGTTGATGGTGGCCAGATAGTCCGCCATCTTGCGGTACTGCTCCGGCGAGCCGGCCCGCTCCTTGTCCAGCATCGGCTGCGGCTTCACCGGCTGGCTCACCGCCCCATAGCCCATCATGCGGGTGATGACCTGGGTGAACTCATCCGAATTGTGCGTCGAGCGCATGATGCGCTCCAGCGTGTGGCAGCTGGTGCAGTTCAAGAGCTGGGCTTTCTGATCCTCGGTGCCCGGGATGCTCATCATCCATTCGGCATTGGTGAGCTGGCTGGCGAGGTTCTTGGTCTTGACCAGCTTGATGTCGGCCGAGGCGCCGTCGGCGCCGACATTGGCGGTCGTCGGGGCCGAGATGTCATAGCCGACCGCGCGGATGGCGAGATCATATTGGCCGGGCTCCAGCCGGCCTGCCGGGAAGGTGTAGCGGCCCTTGTCGTCGGTGGTCACGCTGACCATGACGCTCGCACCCGGCTTGCGGGCGGTGACCACGACGCCTTCCATGTTGCCTTCTTCAGCGGAGCTCACCACGCCGGTCAGCGCCGGCCCGGCCGCACTGGCCTGATAGGATACGCCTTGAGACAGGATGACCGCCAAGCCGGCAGTCATGCTGAGCATGAGTTTGGTTCGCATTGAATTTTCTCCCTAGCGGATCGGGTCTCAACCGGAATCCCAGACGGACGCAGCGTTGCATCACCCGGACTTTGGACCGAATCCGCGCCGGATGTCCCGAAGCTTGTATCATAGCATCCCCCCAGGGCCCCCGGAAGGCGGGCAACTGACGATTCGGTAGGGCGAGGGCGGCGGAGCTCAAATCATCACAGCATGGGCTCCAGCGCGACCGATCTTGTTGAATTTTCTCACGGATCGCGTCCGGGCCGCCAATAACCGATTTCCGCTCTGCGGAAAAATGCTCTAATGTTCTGTTTTGAGGCTTGAATCACCGGGGCTTTCCCAGACGCAGAGCGAACGAAGCTGCGCCGCTCATGCGGGATCGTTCCAAGCTCAGGCCTTTGCCTGGAACGGTCCCGGGCAACAGCGCGTTTACGCGCGTCTTCGACGCGCTATGCCCGGGACACGCTGAAACGAGCGTCAGAGTCAGGCGCATGATTGGATAGGCTGGCCCCCCCATACCTATCTGAATGGCCCGCGCGCGTTGGAGAGCAACAAACATGTCGGCACATGAGGACATAAGGCGGATCACGGCGCCGGAGATTCGCGCCCGGAAGGGGGCTGAGCCGATCGTTTGCCTCACCTCCTACCACGCCCATACGGCGCGCCTCGTCGACCGCTATTGCGACGTCATCCTGGTCGGCGACTCGCTCGGCATGGTCATGCACGGCCTGGAGACCACCGTCCCGGTGACTCTCGATATGATGATCCTGCAGGGCCATGCGGTGATGCGCGGCTCGCGGCGGGCGCTGGTCGTGGTCGACATGCCGTTCGGCAGCTACGAGCAATCCAAGGAACAGGCCTTTGCCTCCTGCGCGCGCGTGCTGAAGGAAACCGGCTGCGGCGCCATCAAGCTCGAAGGTGGCCGGCGCATGGCCGAAACCATCGCGTTCCTGGTCGAGCGCGGCGTTCCGGTGATGGGGCATGTGGGCTTGACCCCGCAATCCATCAACACGATCGGGGCGTTCCGTGCGCAGGGCCGCGACGAGGCCGACTGGGGGCCGATCGAGGCGGATGCCAAGGCGGTAGCGGAGGCGGGCGCCTTCGCGGTGGTGATCGAGGCGGTTGCCGAGCCGCTTGGGCGGCGCATCACCGAGACGCTGCCGATCCCGACGATTGGGATCGGCGCCAGCGTTGCCTGCGACGGCCAGGTCCTGGTGCTCGAGGACATGCTTGGCCTGTCGCCGCGGGTGCCGAAATTCGTCAAGCGGTACGGCGATATCGGGCCGGGCATCGAGGCTGCCATCGCGGCCTATGCCAAGGACGTGCGGGCGCGCGCATTTCCCGGGCCCGAGCAGGTCTACCCCATGCGGCCCAAGCAAGCGACCAAACCGGCCATCGCGCCGGCCAATGGAGAGCCGAGCCCGCAGAAACGGCGCATCGGCGGCTAAAGCCGGCCGGTCGCGGGTCAAGGGCAATAAGCCGCGCGGCCTTAAGTACTTAACGACGAGTTCGGAGTGGCTTTTGCCTTGTCGCCGCCATATCGATAGGCTATGCGCCGCTCCGGCCAACCGAGCCCCGACGCAAACCGCAAGCTGAACCGAGACGAAGTCGACCAAGAGCCAACACGTGTCTGATATTTTCCAGGAAGTTGACGAGGAAGTAAGGCGCGAGCAGCTCAAGAAGCTGTGGGCGCGCTACCAGTATCTCGTCTATGGGGCTGCGGTCGTGCTCGTGCTCTCAGTCGGGGGTTGGCGGGCTTACGATTGGTGGCAGACCAAGAAGGCGGCGGAAGCGGGAGCGCAGTTCGAGGCTGCGATCACGCTCAGTGAGCAGAGCAAGCACAGTGAAGCCGAGGCGGCCTTCAACAAGATCGCCCAAGACTCGACCGCAAGCTACCGCGAGCTCGCGCAGTTGCGCGCGGCGGCCGAGCTTGCTGAGACCGATCCCAAGGCCGCGGTCGCGGCCTACGACAAGGTCGCGGAGAATTCCTCGGTGCGCCCTGACTTGCGGGATCTTGCCGCCCTCAAGGCGGGTTCCCTTCTGCTCGATGCGGGCTCCTATGCGGAGGCGCGGGCGCGGCTCGAGCCATTGGCGGGCGACGGCCATACCTTCAAGCACACGGCGCGCGAGCTGCTGGCGTTATCGGCCTGGCGCTCCGGCGACGCCAACGCGGCCAAGCAGTGGATCGACAAGATCAATACCGACCCGGCCACACCGCCGGATGAGCGCAACCGGATGGAAATGCTGAGTGCGCTGTTGGCCTCCGAAGGCAAGGGTTGAGGGGGACTTGGGGGATGCCGCGCTTGGCTCGGATGCTGAAGATCGCGCCGGCGTTCTCGCTCGCGCTGCTTTTGGCCGACTGCAGCAACTTCGATCCGACCGATATCGCCGACTTGTTGTCACCGGCGAAGAAACCGCTGCCGGGGGAGCGCAAGGAGCTGTTTCCCGGCGGCACGCCCGGCGTTTCGCAAGGGCTGCCGCCTGAGCTGGTCAAAGGCTATCAGCCGCCGCCTCCGACCGACGCAAGCGCACAAGCCGCCGACCAAACCCAGCCCCAGACCAAGTCGAAGACCAAGACAAAGCCGAAAGTCGCTGCGGCGCCGTCGGACGCGGCCACGCCCGACCCTTCCGCGTCCGGCGCTGTCCCGCGTTGAGCGCTTCTGCGTACTACCGGTGTCCACCTTTGCTGCGGCACAAATCGTGTGGTGTGCAAGATCGCGGTGTAAGGCTCGGCCGCGTGCGCAACCGCGCGGGGCGATCTTGCGCACGTGGTGGGCGCCAGAAGCGTGCGGTTGCGCACCCTACTTCCCGTTTCATCTTGTCCCGGGCATGGCGCGTCGAAGACGCGCGTAAAACGCGCTGTTGACCTGGAACCATTCGAGGCAGAGTCCTGAGCTTGGAACGATCCCGGATCAGCGGCGCAGCAAATGCTGCGCCGCGTCCGGGAAACAGCTTAGCGATTCAAGCCGCGGAAACAGGATACCAAGTGCCGTTCACATCGAATCACGTCCTTCGGAGTCATGCCCGCGCTTGTCGCGGGCATCCACGCCTTCCTTGCCTCACGTTGACGGAGCAAGGCGTGGATGGCCGGGACAGGCCCGGCCACGACTCAGAGATGCGGTTCAGTACGACCGGAATCCCCCTCTGGCGCGCAGGGACCCTATGACCTTCACGGTCGCCATTGTGGGACGGCCGAACGTCGGCAAATCGACCCTGTTCAACCGGCTCGTGGGGCGGCGCCTGGCTCTGGTCGATGATCAGCCGGGCGTCACGCGCGATCGCCGCGAGGGGGCAGCCCAGCTGGGCGACCTCGCGTTCACGGTGATCGATACCGCCGGCCTGGAACAGGCGGCGCCCGAGAGCCTGTCAGGACGCATGCGGGCTCAGACCGAGGCTGCGATTGCGGCTTCCGACGCGACCTTCTTTTTGATCGATGCGCGCGCAGGTCCGACGCCGGTCGATCGCGCGTTCGCCGACATCGTCCGCAAGTCCGGCCGCCCCGTGATTCTCGTTGCCAACAAGGCCGAAGGCCGCAGCGCGGAGGCAGGCCTCATCGAGGCCTATGCGCTCGGCCTCGGCGAGCCGATCGCGGTCTCGGCCGAGCACGGCGAAGGGCTTGCCGATCTCTACGGCGCCTTGCGCGCAGCGCTGCCCGAGGCGACCGCAGGCGAGGAGGGGGAGGCGCCCGCCACCGTGCGCCCGCCGGTGATCCGGGTGGCGGTCGTCGGCCGGCCGAACAGCGGCAAGTCGACGCTGATCAACCGATTGTGCGGCGAGGAGCGGCTGTTGACCGGACCGGAAGCCGGCATCACCCGCGACTCGATCGCGGTGGACATCGCGTGGCGGGATCGGCATTTCCGCTTTCACGACACTGCCGGCTTGCGCCGCCGTTCGCGGGTCGAGGAGAAGCTCGAGAAGCTCTCGGTCGGCGATGCGCTCAATGCGATCCGCTTTGCCGAAGTGGTCATTGTGCTGATGGATGCCACGGCGCCGTTCGAAGAGCAGGACTTGCGGATCGCCGACCTGGTCGAGCGCGAGGGCCGGGCGCTGGTGATCGGCATGAGCAAATGGGATCTGATCGAGAGCGGCGCGGCAGCGATCAACAAGCTGCGCGCCGAAACCGATCATTGGCTGCCGCAGGTCAAGGGCGTGCCGGTCGTCGCCCATTCCGGCCTGACCGGTGCCGGTCTCGATCGGCTTTTGCAGGCCGTGGTAGATGCGCATGCGGTTTGGAACACGCGCGTGCCGACCAGCGCGCTCAACCGCTGGCTTTCCGACACCATCGCGGCGCATCCGCCGCCGGCGGTCTCCGGCCGCCGCATCCGCCTCGACTATGTCACCCAGCCGAAAAGTCGGCCGCCGAGCTTCGTGCTGTTCGCAAGCCGAGCCGATGCGGTGCCCGACGACTATCGGCGCTATCTCATCAACAGCCTGCGCGAGACTTTCGATCTCCCCGGCACTCCGATCCGCCTGACTTTGCGCGAGAAGAGCAATCCTTACGCAAAGCGCAAGCGGATCGCCTGATTGGAGCGTTCAGGTAAAACCATGCAGGAAAAAAGCCGCAAGCTGATGAATGACGGTGCTCCGGCCGCCGCACCAGCGGGGGCCGCCGCAGGGCGCGCGCCTGCCTTCATCTTCGTCTTCATCACGGTGCTGCTCGACATGCTGGCGATCGGCATGATCATCCCGGTCCTGCCGAAGCTGGTGACCGATTTTCTCGGCGGCGACGCCGCCAAGGCAGCCGAATTCCTCGGCCTGTTCGGCACAGCCTGGGCGCTGATGCAGTTCGTGTTCTCACCGGTGCAGGGCGCTTTGTCTGATCACTTCGGCCGCCGTCCGGTGATCCTGATGTCGAATTTCGGGCTCGGCCTCGATTACATCGTGATGGCGCTGGCGCCGACCGTATGGTGGCTGTTCGCCGGACGAGTCATTTCCGGCATCACATCGGCGAGCGTCTCGACCGCCTATGCGTATATTGCGGACGTCACGCCGAGCGACAAGCGGGCAGGGCGCTTCGGTCTGCTTGGCGTTGCCTTCGGGGCCGGGTTTGTGCTCGGCCCGGCGCTGGGCGGGCTTGCGGGCGAGGTCTCACCGCGCCTGCCGTTCTGGATTGCGGCCGCCTTGAGCCTCGTCAATGCCTCCTATGGATTTCTGGTGCTGCCGGAATCGTTGGCCCGCGAGAAGCGGGCGCCGTTTGCCTGGCGGCGCGCCTCTCCGCTTGGCGCGATTGCGCTGTTGCGCTCAGAGCCGCAGTTGAGCGGGCTGGGGCTGACCGCCTTTCTCAGCAATCTCGCGCATGCGAGCCTGCCCAGCATCAGCGTCCTCTATATGCAATATCGCTACGGCTGGGACGTGCGCGCGGTCGGCATCACCATGGCGGTGGTCGGGCTCTGCGCCATGATCGTGCAAGGTGGGCTCATCAGCCGAGCGGTCGCGCGTTTCGGCGAGCGGGCGATGCTGATCACGGGCCTGGGCTTCGGGGTTGCGGGCTTTGCGGTGTTTGGTTTTGCGGAAACCGGACCGGTGTTCTGGGCCGGCATTCCGCTGCTGTCGCTCTGGGGGTTTGCCAATCCGTCAGCGCTTGGCCTGATGAGCCGGCGCGTGAGCGCGAGCGAGCAGGGCCGCCTGCAGGGCGCCAATGCGAGCCTGATGGGAATGGCGAATGTGATCGGGCCCGGGCTGTTCACGCAGACCTTCGCGTTCTTCATCGCCGACGGCGGCTGGCACGTGCGGGCGCGCCGTATCTGCTCGCTGCAGTGCTGGTCGCCATTGCGGCACTGGTCGCGGTGCGCACAATCGCGGCGGCGTGAGTTCATTCAAGCATGACGCCAGATTTTCTTGAACCGGAGCCCGGTGAGCCCTGAAGCACTGATCATGTTCAGGAAGGATCGGTGACATGGAATCGGCCGCGGGTCTACGGATGTTGAACAACCAGTCCGGTGTCAGTTTTCGGGCCGATTTCAACGTGTGCCTGCCGTCACATGAACCCAATCACGGCGCGGCACGAATCGCCTATGCTTCTTCCCGTATTGACAGCGGGATGGGAGGATGACGGTGCGGGAAGCATTCACTGCCGGCAATGCGTCGAGGGGCGACTGCTGATGAGTTTTCAGCAGGTTGCGGTCGAGACTCTCGCAAATGCCGGTCGAGCACTCAGCCCAGCACCTGATCGCATATGCCAGGTAAAGTACGATGGCGACATTCTGCACATTGTTGAGCAGTACCCCGGCTGCGACGACGCCCACGTCCTGGCTTTTCTGTGCGCCAGGGTCACTTGGTTCGGCCGTGGTACGTTGATCCACAAAGTCTTTAGCCCTTCGCTCCGCACCGTCCACGCGGCCGGGCGCCGCCTCGAGATCGCGGGCAAGATCAAGACCAAGGTGGAGCACTCGGAGCACCGCCGGTTGCTCCGGTTCTATCCCAACACCCCTGTGTGGGCGCGGAATCCGCCGTGATGGCCGGTCGCAACGACGGTGCGCAACAACACGACATCTCTTCTTCAGGCACGGTTGCGTTATTCTGAGGCGTCAAGAAATCAGCTCGTAGGGCGCAATCCCTTTATTGCGCCCTCGTGATCTACGATGCTTGGGCATCGGCATAGATTGATGTTAGCACCGCGCGCTGCTGCAATCGACAAGGCGTCATCGCAGACTAACTAAGTGGCGGCAATTCATGCGATCACCGCTTGGGTTTGGCCTCGTAGAAGGCGCAACAAAGTGGTTGCGCCCTACAACCCGATGTCACCTTCGGTCAATTCCAGACGTCGTGCCCGGTTCGAGATCACTCGGCAGCATTGGCGGGGCGGGGCCGAAATATCATCTCGCCCTTGCCAGCGGCTTTGCGACGGCACGCTCAAGGCGCGGCTTACCGAGCTCGGTGGCGTGCCGTTGTCGCTGACCCCCGCCGATTTTGGCGAACTCGTCGCGAATGAAACCGAGAAATGGGGCAAGGTGGTCAAGTTCGCGAGCATCAGGCCGAAGTGATCATCCGACATCCCTCATGTCGGAGTTGGGTCACGAAGAGAAGACCTCAAATGAGCAAATCTGGTCTCCCTTTAGCGTCGGTTGATTGCATGGCGATGGGGTGAAGATTTTCCAAAGAGTGTCGGGACCGACTGGTGCGGCTGTAGTCCTCAAGTCAGCGCCCGCGCCCCAACGATGTTAAGCCGACAACAACGCCTTACTATTAGCATGGGTGTCCACCTACCAGGGGAGGAACACATGCACTGGCGCAGTATTCCTGTGAAGTCCAAAACCGAGTCGCAATGTTTGGCTGCACTGGCGTTCGCTGTTGGAGTGTTTACCTGTTCCGGCGCTTACGCCTCGCAGACGATCGTCTGCATTGGCGACAGCAATTTTGGCGCGCCGGGCGTTTCCAGGTCGGAAGCCTATCCGGCACAGCTCGAAGCTGCGTTGCGCGCGAAAGGCCTGGATGTCACCGTCACCAACGCCGGCAAGAACGGCGATACGACGCAAGGGGTGATGTCACGTATGGATTCCGATGTGCCGAACGGCACGGCGCTTGCTATCATATCGGTAGGCATCAATGACGTCGTCCTTAACCATGACAGCCCTGGCGCTGTTAAGGCGCGGGTCGATCAGATAGCTCAGCACCTCAAGTTTCGGGGTATCAAGGTCCTTGTCCTGCCGACAGGCAAGGATTTTCAGGGATCGATTGCCGGCGACCCAAAGTATCATGTCGAGGCAAACGGGCGGACCGACGTTCATGGGCCAGCGCCCGGAACCACCAAGTGGCATCTGACCGGACCGGGTTACGCCATCGTCGTCGCGCGCACGCTGCCGCAAGTGATCGCCGCGTTGAAGAGCGTGAAGTAGTGCGCTATGGCCGACAAACAGGTCCCGTATTGGATTGTGATGGCTCGCAGCTGAGCCTCTGTGGTGCTTTTGGGAACCTGTATGCGCAGGTCGCCGCCAACCTGCTGCGAACGGTCACGAGCCCACTCGATCATCTCGCCGGCCCCGCAGAGCTCGGATGACCCTTGATCTTCCAGCCCGCCGCTACGAGCAATGAGGGCTAGAAGCGGACACTACGCGGCTGGTGCGGAACAAAGCCGGCAATAGAAAATCATGCACCACGAACAGCGTGCCCGCCTCTCTCATGCCCTTTTTTAAACAGGAGCGCGCCGTCCAACCGCCGTTTTGTCGCGGCAGAAATTTGCTTCCAAAAACGAAAAGGGGATCGACTTGATGAAAGCTCAAGCTCTGATTGCGATTGCTGTGGTTGCCACGCTCGCAACTCCACTCGCTGCACGCGCCCAGGGAATACCCGGCGGTGTCGCGCATGGCGTCTACGAAGGCAACCGGCGCGCCGGGCCAGTCGGCGCGGTTGTGGGCGGTGTCGTTGGCGGTGTCGTGGGCGGGATAGAGGGTGTCCTCGGGGTGCAGCCCTACCAGGCGTCCTATTCAGAACCGCCGGCCTATTCGGAGCCGGCGCCGCGGCCCGTGCGTCACCACAAGAAAGTCGTCCATTCTCACTGAGCCCTGACCAGTTCCTTGAAAGGTTTCGCAGAGGGAACCCTGGCCTCGGCCTCGTGCCGAGGCTTTTCATGTCACGGCTACTGCGGCTTCTGTCCGCGGTGCGAAGAAACTTTTGCAACAATTCGGCAAGCAGCCGAGATCGGGTCGGTCTAGCCGTGCAGGGGTGACTTAAAGTAAGCTGATCGCCGATCTTGATTGATGCGAGCGGGCAGACATATCCGCAGGACACGGCACGGTAAATTGATGACGGCGCAATCCATCGCGGAGATCAGGCGTTGGGGGATTCCCGCCATTGTGACCCTCGCGGCGATGGCGGCGCTGACGGTCGCCGCTGCGGCCGGACAGGCGCATCCATCGCCACGTGCCGAGGCGACGGCGCCGCGCGAGGCGGGCGAGCCGATCATGGCGATCGTATCGATCAAGAGCCAACAGGTAACATTCTACGATGCCGAGGGCTGGATCATGCGCGCGCCGGTGTCAACCGGCACGACGGGACGCGAGACGCCTGCCGGCATCTTTGCGGTGATCGAGAAGGACAAGGACCACTACTCGAGCCTCTACGACGATGCCTGGATGCCCAACATGCAGCGCATCACCTGGAACGGCATCGCGCTGCACGGGGGGCCGCTGCCCGGGTATGCGGCCTCGCACGGCTGCGTGCGGATGCCCTACGACTTTGCGGAGAAGCTGTTCGATAAGACGCGGATCGGCATGCGGGTGATCATCTCGCCGAACGATGCGGTCCCGGTCGAGTTTTCCCATCCGGCGCTATTCGTACCGAACCCGAAGGCCATCGCGGCTGCTCCGGCGCGCGCCGATGCGCTCGCCCGCGAAGCCGAGGACGCCGCCAAGACGGCCGACGCGGCGAAGAAAGCCGCCGCCGCAGCGCGCGAGGCAGCATCGCTCGCGGCTTCGCTGCGCAAGCTGGAGCAGCTCAAGACCCGTGCCGACGCCGAGCTTGCGTTAGCCGACAAGGCGCTTGCAGCCGCAAGAACAGACCAAGCCAAGGCGCGGGCCGAAGAGCGGAAGGAGAAGGCCGCCGTTGCGGCCGCGGAAGCGGCGACACAGCTCGACACCGCCAAAACCGACGCGAAGTCAAAGCTCGACGCCGCCGACGCCGCAAAGGACACCGCTAAAGCGGCCGAGATCAAGAAGGCCGATACCGCCAAGGCGGCGAGCGAGGCGAAGCTCGCGCTGGAGCCGGTCTCCATCTACATCAGCCGCGCGACGCAGAAGCTTTACGTGCGGCGCAACACGCATAAGCCGTGGCCGGACGGGGGCGAGGTGTTCGATGCGTCCATTGAGGTTCCGGTCACGATCCGCAATCCCGACAAGCCGATCGGCACGCATGTGTTCACGGCGGTGGCGCGCGACGGCGCGGGCCTGCGCTGGACTGCGGTTACGATCGACAACGGGGACGACGCCAAGGACGCGCTCGACCGCATCACCATCCCGCAGGATGTGCTCGATCGCATCGCGCCGACCGCAGTGCCTCGATCCTCGATCATCGTCTCGGACGAGCCGCTGAGCCGCGAGACCAACTTTCGCACCGAGTTCGTCGCGGTGCTGAGCAACCAGCCCCAGGGCGGCTTCCTGATGCGCCAGCCTACGGCCAATGCCCCCGTTGCGAGCGGCAACGACTGGGGCAATAACGGATTCGGCGCCTTTTTCCAGCGCAATTGGAGCTCCCAACCCGGCAACCCGCGTCCGCGCGCCGGCCAATACTATCAACCGATGCAACAGCGCTGGTGGTAAGACGCGCGCCACGCCGCGCTTAGGCCGGCTGGTACAAGGTAAATTTCGGGTAACGATGTCGTTCGCCGGCGCGGCAACAAATCCGTGAATCGCCGTAACAGCACCGGCGCCAGACATTTACGGCTTAACAGCATATCCGCGGCAAAATGCTGGTGCGAGTGGCCGCGGTTCGCTGGCACGCGTGACCCGGGGGGCGGGGATTCTGATCGGCATTGCCGACTTTTGCGGGCTTTTCGGAAACTCTCATATGGTCCTTGCGTCCGATTCGTTGATCGCCGATCTTGAAAGCGCGCTCAGCGGCGATTCACAGGACGGCCGCACGCGCACCTTGCGGCGGGTCACCGACCTCTTCCTCAACGACGCGGAACGCTTGACCGAAGACCAGGTCAAGCTGTTTGACGATGTTCTGGTGCTGCTGATCCGCAAGATCGAGACCGCCGCCCTGATCGAGCTCAGCCGGCGCCTGGCGCCGATCGACAACTCGCCGATGCAGGTGATCCGGCGGTTGGCATGGGATGACGAGATCCAGATTGCGGGGCCGGTGCTCAGCCAATCCCGGCGGCTGTCGACGGGCGATCTGGTCGAGATCGCGGCGGCCAAGGGCCAGGCCCATCTGTTGGCAATCTGCGAGCGTCACGAGCTCGCCGAGCCGGTCACCGACGTGATCTTGAACCGCGGCGACGCGGAGGTGGTGTGCAAGCTTGCCGGCAATGCGCGGGCGCGCTTCTCATCGACCGGCTACAGCCTTCTGGTCAAGGACGCGCAGCTCGACGACCGCCTGGCCGAAACCGTGGGGCTGCGGTTCGACATTCCGCCGCGGCTGCTGCGCCAGCTGCTCGAGCGCGCCACCGAAACCGTGCGAGGAAGAATTCTCGCGCTCGCCTCGCCGGAGACCAGGTCAGAGATTCAGCGTGCCGTGTCGGAGATCGCCACGGCGATCGGCAAGGTGGCGAGCGCGCAGCGCGATTTCCGCGAGGCCGAACGCCTGATCATGGCCATGGAAAAGGGCGGAAAGCTCGACGAGAGAGCCCTCATGGAGCTCGTCAAGGAGCGCAAATACGAAGAGATGACGGTGGCGCTGGCGCGGCTCTCATCCGGATCCTTGAAGCTGATCGCGAGCCTGATGGTGGGCCTGCGCAACGACGCGCTGCTGGTTCCCTGCAAGGCCGCCGACCTGAAATGGGCCACCACCGAAGCAATCCTGCGCAACCGCCATGCGAACCACAAGGTTTCGGACGAAATCCTGCAGATTGCCCGCCGGGACTATGAACGCCTCTCGGTGTTGGCCGCGCAACGCACCTTGCGCTTCATGCAGGCCCGGGACGGCAGCAAATAGAGTAGGCCGGCATTGCGCTTGGGCGGGATGCCCATGGCGGTCCATGAGTAGCGACCGTTTTGTCCCAAAGAATCAATGCCTCTGCCCGGCGGGTATCCGCGATTGCCTAATACTTGATCGTGGACGGTAAGGAGCGATTCACCTTCTTCGGAGAGATTGCAGGCTGCGGGGCCGTGTCGGCACCTGCACTTGGCGCATGTTCTTATCGGAAAACCGGCATCCACTTTTCCGGAACATCCGCTGGCCGAAGGGGACATCTATGTCGATGCGTTCAGTGTTGGTCGCGGTTATGGGCCTCTCGGCCCTTCTTGTCAGCTTTGCCCTGGTCTTCTTCCTATGGGCTCCCGCAAGTGTAAGCAGCGCCCCGGCCCAAAGCGTCGCATCGGCGCCCCAGAGCAAGCCTGCGGCGGTCGCTCCGCCGGCCCGCGTCGCATCGGCCGCGCCCGCGCCGGACACGACCGGATCGATCGCACCGGCTCCGCCGCCATCGCCGTTCGCTGCAGTGTCGCAAGCTCCGGCAAGGCCTGCGGCTGCTGCTGCGACCACCTCGTGCCAGGGCAACCCTGACGCCTTGGGTGTTTCCCGCACCGTCGAGGTCGATACGACCGGCGGCCCCGGTTTTGGATTTGAACATTTCAAGCAGTACGACTTCCTGCAGCCGGGCGAGGTCGTGCTGACCTTCGACGACGGGCCCTGGCCGCACAACACGCCGGCCGTGCTGGCGGCGCTCGCCGCCAACTGCACCAAGGCGATCTTCTTTCCGATCGGCGAGCACACGATGTGGTCGCCGCAAATCCTGCGTGAAGTCGCCGCCGCCGGGCACACGATTGGGAGCCATACCTGGTCGCATGCCGATCTTCTGAAGAAGACACCGGAGGAGGCCAAGGACGAGATCGAGAAGGGCATCAGCGCCGTGCGTTGGGCACTGGGCGCTCCGGCGGCGCCGTTCTTCCGTTTCCCGGCGCTGCGTCATCCGCCCGAGATGGTGACTTATCTGGGCGAGCGGAACATCGCCATCTTCTCGACCGACATGGACTCCCTCGACTTCAAGATCCGCAAGCCGGATCAAGTGATCCAGTCGGTGCTGACCAAGCTAAAGAAGAACGGCAAGGGCATCGTGCTGATGCACGATTTCCAGAAGGGCACCGCCGAGGCCGCACCCGAATTGCTGCATCAGCTCAAGCTCAACGGCTACAAGGTCGTGTTCATGAAGCCGAAGGCGCCGGTGCAAACGCTCACGGCCTATGACGAGGCGATCTTGAAGGAGACCAAGCTGCCGACCGTGACCGATCGGCCGACCTCGGCGGTGATTCACACGATCGATTGAGCAGTGCTTGCGTGAAAGTGCGTAGGGGCGCCCCCTTGTGGGCGCCCTAATTCTTTTTGATCCAACTTGGTGCGAAGACGACTTTGCAAGAAAATCTACGACATTTTGCGCGAGCGCAAGCCGATCTCTCCGGCGGTTGCGGTTCGACTCGGCAAGTTATTTGGCGACGGCGCCGGGTTTGGCTACGCATGCAGGCGGCTTATGATACGTGGCACGCGGAACGCCAAGAGGATGTAAGCGGCATTCCCACACTGCGTTCCAGGGCCCAATTTAGGCGAAGCTGAACACCTTGCCGGTTTCCTGGAATTCCGGCGCGCATAATTCCAGGATCTTCTCGGCGACCGGCTCGGGCGTCTTCAGGCTTTCCGGATCCTCGCCCGGCATGGCGGCCGCGCGCATGCGGGTGCGCGTGGGTCCCGGGCTGAAAAGGTTGACGCGTATCTGCGTCGAGGCGGTCTCGGCCGCGTACGTCTTCGCCAGCGCGTCCAGCGCCGCCTTCGATATCGCATAGGGGCCCCAATAGGCGCGTGGACGGGCGGCGATGCCGGAGGTGACGAACACCACGCGTGCCGCAGCCGAGCGCTTCAGCAAGGGATGCATCGCACGGATCAAGTGCCAGTTGGCGGTTACGTTCACGGCCAGCACGTCGTCCCAGGCCTTGGGCTCGATATGATCGAGAGGGGACAAAGGTCCGAGAATCCCTGCATTGCCGATGAGCACGTCGAGCGCCCCGTAGCGCTCGCTCAGGGCCGCCGCAAGCCGCGCAATGCCGGGGGTGTCCTTGAGGTCGAGCGGCACCAGCGTCGCCGAGGCTCCAGTGGAGCGGATCGCATCGTCGAGCTCCTCCAGCGCGCCGACGGTGCGTGCGACCGCGACAACGTGGGCACCAGAGCGGGCGAGCGCGAGCGCGGTGGCACGGCCAATGCCACGGGAGGCGCCGGTCACGAGCGCGATGCGGTCGGGAGAGGCGGACATCAAACGCCCTGGTCAAGGCGAGCATGCAGGGTGGGCAAAGGCGCGCCGCTATGCGCCGGAAGCGTGGGCAAAATCGCCGACGCGCCTTTGCCCACGCATCGACTCGGTGCCAGGGCGATTTTGCCCACCCTACACTCGTGACTAGCCACGGGACAGCGCCTAGCTCGCTTCGGCCAGCAGCGACAGCTGCCGCGGCAGGGCCGTCTCGGCGGTGCGATCGGTCAACGGGGTCGGATAGTCGCCGGTGAAGCAATGGTCGGTGAATTGCGGCCGCGCCGGGTCGCGTCGTTCGTGCCCCATGGCGCGATAGATGCCCTCGACCGATAGGAACGCGAGCGAGTCCGCGCCGATGAAGGCGCGCATGCCCTCGATATCATGATTGGCGGCCAAGAGCTTGTCGCGCTCGGGCGTGTCGATGCCGTAATAGTCCGAATGGGTGATCGGGGGGCTGGCGATGCGCATGTGCACCTCGCGGGCCCCGGCATCGCGCATCATCTGCACGATCTTGAGCGAAGTCGTGCCGCGCACCAGCGAGTCGTCGATCAGCACGATGCGCTTGCCGCTGACCACCGAGCGATTGGCCGAATGCTTCATCCGTACGCCGAGCTCGCGGATCGACTGGGTGGGCTGGATGAAGGTGCGACCGACATAGTGGTTGCGGATGATGCCCATCTCGAACGGGATGCCGGAGACCTGGGCATAGCCGATCGCGGCCGGGACGCCGGAATCGGGCACCGGCACGATCACGTCGGCAGCGGCTCCCGCCTCGCGGGCGAGCTCGGCCCCCATGGTGCGCCGCACCTGATAGACCGGGCGGCCGCCGACAATCGAATCGGGGCGCGCGAAATAGATGTATTCGAAGATGCATGGGCGCGGCGCCATCGAGCCCCAGGGCTTGTGCGAATGGGTGCCGTCCTCGTCGAACACGACAACTTCGCCATTCTCGACGTCGCGCACATATTTGGCGCCGATAATGTCGAGCGCGCAGGTCTCCGAGGCGATTATGGCGGCGCCGTCGAGGCGCCCAATCACCAGCGGCCTGATGCCGAGCGGGTCGCGCGCGCCCACCAGCTTCTTATTGGTGAGCGCCGCCAGCGAATAGGCGCCTTCGAGTGCGCGCAGGGCATCGATGAAGCGATCGACGAAGCGATTGCGACGCGACTGCGCGACCAGATGCAGAATCACCTCGGTATCGGAGGTCGATTGCATGATGGCGCCCTCGCGCACCAGCCTGCGGCGCAGCGTCAGCCCATTGGTCAGGTTTCCGTTGTGGCCGACCGCAAAGCCGCCGGGCTCGAGCTCTGCAAATAGCGGCTGTACGTTGCGCAGGATAGTATCGCCGGTAGTGGCGTAGCGGACGTGGCCGATCGCCGACATGCCGGGAAGCCGCTCGATCACCTCGCGCCGGGAAAAGGTGTCGCCGACCAGGCCACGCTGCCGCTCGGAGTGGAAGCGCCGGCCGTCGAAGGAGACAATGCCTGCCGCCTCCTGGCCGCGATGCTGCAGAGCGTGCAGACCGAGCGCTGTGATCGCGGCAGCGTCCGGGTGACCGAAAACGCCGAAGATGCCGCATTCCTCGCGCAACCGGTCGCCATCGAGATCGAGGTCTGTGGGGTCCTTGGGCTCCTCGATCATTTGGCGCATTCGCTCTCCGCTCGCTCGATCCTTGCCCGCCCGTTGGACCCGCCCACTATTAGCGTCATGTGCGTGGGTTGGCGGGAACGTCAAGGCTGCCGCGCTGGCCCGGCTGCGGCGAATCCGCCGGCTCGGTGTCTTCAGGCTGCGGCTTCTTGAACCTCTTCAAAATGGTGCTTTCCGGGTCATCCGGCAACATCGACATCAGCCAGTCGCCCGTGCTCTGCAACATTACTTTGGATTTGGCATTGGCGACCCAGGACGGCTGCGTCTTGGCCGGTACCAGCCAGACGAAGAATAGGAAGGCCACCACCACGATGATCAGGCCGCGGGCAAGCCCAAACAGGAATCCCAGGGTGCGATCAAGCGCGCCCACCCGGCTGTCCAGCACCATGTCGGAGAACCGCACGGTGACCACCGAAACCACCAGCAAGGTCAGCAGGAAGGTGCCGGCAATGACCACCCCGGTCGCCACGATATCGTTGTTGAAATAGGATTTGGCCGACGGCAGCAGCTTGCCATACGCGTAGAGGGTGGCCAGCGCCGCCAGCGCCCAGGCGGCGATCGAGAGAATCTCGCGCATGAAGCCGCGGATCATCGCCAGGATCGCGGAAATGAGCATGACGCCGATCAGGATCAGGTCGAGGAGGGTGATGGGCATGGCGAACTCTCGTCCCTCGTGAGCTCAACTCGTGGTTTTGCGCCAAGTCGGGCGCGCCAAGTTGACCCCTATCCACTGCGCTCGATTCGGTGCGAGGTCGACCGGGCGGTTTGCTTGCTTCCGGCGGACAAAAGCTCGCCGATTGCTCGCCCGCTGTATAGCCGCCGGAAGCCCCGCCGTCACCCCTCCTATAACCGGAGATGCGCGATTCCTGTGTGATCCAATTCAGGTTCGGCTTTCCGCCTTGGTCAAGGGCACCGTCGCACGCGGCAATGTGCAGCCGCCGGCGCGGCTCTTAGGACGCGGCTCTTAGGACGCGGCTCTTGGGCTGATCACAGGGGCATTGGAGATTGCCCCGACAGTGCCTAACTCTGGTCGTGAGGCTCTTCGGCCTGCAAACGGGTGGCTCCATGGTCCTGGATCTAGAAACCTGCCGGCGAACGTTTGCGCCCGCCACCCGCCCGATCGGCCGGGCGGCTCGTTGGGGTCTGGCGGCGCTTGCCGAGGTCGGCCGAGTCCTGTCCGCGCTCGATGATCGCAATCCGCTGACTGCGCTGCGGGTGCTCGAGCCGGCGCGTGCGCAAGAGGAGGGGCTGCGCTGCTCGAGGTGCGCCACTCGCGGCGAGTAGAGGGCGTCGCGGCGGCGGAAACGCCCAATCGACAGGCTCGCGGAATTCCGACGCGGGGCACTAGACGACCGATTCCATGAATCCGGATTCTCTTGGTAAGCGAAGCCGGATGGAACCGGAAGAATCTTGGTGGATTCCTCGTCTGTGATTGACGAGACGAGGAGTTTTGCCATGGCA
>Ga0070738_10003101_pt1 | contig 22857 bp, 20 predicted proteins | sample Coa_R2_2_FD_66446 | JGI IMG/M metagenome (GOLD analysis project Ga0070738, IMG submission 66446) | Surface soil microbial communities from Centralia Pennsylvania, which are recovering from an underground coalmine fire - Coalmine... | ecosystem: Environmental > Terrestrial > Soil > Unclassified ... | reverse complement strand
TCGTCCGCCAGGCAATCGAGCGCCAGCTGCAGCGCGTCAGGGACGCCACTGGCCTCGATGGTGATGTCCGCCAACCGGCCGTCCGTGAGCTCGCGCACGCCCGCTCTCAGCTCCGGGCCAGGCGCCAGGACCGGCTCCAGGCCGGTTCGCTGGGCCGCCTCGCGGCGGGACGTCGCCGGATCGACGCCGATCACGCAGCCAGCCCCCACATGCTGGAGCAGCAGCGCCACCAGCAGACCCACCGTCCCGAGCCCGAACACCACGGCCGTCTCCCCTAGCCTCGGCGCCGCGTCGAGCACGACGTTCACGGCCGTGTCCAGGTTGGCCGTGAACACGCCCGCCAGCGCCGGCACGCCCGCCGGGAGGGGCACAGCCGAGGCGACCGGGATGGTGAACGCGCTCTGATGCGGATGGAGGACGAACACGGTCGTACCGGGCTCGAGCCGGACACCGGGGCCCGCCCGGACGACCCGGCCCACGCACGCGTAGCCGTACTTCAATGGAAAGCCGAAGCTCCCGCGCAGGCTGGGCAGGTCCAGCGGCAGAGACGCCGCGATCTGTCCGCGGTAGGCCAGCAGCTCCGTGCCCTGGCTTATCGCCGAGTACAGGGTCTGAACGGTAACCTCCCCTTGCTGCGGCTCGGGCACCGCCTCCGACCGCAGCTCGACCTCCCGCGGGCCTGCAAACCAGAGGGCGGTGGCGTCCGGCATCAGACGAGGACGGGCGCCGGCGCATAGACCAGCCGCGCATCGAGCACCAGGTCGGGTCCGTAGCGCTCCACCTGCACCGCGTCGAGGCGCACGCTGTCGGCTAGATCCAGCAGGCCGAGGTCTCCCACGGCTTCGATGCCGCTGCCGAGGATCTTGGGCGCGATAGTGACGGTCAGCCGGTCTACCAGGCGGGCGCGGAGGAGGTTGGTGATCAGCCGCGCCCCGCCCTCCACCATCACCGTCCGGATGCCGCGAGCGCCGAGCTCACACAGCAGCCAGTCGAGGTCAACCTGGCCTTGCGGCGTCTGGCGGCCGCACACGACCTCGGCTCCCAACGCGGCCAGCTCCGCACGGCGCTCGGGCAGGGCCGACCTCGTAGCCGCCAGCAGGGTGCCGCGCGCTGCGCCCTCGCTCAGCACGGCTGCTCCTGACGGAATGCTGAGCCTGCTGTCCACGACGACGCGGAGCGGGTCGCGGCCGGGCGCCAGCCGCACGTTCAGTCGCGGGTTGTCGTGCAGCACGGTGCCGAGCCCGACCATGATGGCGTCGTGGCTGGCGCGCATCTGATGGCAGAACACCAGCGACTCCTCCCCGCTGATCCAGCGCGAGCTGCCGGAGCGCGTGGCCAGCCGGCCATCCAGGGTCTGGGCGTAGCTGACGGTGACCCGCGGCCGTTCAGGCGCCAAGCGGTTCATCTCCAGCAAGCGATCCCAGCAGATGGCCCAGCTTGGCACGTTTCGCGGCAAGGTAGCGGCCGTTGAGACTGGTGGGCTGGGTCTCCAGCGGTACCCGCTCGACCACCTCGATGCCGTGCTCCTCCAGTCCCGCTACCTTGCGCGGGTTGTTCGTCAACAGCCGCACCGATCGGAGGCCCAGGTCCTGCAGGATGCCGGCGGCGACGCCGTACTCCCGCAAATCGGCCGGGAAGCCAAGCGCTTCGTTGGCTTCGACCGTGTCCTTGCCCTCGTCCTGCAAGGCATAGGCCGCCAGCTTGTTGCTGAGGCCGATGCCGCGGCCCTCCTGTCGCAGGTAGACGATGACGCCGGTTCCGGTGGCGCCGATCGCGTCCATGGCCAGGGCCAGCTGCGGCCCGCAGTCGCAGCGCAAGGATCCGAACACGTCTCCCGTCAGGCACTCCGAGTGGAGACGCACCAGAGCCGGGGCGCGAAGCTGGCCGAGGATGAGCGCCAGAGGAGGCTCACGGCCCGACCCATCGTCGTACGAAATGGCGGTGAAGACGCCGGCGCGGGTAGGCAGACGCGCGGTGGTCAAACGGCGAACCGTCCATCCCAATCGCGCTGGAGTGAGAGACATTGCGCGCCCAGCAGCATTTTCCGCGCCCGGGATGCCTATGCAGTGCGCCGCCGCCGATCAGCTGACCTTGGTTGCCGCCGCCAGAAACGCCGTGGACTGCGTGATCACGGCCGGGTTCAGCACATGCGCCAGCCCCGGAAAGATGGTGAACTGGGCGCTTACGCCGAAGTTGTTGAGCGCCCGCTGAAGGGCGAAGCCACGCTGCACGCGAGTGTCCCCGATCATCACGTCGTATTGCGACGGCAGGTAGCGGGCCTGGTCGTCATCCGCGCCCACGCTCAACCAGAAGGGGATGCGCTTGAAGGCGGCCGTATCCAGCGGGTGCCCCGTCCACGTTTGGATGTCGGCGGTTCCGAGCGGCAGCGGCAATGGCTCCGAGTGCCCATCCTTCACCAGGCAGGGCTGCGGCAGTGTGTAGGCGCCGCCGGACAGCGCAGCCACCGCCTGCACCTGCTCGGGATGAATGAGCGCGAAACGCTCGGCCATCGATCCGCCGCGGGAGAAGCCCAGGATCAAGGCGCGAGATTGGAGCTTCAGGCCAGTCTGCTGAGGCAATTGCGTCAGGATCTGCGACAGATCCTGGGCGAACCGAATGTCGTCGGTCCGGGTCTTCAAAGGATCTTCCAGGCTGGTGTAGTCGAACGTAGGGGACACGAGGACCCAACCATTGGTGTCCGCGATCTGCTGGAATGGCTTGGAAAAGGCCACCCCGTTCTCGCCGAAGCCGTGCAGTGTCACCAGCACCCATAGCGGTCCCGAGGGATGCTTCGGCGGGATGTAGAGCGTGTACGGAGCGTTGCCACTATCCGCGGTGGCCGGGGTCGGCGCGCTGCTCGCGCTGGCGGAGCTGACTGGCTCAGGCTTAATGCTGGGCTGGCTCGAAGCCGCGGCCGGGCCGGTGCGCAGCAGCGCCTGCACTTCCTCCGGCGTGGGCAGCGTCAGGCTCTGATCGCTGATCGTGACGTGGCAGGGCTGACCGGTTTCGTCCGCGGCCGGGGCGCTCGCGACCGCTATAACCGGCGTTGGCGAAGCAGGCCCGCGGCTGAGGCCGCTGCAACCCGTCAGCAGAGCGACCATCGAAACGGCCGCCCAGCCTAGCTCGAACCTCATCCCAGGGCTGTGATGCTCGCAAACACCAGGCCGCCGTCAGCGCGGGATGATTTTGAACAGCACGCGCTTCTTGGTCAAGCCCCAAACCAGAAGGACGGCCCCCAGCTGAACAGCCGTGTTCACCGGCTCCGAGTCCTGGTACGCCTGCGTCAACTGCCAGACCGCGGCCATCACCAACAGGTGCATGGTGTAGGCGTACAGCGAGTTCTGCCCCAGAGGCATCAGCAGCCAGCCTACGGCGGCGTAGATCGGGCGCCAGAAGTAAGTCATGAGCAGCTGCGCCAGCTGGAAGACGAACAGGCAGGCGACCAACCGAAGCGGCCCTTCGGCCGGCTTCTGGGACAGGCCGGCAAGCCACTCGAAATGCTGGCTTTGGGTGAGGGTCAGGTAGACCAGGGCAGCCATGACGGCCGTAGCGCCCGGGAAGAGCAGCTGCTGCCACCGATGCAGCCACGCCAGGACAACGTTGCGGTGGTATCCCAGGCAGAGCGCGACCAGGAATGGCATCTGCCATGCGGCGATGTGGAACATCACGTTGTGCTGGATGGGCCAGGGGATGGTATCCGCCCACTCGGGATCCACCTGGTAGGCCGACCACAAGGCCAGCGATGGCGCCAGCACCCACACCGTATGGCCGCGACTGATGAGCCAGATGGCGAACGCGCCGAGGGCGATCAGGAACGTGTACATCGTCAGCACGTCCACCATGAACACCACCTGGTGCAGCGTGATGATGTCCAGGATGAAGCGCGGCACGCTGGTCACTGGTCCGAGCCCGTCGGTGACGCCATTCAGGTACATCACGCCGCCGAACACAAAGGACAGCACGACGCTCAGCAGGTAGATCGTGAGGCAGCGCTTGAAGGCCTTCTCGACGGCGGCGAGCTGGCCGTTCTTCTGGATATACGAGCTGTACACCATGCCGAAGATGAAGCCGGAGATGAACACGAAGCCCTCGGCGGGCGTGATCAGCAGGCCATCGTGCAGCGAGAAGATCCGCGCCCAGGAATTGCTGCCGATGTGGTTGCAGATCATCCCGAAGACGCAGAGCCCGCGCACCAGGTCGAAGCGCAGGTCGCGCGTGCCTTCGCGCTTGTAGGTCCATGGCCAGCTCAGCCCCCGGGCTTGCGCTCGCGCTGGCCATCCGGTGGCGGCTGCCGACACTAGGCAGCCGCCTCACGAGCCGCTATCGCCGGCGCCCTGCCGACTACCAGCGGCCCCACCGGGTCGATGAAATACGTGACGCCGGCGCCGAGCACGAGCAGGGCGGACGACACGACGAACGGCAGGCTCCAGCTGCCGGTGGCCTGCACCAGCGCGCCGAATACGATTGGCGAGATGATCCCGGCAATCCCGAAGCCGGTATTCATCATCCCGCCGCCCACGCCCGCGTAGTCGTGCCCGATATCCATAGCCAGCGCCCACAACGGCGCGTTCGTCACCTCCAGGCAGAAGAAGGAGGCGGACAGCAGCCACACGGCAGTGATGGGTGAGCTCGTAAACGCCGCCGGCAGGACGAACACCAGTGAGAGGAGCAGCCCCAGGGCAATCTGGCCCGACCGTGCCGCCCTCGGATGCCCCGCCTTCCAGATCAGATCGCTGCTTATGCCGCCGACGGTGTCGCCGGCGACACCTGCGACCAGCGGGAGCGTCGTGAACAGAGCCAGCTGCTGGAGATTGAAGTGCCGGGCGGTCGATAGGTAGCTCGGCAGCCAGGTCAGGAACACCCACAGGGACCAGCCGTAGCAGAAGTCCGCGATGGTGACCGGCAGCATGCGCCGCAGCAGCGGCGCCCAGGGCACGTGGGCCGCGTCGGCGTTGACCTGGGGCGTGGTCTCGCGCTGCAGCATTTCCACTTCGCTCTGATTGGCCAGCCAGTGGTCGCGAGGCGCGTCCCGGTAGAACCAGAACCAGACCACAGTCCAGACCAGGCTCACGGCGGCCAGGATCAGAAAGGCCGAACGCCAGCCCCAGTGCAGGATGAAGAAGATCACAACCGGCGGAGTGACGGCGCCGCCGATGCGTGAGAAGCTGTGCGGCAGCCCCTGCGCCAATCCTCGCTGCGAGGCCGGTATCCAGGCGGTGAACGCCCGGGTGGCCGTTGGATAGGCGCCGCCTTCAGCCGTGCCGACGCCAAGCCGCACCAGGATCAGGCCCAGCAAGCTTGCCGGTATGGCCGTCGCCGCCGTCGCGATGGACCACAGCAAGCTCATCAGGCCCAATGCCTTGTGTGGCCCGACCCTATCCCCCAGGAAGCCGCCGGGGATCTGCAGCGCCGCGTAGGCGAACGAGAACGCGGAGAACATGACGCCGAGCTCGGTCGGCGAGAGGTGCATCTCCTTGGCGATAGACGGGCCAGCCACCGAGATGTTCACCCGGTCCACGTAGGTGATGAAGTACACGGAGCAGATCGTGGCCAGGACCGCCCACCGTACTCTGGAAGGCTGCGCGACGCCTCGTTGGTGCATGAGTGCCTATGCGCAAAGCACGGACCAGTTTGTGCGTTGCAGGGGCGCGTGACTTGGAATCCCACGGATAGACCCTGGCACCACTCATGGCCGGAAGGTGTCCCGTTCACTCTCGATTACACGCCCGAACCGGCCTGGCGGCTGATGGAGCGCAACCTCGCCGCGCGGGCAGATCGCGTGGCCGTCCGGCACATCGACCATCGGACCGGAAGCGAGCTCAGGAGCTGGAGCTACGCGGAGATGTGGGCGTTCGCCGGCGCCGTGGCCGGACAGCTCAGCTCACTCGGCGTAGCGCGGGGCGATCGTGTCGCCTTGCGGCTGCCGAACGGGATCGAGCTGATCTCCAGCCTCTACGGCGCTTGGCTGGCAGGGGCGGCGGCTGTGCCGGGCGACTCGATGGCCTCGCAGCCTGAGCTTCGCCACCAGCTGGAGGATTCGGGCGCCCGCGTTCTGCTGTGCCGCGAGCAGGACCGAGCCACAAGCCTGGAGGCGAGCGCCGGCCTCGACGTGGCCATCCATGCGCCGTGCCTGGACGCACGGCCGCTGAGCGCGCCGCGCGAGGTCGAGCCCGAACGGGATCTCGCCGTGCTGATGTACACCGGCGGAACAACCGGCACGCCCAAGGGCGCGGCGTTAACGCACCGGAACATCACCGTCAACGTCGAGCAGTTCGCCACCTGGTACCAGCTCGAGAATGCGGAGGAGCGCTGCGTCTCCGTGCTGCCGATGTTCCACAGCGGCGGCATGGCGGGCGCGCTGAATGTGCCGCTGGCGCGCGGAGCCGAATTGCTGCTGATGGAGCGCTTCAATCCCAAGGTGGTGGCCCGAACCGTGGAACGCTACCGAGCCACACGTCTGTTCGGGGTGCCCACAATGTACCTGCGCATCCTCGACGACGACCAAGCTCGTCAGGCCGACTTCTCGAGCCTGCGGGCGTGCCGCACCAGCGCCGCGCCCCTGCCGCCGGCGGTGAAGGAGCAGTTTGACGAGCTGGTGGGCCACGAGGTGCTGGTCGAGGGTTACGGCTTGAGTGAGGCCAGCCCGTTGACCCACGCCAACCCGATCCTCCGGCCGCGGGCGGGCAGCATCGGCCTGCCGCTGCCGGATACGGATGCGCGCATCGTGGACGATAGCGGGCGAGAGATGCCCGCGGGCCAGCCGGGCGAGCTGCTGATTCGGGGCCCGCAGATCATGGCGGGCTACTGGAACAGGCCCGCGGAGACGGCGAGTGCGCTGCAGGAGGGCTGGCTGCGCACGGGCGACGTCGCTTCGATGGATGACGACGGGTACTTCCGCATCGTGGACCGAAAGAAGGAGTCCATCATCAGCGGCGGCTATAAGATTTGGCCGCGAGAGGTGGAGGACGTGCTGTACCAGCATCCGGCGGTGAAGATGGACGCCGTGGTCGGCGTTCCGGACCCCTCCCGCGGCGAGATGGTGAAGGCGTATGTCGTCCTCCACGAAGACGCCCCGGACGTGAGCTCGGAGGACATCCGTTCCTTCGCCCATGAGCGGCTCGCCCCCTACAAGGTGCCGCGCGCGGTGGAGTTCGTGAAAGACATCCCCGTGAGCCCGCAGGGCAAGGTCCTTCGGCGGGAGCTTCGTGGCCGTGAAAGCCGCTAAGCGCCGAATCGCCAGGCCGGAACTCGTAGCGCTGGCTTGGCGAATGCTCGGCGTGAGCACCATTGCGTTCGGCATCGGCCCGCTGATCGCGCCGCGGCTCTTCTGCCGCCTGTTCGGCGTCCCCTACCAGGCAGACAAGAGCGGCGCAGCCATGCCCATCCGCGCAGTGGGTTGGCGCGACCTGGTCAACGGCATCGGCCTGCTGCTCGACACGGAGCACGCCCGGTCGTGGCTGTGGCTGAGATTCGCCTTCGATGCCGGCGACGTCGTCACGACGCTCAGCAGCTTACGCCCGAAAGAGGACCTCAAGCCAGCTAGGTTGGCTGCGCTCGCCGCGTCCGCCACCGTGTTCGACGCGGTCCTGCTGCTGCTCACCGCAGAGGGCGCTTCGTAGGCTGGGAGCGCGATTACTGTACGAGGCCGAGGGCCACGCCGATGCCGCCCAGCAGCGCGAGCACGATAGCAATCGCAATCAGGGCAATCTGACCCACGCGCTGCCAGCTCACGTGTAGGACTGTAACGCGCCGCCTGGCTCAGGTTGGCTCAGCCGCATCCGTAGCCCGACTTGCAGGGCACGCCGACCTGCTTCTGCGCTTCGTGCAGGATGCTGAGGTCGACCAGCCGGCTGATGTCGTTAGTCTTGAAATCGCCCTTCAGGGCTGCCGAGTCATTGGCGATCTCCAGCTTGATGCCCTCGTCGCTGAAGCCGCCGAAATCGTTCGGATCGATCGCCTGGATGACCGACGAGATGCCGAGATGAGCCAGCTGCGGGTCGAGTGAGTAGGACTTGGCGGCGATGGCCTCGGTCTCCTGCGGGTGCTCGACCATGAACTGGAGAGCGCGCACGTTCGCCCTTGCCCAGGCCAGCAGGACGTCGTGTTTGGTCTGGAGGGCTTGGTCCGAGACGTTCCAGCCGCCGAACGGCGACGGCACCAGGCGGCCGACGTCCTGCACCGGAACCAGGATGTGCATGCCCTGGCTCACGGCCCTGGCGCCGACGTCGGGCGTCACCGATTCGGCGTCGATGGCGCCGGACGACAGGGCGGCGATCTCTCCGCCACCCGGCACCGTCACGTAGGCTACGTCCTTCTCGGGGTCGAGCCCGGCATTCTTGAGGATCTTGGCCGAGGCGAGCTGGTCACTCGCATTAGGCGCCGTCTGGCCGATGCGCTTGCCCTTGAGGTCCGCCACGCTCTTGATATTGGGCGTGGCCACCATCTCGAACAGGACGGTATTGAAATAGAAGAAGATCGCTTTGAGCGGCGCGCCCTGCATGGCTGCCCGGATGCCTGAGCCCGCGACCGCGAAGTCGACCTGCCCGCTCACCACTCCGGCGATTGCAGCGGGCGGGGCCATGGTCGGGGTCTCGACCTCCAAGCCCTCATCCCGGAAGTAGCCCTGCGCTTCCGCGACCCGGCCTGGCAGGATGGTCCCGAAGTTCACGGCGGGCAGCGCCTGGACCAACTTGACGAGCGGCTTGCCCGAGGCCGCGGGAGCCGGTTTAGATGCTGCCGCGGCCGCCGCGGCCGATGTGGCCGGCGAGGAAGCCGCCGCCGCGGAACTGGCCCGGCTGGCTGAGGCGGCTGTCGAACTCGCCGCGGGCTGCGCAGACCCACAAGCGGCGAGCAGCACGGCGACGAGAATGAACGAGCTCGAATGGAGCCTCATAGTGGGACGCAATGATACGCAAGACAAGACGTCCAGCGAGCCGGGCAATAATGCCTGTCCATGGACGCCACCTCCAAGATTGCTCGCTTCGTGGCCGGCATGCGCTACGACGACCTGCCCCCTGCTGCCATCCAAACGGCCAAGACGGCCATCCAGGATACGGCTGGGGTGATGCTCGCGGGCGCCAAGGCCGAGAGCGGCGTCATCGCCGGCCGGCTCGCACGCGAGGAGGCAGCCAGGCCGGAAGCCACCGTGCTCGGCCAGGGCTTCCGCTCGTCCGCCATCCAGGCGGCGTTCGCAAACGGCGTGGCCGCGCACGCCGAAGACTTCGACTGCAGCTTCGTGCTGGCGGGCCAGCCGATGGCCGCGATCGTTCCCGCCCTGCTGGCCGTGGCGGAAGCCCTGGGCGCGAGTGGCCGGCAGCTCGTGGAAGCCTATGCTGCGGGCTTCGAAGTGACGGCTGCCCTGACGTTCGCGATCAAGGACATGGGTGCGTGGCACGCCAACGGGCTGCTGGGCGCCTTCGGCGCCACGGCCGGCTGCGCGAAGCTGCTTGGGCTAGACGAGCACCAGCTCACCATGGCCATCGGCATGACCGCCTCAATGGCGAGCGGGCTCACCGCCAACTTCGGCACCATGTCCAAGCCGCTGCACGTGGGCCTGGCTGCGCGCAACGGCGTGCATGCCACGCGACTGGCGCAGGCCGGCTTCAGCTCAAAGCCGGCTACCCTGGAGCTGCGCAACGGCTTCTTTGCCGCCCATTTCCCCGCCCGTGACGTCGATGCCTCGCCGTTCGACGCGCTGGGCCGCGAGTGGGCGCTCGAAAAGCACGGCATCCGCCTCAAGCCGTATCCCTGCGGCGGGTTGACGCACAGCGCAATCCACGCTGCCATGGAGCTGTGCCGCGAGCACGGCATTGCCGCCGAGGACGTCGACCACGTGGACGTTGACGTGCCGCCGCAAACCTACGAGACCATCGCCTTCCGTGTGCCGGAGACGGCGCTGCAGGGCAAGTTCTGCATGCCCTACCTGATCGCGCGGGCGATCCTCGACGGCAAGATCACACTCGGCACCTTTACCGAAGACGCGATCCGCGAGCCGCACGTGCTGGCGCTCCTGCACAAGGTGACGATGCGCTCGAACCCGGATCTCGTCCATTCGGCGGATGGCAGCCGGCCATCGATCGTGGCCGTCCGGCTGCGCGGCGGCCAGACCCATACCATGCAGGGCCGCTTCGCCCCGGGCAGTCCCCAGCTGCCCCTGACGGGTCAGCAGATGGAGGCCAAGTTCCGCGACTGCGCCGCTGGCGTGATCTCGCGCCAGGCCTGCGATCAGGCGCTGGCTGTGCTTGCGAACCTGGACGCCGTGGACCACATCTCCACGCTGACCCAGCTCCTGGGCGGAAGCTAGACCGGCTGGAACTTCGGCAGCGTGAATTCGGGCGTCACATCGTCGAACACCACGCCGACTCGCATGCCGACCCGGACCTCCTTCGGATCGATGTTTACGATGTTGGTCATCATCCGCCAGCCCTCGTCCATCTCCACGATGCCCAGGACGTAGGGAACGTCGTCGACGAAAGCGGGATGGGGATTGTTGGTGATGGTGTAGGAGTACACGCGACCCTTGCCAGTCGATTCGACCCACTCCAGCGTGCCGACGCCGAAGCAGTTCGGGCCGGGGCAGATGTCGCGCGGGTAGAACACGCGGGTGCCGCACCGGCTGCAGCGCTGGAACATCAGCCGGTGCTCTTTGGTAGCGTCCCAGAAGGGCTGGCTGTTGGCGCTCGGCGTGGGCAGCGGTTTCTTGTATTCAGCTTCCATTAGAGTGCCGCCTCACTGCCAAGAATCAGCGAGCCTTGCTGGGAGAAGGAGCCCCCCGAGCCGGTGACGTACACCAGGTCGGTGGGACCGGGCACCTGGTGCTCGCCGCCATCCCGCCGAATCTGGCGGACGGCCTCCGTCACCTGCGCACAGCCGCCGGCCGTCGAGGCCTGGCCGTAGGACAGCTGACCGCCGTGCGTATTGAGCGGCTTGTCACCCTTGAAGGTCAGGTCGTGCTCCTGGACCCAGTCGCCGCCCTCGCCCTTGCCACAGAAGCCGGAGTCCTCCAGCTCGCAGATGACGGTGATGGTGAACGAGTCGTAGATTTCCAGCACCTGCATGTCCGACGGCCCGTAGCCGGCCATGGCGAACGCCTTCCGGGCGGCGCGATCGATCGGCGCGATGGTGATCTCGCCCACGTACTGGAGATTGCTGCGCGCGATCCCGAGCGCACCGCCCAGGATGTAGGCGGGCTTGTGCCGCATGCTGCGCGCGATGTCGGCCCGGGTGACGATGAACGACGCGGCGCCGCAGCACGGCATGACGCACTCCAACAGGTGGAGCGGGTCCGCGACGATGCGGGAATTGATCACGTCCTCTTTGATGATGGGCGTGTCGTGGAAGATGGCCATGGGGTTGTGGTTGGCGTTGTAGCGCAGGTCCACGGCGATCTTGGCTCGCTTCTCGACCGTCGTGCCGTACAGCTCCTCGTGGCGGCGGGCGATCATGGCGTAGTTGTCGTTGGCGCCTGAGCCCGGGCCGTAGGGCAGGCGGAACTCCTCGCCCCAGGTCTCGGTGCGCGCCGGCCCCCTCGACTGGCGCCGGCTTGGATTGCCCTGGATGGCCGCACCCATGCCGCACAGCACGAACGTCGCCAGGCCGGCATTCACGTAGGACGCTGCCTGGAGAGCCATCGTGATTCCAGCGGCGCCCTGGGCGTCGCAGCCCGTGGCAAAGGTGGGGAAGATGCCCATGTGCTCGGCCATCATGGGGTTGAAGCCGCTGACGCCTTCCATGCCGCCATCCATCACCATGCCGTCGATGTCGCGCTTGCTCAGCCCGGCATCCTGGATGGCCAGGTACGCGGCCTCGGCGATCAGGCTGGGGACGTCTCTCCCTGGACGGCTCCGCTCTGGCTTCAGCTCGCCGATGCCAACAATGGCGGCGGCTCCTCGCAACGTATCGGGCATGATTCTCCCCAATCGGTTCTAGCGTTCGGCCGAGGGATCATACACGCTCTGCCGTCGGCATCCTCCGAATGCGGAGCCACGCGGGAAATGAGCGGGAGACGGGATTCGAACCCGCGACATCCTGCTTGGGAAGCAGACGCTCTGCCAACTGAGCTACTCCCGCACGAACGAGCCAAGTGTAGCCCGTGCCAGCTTTTGCCTGCCCTGGTTAGCTGACCTGGTTGCCGAGGCTCGCCGTGCCGGCGTGCAGGCATTTGCGTACATCCGGCTCTAACAGTCTCGGACCGACTCTCTGCCTAACCGGGAAATCGTTGGCCGGGGACTCCTTCAGCTCGGCCCTCGCCAAGCTGGCCAAGGGTTCAGCGACGCGCGACGCGCATCATTGCGGCCACGCAATTCAACACAAGGAATCCGAGAGACATTTGGTGCAGCAGTAGATCGTCGTGAAGCCGTCGGCGGTGGTCTCTGGCAGGTTGAGGTGAACGGCTCGAATATCCGAGCCCAACCCCATTCGCATTGCGGCGTTCCTGGGGTCCTGGATAAGCTCGTTCACCTCCGCCGCGGTGAGCTCGACGTGGTATGACGGCGGGCAATGCTCCAATTCCGGGTTTCCGCACCCGGGGCCCATAATCGGCGTGATCTTCGGCATGGTGTCCTCCTCTTCCTGAAAGCGCTACGCCAGGCTTGAAACGGGTTCGAGGATTCGCTGGGCCAGATTGGCCACGCTAAGCAAAAATTGCGCCAGCGGCCAGCTGCATCACGAACAGCGGCGAGAGTGACGGTTCGGCCGCATGGCCGCTTGACCTGGCCCTATTCCTGCTGTTGCCTAGGCACCCGACGGGCCGTCCGGGGAGGGAGGGCCGAATCGGTCGGGATTTTCCGCACTCGGAGGGGCCGGCAGCGCACACTCCTGCCGGCCCCTCCTTACGTCGTCGATCAGCGGATCAGGCGCAGATGGGGGCGGGCTGGCAGCTCCGGTTCGCCCCAGAGCACGGAGCGAACTTCCTCGACCAGCTGCTGCAGCTCGAATGGCTTGGCAAGGAAGGATTGGGCAGCGGCGCGTGTCGCGCTGGCGCGGGCAACCGGCGGGGCTGCCGCGGAGACGACCATCATCGGCAGCTCCGGGCCAAACTGCTCCCGGACGTGCAGCATGAAGGTTTCGCCATCCAGGCCGGGAAGCATAAGGTCTACGATGAGCAGCGCCGGCAGCACCGTCGTCTTCTTGAGATAGGCCAGCGCCGGCTCGGCGCGCGTGAAGCAGATCACTTCAGCGCCAAGGTCGCTCTCCAGCACCTCAGCGATAAGGCGGGTGATGGTCTCATCGTCCTCGACCACCAGGATTGTCATGCTGTTCATCTCAGCAGTCGCGACCAACCCTCCGTCAGCAAGGTAGGGACCATGCCTGCTAGCTTGAACCGGCCGCTTGCCGCTCCAGCAGCGCCAGCAGCCTGGCCACCTCTGCGCGCCGCGCATCAAGCTCGGTCCGCGCCTGATCCAGGCTCACGCGCAGCTCGTCAACCAGCGCGCGGAGGCTCGCCAGGCTCTCCCGGTCCGGCTCCCCCGGCTGCAAGTCGCGCACAATGGATCGCGAAGCAGCCGCGCCCTCAGAGGCGCCCCGCTGTGACATGGCCGGAACATCCAAATCGATGAGCCACTGGTGGTTGCGCCCATGCGGCTCGCGACGCGCTTTCAAACGCCCGCTCTTGACCCTACGGCGGACCGTGTCCGCGCTCACGCCCAGCCTGATCGCTGCCTCAGGGATGGTCAGCCCTTCCATCGACTCTCCTATGCACCTGCTATCCTGCCTACGTACAAAGGATAGCCCTCTTCCTATGCTGAGGCTAGGAGGCGGCGATCCACTGGCCCCGCCCTTGCGGCGTTCGCAGTTACCGCTGCAAGGGCGCGGATAGGAATGCGGGACACATGACGAAGAGCGAGTACTTGCGCTGGCTGCACGCGCTGGTGGAATCCAGGCGAGCCGACTTCCGGCGCCACCGAGCCACCTTCGAGGCTTCGGAGGCGCAGTTCCTGGCTCGCAAGCCCGCTCGCTCTCGCGCCGGCTGGAGGAGACTCAGCACCAGACCGAGACGGTCGAGAAAGAGCAGCTGCGGCTCGGGTTGCTGGCGCTCAAGCCGAAGGCGACGCGCCGCCGCGCCGAGTAACGCTTACGCGGTTTTAGCTTCAGCCGTCAGCTCGGTAGGGTCCACGTCGGAGTTCGGGTCGGCTTCGGCATTAGCCTTGGCATCTTCCGGATTCGCGCCTTCCGTCAGGTGCTTCAGCTCGCGGGGAAAAACCGCCAACGCGATCAGCAGGAGCACCAGGGTGGAGAGGATGATGGCGAAGCGGATGAGCAGCATGGCCGTCAGCCCCTGCGACTGGTCCACTCCACTGGCGACGAAGATGCTCATGCCGCTGCCCTCGCTGACGCCGATGTCCGTTGGCAGCGGGTTCAGGTTCACCAGGGCCAGCACGAAGGCGTAGATCGCGGCCACGCTCGTCCAGCCGATGTTGCGGATGCCCAGCGCTTGGGTGATGACGTACAGCCCCGCCACAGTAAAGGCCAGGTGCGCAGCCGCCAGAAAAACGGCGCGGGTGATGAGCCAGGGATCGTCGATAAGCCCTTCCACGCCCTGGAGGAACTGCTTGAGGCCATCCCGCAGGCGATCCAGCAGGCCGCCACCTCCGCCGTGCTCCTCCAGCCACTCCGATACGGCCGGCCGGGTCACGAGTATCAGGAAGCCAATGAAGCCGGCCAGCACGGCGGCTGCGACCGGCCGCATCCAGGGCCAGCCATATACGCCGAAGGCGGTCAACACTGCCAGGCACACAAACGCCTCCAGCAGCTGCGTCGCCAGCGTGGCCGCGAGGGAACGGGCGACGTTCGCGTCTTCCTCTCGCTTCAGAACCAGGTTGCTGGCGTAGATGCCTCCCGGAACGAGCTGGGCTGCGTCGCCACTGAGCAGCGCTAGGATGGTGTGGCGCCACCGCGCGCGCACACCCAGATTGCGGAGCAGCAGCCGCCACTCCACCACGCGGACGGCCTCGCGGCCAGCGATAACGCCGAACAAGACCGGCACCAGGGCATAGTTGAAATGCCGGAACCCGTCCACGACCTTGCCGAGATCCGAAGTGGCGAGTACGAAGACCAGCAAGCACGCGCCGGCGAGGAACCCCACCAGCTCCTTCCAGTGCTCGCGAAGGAAACCGCCCACGCGGCCTATGGCCAGCCTTCCATGCCCGCCCTCCCATCGCAGAAGCGGGACCAATCGCCGGCGGTCGCCCTCTTCGAGCGACTGCCGGAGATTCTCAGGCTGCCGCGGCCAGCGTTCCTGGGGTCCGCACAGGCTCCACGATCCGCGCGGCAGGCTTGGCAGCAACCGCTCGGCGGCCCACACCGCGATACTCGAAGCCGCAGGCCTGCATGGTTTCGGGGTCGTACAGGTTGCGGCCGTCGATCATCACGGGCGATCGCATGAGCGTGCCGAGACGTTCCAGGTCCAGGTCGCGGAACTCGGGCCAGTCCGTCACCAGGATGACCGCGTCGGCGCCAGTCGCCGCCTGGTACGCATCGTCGCAATACAACAGATCGGGCAGCAGCCTTCGGGCGGCATCCATAGCCACGGGGTCAAAGGCCGCGACCTCGGCCCCAGCCTCGATGAGCATCCGCGCGATATCAATCGCCGGCGCCTCGCGCAAGTCATCGGTATTCGGCTTGAAGGCCAGGCCCAGCAGGCCGATGGTCTTGCCCCGGAGGTCCCCGTAGATGCCCAGCAGCTTCTCAACCGGCCAGGCGCGCTGATCCACGTTGATGTCCGCCACGGCCTGGAGCAGCTGGGGATGGCAGCCGCACAGGTAACCCATATGCATGAGCGCCTGCACGTCCTTGGGGAAGCAGCTTCCGCCGTAGCCCAGTCCGGCATCCAGGAAAGCCGGGCCTATGCGCTTGTCATAGCCCATGCCGATCGCCACCTGCTTGGCGTCAGCTCCAAGCTGCTCGCAGATACGGGCGATTTCGTTCATGAATGAGATGCGCGCGGCCAGCATGGCGTTGGACGCGTACTTGATCATCTCAGCCGTCGCCAGGTCGGTGATGAGGATGGGGCACTGCAGCGACAGGTAGAGCGAAGCCACGTCCTCGGCCGCGGCCCGGTCGCAGGAGCCGAGCACCACGCGGTCCGGATTCAGGCAATCGCGCACCGCGCTGCCTTCCCGCAGGAACTCGGGATTGCTGACCACGCGAACGTTTACGCCGTCTCGGACGTGGGCCTTCAGGATTTGCGCGACGAGATCGCCGGTACCGATCGGCACCGTGCTCTTGTTGATGACGATGGCGTCGCCGCGCAGATCCTGCGCGATCCGGATGGCTGCCTGGCGGACGTAGCTCAGGTCGGCCTCGCCGGTCGCCTCGCTCTTGGGCGTCGGCACGGAGATGAAGACGAACTCCACGCCCGCCAGCGCATCCGGGTACGACGTGGTGAAGGCCAGCCGATCGAGGGCGACGTTGCGCTGCACCAGCTCGGCCAGACCGGGCTCGTAGATGGGGATGCTGCCTGACTGGAGCCGGTCGATCTTGGCCTCGTCCACATCGAGGCAGACCACTCGATTGCCGAGCTCAGCCAGGCACGTGCCCGTGACCAACCCGACGTAACCGGTTCCGATGACGCAGATGTTCCTCATGGTCACACCACTCCTGCCAGGTCTCGGCTGAGCGTCTGACGCCGCCATTCGACCTCATTTCTCAAGCCCACTTCCTGGGCCACCAACGGCTGGTAGTCGAACAAGCTCCGCGCGCGGCTGGTATCGGCGAAGGTATGCTCGGGATCGCCGTCCTGCCGTGACTCGTAGACGATGCGGGAAGATGAGCCGGTCAGGTCACGCAGGAGGGCCAGCACCGCGTTGACACTGCTGCGAGAGCCGCCCGCGATGTTGCACACCTCGCCGGCCGACGGGCACAGCGCCGCCCGCCAGTTGGCCTCGACGACGTCGTCGACGTAGGTGAAGTCCCGCGTCTGCTCGCCGTCGCCGTAGATGGTGATGGGGCGATCCTCGAGCAGGGCGGTGATGAACTTGTTGAAGGCCATGTCCGGCCGCTGGCGCGGGCCGTAGACGGTGAAGTAGCGCAGGCACATCACCGGCAGACCGAAGTTGGCGTGGTACAGCAGGCACAGGTGCTCAGCCGCCAGCTTGGTTACGCCGTACGGCGAAAGGGGTCGCGGCAGGCTGCGCTCCGTCATCGGCAGCTCGACCGCGGCGCCATAAACGGACGACGACGACGCGTAGACCAGCTTCTCGAGGTTGCCGCAGCCCTTGGCGGCTTCGAGGAGCCGCTGCGTGGCGTCCACGTTGTGGGCGGTGTAGGACTGGAAGGTCCTGCCCCAGCTGGCCCGCACGCCTGGCTGCCCTGCCTGGTGGAAGACGTAGCTAACGTCTTCGAGCACCGGCTCGATTGGATCCTGCGACAGGTCGAGCGGCTCGAAAGTGAACCCGGGCCGCGACAGCAGCGGAGCCAGGTTGGCCTGCTTGATATGAATCGGGTAGTAGTCGGTGAAGCAGTCGACGCCGGTTACGTCAAGTCCCTCCGCCAGCAGTCGCTCGGCGAGATGCGAGCCAACGAAACCGGCCACGCCGGTGACCAGGGCTCGTTTCCGGAAAAAAGCCATTTGGGATTGCTCCTTCTTCTTGGGATGATGAGGCGAGGAATTGGCGGACGGGATCACCAGCGCATGGCGCGTCCCGCCGAAAAGAACAGCCGGCCAAAGAGCCTGTTCGCCTCACGCAGAGCACGGCCCGACGCAGGCAGCGATCGGAAGCGTTCGCTGCGGCCAATCGGCTCCAGCAGGTAATAGACCCTGCAGCGCGTGCAGCGGCACGGAGGTGCATGCATGCCCACTGCGCGAGTACGGCCGCGTCGCATCGCCTCGCGGACCCCTTCCAGCGACCGCGCCTCTGCATCCACCACCGTCACCCCGTGGGCCATGTTCTGAATGGTGTGGGTGTCGCTGCCGCCGGTCTGGAACTTGGCGTGCCGCTGCGCCAGCGACCAGCCGGTGCGGTTGCCCAGCGGCGTATTGTCGGGGTTGTAGGCTTCGATGCCGTCCACCAGGCCTATACAGCGCTCGAGCACCCGCCGCTGCACGCCTCCGCCATACCGAAGCGGGTGCGCGATGACGGCCAGCCCGTCCTGTTGATGGACCTCTTCCAGCACGCGTTCGAGCGGGCCACGGCCGGCTGGCTGCTCCACGAATAGGGCCAGCACGTGGCCATCTCGCGAGCTCACCTCGCAGCCAGGGATGAGCAGCAAATCGTTCTGGCGGGCCTTCTCCAGCGCTTCCGCGTTGCCGGCGGTGGAGTCGTGGTCGGTCAGAGCGAAGCCATCGAGGCCGCGGGCCTTGGCCTGGGCGATCAGATCATCGATGCTGAGCTTGGAATCCCGCGAAGCACGCGAATGGTTGTGCAGATCGAGCCGAAGGGCAGGCATGCGGGCCTCAGGCCCCAGCCGGCGCGAGCCTGCGCTCGGCGGCCGCTTCGCTGACGATCTCGCGCGGCATGCACTGCACCGCCTCCAGCACTTTGTCGCTGTCTTCCCGCAGGCCCATCGAGATGCGCACGCAGCCGTCGATGGGTGGGCCGAAGGCACGGTCACGGACGTAGATTCCGCTCGCTTTGAAGCTGGCGATCACTTCGGCCGGGCGCGGCACGCGTACCAGGATGAAGTTCGTCTCGGTATCGAAGGCGGTGATGCCGAGCTTCTGCAGCCGGTCTACCAGGTACCGGCGCGAGTCGATGACGCGGCCGGTGTAGAGCTGGTAGTAGTCCAGGTTGCGCAGGCTCTCGGCGGCGGCCGCCAGCGTCAGCGTGTTCATCTCGCGCGGATTGCGGATGCGGTCGATGATGGCCAGGTTGGCGGGGTCGGAGAGCAGGTAACCGCAGCGCATGCCCGCCAGGCTGAAGGCCTTGGAGAACGTCCGTGAGACGATCAGGTTACGGTGCTGCCGCACCAGGCGCGCGCAGCTTCCGCCGCGCGAGCAGAACTCGATGTAGGCCTCATCGATCAGGAACAGGACCGACGGGTGAGCCGAGACCAATTCCTCGATCTGATGCACCGGGTGGTAGACGCCGGTGGGGTTATTCGGGCTGGCGATGTACACCAGCTTGGTCCTGCGGCCGATGGCCTGCGCCAGGTTCGCCAGCTCCGGCGAGAAGGGATCGGCCTCCAGGACTTGCTTGACGGTCGCGCCTGTCAGATCGGCATAGGCACGGAACTGGTCGTACGTAGGGCTGGCGACGGCGATCTCGTCCCCCTCGTCGATGAACGATCGCAGCACCTGGTCCAAGGCCGAGTCCGAGCCGCCGAAGGCGCGCACGTGCTGCGGATCGAGGCCCACGTAGTGGGCGATCGCCTGGCGGACCTCAGTCTGGTTCGCATCGGCATACCAGTTCACACGGTCGGTCGTGAGGAACTCCACGATCCGGCGTTTCACGCCGCCGGCCGGCGGGACGGTGCACTCGTTCCAATCCAGCTTGAGCACCGAATCCTTGTCGTCCAGGAACAGCGCCTCCTGGACGGACGTCACCTGGTAGGGCTTCAGCCGCTTGAGCGCCTCGTTGGGCGGGATAGCGTCGGTGCGGATCTGATTGAGCGCAATCGGCACCTCCGAGATCGAGTGGCGCAGCTTGCCGCCCGCGCCTCGCGGAATGGCGTCGACCTCCTTCCAGACGACGGTGCAGCCGGGCAGAAAGCCCTGCACGTCGCGCTTCAGCGCCTCGTACTGGCCGTTCAGATGCACGCCGCCATCCAGCACCACATCTACTTCCACTACGTCCTTCTGGCGCTGGATGAGCTGGAACTCGCGCACGAACTGCTTGTCCCGAAAGAGCTTGTGCCACACGTGCGAGACGAGCATCCGGCCGTCCGGCAGCACGAACAGGTCGTTGATGCGGCCTTCCACTTTGTCCATCAGCGGCAAGCCGCGGCCGCAGGGGCACTGTTCGTCGGGACTGGCCGGCGCGCCCACGTCGCCCACCCGATAGCGGATGAACGGCATGGCGCGATTGCTGAAGTCGGTGACGACGATCTCGCCCAGCTCGCCGGGGAGCGCGCGCCGGCCGTCGACCAGGATCTCCAGCCAGACGATGTCGGCGTTGACGTGCAGCTTGTGGCTGGGATGAGCGCCGCACTCGTGCGCCACAAAGCCCAGCTCGGTCCCGCCGTAGCGGTTGAACACGGGGCAGCCGAAGGCATCCTCCAGCAGCTTGCGCGTATGGTCCGAGAGGTATTCGCCGCCCGTGACGACTGCCTCCACCCCACAACTGGGGAGCTTGTTCTGGACGATATACCGAGCCAGCAGCGCCAGCGCGCTCACGTAGCCGTCGAGCGCCTTCGGCCGGTAGCGGCGGATGCGCTCCCACCAGTCTCGCAGCCGCCCCTCGTCGATGCCCGCGCCGGCCGGGTCGCCGTCGTCATGGGTGCTGATCTCGAGCCGGCGGCCGAATACCTGGCGCTTCAGCCGGTCCGGAAGGGGGGTGTGGGCGCTGGTCCGCCACAGCCGAGCGTTGCGATCTCCCAGGTGGTGGCCGTACCACTCGACGTTGCGGAACATCATGGCCGCGCGGATTGACTCAGCCGCCTTGTCGATGGGAAAGACGAAGGGCGCGCCCGTCGAGCCCGTGGTTACCAGCGTGTTGACCTCATCCGCCGAAAACTCGGTCGAGAGCGGCCAGCGCTCCCGCAGCGCCTGGCGCAGCTCATCCTTCGTGACCACTGGCACCGCTCGAAAATCCGCCGGCTCGCGAACATCATGCGGATGGACGCCGGCGGCTCGGAACTTCTCCCGGTAGAAGGGCACGGACTCATAGGCGTACTGCAGCGTCTCCTGCACGCGGCGCCAGGAAAGGTCGTGGACCTGCTCCGGGCTTTGCCACTGGCTTTGCCTGAGCTCCTGCAGCGAGGCCCAGGTGCGCGGATAGGCCATGCGCAGGGCGCCCTCGGCAAAGCTGTTCACGGCGGTCTTGTTCACGTCAGATTCCTCCAAGTGCTTGCGACGGATGGGAAGCCCGAGGAAGCGACACCTCGGGCGAGCTCAGTGCAGTCTCAAAAAGGTCGAGGTAGGCCTCGGCAGTCCTCGGCCATGTACGGCTAGCGGCCAGCTCGCGACTGGCGGCGCCCATCCGCTGGCGCGTGGCGGCGTCAGACAGGATGGACACCGCGGCTTCGGCGATGGCCTGGGCATCTCGCGTGGGAACCAGCCAGCCGTTGCCGCCTGGCTCGACCAGCTCCTCGTTCCCGGAGATGTTGGTCGCCACCACCGGCAAGCCGCAGGCCATCGCCTCCAGCAGCGCGTTGGACATGCCCTCGTCCAGCGACGGCAGGACGAACAACGAGGCCTGTCGCAGATGTGCCAGCACGTCCTGGTGGCTGCCCCACCCGCGAAAGGACACGCGCGCGGCCACCCCCAGGCGCCGAGACTGCTCCTCAAGCGCCGGCCGCAGCGGCCCATCGCCGATGAGGTCGAGGTGCACGCCCGGAATAGCCCGGGCGATCGCCGGCAGCGCTTCAATGAGGTAAGACAAACCCTTTTGCTTGACGAAGCGTCCGCTGAAGGCGATAACGGGCTCCTCCAGGCTGGCAGGCGCCGCCGAGAGATCAGCGTCCACGCCGTTGGCGACGAGATCGATCGGCACGTCGGCGGCGGCGGCCTCGGCCAGGCTTCGAAGCCCGCGGCTGTTGGCCACCACGGCGGCGGCGCCGCGCCAGCAGGCGGTGATGATCGGGCTGGTCAGCGCGTGATAGGTCGCCAGGTCGTACGGCTGGAAGCCGGGCACATCGCCTCCGCGCAGTGAGACGACGTACGGCACGCCAAGGCGCTTGCGCAGCGCCATGGCCGCCGGGCCGCTGGGCAGGCCGAAGAAGGCGCACGCGACGTCCGGACGCTCGGCAACCGGCCAGCGCAGCGCGGTCGTAACCGAGCTGGCCAGGAAGGCGGCCATCTCGGGCACGGTGCAGCGGTCCATACGCCGGCGGAGCGTCGGAATGCGCTTCACCGTGAAGCCGTCCATGCTCTCGACGCGCGGCAGCCCGCGGAAGGCGGAGGTGAGGACGGTCACGCCGTGGCCCTGGGCGGCAAACTCGCGCGCCAGGTGCTTGGTGGCTTTGGCCGCGCCGCCGCCGAGGGGCGGGAATTCGTAATTGATCAAAAGGATCCGCATTGTTCCGGCAGCTTCGCTGGCTGATTCACGCCACTTTCGGCGGCCCGCCTCACGAAGCTGCGACGAGCATATGGGGGGCGAATCGCCTATGGAATGGGTCAGCAACTCATTGGTCGGTGCCGCTCCTACTTAGCCCAGCTGCGAGTGGTGGGGCAACGGATGATGTGTGTCTTTTCAGTACCCGCCGCCCCATCCGGATGGCGTAATGGGCACACGCAAAAAGCGCCAGGGGCGCAGCCCGAGTCCAGAGGTGACGAATGTCAGTCAGTCGGGGTTCCATCTTCGCGGTGGAACGCGAACTCGTCCGCATCGAAGAGGTGGACGTGTCGATCGTCGTACCGATCTACAACGAGATCGAGAACATCCCCATCTTCCACGGCGCGCTCATGCGCGAGCTTCGGCTGCTGGACCGCACCTGGGAAGTGGTGTACGTGGACGACGGCAGCCGCGACGGCGGGACCGACGTGCTGTGTTCCCTGGCCAGCCAGGAGGACCACGTCCGCGTTATCGCCTTCCGGCGCAACTTCGGCCAGACGGCGGCCATGTCGGCGGGCATCGAGCATTCACGCGGGCGCGTGATCATCACCATGGACGGCGATTGCCAGAATGACCCGGCCGACATCCCGCGCCTGCTGGACAAGCTGGACGAGGGCTACGACGTGGTCAGCGGCTGGCGCGCCAAGCGCCAGGACGCGCGCATCATGCGCAAGCTTCCGTCGAAGATCGCCAACGGCGTCATCTCGCG